>Ga0114939_10000704_pt1 | contig 27594 bp, 26 predicted proteins | sample AshMeaCrysSpring_FD_87196 | JGI IMG/M metagenome (GOLD analysis project Ga0114939, IMG submission 87196) | Groundwater microbial communities from Big Spring, Nevada to study Microbial Dark Matter (Phase II) - Ash Meadows Crystal Spring | ecosystem: Environmental > Aquatic > Deep subsurface >...
CCATTGAAGCGTTCAACAACCAGATCGCCCGCCTCATCCACCGCTCCTGCGGAGTCTCCAACCTCGACTACCTCTTCCTCAAAATGAGAGCCCAATCCCTCCAGCAAAATTGACGGAGAGCCAAAATTTGGAAATTATTTTTTCCGGCGCGGCGGCTATGCCAGCCCGGCTTGCACCAGCCGGGTTCACGGCCGTCCTTTCATCTTGTCTTGGACTTTTCCCGTTTCCGGACCTTCAGTCGCCCATGGCCGATGTTTTCACTCCGGAGAAGCGCTCGGAGGTCATGTCGCGCATTCGCAGCCGCGACACGAAGCCGGAGCTGGCCCTGCGCTCGATGCTTCACCGCCTGGGCTATCGTTTCACCGTGAACGGACCGCTCAACCGCTCGCTTCCCGGCAAGCCCGATCTCGTCCTGCCGAAACGCCGTTCGGTCATTTTCGTCCACGGCTGTTTCTGGCATGGCCATGCGCATTGCCCCGCGTGCCGCCTGCCTAAATCCCGCCGCGCCTGGTGGAAACGCAAAATCGAAGGCAACCGCGCCCGCGACCTCCGCCACGAGGCCGCGATCACCGGTCTGGGCTGGCACGTCATCACCATCTGGGAATGCGCCCTGCGCACCGCCGCAGCCCGCGCATGGCTCCGCCAGCGCCTGCCAAAGCTGCTGGAGGATGGTTGAGAATTACGGGTGCAATTTGGCTCACGCGAAGGAAAGACCGCAGGCGGGGCTGGCGATGACGGTGCCGCGGAGCTTGGCTTGGCGCAGGCGCTCGACGGCGTGGCGGACGATTTCCGCTGCGTTGTGGGCCTCCGCCGGGGTGTTGAGGATGGAGAAGCTGAAGCGCAGGCTGCCGCGGCCGCGCGGGCCGTCGATGCCCATGGCGAGCTGGACGTGCGACGGGCGGATTTTCCCGGCCATGCAGGCGGAACCAGCGGAGCATTCGATGCCGGCTTCATCGAGCAGTTGGATCAACTCCACGGCCTCGCAGCCGGCGAAGGAAAGGTGGCTGGTGTTGGGCAGGCGGTGGACGGTGTCGCCGTTGACGGTGACGCCCTGCAACTCGGTGAGCAGCTTGCTTTCGAAGGTATCCCGCAGGACTTGGACGGCGGCATGTTCGGCGGCGCGGCGGCCCATCGCAACGGCGGCCGCGCCCATGCCGACGATGCCGGCGGTGTTTTCGGTGCCTCCGCGGCGGCCGTTTTCCTGCGAGCCGCCCTTGAGCAGCGGGAAAAAGCGGATGCCGCGCCGTGCGTAGAGCGCGCCCACGCCTTTCGGACCGTGGAACTTGTGGGCGGAAAGCGAGAGCAAATCCACGCCGAGATGACGGACGTGGAGTTCGCCTTTTCCAGCAGCCTGGACGGCATCGGAATGGACGGGCAGTCCGCGCTCGCGGCTCATGGCGCAGACTTCGCGCAGCGGCTGGACCACGCCGGTCTCGTTGTTGGCGGCCATCACCGAGACCATCGCCGCGCCGGGCAGCAAGGCCGCGAATTTTTCCAGATCCAGCCGCCCGTCCGGACGCACCGGCGCGTATTTCACCGGCCGCGGGAGATCCTCGGCGCAGCGCAGCACGGCGGAGTGTTCGATGGCGGAAACCACCACCGCGCCCGGGCCTGTGAGGCGGTCGAGCGAATGAAGAGCGGCGTTGACGCTCTCGGTGCCGCCGCTGGTGAAGATGATTTCATCGGCTTGCGCGCCGATCCATGAGGCGACCTGGCCTCGCGCCTGCTCGATGGCCTCCCGCGCGCGCCGCGCCCCGGCATAGGCGCCCGAGGGATTCGCGTGGCCGTCCCGCAGCCATGGCAGCATCGCCTCCAGCACCTCCGGCAGCATGGGCGTGCTCGCGTTGGCGTCCAAATGGATCATGTGTGCAGCATTCAGGGAACCGGCCCGATATCAATCCGGAAAAACGCCCGGCTTGCCTCTTTCCTTCGCGGCGGTGGGTGCTAGGCTGTCAGCCATGCGTGAAATCCTGATCGCCTCTCTTCTGGGAGCCACCGGCATTTCGGCGGCCACGCCCGAAGCCCGGGAATGGAAAGCGCCGAACGGCACCATTGTGAAATACCGCTGGAGTGTGCCGGAAACGCCCGTGGCCGGGAAAAGCTATCCGCTCGTCCTGTTCCTCCACGGCGCGGGGGAACGCGGCAAGAACAACAAGCTCCAACTCAGGCACGGCGTAATACCCATCATCGAGGGCGCGCGGAAACTCGGCCAACCCTGTTTCCTGATCGCCCCGCAGTGCCCGCCCGGCGTCTATTGGTCCCCGATCGACGGGAAATTCAAACGCCTGAGCGCCGCCAGCGAGCCCAACCCCCTGATGGACGCCGTCATCGCCCTGGTCGGGGACGTCATGGGCAAGCACCCTGTGGATCCAAAGCGCTTCTATGTGACGGGAATCTCGATGGGCGGCTTCGCAACATGGGATCTGCTCGGCCGGATTCCGGATCAAGTCGCGGCGGCCGTTCCCATCTGCGGCGGCGGGGATCCCAATCTGGCCTATAAGTTCAAGGACGTCCCCATCCATGCGTTTCATGGCGAGGAGGATTCCGAGGTGCCGGTGGCCGCCACCCGGATCATGATCGCGGCGCTCGAAAAGGCGGGCGGCAAACCAAGGGCGACCTATTATCCCGGCGTCGATCATGTTTGCTGGACGCGAACCTATGACAATCCTGAGGTCATCCGCTGGATGTTCGCCCAGCGGCGGGAGTGAATCCTGAATCCATGGAACATTGGAGTGATTTCCCCGCGTCGGCGGGCTTGCTTGTCCGGCGATCCGCAGGCAGATTGCACGGCGTGAGACCTTTTCTAACCGGGATTGCCATGGCGGCGATGGCGTTTTCGCCCGCCGGTTCCGCGCCAGCGGCGGAAGCAGCGAGCGGAGGGAAGCCGCCAGCAAAGGTGGTGGTCATTCCGATCCGCGCGCAGATCGCCAAGCCCGAGCTGTACATCCTGCGCCGCGGCCTGAAGGAGGCCATCGAACGCAAAGTCGATACCGTGGTGCTCGATATGGAAACGCCCGGTGGCGCGCTGGATGTGACCTTCGAGATGCTCAAGGCTCTGGAGAAATTTCCCGGCAGGACCGTGACATACGTGAACCGCGAGGCGATCTCCGCTGGCGCGCTCATTTCCGCAGGCACCGATGAGATCCACTTCGCGCCCGCCGGAGTGATCGGTGCGGCGGCTCCGGTGCTGGCCACCGGCGGCGAGATCGACGCCACCATGAAGGCCAAGATCAACAGCTACCTCAAGGCGCGCGTGCGTTCGATCTCGGAGGGCAAGGGCTACCGCGGCGAGGTGCTCTCCGCGATGATCGACGCCGATTATGAATTCAAGATCGGCGACAAGGTCATCAAGGCCAAGGGCGAGCTGCTTTCGCTCACCGCGCAGGAGGCGGTGAAAACCTACGGCGATCCGCCGCAGCCGCTGTTAGGCGCGGGCATCGCGGAGAATCTCGAGGCATTGCTCGACCGGCTCCACGGCGCGGGAAACCACTCGGTAGTCCGCTTGGAGATCACCTGGTCCGAGCGGCTGGCGCAATACATCACCGCGCTCACGCCGATCCTGCTGGGGCTCGGACTCCTGAGTCTTTTCATTGAATTCAAGACGCCCGGATTCGGGGTGTTCGGCGTGGCCGGCATTTTACTGTTAGGCGTGGTGTTCTTCGGGCACTACGTGGCTGGGTTGTCCGGCCACGAGCCGGCGCTGTTTTTCCTGTTGGGCGTCCTGTTGGTGGCCGTCGATCTGTTTTTGCTGCCCGGCACGATGGTGCCCGCGCTGGCGGGGGGCGCGCTGATGCTGGGCTCGCTGGTGTGGGCGATGCTGGATTTGTGGCCGGGCGAGCCGGTTTCCTTCGAGGGCGGCATGCTGCTGCGGCCGCTGGCGAATGTGATGACGGGTGTGGGTCTTGCGGTGGTAGTGTCCCTTGCGATTCTCAAATTCCTGCCGAAAGGCGGGCCGTGGGGCCGGCTGGTGCTTGAGTCATCCGTCGGCGGCGTGCCGGGGCCGGTCCGCGCGCTCAACTCCGGCGGTGGGGAAGGGCCGGCGGTTGTCGAATTGCTCGGCCAATCCGGCGTGGCGGCCACGGCGCTTTTCCCCAGCGGGCAGGTCGAGATTTCCGGCAGGCGTTACGAGGCGAAGCTCGAGATGGGTTTCGCCGAGGCGGGCGCGCCGGTGAAGGTCACTGGCATTTCGGAATTCGGTCTCATCGTGGAGGTGCTGTCATGACGCTCGTCATTCTGTTGTTTTCGCTCGGCATTCTGCTGCTGGCGGTGGAGGTGATCGTGCCTGGCGGCATTCTCGGCTCGATCGGCGGGCTGATGATGTTCGGCGGCTGCGTGGCGGCGTTCATGCGCTACGGCACCGGCGGAGGCATCATTGCGGTGACGGTGGCGGTGGCGCTGGCGGTGCTGGCGTTTTACATCGAGTTCCGCGTCCTGCCCAATACCAGCGTCGGGCGGCGCGCGTTTCTCACCAGGGAAATCACCGCCGTCAGCTCCGCCTTCGGCAGCGAGGCGCGGGAATTGATTGGCAAATCCGCCGAGGCCCTCACCATGCTCTCGCCCAGCGGCTATGTCCGCATCGACGGCAAGCGCTACGAGGCGTTCTGCCAATCCGGCCAGGTGCCCGCCGGCACTCCGCTCGAAGTGACCGGGGCCGACAATTTCCGTCTCATCGTATCCGAAACCAAAACCAACTGACTCCGCCATGCTCAACCTCCCCACCATCATCCTGATAGTTGTCGCCATCCTCGGCCTGCTGCTTTTCGGCATCATCCTCTCGTTCTTCAGCGTCTGGCTGCGGGCCTGGCTCGCCGGAGCCTACGTCGGCTTCACCGACCTCATCGCCATGCGCCTCCGCCAGGTGCCGTATGGAATGGTGGTGGACGCGCGGATCACCGCCAAGAAAGCCGGCATCGAAATCCCGATCAACGACATCGAGGCGCACTTCCTCGCCGGCGGCAACGTGATCCCCACCATCCAGGCGCTCATCGCCGCGCAAAAGGCCGCCATCACCCTGGATTGGAACCGCGCCTGCGCCATCGACCTCGCCACCAAGGGCTCCGGCAAGAGCGTGGTCGAGGCCGTTAGAACGTCCGTCGATCCGAAAGTCATCGATTGCCCGAATCCCGCGTCCGGCCGCACCACCATCGACGGCGTGGCCAAGGACGGCATCCAGGTGAAGGTCCGCGCCCGCGTCACCGTGCGCACCAATCTCGACCGCTTCGTCGGCGGCGCGAAGGAAGACACCATCATCGCCCGCGTCGGCGAGGGCATCGTCACCACCATCGGCTCGGCGGATACCTACAAGACGGTGCTCGAAAGTCCCGACAGCATTTCCAAAGTGGTGCTGCACCGCGGTCTGGATGTCGGCACCGCGTTTGAAATCCTCTCCATCGACATCGCGGACGTGGATGTCGGCGAAAACGTCGGAGCCCAGCTTCAGGAGGCACAGGCCGAGGCGAACAAGAACATGGCCCAGGCCCAGGCGGAAATCCGCCGCGCCGCCGCCGTGGCGCTGGAGCAGGAAATGATCGCCCGGGTGGCCGAGATGAAGGCCAAGGTCGTGGAGGCCGAGGCCCAGGTGCCGCTCGCGATGGCGGAGGCCTTCCGCAGCGGCCACCTTGGCGTGATGGATTACTACCGCATGGAAAACATCAAATCCGACACCCAGATGCGCGGCAGCATTTCCAAGGGCGAGCAGTAAGGAGATCTTCCCATGGACTGGGTCTTCGAACATTTCCAAATCGTGGCGCTCGTGGCGCTGGCTTTCGCATCGTGGCTGAAATCAAGGATGGATGCCAAAATGGCGGAACAGGCGGAACGCAAGCCGCGTGAGGAAACAGGTCAGGAAGATGTTTTTGGTCCCGATGAAGCGTGGCGGGGAATCCTCGAAAAACTGGCTCCCCCGGCGCCGCCGCCGGTGCCGGGGGCGCAATACGAGCCCGGGCAGGAGGACCAGGCGGTGCTCAAGCGCCAGATGGAAATGCAGGAGCGCCTGCGCCAGGCTCGCGAAGCCAGGTCCGTGACCACGGGCGGAGCCGCCGCCACACGCTCCCGCGTCGCGGAACGAAAAACTTCCAAGGCAGGCCCACCGGTCACCAGCAGCCTGCACGAGGCGCTGCGTGACCGCCGGCAAGTCCGCCGCGCGGTGGTGCTGCGTGAAATTCTCGGCCCGCCGTTGGGCCTGCGATGATGACTTGCGGATGGCCCCGCTTCTCCGCTGTTTGCGGGCGTTGAAGTTTTTTCAAACCGATGGGCGGTGCGGCGGATTCTTGCACAATTGCGGAATGGAATCTGCTCCATTGTGGCCCCATGTATCACAACCCATTCCTGAAAACCCATCGTATCGCAATCATCATCAGTGTCTTGGCAACTCTCGCCAGCCATGCGCAGGAAACCACGCCGTCGGCGGTGGATTCCGGGAGCACGGCCTGGATTCTGACTTCCACGGCACTGGTGCTCTTCATGACCATGCCGGGCCTGGCGCTTTTTTACGGTGGCCTGGTCCGGGCGAGAAACGTGCTTTCCGTGATGGCCCAGTGCGCTGGCATCGCCTGCATGGCCTCTCTGCTCTGGGCGGGCGGACTCTACAGCCTCGCGTTCAAGGGTGGCGGCGGTTGGATTGGCAATCTGGACGCGGCGTTTCTCCAGGGAATCGGCACGGGTGCCGTCGCGCCGGGCACGAAGCTGCCAGAGATCCTGTTCGTGATGTTCCAGATGACCTTCGCGATCATCACGCCGGGGCTCTATGTGGGAGCGGTGGTGGAGCGGATGAAATTCGGCGCGGTCATGATGTTTTCCGCGCTCTGGCTGATCCTGGTCTATGCGCCGGTGGCCCACTGGGTGTGGGGCGGCGGCTGGCTGCAGGACATGGGCGTCAAGGATCTGGCGGGGGGCATCGTGGTTCACGCCACGGCCGGGGTTTCCGCGCTGGCGCTGGCGGTTATTCTGGGGAAACGCCAGGGATTTCCCGGCCACCCGCATCCTCCGCACAATCCGGGCATGGTCTTCGTGGGAGCCGCGATGCTGTGGGTGGGTTGGTTCGGATTCAACGCGGGCAGCCAGCTCGCGGCGGGCGGCTCCGCTGCCATGACGATGCTTGTGACGCATCTCTCCGCCTGTGCCGCGGCGTTGGTGTGGGGACTGTTGGAACGCCTGCGCAATGGCAAGGCCGGCCTCGTCGGCATGGTCACCGGCCTGGTCGCGGGGCTGGCCACGATCACTCCCGCTTCGGGTGACGTGGGACCGATGGGCGCGGTGGTCATCGGCGCGCTGGCAGCGGCGATCTGCTATTTTTCAGTGAGCATGATTCGGGAGAAGCTGCACATCGATGATTCGCTTGACGTGTTTGCGGTCCATGGCGTGGGCGGCATCATGGGCACGCTGTTGCTGGCGTTTTTCGGCCAGAGTTCGCTGGGCGGTTTGGGAATGGTGAAATCCGCCTCCGTGCAGTTCGGCATCCAAGCCACGGGGCTCGGCGTGACGATCCTGTGGTCCGCGGCCGCCACGGTACTGATCGCGCTGCTGGTCAGAGCCACCATCGGCCTGCGGGTGAGTGACGAGCAGGAATCCGAAGGCATGGACCGCAGCGAGCACGGCGAAAACGCCTATCCGATGGAGCCGTGATCATCGCTCGCGCGGCAGTGTTTCAAGGCGTCGGGTTCAAGGCATGTGCCGTGATTCACCATGAAAGCCATGTGAACCACGGTGCCGCGCCATGTTTTCGATCATAGCTCGATTTCGCCTTCGAACACGAAGTCCGCCGGACCGGAGAGGGTGACGTTGCGGAAGGCCTGTTCGCCGGTTTTTTCGAAGCCGATTTCCAGTGTGTCGCCGCCCGCGACGTCCACCTTGACGGGGGAGGGTGCCCCGGTGAGCAGGTGGTGGATGAGGGCGCAGGCGACCATGCCGGTGCCACAGGCGAGGGTTTCGCCCTCCACGCCGCGTTCATAGGTGCGGATGGCGATGTGGCCGGGGGCAAGCACGGTGGCGAAGTTCGCATTGGTGCCGGCCGGGGCGAATGCCTCGTGGCGGCGGATGGCGCGGCCGCGGGAGAAGACATCGAGTTCCTTGAAGGAATCGCCGCCGGGCACGAAGGCGACTGCGTGCGGGACGCCGGTGTTGATGAAATGCAGCGCGGCATCCAGGCCGGAAATGCTGACGCCGGTATCGAGCCTGAGATCCTTCGGCTCGGACATGGCAATGCGGACGTTTTCGCCGACCATTTCCGCAGCGAGCGTGCCGGCGATGGTTTCGAAGGTCACGCGGTCCGGAAGTTCATCGCCGAGGTGCGCGGTGAAGCGCCCGAAGCAGCGCGCGCCGTTGCCGCACATCTCCGCCTCGCCGCCGTCCGCGTTGTAGTAGCGGAACTTGAAATCCGCGCCGTGCTCGGCCGGTTCCACGGCCAGCAGTCCGTCCGCGCCAATGCCGCGATGGCGGTCGCAGAGAGCCTCGATGGTTGCGGCGTCGAGGTGGATGGAGAGGTCGCGGTTGTCGATGACGATGAAGTCATTGCCGGCGCCGTTCATTTTGTAGAAGTGGAGAAGCATGGGCGGGTGAAGTTGGCGGCGATGGATAGCCTTGCTGAAACGTGACCGCAAGCGCGGCGATTGCGGACCTTTGGCTTGCGCGCGACGGGGTTTCACTCGAATCTCCAGGACAGAGCGCCGCAGCGGCGTTCGTGTTCCGCTCCGATTGATGGGAATGATCCGCAGCCATGCCGCCTTGTTGGAATTGCTCGTGCCGATGGTTCTTGCCGGCGCGGTGACGGTGGTCGCCCAGACTCCGCCCGCCGGACCCGTGGTGCCGCGCGTGGTGGTGCCGACGGGCAATCGGCCGGTGGAACCGGTGCGGCCGGTCGCGCCCGCCACCCGCGTGCTTTATCCATGGAAAACCCATGTGACATGCACGATTTTCTGGATCGGCGAGCAACCGACCCAGAACAATCCGACGCCGAACTGCAAGTCCTCGTGGGACCAGCAGTGGGCCGTGAATTATGGCGGTTATGACGATCCGGACCCGTCCCGGCGCATCGCCAGTCACACGCTCGGAGATTTCCGGCCCAAGGGCTTCGTGCCGAGGCTCAACCCGTTTTATGTGGCGCTGCCATACAACGACGTGATCAACCACAGCAGCCACAAGCCGGAGGCGGCGCGGGTGATTCCGTGGTTTTCGCGGTTGCGTCCCGAGCCGGGACAAAGCGTCTGCAAGGGGCGCTGGATCCAGATTTACCGCAACGGCCGCAGTTGTTATGCGCAGTGGGAGGATTGCGGCCCGTGGGTCACCGACGATTGGGAGTATGTCTTCGGGAGACGGCCGCCCAAAACCAGTCAGAACGGCGCGGCGGGCATCGATATCTCGCCCGCCGTGCGGGATTATCTGGTGCTGAAGTCGGGAGACAAAGTCCACTGGCGCTTCGTAGAGGCGGGACAGGTTCCATACGGGCCGTGGAAGAAATACGGCCAGGACAACGCCATGGCGGCCGGGCAGGATCTCGCCGCCCAACAGCGGTATCTCGAGTACCTGCGCAAGCTGCGCGACCAGGAATTCCAGAAGAAACCGCTCAGCCAGATGCAGAACTGAGCCCGCGCGAACCGGGGGCCTGCCGGTCCCGGGATTTCACCTTCATTCTTCTTGACTCGGTTTGTTGCGGGGCCTAAATCACCGCCCCCCAAACGAACTTCCACATCTGATTCCCATGGCCAACGCACAAGTCATCCTCAAAGAAAAAATCGAAGGCCTTGGCGCCGAAGCCGATGTCGTCAAAGTCCGCGCCGGCTATGCGCGCAATTTTCTGATTCCGCAGGGCAAGGCGTATGAGGCCACCCGCTCGAACCTCCGCCATGTCGAGGCGCTCAAGGCAGCCCGCGCCCGCCGTGAGGCTGCGGAAATCGAAGCCTTCCAGGAAATCGCCACTAAAATTTCCAAACTCAAGCCGAAGTTCGCCCTCTCCACCGGCCAGGGCGGCAAGGCATTCGGCTCGGTCACGAGCATCGACATCCACAAGGAGCTCGAAGCCGCCGGCATCGTCATCGATCGCCACGCGATCGAACTCGAGAAGCCCGTCAAGAAATCCGGCAAGACGGAAATCACCGTGCGCCTTCACCCGCAGGTGGTCACCACGCTGACCATCTCGGTGGAAGCCGGCGAGGAGGAGAAGAAGCAGACCGAAGACTGAGCTCCGCGCCCTGCGGCCGTTCAGGAAAAACCCCCGGCTCGCTGGACGAACCGGGGGTTTTCAGTGTGCGAACTCCATTCGCAAAAGTGTCAGACGATGCCCTGGCGCAGCGCCTTGGAGACCGCCTCGGTCTGCGAGCGGACATGCAGTTTCCGATAGACCGAGCGCAGGTGCATGTCCACGGTGTGCTGGGAAATGGACAGTTGATCGGCGATTTCCTTCTTGATGAAGCCCTTCACCAGATAGCGCAGCACGTCCTCCTCGCGAGTGGTGAGGGGTTCGATGTGTTGCACCGGACCATAGCGCGAGAAACCCTCCAGGATCATCTTGGCGATCGGGCTGCTGAGTGCGGACGCGCCGTGGATCACGTCGCGGATGCCGCTGATGATGTCGTCGGGATCGGCCGTCTTGAGCAGGTATCCGGAAGCTCCGTTGCAGATGGCGCGGTACACCTTGTCGCGATCATCGAAGGAAGTGAGGATGATCACCTTGACCTCCGGCAGCGCCTTGCGGACGTCGCAAAGGACCTCCAGCCCGTCACGGCGGGGGAGTCCGAGATCCAGCAGCAGCACGTCGGGCCGTTCACTGGTGAACTTCAGTTTGTCGAAGAAATCGGCGGCGTTGTTGAAGTGATAGGGACAGGAAAAATCCTCCTCGGTGCCGAGCAGACGGCGGATCTGCTTGGCGAAGAGCTCATGGTCTTCCAGGATCCAGATGTTGGTCGTGGTGGTGGCTTCGGCGATCATGACAGCGCGGGGTGGTGGGTGAGTTGGGAGCGTTTGACGAGCAGCCGGATGCGGGTGCCGTCGTTTTTGGAGGAGGCGATTTGCAGCATGCCGTCGAGCACGCGGGCCCGGTCTTCCAGTTTGTGGACGCTGGCGGGGCGTTCCTGGTCGGTCATGGGCAGGCCCACGCCGTTGTCGAGGATTTCGAGCGCCAGCTTGTCATCCTCGTCCCACAGGCGGATCGAGACGCGGTTGGCGTGCGAGTGTTTGAGGACGTTGTGGATGGCCTCCTTGTAGAACAGGAAGAGGTGGCGCTTGGCGTCCAGCGAGAGTTTGGCGGCGGTCTTGGTGGACTCGCATTCGAGGGTGAAGTGGATCTCGCGCAGCAGCCGCCCGGCCGTTTCGCGCATGCGCTGGACCAGATCGCCGATCGAATCCTGGCGGCGTTCCAGCAGCCAGACGATGTCGCGCATGGCCAGCGAGCTTTCGCGCGCGATGCACTCCACTTCATCGAGATCCTCGGCGATTTCCTCCGGGCCGTGGAGGCGCACCAGATCCTTGCGGGCGGTGCGGGCGATCAGCGAGATGCTGCCGAGGTTGCTGCCGATGTCATCGTGGAGGTCCGAGGCGATGCGCTTGCGGATCTGATCGAGCTGCTCCTTGGACATCAGGCGGCGGCGCTCGACCATGAATACGGGAATGAGGAAGGTGAGTCCGAGGATGACGGCGGAGCCCCAGGTGGCGTTGAGTTCGCTGTTGGAGGCCAGTTGGTGCTGGACGGAGCGCAGACCGGCGAGTTCGTGTTCGATGCGGTCGCGTTCGCGGAGTTGATGGAGCCAAAGGCCCACCGGGATGATTTTCCGTTCCGAGTTGTAGCCGTCCGTGAGCGAGGAGACGGTGGCGGTTTGGCCGTTGTGCTGGCGGGTGACCGCGCGGCCTTGCGCGAGATTCCGCCCACCGGACCAGATTTCCATTTCGGAAAGCGAGTGAATGCTGCGATCACCCATCATCCAGGGTTTGGTGGCGGTGACGCGCAGCGTTTTCGCGGACTTGTCGCGCAGTGGAATCACCAGCGGCACCGTCTGCTCCGAGCCGGGGATGGGATTGGTCCATTCAAAAACCGTCTCGCCCGTGCCACCGTCCCCGCCAAGCAATTCGAGTTTCAGCGATTCCGGAAGCACCGCGGTTTCGAAGTAGCGGTTGATGTGATAGGGAAACAGGATGACCCGGTCGATGCATGCGGTTTCATCGAGCGGCAGCGTCCATGTGGTGGTTTCGTCCGGGTTCAGCACGGTCACGGCGTCGCCCGTTTCCTGATTGGGATTGTTGCCGTTCTGCCAGACTCCGAGCGGCGTGCGGCCATCGGTCAGTGCTTCGGGATACCAGATGCCGGGAATGTCAAGGTTGCCGGAGGTCTCGATTTTCGCGCCGAACGAAACGGGCTCGCCTTTCGAGATCACCATGAATTCCGCCAAGCCGAACACATCCCGCATTCCCTTCAGTTGGCCTTCCTGGACGGTGAGCCGCACGTAGCGGGCCGTTTCCTTGCAACCGAAGAAAACGGGCGATCCCTCAGGCCGGGCGTGAGGAACAGCGCCGGAGGAATGGACAATCGAACGCTGCGCGAAGTCGGCCCGCTGGGAGAGTTCCAGAGTGAATCGTTTCGGGAAAATTCCAGGATCTTCTAAAAATTCCCGTTGGGCGGGGATCAGGTAAATTTGCTCGACCAGCACTTCCGAACCCAGATCCAGCGTGATCGATGGATCCGCCGCGCCGGTTTCACTGCGTCCGCCGCGGTATCCCAGCCCGGTTTTCAAGGGGTACTCGCAACGTTTGGCATAGGCCGAAACCTGCTTGTCGAGCCAGGCCACACGGTCCTCCACCTTAACGAGTTGCGAATCAAATAGCCGGGCGATCCGGGAGATCGGATTGATGACTTGCGCGGGCGTCGCTGCATCCAGCGCCGCCGGCACATGGACTGCCGTCAGCGTCAGCATGCTGACGGTCAACCGAACAAGTCGTGGTGGAAGCAATCTCATCCGCAGTGGCAATACGGAGGGATACTGGGGATTTTTTAAAAATAATCAACCTTTTTTAATTAAAAACTCGGCTATGATGTTTGGCCGGGCGATGGACATTGTCCGAGGAAGGATTTGACGGCTTCGCGTTTGAGGCGGAGTTCGCGCCACTCATTGACGAGTCGGCTGGCCTCGATGATGCCGCAGCCGGCCGGGATGCGGAGGTGGTTTTGCCGCCACCAGACGCCGCGAATGGCAATGACGGCGTCGAAACGGCCATGATCCCAAAGCCCGAAAGGCGCGCCGAATTGCGGCGGGCAGTCCAGGCGTCGGCGCCATTCCAGCAGGCGCTCCATGGTGGCATCGGTGCGGGGCAGGGGGCCCAGCGCCGGCGTGGGGTGGAGTCTGCGCAGCAATTCATCGATGGCCATCGGCGCATGCAGGTCCACGTGGATGGGCGTGAGGAAATGAACGATGGAGCCCAGATCGAGAATTCCGCGCGGCTGGCGCTCCAGGCGTCCAAGTTCGAGAAGTTTCGCCACCAGCGACTGGGCGACGAATTCGTGCTCGCGGATTTCCTTTTCGTCCACGGCGAAGACGTCGCGGTCCTCGCTGCGCGCGGTTCCGGCCAGTGCCATGGTTTCAAGGCGACGGCCCGCAAGGGAAAACAGCAGCTCGGGAGTGGCTCCTGCGAATCCGGCGTCCGGCTGCGTCCAGCCATAGGAAAGAAGCGGCGCCTGTTGCTGCGCCATGGCGCGCAGAATCGCCGGTCCGGGTGCTGTGAGAGCGGTCCCGTTTTCGGTGACCACCGGCACGGTTTTTTCAAAAAATCCGCTGTGGATCGAAGCCATGATTTCCTGGAACACTTCCGAGAAAGGCGCGGCATCCAGCGGCCGCCACACGCATTGCAGCGGCGCGGCCCGCGCCAGACTCGCGGCGAATCCGGCGCGCTCGCCGCGCTCGATGCGGCTGGGGATTTTCCACGGCAGGGGCTCCCGCAGCGCGAAGTCCCGCACATAAAACGCCACGCCATCGGCCGGTGGCGCGGCGGATGATTCAAAGGGACCATGGCCGATCAGGACGCCGCCGTCCCGCCGCGCCAGCCATGCCAGTGATTCTGCGGTGCTTTCCATAAACGCGTGGCGGACCATGTGCCGTCTGCGGCAAACGCGCAAGTTTGCATCCGATGGGAAGGGGAACCTCCTTGATTCAAAAAACCGGTGTCGGATTTGTCCGGAAAGTGCCGTGGGTGGCCTCCTGATTTCAAGGGCCTTAAACCTTGTTAGTCGGGCCCCTATAGACTATCGACGAGGCTCCGCCGCCCGCGGAGCCATCCGTTAGCCGCCAATCTGAAACCGCCAACAAAGAATGCCTTCAGCTTGAAACCCAGCTCCAAGGGCCAGCCATGCGGCAGCAGCCGGAAAAACCGGTATGACTGGCGCGCCGACGCCGGCCCACTTGTCCATTGTCTGCCATATCAGACGCATGCGCCGTTCCCTATACTGGCAGCGCTCCCCCGATGACGATTGCAGTCACCTCTCGCCAGCCGAGTTCGATGATACGCAAGCATCGTGGATATTTGGCGCATCGATGTCGCGTCAGACTACCGACTGGAAATTCCCCCTTGATGGCCCCGTTGTCCGTCCTGCCTCGAACCAAATGCTTTTCGAACGGTGGGAGGAACGACAATGGGCGGCCTATGCACGCCAAAGGCTGAAGTGGGCCAGGAAACTCCCATTCGGCACGGATTGTGGCGAAGCCATGCGCGGCATGGGAAATATCTGCCGTTTGCGCCTGCTCCATTAGTGGCAGATCCCGGAGTGCCGCCAGTTGTTCACCTCCTCGAAACCCTTCACCATTCTATTCTGCACACCGGGTCTCATGCCGGAACTCGACGATACCTCGGATTCCGCATGGCAGGAAACCGCGACCCGCCTTGCACGCCTACCGCGCCGGGAATGGATGGCGCGCATCGGCCTGCCACCCACCCGCCAAGCGGTCCGACTTTTCACGCGCATCATCCCGCGCCTGATCGTCCCGCAGCTCCCATTGATCCGTCAGGCGTTTGCCAATCCACTCGCACTCAAACGGCTTTCCGACACCACCTGCGCCATTGATGAAATGATGCTTCGTCTGTGCCAATACGAGACGTTTCCCTTGTATTGGCCCCTCTTCCGCCAACTCTGCCGCGACCGGGAGAAATGCGCCTCCTCAGTGAGCCATATCAACCAAATCATCCAATTCTTCCGGGACGACGACGCCCTCAGTCGTCGCATGCGGCAACGCTTCCGCTGGGCGCGCAGTGTGGAGGATCTCAAGAAAGTCCAGCGCGCTGCCGCCTGGCTCCGCATGCACTGGCACTGGCACGGCCTTTTCGATCCCGGCGTCCAAGACGACCTCGGCAACCTCACCGCCCCGCTGCCCGAGAGCTCGGAGCCTTGATCATGGCGATGCACAAGATCCAGCAGAAGCAAGCTCCGCGATGCGATCAAATGCTGGTTGCTTGCATGGACGTGTCGATCTGCCATTTTTTCCGCATGAAACACACCCATACAGCGGTCCTGTCCCGCGAGGATGGAGGCTTCGTGGCCCAGTACCCGGAGGTGGACGTCGCCTCCCAAGGCTCTACCGTGGAGGATGCCAAGGCGAATCGAGAGGAGGCTGTGGAATGGTTTTTCGAGTGCGCGTCGGAAAGCGAAATCAAACGGCGCCAGGCCAGCGAGGGCATCGAGATGACCCGCCGGATCGTCCGTATGGCGCGCGACCGCAAGTTGCTCGTGAGGAATCAATTCGAGTTCAGTGCCGTGAACTTCAACGAATGCGGCCGGATGGTCGGCGGCTGGCTCAAATCCTGCAAGACAGGGACCTCTTTCACCTAGCCATGAGTCTTCAGGTGGTGGTCCATTTCAAAGTCATCGACGAATCCGAAGACTGGATCGTCGTGGACAAGCCGGCGCCGCTCATCGTCCATCCGGCGAACCGCAAGCCGGAACCGACATTGCTTGGCGGAGTCGAATATCTCCTGGCCTACGAAATGGAAAACGGTGCGCGGCCGGCCATCGTCAACCGGCTGGACCGGGACACCAGCGGCCTGGTCATCGTGGCAAAACATACGGCCGCCGCGCGGGAGTTGGGCATGATTTTCGAGCGTCGCGAGGTGGCGAAGGAATACCTCGCCATCGTGAAAGGCTGGCCGGAAGCGGACGCGTGGGAATGCGCCGCGCCGATCATCCGTGCCGGGGAAATCGGCCCATCATCAATCTGGGTGCGCCAGATCGTGCATCCCGCCGGTCGGGAGTGCCGCACGCGGTTTCGCGTTGAGCGGCGTTTTGAGCGGGAAGAGGGGAAATTCGCGCTCGTCCGTTGTTTTCCGGAAACCGGGCGCATGCACCAACTCCGCGTTCATCTCGCCCATGCCGGCCATCCCATCGCCGGCGACAAGCTCTACTCCAGCGAAGGCGCGGAATACATCGAGTGGATGAAGGACGGTTGGACGGCGGAATTGCAACAACGCCTGTTCCTGCCACGCCACGCGCTGCACGCCGCCAAGCTCTCGCTGCCCTGGCGGGAGCTGCGCATCGAATGGCGGTCCGGACTTCCGCCGGACTTGGGAGATTTTATCGCGGGTCGTGAAATCCTTGAAGTCCCCGGGGTTGTCATCTGGAGCCGGCATGACTAGCCTGCGGCCATGGCAAACCTCACCGAAATGGTCGCTTTCATGGACCGGGAACTCAATGTTGCAGGGATTCCGGACTACCCCGGTGCCGTCAATGGCTTGCAACTGGCCAACGAGGGCAAAGTGGAACGGATTGTCGCGGCGGTGGGCGCCTCGCTGCCCGTCATCGAAGCCGCCGCTGCCGGCGGGCCGGGGCTGCTCGTCGTCCACCACGGCATGTTCTGGCAGGGACCCCGGCCGGTGACAGGACCGTTTTACCGCAAAATCAAAATCGCGATGGAAGCCAGGTTGGCCATTTACTCCGCACATCTCCCGCTCGACGTCCATCCCGTGTGGGGGAACAACATCCAACTCGCCAGAGCCATCGGGCTGGTTGATCCGCAGCCGTTTTTCGGCTGGAAGGGAATTTTCCTCGGCCTGCGCGGATCATGGTCCGGCACCCGCTCCGATCTAGCGGAAACCCTGCGCCAAGCCGTCGGCGGCAAGGTCCACGTTTGCCATGGCGGTCCCGATGAAATCTCGGACGTCGGCCTTATTACCGGTGGGGCGGGCAGTGAGATCGGCAAAGTCGCGGAGTCCGGAGTGGACACCTTCATCAGCGGAGAGGGCCCGCACTGGACCCATCCGCTTGCCCTTGAATTGGGCGTCAATCTACTCCTCGCCGGTCACTACGCCACCGAAACCTCTGGCGTCCAGGCACTTGCCGAGGCGATGGCCTCAGGCTTTGGCGTGCCATGGAGTTTTGTGGATCAACCCAGCGGATTGTGAATCAATGAGTTGAAAGGGAGTTTCCAAAAAGGGGTACGGGTGACGGGAATCGAACCCGTGCCTCAGGCTTGGGAAGCTCACGTTCTACCATTGAACTACACCCGCAACTTGCAAGACGGCGAAAATCAACTCAAATTCCCAGATGATCAAGGATATTTCGATTTTTAAGGTTTTCCAAAATAATTCAGGAAAGCAGCCAAAAAAGTCTTGCTTGAGGAGGGGAATGACGGTTGGATTCTTTCCGAAATCGCGGGCATAGCTTAATGGTAAAGCCCTAGCCTTCCAAGCTAGACACGCGGGTTCGATTCCCGCTGCCCGCTCCATTCCCCAGAAATGCACCGGTTCAAACTCCCACACACATGAAAACAACCGTCGTCCTTACAGCTTTCAGCGCCATGCTGGGGCTTGTTTCCGCCTCAGAGAAAGTCGATTGCGTGCGGATCTCACTGGCTGTCAAGGCTGCAGTCGCCGCAGAGCAATCCAAGGCCCTGGAGGTCGTTACAACCGAAGTAGCCGCCGCGCCGGGATGTGCCTGCGAACTGGTCAAGGCCACCATCGAAGGAGCCAACGCCGAACCTGCTGTTGTGGCCAGCATCGTGGAGGCCGCCGCCACCGTAGCTCCCGAACAAATGCGCCTCATCGCTCAGTGCGCCATTGCCGTTGCCCCCGATGCGTTGACCCAAGTGCAGGTGGTTCTCGCCAAATTGGATCCGAACAGCGGCGAAGCTGGTAAAAGTGCCAAGAGCGCCAAAGGCGAGGTGGCAAACGCCGCGAATCAGGCCGACGAAGTCGCAAACATGCCCAACCCGCTTGACTTCCCCGGTCAAGGTCCGATCGGGCCGACCGCAGGAGGTCCCGGTGGATTCCCGGTGTTCCCGATTACTCCGCCAATCATTGTCAATCCGCCCGATAATCCGGCTATTCCGAGACCGCCGATTGTGAGGCCCCCTAATGTCACCGATGTGAATCCCAGGGATTGAGTAACTACAGGTATTGGTTCTTGATTGTTCCCGTTCTGACACCCAAATACACCCCACATCCCATGAAACGCAAAATTCCTTTTGGTCTTCTCGGCATGCTGTGCGTTGGCCCAGCCTGCGCACAAGGCCTGTATTATGTTGGCTCCGAAGCGCAGGAATCACTCCCATTGAAGTGGGTGGTAGGTGCCAGTGCCATATATGACGACAACGTGAATCCGGGTTCCGGCGTTGAAGATGATTCCATGGCCATCAATCCCTACGTGGGGCTGTCCTTCGTCAGCATAACTCCCCAGACCACTTGGGACGTGTATGCCCGTCTCGGCATGATCTATTACTTTGACTCGCCCGGTGGCACGGATGACGTCAACAGCCAATCGCGCGCCGGCATCAACCTGACACACCGCTTCAGTGAGCGGCTGCGTTTCTCCAGTCAAAACTTCGTTTCCTACGAGCTCGAGCCGGACTACTCGTATGGCTATGCGTCATCCCGCATCGTCGGTGAGTATTTCTTCTGGCAAAGCAACAATTCCGTCGGATTCCGCTGGACAGAGCGTGTCGCCACCTACACCGGACTGCGACTCTCCGGGACCACTTACGCGGATGTTGCAAATAATGACCGCTTTACCTGGGAACTCTACAATCAGTTCCGCTATCAGCTCACTCCACAAACCGTGTTAACCGCCGATTATCGCTATGGTCAGACCAACGGGGATGGTTTTGCCAATGATTCGACCAACCAATATCTATTGGCGGGTGCCGAGCATCGGTTCAGTCCGAACACAATCGGCATTGTCCGTGCGGGTGCCCAGTTCCGCGACGTGGACAATGGGGACAGCACAACCAGCCCGTATGTGGAATTCGCCTTGAATTCGCAGCTCACCCGCGACTTCCGCGTGAGATCCTTCGCGCGCTACGGCATCGAGGATTACGACACCGTTCAAACATATGATGCGGACCCTGCGGCAGGACTGGAAGCCGTGGAGTTCTCTGACCGCCGAACCCTCCGCTTCGGCATCACAGGAGACTATTCGATCTCTCCGATGTTTTCGGTCTTCGGGGGTGTTGATTATATCCCGACCTCGTATGCCAGCGGCGTAATAGTCGATGGTTTGCCCGGGGCAGTGGGGAATTCCGTGTCCGATCAGGACGAGGACATCATTAACGCCTACATTGGCTTTTCGGTCAGGTTCAACGATTTCCTGACCGGCACGGCTTCCTACACTTACACGAACTCGAGTTCCGACATCGATGGAAGCCGGGATTACGACCGCAATCGCATCAGCGTTGGCGTGAGCGCGGAGTTCTGATCCCGAGACCACCCTGCCATTTGAAACGCACACCTTTGGCTGTTCATTCCATTCACCGGCCACGAACTCCCGCGATGTCATCCATTGCGGGAGTCTCTGTTTCGACTGGAATTCTTCCGCAACCGTGAAAAATTCACCCCAATGAGTCTCTCCACTCCCCAACAAAATGAAGCGGCCCTGCATGCCGTGGACTACTGGCAGGTCATCAAGAACCGCTACGGAATTATCCTCTTGACGCTGCTGCTGGTGTTCATGACTGCCGCTGTCATCACCTACGTGATGCCGAAGAAATACGAAAGCCAGGCGATCATCGAGGTGAAGCCCCGCCAAGCAGGCATGTCCCCGCTTGGCGCTCAGATGACGGAAACCTCCGGTGCCCGCCAAATGACGGCCCAGTTCTTCGGTACTGAGTTTGAGAAGATCAAAAGCCGCAATTCTCTGTCCAAGGTTGTCGAGACTCTCCAACTCGTCAACCGCTGGAACGTGGACAAGGAAGGCGCTCTGGGAATCCTCAAGGGCATTGTCGCCACCCAAAACATCCGTGGCACCGACCTGATCTCGATCCGCGTCCGCCACACCAATAAGGTGGACGCCCGCGATATTGCCGAGGAAGTCGCCCGCGCTTACAAATCCTACCGTGCCGAGATCGAGTCGCGGGATGCGGAACGCCAGTTGCACGAACTTAACAAGGCGGTCCGCGACCAGGAGGACAAAGTGGAAGAGCGCAGGAAGGTGCTTGCAACCATCGTCCGGACCAAGGGCATCATCTACAAGGGAACGGACTCATTTTACAATCAGGGAGGAGTGGACGAGGACCAGGGAGCCCGCAGCGCCTTGGAAACCTATCACGGCATCGAGCAGGAAAAAATGCAGCTGGAAAGCCAGATCAGCAGTTTGCTCAAATATGACAGCGACCAGCTTATGGTTTATGCAGCCGGTCTGAATCTTCCTGACAACATCATTCGCAGTCTTTATCCGCAGTATCTCGAGGCCAAACGCCAGCTGGACAGCCTGAAGATCAATGGTTTGGGCGACCGCCATCCCACGGTTCTGGTTGCTGTGGACCAGATCGAGACCATGAAGCGCCAGCTCGACGAGGGGGTTGTCAACCTTCGCGCCACTCTCCAGGCGCAGCTGGATCTCGCCACAAACCGCCTGAAGAGTGTGGAGGTAATGAAGGATGAAACCCGTGAGGAAGCCATCAAGCGCGGACTCGACGCGCAGGATTACGTGGATGCGAAACGGGAATTCGAAACCGACCAGCAGTTGCTTCAGACCATGAAGCTCAAGCAGATGGGGGAGACCATATCCCGCAAGATTCCGGGTGAAAGTGTGGAGGTGCACGATCCTCCCGTGATTTCCAACAGCCCCGTCAGCCCGAACGTGACACTCAACCTGGTCTTGGGTGCGGTGGTCGGCTTGATTTTCGGCGTCGGCATCGCTTTCTTCCTGGAATACCTCGACACCTCGGTGAAGAGCCTTGAAGACGTGGAGCGCTACCTGCAGGTGCCCGTGCTTGCGGTGATTCCAAAGGACGTGGGCGTGCTGCACAGACAAAGCGGCATGAGCCCGGATGCGGAGGCGTACAGGATCCTGCGCACCAACATCGAGTTTAACCGCAAGAATCCCGAGGATAACGCCATTACCGTTGTTTCCGGTGGAGCCGGCGAAGGCAAGTCCACCACCCTCGTCAATCTCGCATACATCTGCGCGCAGGGCGGTTACACCACCCTCATGATCGACGCGGACTTGCGCCGCCCTCGGCTGCACACGTTCTTTGACATCAATAATTCCGTGGGACTCACCAACTACCTGACCACCGAGTTGATGCTCGAGGACGTGATTCTCCAGACACCGGTGGACAACCTGTACTTCATGCCCTCGGGCATTTTGCCGGCCGATGCCGCGGGTATTCTCAATTCCCGGCGCATGTCGGAACTGATTCAGGACGTCAAGCAGCGCTTTGATCTGGTGCTTGTGGACAGTCCTCCGATTCTGGGTGTCAGTGACGCCTCGGTGCTCGCCAGCGAGGTGGACCTCACGCTGCTCGTGGTGCAGCACCGCAAGCTACCGCGCAACATGCTGCTTCGCGTCAAACATGCCGTCGAGAACGTCGGCGGACATGTCATCGGAGTGGTTCTCAACAACGTGGATGTCCGCAGCGACAGCCAGTATCAGTATTACACCAGCTACTATACCTATTACGCGCCGGCCGAGGTCCAAGCCGGACCTGTGCCTGCCCCGGCCCAGACCCAGGTTGCCGCCAAAGCACAGCCCGCCGCGACGCGCGGCGGTGATTCAGAACTCTATTGAAGTCAATTCAACGACCACAGCAAAATGAAGTACTTAGTCACGATATTGCTGGTCATGGCGAGCGCCGTATTTCCGGTGCTGGGTCAGATCCAGATCGGCAAAAGCATCTCGATTACCGTTCTGGGTATTCCAACTGAGGAAAAGGGGCGCATAGACGGAGCCTATCCTGTTGCTGATAACGGCACGATCAACATGCCGTTCATCGGACAAGTGAGAGCCGCTGGTCTGCGGCCCGAAGCGCTTGCTTCGACTCTGGAGTCCCGCTACCGGAGCGCGCAAATTTACCGCAATCCCACCTTCCAGGTCGTCGCCAGCATGGAAGGAGGCGCACTGGAAGATGCGGTGGTCCACTTGGGCGGACAGGTCGGCCGGACAGGCCCCGTCAAGTTCACGCGTGGTTTGACGCTTTATCAGGCGATCCAGGCTGCCGGCGGGCCAACGCCGTTCGGGACCCTTCAGCGCGTGAAGGTGCTCCGAGGTGGCAAACAGCGGCAGTATGACCTGACCCAGCTTCAATTCATGCAAATTCCTCTGGAACCGAATGACACGATTGAAGTGCCGCAGAAACGACCTTGGGAAACCAAGTGAGTTTGGGAATCAAAGTCAAGGCCGCCACGCCGCGCGGGCTGCATCCGGCGCCGAATCCAAATGCGATCCTGAAACGCCATGCATGCGCCAACGACGGGGGTGACAACGGCGGTGCTTGCCTGTATTGGTTTTTTCCCGACAGTCACTCCGGAATTGGCCTGGTCCCTTGAGCTTCCCGCCAGGCCGCTCGCGGATCTTCAATCCGACGAGTTCCGCACCCGCGAAAACGCCCAAATGGAACTTCTGGCGTGGTCTCGCGGGAGGCCGGAGGCGGCTATGGAAGAACTATATCGCCAGTCGATGTCGGCGGCAGAGCCGGAAGTCCGCGAGCGTTGCCTCGCCGTGTTGCGCGAGCTTGTGAATGACGATTACCTGAAGGAGGGTGAGGGCTACATCGGCATCCGCATGCAGGATGAAACGGCCAATATTCCGGGCGATCCCAAGCCGCGTCGCGTGATCCGGGTGGTGCAGGTGGTGCAGGACTCCGCAGCGCAGCATGCGGGCATCCAGCTCAATGACCTGGTTGCCGGGCTGGGGGACAGCGTCTGGCACGATCAGGCCGCTTCGCTGCCCTTCAGCGAGAAAATCCGCCAGTTCAAGCCGAACACACGGATCAAGCTCAAGATTCTGCGGAATGGCCAACTGATGGATGTGACGGTCAAATTGGGCAGACGTCCGCTTTTCGCCGACAATCCATTTCTCGAGCAGCGCCAGGCCGATCTCGAGGCCGCCGAGCGCGCGGCCAAGGATGCCTACTTCCGCCGCTGGCTCGAAGGCAGAAAGCGCTGGAATTGAGGCAAACGCGGATTTTGGAAATCGACATCCCGAAAAGCCGTGGCAATTTCTTGAGTCACTTCGAACCCCTGCTCCGCTCTTATTTCATGACCATCGCCCGGTTCCAAAACACCGCCTGTGCCATTGCCGTCGCCGCGCTTTCCTGCTCCGCATCCGCACAGAAGGCGGATTTCGGCGAGGTGGGGCGCCAGATGGCGATCATGCTGCAGAACAGCCATTTCGCCCGCCTGCCTTTCAACGAGGAACTTAGCCGTCGTTTTCTGGACGACTATCTGCGCGACCTGGATTCCCAACGGCTTTATTTCACGCAGCAGGATGTGGATCGGTTCACCGCCGATTATGGTGACCGCCTCCACACGCTGTTGCTCCAGGGCAACAGCATGACGGCGGCCGCGGAGATCTACCGGTTGTTTGAAAAACGAGTCGAGGAGCGGGTCGCACAGGCGGGAAAGCTGCTCGACGGAGACGATTTCGATTTCACCGGGGGTGAGTCCGTCATGCTGAGCCGCAAGAACGCGCCGTGGCCGAAGGACGATAAGGAGGCGGCGGATCTCTGGCGGCGGCAGATCAAGGAGGCGGTGCTTGCAGAGGTTCTGCGGCGAGAGATGCTGACCAAGCTCGCTAAGGAACAGGGCAAGCCCGACCCGGGCAGCGATGACCGCAGTCCGAAGCAAAAGGTCTCTCTCCGCTACAAGCGTTTTCTCAGCAGCGTCAAGGATGTGGATGACGAGGAGATCGCCAATTATTTCCTAAGTGCGGTGGCGCGTTCCTATGATCCGCACACGGATTACATGAGTTTTCGCGAGATGAGCCGCTTCAAGGATGGCATGAAAAACGAACTCGTCGGCATAGGGGCGCTGCTCCAGGGCGAGGAAGACGGCGCCACCAAGATCATGGGCATCGTTGTCGGCGGCCCGGCGGATCGGGAGGGCACGCTCAAACTCAACGACCGGGTTGTCGCGGTGGACACGCTCAACACCGGCAAGCTCGGGGACATGACCGACATCATGTTCATGAAGATCGACAAGGTGGTCGATATGATCCGCGGCAAGGAGGGCACCTCGGTTGCATTGAAAGTGGAGCCCGCGGCCGGCGCTCCCGGCGAAACCCGGATTGTCGTCATCCAGCGTGGCAAGGTGGAGATGAAGGACGAGCAGGCGAGCGGCCAGTTGATCGAAATGAAGAGCGGCAAGGGTGAGTCCCGCCGTCTGGGTGTCATCACCCTGCCATCGTTTTACGCGGACTTCGACGAAGGCAAGGTCCGCTGTTCGGTCGATGTGGAGCGGATTCTCAAGCGGCTGGTTGAGGAAAAGATCGACGGCCTCATCCTGGATCTTCGCAACAACGGCGGCGGATCGCTGGAGGAGGTACGGCGCATGACGGGATTTTTCATGGACCGCGGCCCGGTCGTGCAGGTCAAGAACACGCTCAGCCAGGTGCAGGTGAAGGATTCCGAAAACGGAAAGCCCATATACGGCGGGCCGTTGGTCGTCGTGATCGACAAGAGCAGCGCCTCGGCCAGCGAGATTCTGGCAGGGGCCCTCCAGGACTACAACCGGGCCGTAGTGGTAGGGGACTCATCCACCTTCGGCAAGGGCACCGTCCAGCAGCCCATGGACATCGGCCGGATGCTGCCCCTGTTCTCCGTTAGAAACCGCGCGGGATTCCTCAAGGTGACCATTCAGAAATTCTACCGCCCGTCAGGATCGTCCACCCAGATGGAAGGCGTGGCTTCGGACGTTGTGCTGCCGAGCTTCACGGATGCGCTGGAAATGGGCGAGGCCTTTCTGGATCACCCTCTGCCGCACGACAGGATACGTCGCGCCGCGGACTTCAAACCGATGGACCCCCAGGCCCTGTTCATCCCCCGACTGAAGGAGCTGAGCCAGGAACGCCTGAACGCCAGCAAGGATTTTTCCTATATCATCGAGGATGTGATGAAAGCCAGGGAGCGACTCAAAAACAACACGGTTTCGTTGAACAAGAGCACGCGTGAAAAGGAACTCGCAGAGTCCGACGCCCTGCAGAAGGCGCGCAACTCGGAACGTCGCGGGCGATTCCAGAAAATGGCCGCCGAGGACAAGCAAAGTCTCAAGTTCTACAAGATCACGCTGGAGGATCTTGAGAAGGGAGCGGACATGAAGCCATATGATCCCGCGGATGACACCGGAGAATACATGCGCCGCGCCAAGGACGAGACCGAGGACTTGGATGAAACTCCAAAATGGCCCACCGGGTTGGATCCCGTGAAGCGTGAATCCCTCGCCGTGCTGCGGGATCTCGTGGATCTCTCGGAAAACGCCAGATTGGCGGGCATGATCAAGTGATCCACCGTGGCGGAATCTGCCGATGTCGCGCGTCGCTGAAAACCTGGCGGAGGTCAATGAACGAATCGCCGCCGCCTGTCATAGGGTGGGCCGTGATCCTGCGGCGGTCGAGCTGATCGCCGTCTCCAAAACCTTCCCCGCCGATGCAGTGCGGGAAGCGATGGCCGCGGGACAGCACGTCTTCGGCGAAAGCAGGCTGCAGGAGGCGGAGCCCAAGATCGACCTTCTGCCCGGCGCGCTGCATTGGCATTTCATCGGCCGCGTGCAGCGCAACAAGGTGCGCAAAATCCTGCCGCGCTTCGAAGTGATCCATGCCATCGATTCCCTGCGGCTCGCGCTTCATGCGGACGATGTCGCGCGGGAACTCGGCTTGTTTCCAAGGGTTTTCCTGCAGGTCAACATCGGCGGGGAACGGAGCAAGGGCGGATTCGAGCCGGAAGCGATCCGCGCGGAAATCGCCGGCCTTCTTGCATTGGAGCGGCTCGAGGTGATGGGGCTGATGTGCATCCCCCCGCCCGGCCCGGATGCGGAGGCTTCGCGTTCATGGTTCGCGGCCTTGCGGGAGCTGCGCGATGCGCTGGAGCGCCAGACCGGCATTTCACTGCCCGCTCTGAGCATGGGCATGAGCGGGGATTTCGAAGTGGCCATCGAAGAAGGAGCCACCCATGTGCGCGTGGGATCATCGATTTTCGGCCAACGCGCCTATCGGGTGGACGGCGAGCTGGGTTGAGCGCAGATTCCGCCATGCCACTGACACTTGCGCACGCTGCGGTCATCGGAAACGAGCTGGCCTTGTCCTTTGCCGGCGGATTCGAAGCCTATCTTCCACTGCCCATGTTGCGGCGCGCCTGTCCATGCGCCGGCTGTCAGGGTGAGCCGGATGCCATGGGCCGTGTGATACGCCCAAGGGTCGAATATGGACCGAAAGCATATGATCTGACGAAATTCGAGTTGGTCGGCGGCTACGCGATCCGGCTTTTCTGGGCCGATGGTCACGCGTCCGGCATCTACTCGTTCGCCTATTTGCAAAAGCTAGCCGAGCTGCCTCCGCCGTGATTTCCGCCCGCACCGATCTGGCTTCCCTACCGGTTCTTCCGGCCAAGGAGGTGGCCGCGCTGGCCGCAGCGGGATTTCGAACGGCTGCGGAACTCCTCGACCACCTGCCCAAGCGCCATGAAGACCGCAGGCGTTTCGACCTCTTTCCCAACCAGCCGACACCCGCGGCGGTGTGCCTGCGCGGCATGGTCGTCGATACTTCGAAGCGCCATTTTGGCCGCAGTTTCCATGAGGCGGTCGTCATGGACGGCACGGGCGGTGTCTTCGGCTCAGGAAAAATCACCTGCCGCTGGTTCAACATGCCATTCATCCACAAGCTCGTGGCAGTTGGTCAGGAGCTGGTGGTTTATGGAAAGGTGAAGGATTCCGGCGGCCGCCTGATCGTCGATCACCCGGAGTTCGAAATCCTGCGCGAGGACGACCAACCCGGCGACTCGATCCACCTTGAGCGCATTGTCCCGATCTATCGGAACATCGCCGGACTCGGCCAGCGGCGGCTGCGCGAAATCATGCATCTGCTGCTGTGTCAGTGCGATCCGGCGACGCTGGCGGCGCTCTATGAAGTGGACACCTCGATGCCGCGCGCGGCGGCCCTGCGCGCGGCCCATTTTCCGGAATCCATCGACCAGGCGCGCGCGGCCCGCAGGCGCTTCGCGCTTGAGGAGTTTTTCGGCATCCAACTCAACGTCGCTTGGCGGCGCTCCCGCCATCTGGAACAACGCGGCCGCGTGCTCGGCAGGCGCACCGCCCTGCTCGCCGCGTTTTATAACAGCCTGCCGTTTGATCTAACCGGCGCCCAAAAACGCTCGATCCGCGAGATCATCGCCGACATGCGCCAACCGCGGCCGATGAACCGCCTGCTCGCCG
>Ga0114939_10000705_pt1 | contig 27576 bp, 26 predicted proteins | sample AshMeaCrysSpring_FD_87196 | JGI IMG/M metagenome (GOLD analysis project Ga0114939, IMG submission 87196) | Groundwater microbial communities from Big Spring, Nevada to study Microbial Dark Matter (Phase II) - Ash Meadows Crystal Spring | ecosystem: Environmental > Aquatic > Deep subsurface >...
GGAGTGGGATGCCATCGGCCGCCGCGCCTCCCGCTCCGCGCGCGTGATCTTCCGCAGCGCCCACCGCTCGCCGCCGTACCTCGGCACGATCCGTGTCGACGGCGTGCCGCTGCGAAGCCGCGTGCGGTTCGAGGACGCGCTCGCGGCCGACCTCACCCGCCACGACCGCGTGCACACCTACGCGGGGTTCCACGTCGGGCAGTTCGCGCCGTGACCTCCCGCCTCGCGGATGCCCGCGTGCTGATGGCGATGCTGCGCGGCATGCCGCCCGCGGGCACGCACGCCGAGCGCCTCGCCGCCTTCTACGCGCCGCAGGCGGAACGCTACGACGGCTTCCGCGACCGGCTGCTGCACGGCCGCGGCGCCCTGATGGCGATGCTGCCGCTGCGCAGCGGCGACCGTGTCGTCGAACTCGGCGGCGGAACGGGCCGCAATGCCGAGCGCCTCGGCTCGCGGCTCGCCCGCCTCTCGCGCTACACCGTCGTCGACCTCTGTCCGCCGCTGCTCGCGCAGGCGCGGGCGCGGGCCGCCCGGCTGCCGGCGCTGCAGGTCGTCGAGGGCGACGCCGCCACCTGGTCCCCGGCGGAGGCGGTCGACTGCGTCGTCTTCTCCTACGCCCTCACCATGATTTCGGACTGGCAACGCGCGATCGACAACGCCGTCGCCATGCTGCGGCCCGGGGGGGTGGTCGCCGCGGTGGACTTCTACGTGAGCCACGCCGATCCCGGCAACGGCATGGCCCGGCACGGCCCCCTCGCGCGCGCCTTCTGGCCGCGCTGGTTCCGGCACGACGGCGTGCACCTGGGACCGGAACGCCTCGACCGCCTGCGCGACCGGCTGCGGACCGTGGTCCTCATCGAACGCACCGGCAACCTGCCCTTCCTGCCGGGCGTGCGCGTGCCCTACTACCTCTTCATGGGGCAGCGCCCGCCGGCCGGTCCGCCCGCCGGATGCGCCCCGCGGGCAAGCCCGCCACCCGCGGCGCCGCCGCGATGAACCGCTCGAGGGCCTCGACGTCACCCGGTCCGCCCGCGGGATCGCGACCCTCGCCGAAGACCGTGAAGCCGTCGCCGCCGCCATACAGGAAGCTGTTCACCGCCACGCGGTAGTCGCGTTCCGCGACCCACGGCTCGCCGCCGATGCGCACGCTTTCCGGAACCACGCGGCGTCCCAGCGGGCGCGCGCCGTCCCACGTGTACGTCAGGCCGGCGACGGGGAGGATGCGCGTGCGGTCCGGCGCCTGCCGCCACTGCTGCTCCAGGAGCCGCAACAGCTGCGTGCCGGTGAGCGTCACGGCCACGAGGGTGTTGCCGAAAGGCTGCACCGAGAAGAGATCGCCGTAGGTGACGCCGCCGTCGGGACGCCGCGGCGCAAGCGGGGCGCGCAGCCCGCCCGGGTTGGTGAACGCGACCTGCGCCCCGGCCGCCTCGCGCATCGCCGCCAGCTGCGCCTCGGCGACCAGCTCGCCGAGGTTGCTCTCCCCCGCCGCATTCGCGACCGGCGTGAACTCGCCGCGCACCGTCCCGACGATGCGGCCGGACCGCGCCTCGGCCAGCGCCGCGAAGCGCTCGACATGCGCCGCGATGGCCGCGTCGGCGGGAAAGCGTTCCGTCGCGACGACGTGGTTGCGCGCGTCGGCGGCGACGACGTCCCGCGTCGCGCGGTCGATGGCGAGGTCGATGGTCGTGACGACGCGCCCGTAGGAGCCGGCGCTGGTGACCAGGCGACCGTCGACCCGGCAGCGGTACACCTGGTGCGTGTGGCCGCTCACGACGACGTCCACGGCCGGGTCGAGGCGCTTCAGGATGTCGAGCACCGCGCCCTCGAAGCCTGGGCACGCCGGATCGTCGAAGCCCCCCTTCGCGACGCCGCCCTCGTGCAGCAGCAGGACGATGGCCTCGACGCCCTGGCGGCGCAGCTCCGGCAGCACGGCGTTCACGCTGGCCGCCTCGTCGCGGAACGCGAGGCCGCGGATGCCGCGGCGATCCACGACCGTGGGCGTGGAACGGAGCACCGCGCCCACGAACGCGACCGGCACGCCGTCGTAGAGCCGGATGGCGTACGGCGGGAACAGGGTGCGCCCCGTGGCCGTGTCGAACACGTTGGCCGCCAGGTATCCGAAGCGCGCTCCCGCGTAAGGGCCGGCAAAGCAACCCTCCTTCGGATGACACCCCCCGGTGACGAGCCGCTGCAGTTCGTCGCGGCCGCGGTCGAACTCGTGGTTGCCGGGCGCGGAGAACTCGAGGCCCGCGTCGCCGAGCGCGGTCACGGTGGGCTCGTCGAGGAAGAGCGCCGAAACGAGCGGGCTCGCGCTCACCAGGTCGCCCGCCGCGACCACCGCGGAGTGCGGCTTGCCGGCGCGAAGCGTGCGAACCGCCGTGGCGAGATGGGCGACGCCGCCGGCCGCCACGCGGGAATGCCCGCCCGGCGCGCCGGTTTCGGTCACCGTCCAGCCGAGCGCCGGCGGCTGCAGGTGGCCGTGGAAGTCGTTGAAAGCGACGAGGCGCAGCTCCAGCGGCGCCGGCGGTGTCGGCGCGAGGGCGCAGGATCCCGCCAGCAGCGCGGGCGCGGCGAGGGCGGCAAGGCGGCGAAGGGGTGTGCGCATTCTCGGCGTCTGGAAACAGTTTCAGCATTGTCGGGCGCGTCAAGGCTTATACCGCATCCCGCATGGGTACAATCCGGCTTTCGACGCGACGTGCATCCCTTGCAGGTTTCGGCAGCCTCCCGCGCCAACAGGCGATCCCTTGCAGACCTCCGCGCCGCCGTGAGCGCGGTGGCGGTCGGGCTTCCGCAGGAAGTCAACTAAGGCCTTCTCGCCATCGCGCCCCTGGGCGTCGTGATGGCAGGGCAGGGAATGGCGGCCGCGATCTACGGCGCCATCCTCGCGGTGGTCATTTCGCTGCTGATGGGCGCCGGGGCGGGAAGACTGTTCGTTCCGCGTCCAACGCTGTCCGTCCTCATGGCGGGGCTGTTCACGTCCCTCCTCCGGCGCGGCGTCGCGCCGGGCGCCGCCTATCCGGCCTACGCCGCGCTGACCGTGTTTCTTTCGGGTGCCCTCCTGCTCGCCGCGAGCGGGGTTGGCCTGGGCTCGCCGGGATTCGCCGACTGGTGGCCACGCGTCTCGCCGGCCGCGCTGCTCGTCACCGGCGTCTTCGTCGTCGTGGTGTTCCGCCCGCCGCGCGCAGGCCCGCTGCGGCACGTGCCCGGCATCGTCCAGTCACTGGTGCTGTCGTGGCTCGCGCACCAGTTCGTGACCCGGCAACTGGGTATCGCTGCAGGGCCCCTGCTGGGGGACCTGGTTCCCGAGCTGCCGGCGCTCGACTTCAGCCTGATGGCCCTTGGCTGGCCGGAGATCAGCGGCGCGCAGGCCGCCATCGCGGGCGTGCTCGTGGGCATTGCCTGCGCCATCGCGCTCTTCATCCGCGACCAGAGCCGGTCCGTGATCCGGCGGGTGCAATTCGGCGACCGCTGCCCCTGCAGCGATCCGACCTCGCGCAGGGCCTGACGCCGGAACAGCTGGACGTCCTCGCGGGATACCTGGCGCCCAGGCACCTGTCCGCCCACGACACGCTCTTCCGCCAGGGCGATTCGGGGGACAGCCTGTTCGTCGTCATCCGCGGCGCGATCAGCATCCACCTGCCGGACGCGCAGGGCGGTGGCCAGCGCCTTGTCGCGTTCGGCCCGGGCGCCATCGTCGGGGAAATGGCGCTGGTCACGGGCGCGCCGCGCTCGGCCGATGCGCGCGCCAGCCAAGCCTCGGAACTGCTCGGCATGGACCGGGAGAACCTGCAGCGACTGGAGCGCGGTCACCCGCTGATCGCCGTGGCCCTGCTGCGCGCCATTGCCGCGGTGCTTGCCACCCGCCTGAGCGACACGACCGGCCAGCTGCGCGAGCTTTCGCGCGACTGAGGCGCTGCGTCGAGCCCGGCCGCCGATGCGCGGGCCGTCATCGGCGTCGGGTAAGCTTGCGCCCATGCGCGCGGGCGAGCTTTCGGAGCTGGAGGATCTCGACCGGATCCTGGAGGCCGGCCGCGATGTCCTTGAAGTGCGCACGCTGTGCGAAGTCGTGTTCAGGGGCCGGCGTTTCCCGACGCAGTCGATCTGCTTCGGCGAGCGCTCGCCCGACGTGCCCGCGATCGGCTTCTTCGGCGGCGTGCACGGCCTGGAGCGCATCGGCTCGCGCGTCCTGCTGGCATTCCTCGGCTCCCTGGTTGCACGCCTGCAATGGGACCAGACGCTGCACAGCCAGCTCTCGCACCTGCGGCTGGTCTTCGTCCCGATCGTGAATCCGGCGGGGATGTGGCGGGGCACCCGCGCCAACGCCCGCGGCGTCGACCTGATGCGCAACTCGCCGGTGCAGTCGAGCGAGCGCGTGCCTTTCCTCTGCGGTGGCCAGAGGCTGAGCGCGCGCCTGCCGTGGTACCGCGGCGACCGCCTTTCGCCGATGGAGCCGGAAGCACGCGCGCTGTGCGAGGTGGTGGAGCGCGAACTGCTCTCCCGCCCGTTCAGCCTCGCGCTGGACTGCCACTCCGGCTTCGGACTCGTCGACCGGATCTGGTTTCCCCACGCGCACACGCGCAGGCCAATCGACAGCGTGGCGGAGATGCACGCGCTGAAGGCGCTCTTCGACCGGAACTACCCGAACCACGACTATGTCTTCGAGCCCCAGTGCCGCCAGTACGTCGCGCACGGCGACCTCTGGGACCACCTCTACCTGGGCCGGCCCGAGGGGCGCGTCTTCCTGCCGCTCACGCTCGAGATGGGCTCGTGGCGCTGGATACGCAAGAGCCCCCGGCAGCTGCTCTCGCGTGCCGGCATCTTCAATCCCCTGGCGGAGCACCGCCACCAGCGCGTGCTTCGGCGCCATCTGGTATGGCTCGATTTCCTCTGCCGGGCCGCGGCGTCCTTCGAGCGCTGGCTCCCCGACGGCGAGGAGCGCGACCGCCACGAGCGCGAAGGCCTGGCGAGCTGGTTCGGGGACCGGCGATGACGGCGTGGGTGCTTCTGCGGGGGCTCACGCGGGAGGCGCGGCATTGGGGGGGCTTTCCCGACGTGCTGCGCCGCACCCTGCCGGGGGACCGCGTGGTGACGATGGACCTTCCCGGCTGCGGGCAGCGGCGCGACCGGCGCAGCCCCGCTCGGATCGAGACGATCGTCCAGTGCGTTCGCGAGGACCTGCGCCGGTCGGGCGAGGCACTTCCCGTGTGCCTCCTCGGGCTTTCCCTCGGCGCGATGGTCGCGGCGGAGTGGGCGTCGCGGCATCCGGACGAGGTCGCGGCCTGCGTGCTCGTGAATACGAGCTTGCGCGCCTGCAGCCCGTTCCACCAGCGGTTGCTGCCTCGCAGCTACCCCCTGCTCGCAAGCCTGCTGCTGCCGGGGCGCACCGCGGGCGAGGTGGAGTCGGTGATCTACCGGCTCACCAGCTCCGGAAGCGATCAGCGCGGGCAGATCGTCTCGGCATGGGCGGACTACCGGCGCGAGTGCCCCGTCTCGCGCGGCGATGCGCTGCGGCAGCTCGCGGCGGCGGCCCGCTACGGCGGCGGCCGGTCGCCCCCGCCGGTGCCGACGCTGCTGCTGGCGAGCGAGGGCGACAGGCTCGTCGATTGCGCCTGCTCGCGAGCCATCGCGGCACGGTGGAACGCCGAGCTCCGGCTGCACCCGCGCGCCGGGCACGACCTGCCCCTCGACGACGCCGAGTGGGTGGCCGGATGCATCCGCGACTGGCTCAGGCGATCCGGAGAAGGGGCTCGTCCGGGCTGACCGCGATCCTCTGCCGGCCCTCGCCGAGGTAGCGCTCGCGCTTGGCCGCCTTGAGCCGCTGCAGGTCCACGAGGACCAGGCCGTCGATGCATCCCGCGAAGGCCGGGTCGACGCCGAATCCGAGAAACCGCGCGCCGCCGGGCTCGCAGAGATCGGTGTACTGCTTGTACAGGACGGGGAAGCTCACCCCGAGCTCGCCGAGCCGGCTCTTCAGCGCCCGGAAGTCGCGGGCGTAGTCGTCGCCGGGGATCACCGCATCGAGCGCGGCGCGCTCGGCCTCGGGAATCTCGAACGGCACGCGCGGCGTGACGAACCGTTCGGCGACGCCGAAGTACCGGCGGTAGAAATGGACGAGCAGCCTGCGCGCCTCCGCCGGGTAGTCCGCGCTGATGCTGACCGGCCCGAAGAGGTAGCGGATCTGCGGCCGCGACACGAGGTAGGCGCCGATGCCGTACCAGAGGTAGTCGAGGGCGCGCAGCCCCTGGTAGCGGGGCTGGACGAAGCTGCGGCCGAGCTCGATCGACTCCGCGAGATGCGGGACGAACCCTTCCCCGACCGCGAACAGGCCGTGCGTGTACAGCCCCGGGAGGCCACGCGCCGCCACGATCGAGGACGCCTCGCCCAGGCGGTAGGCGCCCACGATCTGCAGGTCCTGCTCGTCCCACACGATCACGTGCTTGTAGTAGGCATCGAAGGCGTCGAGGTCGCGTCGCCTGCCGGTACCCTCGCCCACCCGGCGGAAGGCAACCTCGCGAAGCCGCCCGATTTCGCGCATCACGGCCGAGTTGCCGCGGCCCTCGAAGAGGAAGATGTCCTTGCCGTCGTTCGTCCTTCCGAGGTGGGCGCCTTCGCGCAGCTCGCGACGCAGCTCCGAGCGCGCCTCCGGGTGCGCGATCGCCTTCTCGGTGCGGAAGCGCAGGACCTTGTTCTTCGGCAGGCCGTAGAGCTGGCGTGTGAGGTGGCGGACCGTCTGGTCGCGGGGCAGTTCGAGCGCGGCGATCTCCCGCCAGGGAATGACCTCCCCGATGCGCACGGGGAGCATCACGCCGCGCTGCCGCATCGCCTCGTTGACGAGCATCAGCGTCGAGAGCGGCTTGCAGATCGTGGACAGCGAATAGAAAAGGGCTGAGTTGCGCCCGCCCAGGTGCACGGGCAGCAGGGGCGCCCTCGCCTGCTCGGCGAAGCGAAGGAACCCACCCTGCCAGCGTCCGTCGCGGATGCCGCGCAGACCGGCGCGCGATACCTCGCCGCTGGGGAAGATGATCACGGCCTCGTCGTTTCCGAGCGCGTCGTGGATCGCCTTCACGTTCGCCTTGTTGCAGCCGCCGCCCAGGTTCACGACGGGCAACAGCACCGGATGCAGCGGCTTGAACTGCATCAGGATGTCGTTGGCGACGATGCGGACGTCGCGCCGGACGGCGCTCACCAGCCGCAGCAGGGCCACGCCATCGAGCAGGCCCAGGGGATGGTTGGCGACGATGACGACGCGGCCCTCCGTCGGAATGTTCTCGAGCTCGCGCGCGACGACGCTGTAGGAGAAGTTGAAGTACTCCAGGACGCGGTCGATGAACTCCACGCCCTCGAGTCCCTCGGTTTCCTGCAGGAAGGCGTTGACTTCCGCCTCGCGAATGACCCTCTTCAGGATCGCGAGCGCCGGCCCGGCAAGCGGGCCCCGCCGGCTTCCGAACTCCGGGAACTTCGCCTCGATGACGTTCTCAAGCCGGAACATGGCGACGATGCTAGGCACGCCTTGTTTCAGGATTGCGGCTCGGCGGTTACCGTTCGGGGACACCCGGCCGCCGCCGGGCGCATCGCGAAAAAAAAGGCGGCCCGCAGGCCGCCGAAAGCACGCCCCCAGAGGAGGATAGGGACAAGACGATCGTAACGTCCCCGTGTGGCAGTTGCGTGTCAGCGCCGGTTCGGCAGCCGGCTGACACGCAGGCGTCACGGAACCGACGCATTGGTTACTTGCGCGTTGGCGATAATCCGGGGCCATGAGGGACGGACTTCCGGAAAGCGTGACAGCCCCGCCACCCCCGGCGATCGCCGCCCGCGACCACGGCGGGGACGACAATCCCGCGCACCTGCGCTTCCGGTCGATCTTCATCTCCGACGTGCACCTCGGCACGGCCGGCTGCCAGGCGGCCCACCTCATCGACTTCCTGCGGCACACCGAGAGCCGCTACCTGTACCTCGTCGGCGACATCGTCGACGGCTGGCAGATGAAGCGCCGCTGGTACTGGCACCAGACGCACAACGACGTGGTGCAGAAAGTCCTGCGCAAGGCGCGCAAGGGAACGCGCGTCACCTACATCGCCGGCAATCACGACGAGGCGATGCGCCACTTCCTCGGGCTGGCCTTCGGGGGCATCGAGATCCGCGACGAGGCAATGCACACGACCGCCGACGGCAGGCGGCTGCTCGTGATCCACGGCGACCTGTTCGACGCGGTGGTGCAGCGCGCCCGCTGGCTCGCGCACCTCGGCGACTGGCTCTACGGCCTCGCGCTGGAGCTCAACCGCGCCTGGAACCAGCTGGCGGCGAAGCTCGGCATCTCCTACTGGTCGCTCTCGCAGTACCTCAAGCACAAGGTGAAGAACGCGGTCGCCTACATCAACGACTTCGAGGAGGCGCTCGCGCACGAGGCGAGGCGGCGCGGCTTCGACGGGGTCGTCTGCGGCCACATCCACAAGGCCGAGATCCGCGACATCGGCGGCATCCTCTACTGCAACGACGGGGACTGGGTCGAGAGCCTGACCGCCCTCGTCGAGCTGGAAAGCGGCGAACTTCGCATCGTCGACTGGCGCGTCGTCGAGGCGGTGAAGCAGCGCGTCGCCGCCGCCGGCACCGAGGTCGGGGCATACCCTGCCGCCGACTGAATGCGGCGGTCGCGCGCGGGAATTGCCGCCGCCCCGCTACTTCCGGCCTTTCGACCGCCGAAACGACTCGTAGTAGTAGAGGACGAGGTCCGCGTCGCTGTCGGAAACGTCGCCGGAGACGCCCGACCAGAGCTCGGCTCCGGGAATCGACACCTCGCCCAGGTCCTGCAGCGAATAGGCGCGCCTTTCACGGCCTTCGCGGGCGAGGTGGCGGGCGGGGTCGATGAGGATGAAGCCGTACTCCGGGTGGCTGCCGATCAGGTACCCGCCGTCGCAGGCCGGCAGCTTGCGCAGGGTCACGGCGCGCAGTCGTTCACGGCGGGATGCGCCATCAGGTCGCGAAGCCGCGCCGGCGGCGGGATGTCCGTCGCGGGAATGCGATGGAGGGCGATGCCGGCGCCCTCGAGAACGAATTGGTGGCGTGGGTCCGCGCGCAACGCGCTGCGTCCATCGTCAAGCATCACCGCGGCGACGATGCTGAAGTCCCGGCGGCACACGAGGAAATCCGCCGAAAGATGGGCGATGCCGCCTGCGGCATTCGCGTTCTCGCCGGCCGTCGCGGCCTCGGCGTCCGCCCGCTGCAGGAATCGCCCGAACGACATGTGCGGGAGCACGACGCCTCCCGGAAACGCCTCCACGAGCCGCCAGTAGAGGACCTGGCGGGCCTCGTTGAGCGGTTGCGTCGGCCGGTAGCGGGCAGACGGCTGGCGCATCCTCAAGCGGAAATCGATCACGCCGAGGATCAGGACTGCCGGTACGAGCAGTCCCACGACCAGCGCGGTCGAATTCACCGCGTCACACCTGCGTCCGACGGCACCGGGGCTGCCAGGGCGTCGTGAAGCCGCAGGCGGCTTTTCATGGCATGGCGGAACAGGAGCCGGCCGGCCGACTCCGGGCGGCGCGCCGCGATGGCGTCGACGACGGCCGAATGCTCGCGTGTCGCGATCGGAAACGCCTCCTCGCCCACGGCCATCGTGTGCCGGCGGTAACGACTCAGATCTTCCACCAGGCGCCGATAGATCACCAGCAGCCTGCCGTTGCCGGCCAGCTGGGCCAGCCGGTCGTGGAACTGGAGGTTGAGCGCGTAGTAGGCGCCGGCATCCTCCGCAAGACCGGCCTCCCACATCCGTGCAACCAGCTCGCGCAACTCCGCGACCACCGCAACGTCGGCCCGCTCGGCCGCAAGGCGGCCGATGCGCTCCTCGAGCCAGGCGCGGACCTCGTACATCTCGCCCGCCTCCGCCAGTGATGCCGGCAGCGCAGGCCACGCCCCGGGCTCCGGCAACGTGGCGAAGCTCCTGCCGGAATGCGTCCCGCCGGACCTCCGCGACCGGAAGACCACCCTGCGTGAGATGGTCCACGGTCCGCATTGCCCTCCGCGGGACCGTGCGCGCCACCGCCTGATGGACGCATGGCGGGGCATCTACGAGATGGCGTTCGCTACGGGGACATCCGCAGCTTCGAATGCGCCCGGACCAGCGCCGTCATGCCGATGATCCTCGTCGTGGTGACCGCGATCGACATGGTGTCGGCGCAGGTCCGCAAGGTCTTCCCCTAGCCGAAACGGCCGGTGATGTAGTCTTCCGTCTCGCGGCGCGCCGGATTGGTGAAGAGATCGTTGGTCGGGCCGTACTCGATCAGCTTGCCGAGGTACATGTAGGCCGTGAAGTCCGACACCCGGGCCGCCTGCTGCATGTTGTGCGTGACGATGACGATGGTGTAGCGGCTCTTGAGCTCGTAGAGCAGTTCCTCGACCTTGGCCGTGGCAATCGGGTCGAGGGCCGAGCAAGGCTCGTCGAGCAGCAGCACCTCGGGCTCGAGCGCGATGGCGCGCGCAATCACCAGCCGCTGCTGCTGGCCGCCGGACAGGCTCAGGCCGCTGGTGTTGAGCCGGTCCTTGACCTCGTCCCAGAGCGCAGCGCCCTTGAGCGACTTCTCGACCGCCTCGTCGAGCTGCGCGCGGTTGCTGACGCCCAGCAGGCGCAGGCCGTAGGCCACGTTCTCGTAGATCGACTTCGGGAAGGGGTTGGGCTTCTGGAACACCATGCCGACGCGGCGGCGCAGGTGCGCCACGTTGACCTTGTGGTGCATGATGTTCTTGCCGTCGAGGAGGATCTCGCCCTGGATCCGGCAGGAGTCCACGAGGTCGTTCATGCGGTTGAAGCAACGCAGCAGGGTCGACTTGCCGCAGCCGCTGGGGCCGATGAAGGCCACCACGTGGCCCCGCGGGATGTCGATCGAGACCCCGTGCAGCGCCTGGGCGGAGCCGTAGAAGAGATCGAGGTTGCGCACCGAGATCACCTTCTCGAGCCCCTCGATCGGCAGGGGCGCCGCCTTGTCTTCGGAAATCCGCGTCTCGATGCGGATGGCGCTGCGCGCCTCGGGCTTCGGCTCGGTCTGGGGCATGGCAGACATGGCGGTGTCTCCAGGTTGCGGTTTGGGATCGTCGAGCACGGCCACAGTCCCGGCGTCAGACGGATTCGAGTCCACGGAACTTCTCCCGAAGCTGGTTTCTGAGGCGGATGGCGGCGAGGTTCAGGCCCATGATGACGATGACCAGCAGCAGGGCAGTGGCGTACACGAGGGGCCGCGCCGCCTCGACGTTCGGGCTCTGGAAGCCGACGTCGTAGATGTGGAACCCCAGGTGCATGAACTTGCGCTCCAGGTGCAGGAACGGGAAGTAGCCGTCCAGCGGCAGCGCCGGCGCCAGCTTCACCACGCCCACCAGCATCAGCGGCGCCACCTCGCCGGCGGCCCGCGCCACGGCGAGGATCAGTCCGGTCATCATCGCCGGGCTGGCCATGGGCAGCACGGTCTTGATAAGAGTCTCCGCCTTGGTCGCGCCCAGCGCGAGGCTGCCTTCGCGCACCGAGCGCGGCACGCGGGCGAGGCCCTCTTCGGTGGCGACGATCACCACCGGCAGCGTCAGGATGGCCAGCGTGAGCGACGCCCACAGGAGGCCAGGGCTGCCGAAGGTGGGCGCCGGCAACGCCTCGGGGAAGAACAGCTGGTCGATGTTGCCGCCGAGGAAGTAGACGAAGAATCCGAGGCCGAACACGCCGTACACGATCGAGGGCACGCCGGCCAGGTTGTTCACCGACACGCGGATGGTTCGGATGAGCGGCCCCTGCTTGGCGTATTCGCGCATGTAGATCGCCGCCATGATGCCGAGGGGCGTGACCATCACCGCCATCAGCAGCACCATCATCACCGTGCCGAAGATGGCCGGGAAGATGCCGCCCTCGGTATTGGCTTCGCGCGGGTCATCGAGGATGAACTCGGCCATCTTCTTCGCGTAGTGCCCGATCTTGTCGAAGTGGCCCATGTCGTTGGGGCGGTACACGTCGGCCACCAGCGCCAGCTTGACCTCGACCTCCTTGCCATCCTGCACCCGCCCGACCAGGGTGTCGCGCGCGATCTCCTTGCGCAGCGCCGCGATCCGCTCCTGCAGCTTGCCGAACTGGGCGTTGAGCCCGGTCTTTCGCGCCTCGAATTCCGCCTTGCGCGCCTCCGTGAGCTGGCCCTGGATCTCGAGTTTTCGCGCCTGCAGGCGCAGCTGCTCGAGGCCGTAGTTGACCTTGCCGATGTCGTGCTTCTCGAGGTCGTAGATCTGCTTGAAAAGGTCGTTGGCGCGCTCGTAGCGCTTCCTGAGCTCGGGCCAGGCGGCCTCGCCCTCGGCGACCACGGCGCCGTTCTCCTTCACCGCCACCAGGTGGCCGTAGAAGTTGCCCCACTCGCGCCGTTCCAGCGTGATGATGTCCTTGGGGAACTTCACCTCGCCCAGCAGCGGCAGGGGAAACCAGCGGAAGTCGGCGCCGGTCACGTCGCGGTTGCCCATCTTCACCAGCACGCGCTCGGCGAAGGCGGCATCGCCGGGGATGGTGAAGCCCGCCTCGCGCAGGCGGCGCACGGCCACCTCCTCTCGGTCGCGCAGCTCGCCGATCAGGCCGATCTTCCTGCCGTCGCGTTCCGTGAAGGTGGTTTCGGCCACCGCCTTGGGCCAGAAGTGGCCGAGGCCGCGCAGGGCGGTGAGCGCCATCACCCCGGCCACGGCCAGGAGGGACGCGGCGACCGCTCCCGCGGTGAGCCAGATCCAGGGCGAGCCCGACTTGATCCAATCGCGCATGGCGTGTCTCTCCCCGGCCTCAGATGGTCTGGTACTTCTCGCGCAACCGCTGGCGAACCAGCTCGGCTGCGGTATTGACGACGAAGGTGAAGGCGAACAGCACCAGCGCCGACAGGAAGAGCAGCCGGTAATGCGTCTCGCCCACCCCGGCCTCCGGCATCTCGACGCCGATGTTCGCGGACAACGTCCGGAAGCCGCTGAACATGCTGAAGTCCATCACGGCCGTGTTGCCGGTCGCCATGAGCACGATCATGGTCTCGCCGACGGCCCGGCCCAGCCCGATCATCACCGCCGAGAAGATGCCGGGGCTGGCGGTGAGCAGCACCACGCCGATGAGCGTCTGCCAGGGCGTCGCGCCCAGCGCCAGCGACCCGGAGGTGAGCGACTTGGGCACCGAAAAGATGGCGTCCTCGGCGATGGAGAAGATCGTCGGCGTGACGGCGAAGCCCATCGCCAGGCCCACCACGATCGAGTTTCGCTGCTCGTACTTGATGCCCATCTCGTTGCTCAGCCAGTTGGGCATGTCGCCGCCGAAGAAGGCAGCCTCGATCGGGTGGCCGATCTGGAAGACGACCCAGATGACGACCACGATCACCGGCATCAGCAGTGCCGCCTCCCATCCGGAGGCCACGCGCGACTTGATCGCCTCGGGCAGCAGGTGCCAGACGTAGGCCGCCACGACCATGGCCGCCGGCAGCAATACGATGGACAGCAGCACGCCGGCCAGGTTGTTCTCCACCAGTGGCGCCAGCCACAGGCCGGCGAGGAAGCCCAGCACCACGGTGGGCAGCGCCTCCATCACCTCGATGGTGGGCTTCACGATGGTGCGCATCTTCGGCGTCATGAAATAGGCCGTGAAGATGGCGCCCAGGATCGCCAGGGGCACCGAGATCAGCATGGCGTAGGACGCGGCCTTGATCGTGCCGTACGTGAGCGGCGCGAGGCTGAACTTGGGCTCGAAGTCGGCGTTCGCCGCGGAGGACTGCCAGACGTAGTCGGGCGCCTCGTAGCTCTCGTACCACACCTTCTGCCAGAGGCTCGAGAATGACACCTCGGGGTAGTGGTTGTCCACGCGCGCGGAGAACACCTTGCCCGACTTGTCCTGGGCCAGGTAACCGTTGCCGCGCGGGGGCACGCCGAGCACCACCAGCGGCTGGTCGCTCAGCTTATCGACGAAGAGCAGGCGCCCCGAGGTGGCGAAATAGCTGCCGAGATTGCCGCGCTCGTCGCCGGCGATGAAGCCCTTGCGGAAGAATTCGGGCGCGATGGCCGTCACCGGTCCCGGCATGGGGTCGAAGCCGCGGATGCGCCTGAGCGCGAAGTTGGCGCCCTCGGTGCGAACGAGGAACCACTGTTCCAGTGCCCCCTTGTCGGTGCCGACGATGAGCGAGAAGCCGCCACTGAGCATCGTCAACGCCGTGACGCGGCTCCCGGCCGGCGCGACGTCCACCGTCTCCAGCAGCACCGGGTTGCCCTTGTCGCTGATGTTGTAGCGCGCGAGGCTGCGCTCGCCATGCAGGACATAGAGTTCGCGCTGCTTGGACTCGATGACCAGCTTGCGAATGTCTGCGGGCACCGGCGATATCGAGGAACTCTGCACTTCGCTGGTGGCCGCGCCGGTGATCGGGTTCGTGGTGACCTTGATCGCCGACACCAGCAGGCGGTTGTCCTCGGTCAGCGCCACGATCGTGGAACCGTCTTCCGACTGCTGCATGCCCAGCAGGCGGATCGGCTTGCCGTCCGCATCCACCGGGATGGGCTTGTCGCCCAGCGGGTAGCTCAGCTCCGGGGTGATCAGCCGCTTGTTGTCGGGGAAGGTGACGGTGAATCCCTGCTTGACCAGGATCACCTGACCGTTGGAGAGCCCGAAGGCCTGACTGAACGTGCGCCGTTCGCCGACATCGGCCGCGGTCACCTGCGCGCCTTCGGGCAGCGGCACCTGCGTCTCCGACAGGACCTCGCCGCTGTCGAACCGGAAGAAGGTGATCGAGCCCTGGGCACCGATCCGCGACCCGATCTCGCGCTGCTCCTCGCCGGTGTAGGCGAGCGTCGGCTGGCCGGACTTCGTGGGTGTGGCGTACTGGTTGCGCAGGTCGACCGCTGGCGGCGTGAACAGCGGCACCACGACGCTGGCGAGATAGAAGAAGATGGCCGACACCGCCACGATGACGCTGACGCCGCCCACCGTCATCAGGTGCTTGAAGATGGCGTCCGTCACCAGGCGGCGGCTCATCGCCGCGCTGACGCTGGCGGCGGTCGTGCTGGGCGGGAGGGCTGGGCGGGCGGTGCTCATCGGAGTCGACTCGGTCGGGCGCCAGAACCAAAGGGGTGACAGCGTGTGGCTGCCCCCCCCCGCGGCGCAGTGGATCGTGAGGGCGGCCCTACTTTGCCCGCAGCTGGGCGAACCGCGCCATGCGTCCGTCGGGCCGGCCCTTCGCGTAGCTGTCCTTGTTCATCACCATCACGATCGTCTCTCCCTTGGGCCCGGCGCCGACGTTGGTATAGCTGTACGGCACCTCGCCGAAGGCCATGTAGTCCTTCATGTCCTTGAAATCGCCGAAAAGGTAGAACCGGCCGTCCTTGAAAACCTCGCCATAGAAGCCGCCGGTGGCCGGCAGCCCACCGCTCATGACCTGCTCGCCGCGGCTGGGCCTGTTGGCCTTGACATCGTCGCCGGTGATGCCGAAGACGAGCGTCTTGCCGCCCGGGCCGGCGCCGATCTGGGTGCGCGTGAGCGCCACTTCGCCATGGGCGAGGAAATCGAAGTAGTTCTTCGTGTCGCCGAACGCGTGTATCCGCCCCGTGTCGGGCAGCACCACGTACAGCTCGACGGGGGCGGAGGCCGGCGCTGCCGCGGGGGCCGCGGCAGATGCGGGCGCGGCTGCAGCAGCCGGGGGCGCCGCCTTGGTCGCGGGCGCAGGGTCGGTTGCACAACCCGCGGCCAGTGCCACAACCGCGAACAGGGCGCCGTATCGGATGGAGGTCATGGCGAGGGTCTCCTGGGGCGGCCGGTCAGTTCAGCACCGACAGGAAGCGGGTGGCCATCGCCGCGGGGACCGGCACGAAGCCGTCCTTGATCGTCACTTCCTGGCCCTGCTTCGAGAGCACCATCCTGAAGAACTCGCGCTCCAGCGGATTGAGCGGCTGGTTGGGCTTCTTGTTCACGTAGACATAGAGCACGCGGGCCAGCGGGTAGGTCCCGTCGATGGCATGCGCCGCGTCCGGTTCGACGAAGGGCTGGCCCTTCTTCTTCGAGAGCGGCAGCGCGCGCACGCCCGACGTCTTGTAGCCGATCCCCGAGTAGCCGATCGCGTTGAGCTGCGTGGCCACGCTCTGGACCACCGAAGCCGAACCCGGCTGCTCGGCGACGTTGCGCTTGAAGTCGCCCTTGCACAGCGCGGTCTCCTTGAAGAACCCGTAGGTCCCCGATACCGAGTTGCGGCCGTACAGCGCGATGTCGCGGTTGGCCCACTCGCCGGTCATGCCGAGCTGGCCCCACTTGGTGATGTCGGCGGCAGCCCCGCACTTGCGGCCCACCGACATCGCGGCGTCGACCTCGTCGATGCTCAGGCCCTTGATCGGGTTGTCCTTGTTCACGTAGACGGCCAGGGCGTCGATCGCCACGCCGACAGCCGTGGGCTTGTAGCCGTGCTTCTTCTCGAAGCCCTCGACCTCCCGAGCGGTCATCAGGCGGCTCATGGGACCGAAGTTGGAGGCGCCTTCGGTCAGCGCCGGCGGGGCGGTCGAGGAGCCCGCGCCCTGGATCTGGATGTTGACGTTGGGATACAGGCGCTTGAATTCCTCGGCCCACAGGGTCATGAGGTTGTTCAGCGTGTCCGAGCCGACGCTGGTGAAGTTGCCCGACACGCCGGCGGCCTTCTGGTAGGTCGGGAGGGCCGGATCGACCTTCACGGCCTGGGCCAGGGCGCCTGTGGAGGCGAAGGAAAAGGTGGCCGTCAGGCCGAGCGCGATCAGGGTCTTGGCGGGCTTCATGGGGGAAAGTGCTCCTATGTGGCGGTTCAATGAGGAATGCGGTGCGGCTATCAGACCGCCAAGTCTGGTCGACCTATGTGACAACCGCGTGACAGAGCGAGAGCCCCCTTCACGCCCGTCCGGTGGACGTGGCGCATGCGGCTGCAACGGGCCTGTCCCCGGCCGCAACAGGACGGCTGCCATGTGACAGCCGGGTGACGGCCCCGGCCCGCCGAAACGTGAGCGCCTCAGGCGTTCGCCAAGGCCTGCTCGATGAGAGTGTCGGCCTTGGCCGCCAGCTCGACGAGCCTGGCGTCGCCCAGGATCCGCATCATGCCCGAGGGCGCGGCGAACTCCAGGGACACCCTGCCGGGCGCCACTTCGCGGACCACGGCATTGCAGGGCAGCAGGCTCGCCACGTCCGGGTTGGCGCTGTACGCCTCGTAGGCGAGGTTCGGGTTGCAGGCGCCCAGGATGATGGTGGGCACGATGTCCTTGCCGGTCTTTTCCTTGATCTTCGCGTGCATGTCGATGCGCGTCAGGATGCCGAAGCCCTGGGCGCCCAGCGCCTTCGTGGCGCGCTCGACCGCGCTGTCGACCGTGTCGCTGATTTCACGCTTGAAGTTGATGCTGCTCATGGTGCGCCTCCGCTCCGGGGATCAGGCGACAAGTATCTCATTTCGATGTGGCGTTACGCGGCCCGCGCGGCGGCCGCAACAGGTCCCCGACCAGGCGGGCGAGCTTCCGGGCCTCGGTCTCGGGGGCGAACAGCGGCGCCCGCGCCGCTGCCCGCTGCTGCAGCGCCCGCAGGAACGCCGGCTCGTCGCGCGCCCGGCGAAGCAGGCGGGCCAGGGCGGCCGCGTCGCCCGCCGGGAAGAGGCCCGGGTAGTCCGCGCCGAGCAGGCCGACGTTTCCGTCGATGCGCGAGGCGATCACCGGCGTGCCGCTGCGCAGGGCCTCGATCACCACGTGCGCCCCGCCCTCCATGCGGCTCGTGTTCACCAGCACGTGGGCGGACTGGATGCGGCGGCGGGTGGCCGCGTGCGCCAGCGCGCCGAACCAGCGGTAGGTCGCCTGTTGCTCCGCCAGCACCTCGGCCTGCCGTCCCAAGACGGGATCCATGGCCGCCCCGACGTGGTCCAGCAGGATGTCCCGCCGCCCGGCCAGCAGGCGGGCGGCGCGGAAGTACGTTTCGGGATCCTTCTCGTCGCGCAGGTGCCCGACCATCACGGCACGCAGGTGCCGACGCGCCTTCGGCAGCGTGCGCCTCGCGCCGCACGACTGCAGCACGACGTGGCACCGCGCGCGAAGCGCCGCCGGCAGGCGCCGTGCCCCCCGCTCGTTCAGCACGACGAGCGCATCGGCAAACCCGAGGCTGGCGCGGGCATCGGCGTCGGTGTCGATGTCGCGATACAGGTCGGTTCCCGTCAGCGCGAGCAGCAGCGGCCGGTCGGGATGGGCGCTCCGCCACGCGGCGATCGACGCCGCCGAGCGGCGGGCGTGCAGGGCGATCATGAGGTCCTCGCCGCCACCCGGCCAGCGGGCGGCGAGGGTCACGTGGTAGGCTCGCGACAGCATGCGCGCCCAGCGCCGGGCGGTCTGCCAGTTGCCGTTGTTGGCGTCCGCCAGCGCCGGCGTGACGAGGACGATGGACGATCGATGCACGCGACCAGTGTAACTTCCCCGCCGACCGCCATGCCGGCCGAACGTGCCCGGCGCGGCACCGCGTCGGAGATCGCGGCGGCGCTGCGCGAGAGCCGCCGCGATACGCTCGCCACGTTTGCCGCCTACGAGCACGCGCTCCCCGGCCTGCGTGTCCCCCGTCTCGAGGCGCTGAACCCGCCGCTGTGGGAGCTGGGCCACATCGGCTGGTTCCAGGAGTTCTGGCTGGCGCGCAACCCCGAGCGGGCCCTGGGCAGCCGCGCGAACCCCGAGGTGCCGCGGACCCCGGGACCCCGCGCCAACGCCGAGGATCTCTACCACTCCAGCCTCGTCGCGCACGACAGCCGGTGGTCGCTCCCCCTGCCGGATGCCGCGACCACGCGCGCCGAGCTCGCCGCGCAGCTGGAACGCACGCTTGCGATGCTCGATGGCATCGGCACGGCGGAACCCGGCATCGACGACACCCTCTACTTCTTCCGCCTGGCGCTGCTGCACGAGGACATGCACCACGAGGCGGCCCTCTACATGGCGCAGGGCCTGGGCGTGCCGATCGACGACCCGCGCTGGCAGGCCGGGCCCTTGCCGGATCCGCCCCTGGCGCTTGCGGTCGCGGCGGGACAGTGGCAACTCGGCAGCGGGGTTGCCTGCGGCTTCGCGTTCGACAACGAGCTGGCCGGGCACAACGTGGCCGTGCCGGACATTTCCATCGACGCCCAGGCCGTGCGCTGGGCCGAGTACCTGCCCTTCGTCGCGGACGGGGGCTACGGCGACGACCGGTGGTGGAGCGAGGCGGGGCTGCAGTGGCGGCACCAGGCGGGCACCGCGCTCCCGCGCTACCTGGGCCGTGACGGGGGCGGCCTCTGGCGGCAATGGCGCCACGGCGCCTGGCGCCCGCTGGACCTGCGCGAAGCCGCGAGCCACCTGACATTCTTCGAGGCCGAGGCGTGGTGCCGCTGGGCGGGACGCCGCCTGCCGACCGAGGCGGAGTGGGAACGGTGTGCGTGCACGGCAGGGCCGTCATTCCGGTGGGGGGACGTCTGGGAATGGACCGCGAGCACCTTCGCCCCCTACCCCGGTTTCCGGCCGCATCCGTACCGCGACTACTCGCAGCCGTGGTTCGACGGCCGGCCGGTGCTGCGCGGGGCCTCGTTCATGACCCAGACGCGCATGCGCCACCCGCGCTACCGCAACTACTTCCAGCCGTACCGCAACGACGTCCCCGCCGGCTTCCGCAGCTGCGCGGCCTAGCCTTCCGCGAGGAAGACGCCGAACCAGCCCTGCTCGTCGGTCCAGCGCCGGACGCCCGCGAAGCCCGCGTCGCGCAGGAGCGCCGCGAAATCGTCCGGCACCCACTTGTACGAGTTCTCGGTGTGGATGCGCTCGCCGGCGGCGAAGCGGCGCGCCTGCCCGGCCCAGCGCACGGTCACGGCCTCGCGCGCCTCCAGGTGCATCTCGATGCGCGACGCCCCGGCGTCGAAACGGGCCACGTGGCGCCACCCGCGGACGTCGAAGTCGGCGCCCAGCACGCGGTTGAGGTGCTTGAGCAGGTTAAGGTTGAACGCGGCCGTCACGCCGAGGTCGTCGTCGTAGGCCGCGTCCAGGACGGGCTTGGGCTTCACCAGGTCCACCCCGATCAGAAGGGCGCCGCCGCCGGCCAGGTCGCGGGCTTCGCGCAGGAGCCGCAGGGCGTCACCCGGCGCGAAGTTGCCGATGCTCGATCCCGGGTAGAAGACGAGCGCCTTTCCCCCGCACACCTCGGGCGGCAAGGCCAGGCGGGCGGAGAAGTCCAGCCCCACGCCCACCATGTCCATGGCGGGATGCTCGCGCTGGAGGCAAAGCAGCGACTGGCGCAGGTACGTCACCGAGATGTCCACGGCGACGTAGCGCCGCGGCGACAGGGCGCCGAAGAGGCGCGCAGCCTTGGCGCAGTTGCCGGCGCCCAGGTCGACGAGCACCGGCGCGCCCCCGGCGGCCGCGAGGGCCGCCGAGGCGATGGCGTCCCCCTGGCCGGCGAAGATGGCGGCCTCGGTGCGCGTGGGGTAGTACTCGGCCAGCTCGGTGATGGCGTCGAAGAGGCGCGACCCGAGCGCGTCGTAGAAGAACTTGGGCGATGCGTGCGCATGCGGCGCGCGCAGCCCTGCGGCCGCCTCCGCGGCGATGGCAGCGTCGTCGAAGCGGTGCAACTGGATGAACTGCGGCGTTTTCGTCGTCATGCGTGCCGGCACCCTCGAAATTCGGTCGTCGTGCGTTACAGTACGGCATGTCCCTGCCGCCCGCTGCCGCACCCCGAATGGTACCTATCGCCGCCGCTCGATGAAGGCCGTTCCGCGCATCGGCTGGCTCTTCGCCTTCGACTGGGACCGCGAGGCCATGCGCCGTCTCGGCGCGGGCGGCGTGGCGCGATTCGACCACGCCGGGTTCGACCTCTTCTCGTTTCCGGGCAACACGGGTCTCGCCACCTACGACCACGAGCGCTTCGCGCGCCGCCAGGCCGCGCGCGGCCGGCGCCTGGGCTGGCGGGCGGTGATCTCGCACCAGGAGCACTTCGGCGCCCTCGCGGCCTCTCTGGTGGCCGAGCGGCTGGGACTGCCCGGAACCGCGCCCGAGGCCATCCTCGCCGCCCAGCACAAGCTGCACGCGCGCCGGGTGCTGCGCAAGGTGGCGCCCGAGGCCTGCCTCGACTTTGCCGAGCTGGACATGGACTACGGCGAAACGGTCCCGGAGGGCCTGCCCTACCCCCGCTTCGCAAAGCCGGTGAAGGCGGCGTTCTCGGTGCTCGCGCGGCAGGTGAACAGCCGGCAGGAGCTTCACGCGCACACCCGCTTCGGCCGCCGGGAGCTGTGGGTCATCCGTCACCTCGTGGATCCCTTCCACCGGCTGTGCCGGAGCCGCCTCCCGGAGGCGGGAAGCGCCCACCGCATGTTCCTCGAGGAGCCGATCCCGGCGCAGGTCGCGCAGTACAACCTGGACGGCTGGGTGGCGGACGGCCGCGTGCACGCGCTCGGAGTGGTGGCTGCCGTGATGTATCCGGGCACCCGTGCGTTCATGCGCTGGGAGTATCCCGCCGCCCTGCCCGACGCCGTCGCGCAGCGCGCCCTCGACGTCGCGCGCCGGTTCCTTGGCGCCATCGGCTTTCGCCACGGGTTCTTCAACCTCGAGTTCTTCCACGACGCGGCGTCGGACCGGCTCACCGTGATCGAGTGCAACCCGCGCATGGCGGCACAGTTCGGCGACCTCTACCGCCGCGTGCTCGGCGTCGATCCGCACGCGATCGGCGTGGCGCTGGGCCTGGGCGAGGACCCGCTGGCCCTGCCCCGGTCGGAACCCACCGCGGCCATCGCGGCGAGCCTGGTCTACCGCGCCTTCAGCCCGGAAGCCGTCCCCCGGTCGCCCACTGCGGCGCAACGCGCCGCGTTCGGCCGCCGGTTCCCCGACGGGCTGCTGCTCAGCTTTCCCAAGAAGGGTCACGCCCTCGCCCGCGACTTCAAGTGGACCGGCAACCACCACTACGGCTTCATCCACCTCGGCGCGCGCGACCGCAGCCACCTCTGCGAACTCGCCCGGGAGGCGAGCGGTCTCATCGGCTGGCCCGCGCCGTGCCTGGACCAACCGGGCACCCGCGCGGCGCCGGTGCCGGTGCCGCAATGGCCGCCGCCCCTTGAACCCTCCCCTGGAGTCGCCCCGTCATGACCGCCTTTCCGCGCCCGCGCCTGCCCCTCCCCGCCGCCGCAGCCCTGCTGCTCCTCGCCCTGCTCACCGGCTGCTCGGCGATCGTCGCCCAGAACCCTTCCTCCCCCCTGAAGCCCGTGAACGCCGTCGCCGACGGCGGCGACGACCGCGTGATCCTCAAGGGTGCCGACGTCGTGGCCTACTTCACGCTGGGCCGCTACGCCCCGGGAAGCCCGGCGATCAAGAGCACCTACGAGGGCGTGACCTTCCGCTTCGCGAACGCCGAGCACAAGGCGCTCTTCGACGCCGACCCGCGGAAATACCTGCCGCAGTACGGCGGCTACTGCGCGAACGGCATCGTCTACGGCATCCCGTGGGGCGGCGACGCGGACGCCTGGCGCGTGATCGACGGCAAGCTCTACATCTTCGGCGGCCAGGGCAGCAAGGACGCCTTCGAGCTCGACGTGCCGGGCAACCTCAGGCTGGCGGAAAAGTACTGGTCGAGCGAGGTCGCCGGCAGCAACAGCTTCGTGCAGCGCGCCTGGCGGCTCGTCGTGCGGGTGCCGCACTACAGGAGCGGCGAGGAGCTGGCGCAAGCCGTGGCGCGGGCCAAGGCCGGGAAAAGCTGACGGCGGGCGCGCCCGCTACTTGGCGTGCGACGCGCCGGCGACGCGCCGCACCACCGCCGCGATCGATTCCGCGAGCGAGCGCACTCGCGCCTCGTCCTCGCCCTCCACCATCACGCGCATGAGGGGTTCCGTCCCGGAAGGGCGCAGCAGCACGCGGCCGCGGCCCGTGAGATCCTTCTCGGCGGCCGCCACGGCGTCGCGCACGTGCGGATCGTCTGCCACCCGGGCGCCGCGCGTGATGTGCACGTTCACGAGCACCTGGGGCAGGAGCACGAGCTCGCGCGTGTACTCCGCGAGGGTCTGGCCCGCGGCCACCAGCGCGTCGAACACCTGCAGCGCGGAGATGACGGCGTCCCCCGTCGAGTGGCAGTCGAGGCAGAGGATGTGGCCGGAGTTCTCGCCGCCGCAGTCCCAGCCCTTCTCCTGCAGCATCTCGAGCACGTAGCGGTCGCCGACCTTGGCCCGTCCGAACGGGACGCCCAGCTCCCCGAGGCGCCGCTCCAGGGCGAAGTTGGTCATGAGGGTGCCGGCCACGCCCCCGCGCAGCCGCCCCTGCTCGTGGCGGTGCTTGGCGATGACGTAGAGCAGCTGGTCGCCGTCGAAGAGGCTGCCGTCGCGGTCGGCCATGACGAGCCGGTCGCCGTCGCCGTCGAACGCCACGCCGAAGTGCGCGCCGTGCTCGAGCACCGCCTTGGCGAGATGCGAGGGGTGCGTCGCGCCGCAGCGGTCGTTGATGTTCGTGCCGTTCGGGCGCGCGCCGATGGAGAAGACCTCGGCGCCCAGCTCCTGGAACACGCGGGGCCCGATGGCGTAGCCGGCGCCGTGGGCGCAGTCCACCACCAGCTTGAGGCCCCGCAACGTGCGGTGCTTCGGGAAGCTGCCCTTGCAGAACTCGATGTAGCGCCCCTCGGCGTCGTGCACGCGCTCCGCCTTGCCCAGGCTTTCGGAGGGCATGGTCGCGATCGGCTGCGCCAGCACGGCCTCGATCTCGCTCTCCACGGCGTCGGGCAGCTTCAGTCCCTCCGCCGAGAAGAACTTGATGCCGTTGTCCGGAAAGGGATTGTGCGAGGCGGACACCATGATGCCCGCCGACAGGCGCAGCGCCCGCGTGAGGAACGCCACGCCCGGCGTGGGCATCGGCCCCGTCAGCAGCGTGTCGACGCCGGCGGCCGAGAAGCCCGCCTCGAGGGCGGACTCGAGCATGTAGCCGGAGATGCGCGTGTCCTTGCCGATGAGAACGGCGGGACGGTCGCGGTGCGGCGGCGCCACGTCGGCGCGGGAGAGGACGCGCCCGGCCGCATAGCCGAGCTTCAGGACGAATTCGGGCGTGATGGGCATGTCGCCGACGCGGCCGCGGATGCCGTCGGTGCCGAAGAACTGTCGATTCACGGGGGTGGCTTCTTTAGAGGGTTGACGATGCTCAGGTCCGCAGGGCGGTCCAGACCTTCAGCGCATCCACGGTCGGGCGGACGTCGTGCACGCGCACGATGCTCGCCCCATTCTGCACCGCGAGCAGGGCCGCCGCAACGCTGCCGGCGACGCGGTCGTCCACGGGGCGCCCGGTGATCTCGCCGATCATGCGCTTGCGGGAGAGGCCGGCGAGCACGGGGTAGCCCAGCGCGGCGATCGCGGGCAGACCGGCGAGCAGGTCGCGGTTGTGCTCGAGCCGCTTGCCGAACCCGAATCCGGGATCGAGGACGATGCGCTCGCGCGCCACGCCGGCCGCCAGCAGCGCCGCGGCGCGCTCGCGCAGGTAATCGCGCACCTCCGTGACCACGTCCGCGTAGCGAGGGTCCGCCTGCATGGTGGCCGGCGTGCCCTGCATGTGCATGACGCAGAGGGCGACGCCGGACGTCGCGACGGCCGCAAGCGCCCCCTCGGCGCGGAAGGCGTTCACGTCGTTGACCATGGCGCAGCCGGCGTCGACGGCCGCGCGCATCACGGCGGTCTTCATCGTGTCCACGGAGACCGCCACGCCCTCCTTGGCCAGGGCGCGGACCACGGGCAGCACGCGGGCGAGCTCCACTTCCAGCGGCACCGCGGCTGCGCCGGGGCGGGTCGACTCGCCGCCGACGTCGACGATGTCCGCGCCCTCGGCGGCGAGGGCAAGGCCGTGCGCGATGGCGCGCCCTTCGTCGATGAACCGGCCGCCGTCGGAGAAGGAGTCGGCGGTGACGTTGACGATGCCCATTACCCTCGGACGGTCGAGGGTGATGCAATGGTCGCCGCAGCGCAACCGCGGAAAAGGGGTCGGATCCCTTTTCGGGTCGGTCGCCACGGCTGGCAAGGGTCGGGGAGGCGCAGCGAAAAGGGATCTGACCCCTTTATCGCACTTGTCGGTCAGGCGCTTTCGGCGGGCGAGGCCGTGGCGGGCGGCTCCGCGGGCTTGGCGCCGTCGCTGGGCGGCGTGTTGGGCTTGGCGGCGACGGGCTTCGGCGGGCGCGGCGGGCGGCCGGACATAATGTCCTCGACCTGCTCGGCATCGAGGGTTTCCCACTCGAGCAGCGCCTTGGCCATCGCCTCGACCTTGTCGCGGTTGCCCTCCAGGAGCCCCCGCGCAAGGGCGTACTGCTGGTCGATGATGCGGCGGATCTCGCTGTCGACCTTCTGCATGGTCTCGTTGGAGATGTTCTGGTGCGTCGTGATCGAGCGGCCGATGAAGACCTCGCCCTCGTTCTCGCCGTACACCATCGGGCCCATCGCGTCGGACATGCCCCACTCCGTGACCATGCGCCGCGCCATCTCGGTGGCGCGCTTGAAGTCGTTGGAGGCGCCGGTGGTCATCTGGTTCATGAACAGCTCCTCGGCGATGCGGCCGCCGAAGAGCACCGCGATGTTGTTGAGCAGGTAGTCGCGGTTGTAGCTGTAGCGGTCCTGCTCGGGCAGCTGCACCGTGACGCCCAGCGCCCGCCCGCGCGGGATGATCGTCACCTTGTGCACCGGGTCCGTGCCCGGAAGCAGCCTCGCGACGATGGCGTGGCCCGACTCGTGGTAGGCGGTGTTGCGGCGCTCCTCCTCGGGCATGACCATGGACTTGCGCTCCGTGCCCATGATGATCTTGTCCTTGGCGCGCTCGAAGTCCTCCATGTCCACCAGGCGCTTGGCGCCGCGCGCGGCGAAGAGGGCCGCCTCGTTCACGATGTTGGCGAGGTCCGCGCCCGAGAAGCCGGGGCAGCCGCGCGCGATGACGGAGGCGTCGACGTCCGGCGAGATGGGCACCTTGCGCATGTGGACCAGCAGGATCTGCTCGCGGCCGCGGATGTCCGGCAGCGGCACGACCACCTGGCGGTCGAAGCGGCCGGGGCGCATCAGCGCCGGGTCGAGGACGTCGGGCCGGTTGGTGGCGGCGATGACGATCACGCCCGAGTTGCCCTCGAAGCCGTCCATCTCGACGAGGAGCTGGTTGAGCGTCTGCTCGCGCTCGTCGTTGCCGCCGCCGAGGCCGGCGCCGCGCTGGCGGCCGACCGCGTCGATCTCGTCGATGAACACGATGCAGGGGGCGTTCTTCTTGGCCTGCTCGAACATGTCGCGCACGCGGGCGGCGCCCACGCCGACGAACATCTCCACGAAGTCGGAGCCGGAGATGGAGAAGAAGGGCACCTTGGCCTCGCCGGCGATGGCGCGGGCGAGCAGCGTCTTGCCCGTGCCGGGCGAGCCCACCATCAGCACGCCGCGCGGGATGCGGCCGCCCAGCTTCTGGAACTTGGAGGGGTCGCGCAGGAAGTCGACCAGCTCCGCGACCTCCTCCTTCGCCTCGTCGACGCCGGCGACGTCCGCGAAGGTGACCTGGTTCTGGTTCTCGTCGAGCATGCGCGCGCGCGACTTGCCGAAGGAGAATGCGCCGCCGCGCCCGCCGCCCTGCATCTGGCGCATGAAGAAGATCCACACGCCGATGAGCAGCAGCATCGGGAACCAGGACACGAAGATGTTCATGAGGAGCGAGGGCTCCTCCTCGGGCTTGGCCTCCACCGCCACGCCGCTCTTGAGGAGGTCGGAGACCATCCACGGGTCCATGATGCCCGGGGTGTACACGGTGTAGGGCTTGCCGTCCTTGGAGGTGGCCTTGAGGGTCCGGTTGCCGTCCATCTTCACTTTGGCGATGCGACCCTGCCGGGCCTCTTCCATGAAGGTCGAGTAGTCGAGCACGTTGGCGCTCGTCTGGCGGTTGCCGACCTGCATGAAGACCATGGTCAGCACGATGCCGATGACGAGCCAGACCATGATGGTGCGAACGGTGTTGTTCACGGACGGTTCCTTGACAAAAAGGCCTTACGGAATCAGCGGGATAGGCGGAATAATCGACTATAGCAAAATTCGGGCGCCCGGCCGGGTTTCAAGGGGCCTTGGGCGAACGCGCCAGAAGGTAGAGCTCGGCGCTTTCCCCGCGCGAGGCGCCCGGCTTTCGCACCACGACCTTGCGGAACGCCTGCCGGAGGCCGCGCAGGAATTCGTCGTAACCGGACCCCTGGAACACTTTGACCAGGAACGCCCCGTCCGGTTTCAGGTGGGCGAGGGCGAAATCCCGGGCGAGCTCGGCCAGCGCCATGGCGCGGGCCTGGTCGGTGATCGCGATCCCCGACAGGTTGGGGGCCATGTCGGACAGCACCAGGTCCACCCGGGCGCCTTCCAGCGCCACCTCCACCGCGGCCAGCCCCGCGTCGGCGGAGAAGTCGCCGCGCAGGAACACCGCGCCCGGCACCTCGGGCATCGCGAGGAGGTCGATCGCGATCACCCGGCCCCGGGGGCCCACCTTGCCCGCTGCCACCTGGGTCCAGCCGCCGGGGGCCGAGCCGAGGTCGACCACCACGGCGCCCGCCGCGAGCAGGCGGTCCTTCTGGTCGATCTCGATCAGCTTGTAGGCCGCGCGCGACCGGTAGCC
>Ga0114939_10000706_pt1 | contig 27552 bp, 27 predicted proteins | sample AshMeaCrysSpring_FD_87196 | JGI IMG/M metagenome (GOLD analysis project Ga0114939, IMG submission 87196) | Groundwater microbial communities from Big Spring, Nevada to study Microbial Dark Matter (Phase II) - Ash Meadows Crystal Spring | ecosystem: Environmental > Aquatic > Deep subsurface >...
GCCTATATTTTTTCGCCAGATTGGTGGCCGTCCGGAAGGTGCCGGAGACCTTGTCATATTTTTGACCGACAGCGGCCGCTGGCTGTGGTTGGGTTCTACCGTTCGGCCCGGCGAGGCGGACTGGGCCATTCTGGCAGGTGTTATCCTGGCAGGGATTGGCGTTGTCGCGGGCGGCCGTCGTGCTGTGATTCCGCTTATCATGATCTTGCTACCCCTGCTGTTGATGGCTTTGGTTGGAGCCACTGACCCCGCATATTTCAAGTTTTTACTGGTCATCGTTCCTTTCCTATGCCTATTAATGGGTATTGCCTGGCGTTTGACTGGCTGGCCGCGTTGGCTTTTGGCCGGGCTTTCCCTATTGGTACTGTTCGGCAGCGGGAAATCGTTAATCAACATGTACACTGACGCGGATTTCGCCCGAGCTGATTATCGGGAAATAGCCCGGCGGATCGTTACGGGTGCTCACCTAAATCATGGCATTATACTGAACGCGCCGAACCAATGGGAGGCTTTCACGTATTACTACACGGATGTCGACAGGACTTACCCGCTGCCGCGCGGCCGCCCGGATCCGGCGATCGTCGAGCCGCAACTGGCGGCGATCGCTGCGAAACACGATCGCTTGTATGTATTGTATTGGGGTGAAGGGCAGCGCGACCCGGAGCGCATTATTGAACGCTGGTTGGATGCCAACGCTTTTAAGGCGAGTGAAGAGTGGATTGGTGATGTGCGCTTTGTTGTGTACGCCGTTCCTGATGAAACGCCGAGCGAATTTCAAACGAGCGATGCTCGTTTCTTGACCACGGATGGCTTGGCTATACACTTGAAGGAGTACGCTGTGTGGCCGAGTAATCTGCTTCCTGGCGATGTTGTTCAGGTCCGGCTTTTATGGTCGGTCGAACAGGCATTAACCTCGCCCTACAAAGTCTTTATCCATCTCCTCGACGCAGATGGGGATTTGGTAGCCCAGCGGGATAGTGAACCTGGTGGCGGCTCGCTTCCGACGACAACTTGGTCACCGAGCGAGATAGTCATGGATAACCACGGGCTTTTGTTACCGTCCGATCTCTTGCCCGGTCAGTACACACTACGATTGGGCCTCTATGATGCTCTCGATCCGTCGGAGCGACTACTCGTTACCGGCGCTGGCCTTGAAAGCGAAGACGGCCTCACATTGGGAACCATCACGATCCCCTGAACAATGTGACTTGGGAACTTGTAAGCTGACCTAAATGACGATCAAACGAATACATCACGTTCAAATCACAGTGGCGGCCCAGGATGTAGCTGCCGCGAGAAAGTTCTACATTGAAGATTTGGGTCTTACCGAAACCACGAAGCCTCAATCATTGCTGGCGCGGGGAGGGTTTTGGGTTGAAGTCGCCGATCAGCAACTGCACATTGGTGTGGAGGAGGGGGTTGATCGGGCGGCCACGAAAGCCCACGTCGCATACGAAGTCGATAACCTCTCCGTCTGGCGGCGAAAGCTTTCGGCGAGGGGGATCGAAATGTTAGATGGGATACCCATACCCGGTTATGAACGATTTGAGTGCCGCGATCCGTTCGGCAACCGGATAGAGTTCATTGCGAAATTATAATGGCGCGCGCGTTTACGGCCATTATCCGGGTGTGTTTCGGAGTATCGTATAACAAAGTAACGCCCGATGATGAACGAAGAACTTGACCCGACCCAACGGTTCAGCGATAGAGCCGCGAATTATGCCCGGTACCGGCCTGGATATCCTCACGCCATTCTCGCAGTTCTTCGCGATGAACATGGTCTAGCGCCTCACATGGCGATTGCCGATATCGGTTCAGGCACGGGGATTTTGACCGAGTTATTTCTCCGAAACGGCAATCAGGTTTTTGCTGTCGAGCCAAATGAAGCGATGAGGCAACAGGCCGAGGTTCGCTTAAGCGATTATCCCAATTTCATCAGCGTTCCCGGCAAGGCAGAGGCTACAACGCTGGCCGATCACAGCGTGCAGTTGGTCACGGCGGGCCAGGCATTTCACTGGTTCGACGCCACGGCGGCGCGGGTGGAATTTCAACGCATATTGTCAGCCGGTGGTTTGGTGGCTCTAGTTTGGAATGCGCGGGCCTATGAGAATAACGCGTTAATGGCAGCTTATGAACAGGTGCTGCATGATTTTGGGATGGGCTATCATACTGTCCGGCACCGATCGCATGAAGGCGATCTGGCTCTCTTATATCAAGAGGGCTATACCTTCCGGCAATTTACCCAGACCCGTGAGCTCGATTTCGATACGTTTTGGGGTGGCTTTCTTTCAGCGTCATATGCTCCTTTGCCGGGTGAACCCAAATATGTGCCCGTGCAACAAGCTCTTCGGTCAGTTTTTGAAACCTACCGGCAAGGCGACCATGTAACTTTTTTATATGACACTCATTTGTATGTTGGCCGGATTACCTGAGTACTACGTAACAAAACGATTCATTGGTTTGTCCTAGCGAATTTCAATCGTATTCCCAGAGAGGGCAATGAAATGACTACAGCCAGTAGGTTTCGATTACCTACATCACGCAGGACCAACAAGGATCATTATTCACGACTGGCCGGCATCGGGATGGCGATACCTTCCCAGGCACAACCATAGGGGTAAGTGACGGGAAACGAGAAACGACACCGGTAAGAGGCCGGCGAATCCTGATAGAGGAGGTTTTCCATGCCTTTAGAGTTGCGAACCAGACAAGTCGGCCCTTGGTCGATGAATACCTACGCCCTGATTTGCCCGGAAACCGAACAAAGTGTATTGATCGATCCAGGGGCCGACCCGGACGAACTGCTGGAAATGCTGGGAAGCAGCCGGCCCCTCGCCATTTTGTTAACCCACACCCACGGCGATCACACCGGCGCGTTGGACGAGATGCGGCGGCGTCTTAAAGTTCCCGTTGCCGCCTTTGACGGCCCCCATCTTGGTGACGAACCCCTGAATGCCGAAATCGCCCTCCAAGATGGCGGCATCGTTCAGGTCGGGGTCCATATCTTACAGGTGCATCATGCGCCTGGCCATATCCCTGATCAGGTATGCTTTTATGTTCAAGGAGATTCACGTGCCATAGTTGGTGATACGATTTTCGCCGGCGGGCCTGGGAAAACCTGGTCTGCCGCCGACTTCCAGACGACACTTGAAACATTGCGCCGGGTCGTTCTCCCCTGGCCGGATGACACAATCTGTTATCCGGGTCATGGTCCCGCCTTCCGTCTGGGAGACAAGCGAGCGGCGATCGTCGGCTTTCTCGGCCGCGATCACGGCGATTTTTTTGGCGATGCGACATGGGATTAGTCCTGAGTTGTTAACCTCAATCCCGTAAATTTGGAAAAGCCTAACCGCTCTGGATCAATGCCGTGCGGAAGCTCATTTTCAACTGAGAACACGAATAAAAGACTCTCGTGACAAATTCCCGGAAGCAACTATCCGGTATGAGCGGATTCTCAGTCGTCTGGTTTGGCCAACTCGTGTCCATGTTGGGTACGGGTATGACCAACTTCGCTCTTTCATTCTGGATTTTTGAAAGGACAGGCGAAGCCACAGCGCTAACCATCGCTATATTTTGTTTTGTGGCCCCCAGTATCCTTCTCAGTCCACTGGCCGGGGCCTTGGTAGATCGTTGGAATCGTAAGTTAGTCATCATTCTGACGGATCTGGCCGCGGGAATCGTGACAATCGTCTGGCTATTGATTTTGCTCATCAATAGCGATCTGCAATTATGGCAAATCTATCTCGGAAATATCATAACCGGTGCGTTCAACGCACTGCAATTTCCGGCTTTTTCCGCGGCGGTTACCTTGATGATACCCAAAGAGCAGTACGGACGCGCTGCGGGTATGCTCGACTTCGCCGGAGCGGCCGCCAACATCCTGGCCCCGGTCATGGCCGGCGCGCTGCTTGGTTCGATTGGCTTGACCGGGATCATGTTCATCGATGTTGTGACGTTTATCGTGGCGATTTTGGCGGTGGTCGCGGTTCATATTCCTCAACCGGAGACTGTCGGTATGCCGGCTGGTAAAAATCCGCCCAGTCTATGGCAGGATTCTGTCTTTGGTTTTCACTATATCTGGGAACGGCCGAGCTTGTTAGGTCTCCAATTTGCCTTCACCGCGCTAAACTTTATCTCTGCGTTCGGTATGGCCGTCATGATCCCGATGATTCTGGCTCGAACCAAAAACGATGCTGCTGCCCTGGCGACGACGCAATCGATCGCCGCGTTTGGTGGGGTGGCCGGTGGATTAATTATGAGTACATGGGGAGGACCGAAGCGCCGGGTAAAAGGCGTCCTATGGGGGATGTCGCTCGAAAGTATCCTGGGTCCAATCATCATGGGATTATCACGCGGTGTCTCTGGTTGGGTTTTCAGCGGGTTCATGACCCACCTATTCATCCCGATCATCAACGGGTCAAATCAAGCTATTTGGCAATCGAAAGTTCCGCCCCCCATTCAGGGACGGGTTTTTGCCACACGCCGGATGATCGCTCAAATCAGTTTCCCCCTGGCTGTGTTGCTTGCCGGCCCGCTTGCCGATAACATCTTTGAACCGGCAATGAGCGTGAATAGTGTGTGGTCAGATCTATTTGGCGGTCTAGTTGGAACGGGTACTGGTGCGGGAATGGGACTAATGATGGTTCTAAGCGGCGTTGTAGGCGCTGCCATCGGTCTGGTCGGCTACTTGATGCCAATAATTCGCAATGTAGAAGACATTTTACCAGATTTTGACGCAACGCCGATCGTTTCTCCAGAGATGGAACCGCGGATTGAAAATCATGAGCGAGGGTCAACTTGAGTTCGCTGCCTAACTTACCCTACGAATGGGACATTGGCACAGCCTATGATTTCTTCATTAGCCTGTCCGTATTGCACAACCCGGAGAAATTTGGCTTGCGGGGCTCGTGGGCGGCTGGCGTTCGATCAAGGTTACCGGTGCCGGAACGTGAAATCCTCCAGAGAGCAGTCGACTTCATTCGTCCATTGGGCTGGGTATACAACCTCCCCGTGCCAAAAGATGCCCAGACCGTGCTACGAGTTCTTCATCCGTTAACGTCAGTCGAGCGTTTGATTGCCCTCCACCCGCACGTACCGGCAGGCGTTCGTGAATTCTGGCTGGAAATAGCCGGAAGGAAATCTTGGGACAACGAAGATTTGAAGCGGATGATGGTCATGATGCAAGAGATCAAGCTTCTCAAGACGCCGCCTTCAACGCTGCGCAAGGCTGCCGGGGATGCCTTGAATCTATGGTTGGAAGCCGATGTCATCGGGGATGGATTACAATCTGCCCTGAAATGCTACTACGATTCTTTTTTCGCGGAAGAAGAAACGCGAGTTCGCCCTTTCCTAGATAAATCGCTGGCACGTGCCCAGGAAATGGCCGCTTCTTTGGCTCTGCCGGAGCTTTTAGAGGAGCTCTCGCAAGGTGTGCGGCTGGAAAAAGAATGGGGACACAAAGCCTATGTTTTGGCTCCCTCTTTCTGGGGGACTCCATTACTCTTCTTTGGCCAGATCACAGAAGATATGGGGATTATCCTCTTTGGCGGCCGGCCAGCCGATGTCTCGCTGATTCCCGGCGATGTTGTGCCCGATGCGCTCCACCAGGCGCTCAAAGCGCTGGCCGATCCGACCCGTCTTCGTATTCTCCGTTATCTCACCGAGGAACCTCGAACGCCGGCCGAATTAGCCCGATTGTTACGCCTACGTGCGCCAACAGTGATCCATCATCTTGATGCCTTGCGCCTGGCCCGCATGGTCGTGATAACGGTGGAAGCTGAAGGAAAGCGGTATACTCTCCGGCAGGATGCGGTCGATTCGGTTTATGCGATGTTACGCGGCTTCCTAGGCGGGTCAGGCAATTAGGTGTTGCCTGGCAGTCATTTTAGTGGACCGGAGAAATGGGGAGAGAAGACGAGGATCAGGGGGGAGACACGGCGGTGACGAATTGAAATCGCCGTGCCTCCGAATAAGTGCTCCTTACCCCTGATACCACCCATTGGTAGGCCGGTTAAATTGCCCACCAAGTATCGCTATATTAAGGGAGTTGTGAACTGGTTTCAATCAAAATTGCGTGAATGTCTACTGAAAGCTGCGCCGCACTTCCTCGGCAATAATGCGAACCCCTTCGCGAACGACGTGGTCATCTTGCGCGTAATTCATCCGGAGACATTCAAAGCGGTGGCGCCAGTTGTCGACTAATCCGGGGAAGAAATAATGACCGGGTACGATCAAAACACCCCGCCGCTTCAACCTCTCGTATAGATCTTGAGAGGTGATCGGCAGGTCCCTGAACCAGAGCCATAAGAAAAACGCGCCTTCCGGATCGTGGACGTGATAATCAATCCCCTCCATCTCATCGCGGATGTAGTTAAGCGCTTGCTGGGCTTTGTGATGATAGTGTGGGCGGATGATCTCCTCACTCAGCCGAATGATATCGCCGCTTTTCATCAGGTCGAACGCTAAAAACGCCCCAAGATTGCCCGGCGCGAGACTCAGTACGGCATTGGCACCGGAGATGGCGGACGTGATTTCTTCGCGAGCGACAACTATTCCCGTTCGCGTACCGGGCAGACCTAACTTTGAGAGACTCAGACAGTAAACGATGTGGTCGTCCCAAACCGGCTGGACGTCGGTATAAAGAATTCCCGGAAAGGGAGGGCCATAGGCGCTATCAATGATGAGCGGTATATCGTGCTTTTTGACCAACCTGTGCAGCTGATCGATTTCATAATCGGTCAGTACATTGCCGGTAGGATTAGTGGGTCGAGAAACACAAATGGCTCCAATGTCCGGGGTAACCTGAAGTGCATCGAAATCGATCCGATACTTGAATAGCCGGTTTTCTAAGTGCTCTATCTCAGGTCGGTAAGAGACGAATAAGTCATCGCTGATGCCGACATCGGCGTAGCCGATATATTCTGGCGTCAGTGGTAACAGTATTTTTTTGTACGAACCGTCGCTAAATCGCCCGCCGAACAGGTTAAACAAATAAAAGAAAGCCGTCTGGCTGCCGTTGGTCAAGGCGATATTGGCCTCTGAAACCGGCCAGCCTAGGGTCCGGTTGAGAAATGAGGCGACAAGAGCACGAAAGGCCTGATCACCCTGCGGAGCGCTGTAATTGCCTACCAGCCGCTCAAAAGTGCCAGGCTCACGTAGGATAGCCGCCATCCGTTCCCGCAAACAGGTTTCCACCTCCGGTATACGGCTGGGGTTACCGCCGCCAAGCATGATCACATCGACGTTGCCAGCGACGGCATTCCCCAGATCATCCATCAACCGCAGGATACCGGAATCCTGGATGAATTTTTGACCGAAATCCGAGAATTTCATGCGTGCCCGTTCATCAGGATCGGTTCGATACGATCCATCGCCCAGTCAACCTCTTCCTTCGTGATGACCAGTGGTGGAGCGAAACGGACGACTGTACCGTGAGTATCTTTGCAAAGAATCCCGGCATCGCGTAGCGCATCGCAGTATGGTCGAGCGGACCGATTCAGCTCAACCCCGATCATCAAACCTTTGCCGCGGACTTCCTCGATATGATCGCCTTCAATTCGCTCTAAGCGGCCCTTGAAATAGGCGCCGACCTCACGCGAATGCTCGATCAGCTGTTCATCCACAAGGACTTTTAAGGCCGTGCGGGCGATAGCCGAGCCAAGCGGGTTGCCACCAAATGTGCTGCCGTGATCGCCAGGACGGAAAAGCCCCAATACCTTACGGTCGGCTAAGACAGCTGAAACCGGATAGTAGCCACCACTTAACGCTTTGCCTAATGTGATCATGTCCGGGCGCACACCTTCATGGTCGCAGGCCAGCAAAGCGCCGGTTCGACCGAGGCCGGTTTGAATTTCATCAGCCACGAACAAAACATTGTGCTTGGCGCAAATATCGGCCGCCTGCTTGAGATAACCCGGCGGAGGGACGATAACGCCGCCTTCACCCTGGATCGGCTCTACTAAGAAAGCGACAGTGTTTGGCGTAATCGCCTCCTCCAATTCAGTCGCATCACCATAGGGGATCATCTTAAAGCCCGGGGTTAACGGACCGAAATCTTCCTTATATTGCTCTTCGCTGGAAAAACTGATGATGGTCGTGGTTCTGCCCGCGAAATTCCCTTCGCAAACGATGATTTCGGCTTGATTGTCCGGGACTCCCTTCATGCGGTAACCCCATTTGCGAGCGGCCTTGATGGCGGTTTCGACTGCCTCGGCTCCGGTGTTCATTGGCAGGGCCATCTCGTAGCCGGTTAATTCGCACAGCTCTTTCATAAATGGTCCCATTTGATCATTGAAGAAAGCCCGCGAGGTCAGCGTCACTTTGTGCATCTGGGCGATGGCCGCTTCCATAATTTTTGGGTGGCAGTGACCCTGGTTAACAGCTGAATAGGCAGCCAGGCAATCGAGGTATTTTTTCCCGTCGACATCGTAAACCCATACGCCCTCGCCACGTTCGATCACGACTTCTATAGGATGATAGGTATGGGCAGCGTAAGTCTCGTCGAGGGTTATAAAGTCTTGACTCTTCATAATACAACTCCTTTTCCACGCGGTTGCAGTGGGGTACACCGGTATCCCTTAGACAAGAAAAGCCTGACTCGTGAGAAATCAGGCTTTGCTCGGACCTACGAATAATACGCAGGGAGGTCGTCTTTTCTAAGGTGATGCGTATTTTACATTATTACTCTAATTATATATCAAGACCTCCCCTGTTGTCGATGATCGCTCGCTGGTATCAGATCAAATTAAACAACAGAAATAATCCGCCGACGATGAAGCAATAAGCGGCAAAGACGTAGAGGCTGTTTCGTTTCAGGTAAGACAGGAGGAACTTAATACAGATATATCCGGCGATGAATGAACTGAGAAAACCGACGATGTAGATGATGGTCTCAAACTCGCGATTGGGCGAGAGCACATCGCTGAGGGACAAAAGTCCGGCTCCGGCGATGGCTGGAATCCCCAATAGAAAACTAAAGCGGGCGGCTGTGGCCCGATCCAGGCCGCGCCAGAGGCCACCAACGATCGTGCTGCCGCTGCGGGAAATTCCCGGAAAGAGCGCAAACATCTGGAAGATACCGATCAGCAGACTATCGACCCAAGTCATCGTTGGAATCGTTTTGTTGCCGCTCAAAATACGTTCGCCGATGATCAGCAAAACGCCGGTAACCAGCAAGAAGAAAGCGGCCGGAATCGGCGCTTCAAACAATCGCTCAAATAAATCCTTGAGCAATAATCCGGCGACCGCGGCCGGTATTGTCCCGATCAGGATGAACCAACCTAATCGCGCGTCGGGATTGCTCATGGGGTGCCGCTCCCTCAAACCTGTAATTATTCCTTTGGTGATCGCCAAAAGATCGCGGGCGAAGTATATCAGCACGGCCAACAGGGTTCCCAGATGAATAACGCCAATAAAGGCTAATCCTGGTTGGGGGATGTTTAGGACTTCGGGCACCAGGACGAGATGGGCGGAACTGGAAACAGGGATAAATTCGGTAGCTCCCTGGACGATGCCCAGGATGATGGCTTCAAGTAAACTCATGATGTCGGGGGTTCGCTTTTCAGTTGATTCACTGCGATGGATTCAGTTGCGAGTTATTGGTAGAAGGGTAGGAAGTTTGTTATTCGTCAATCGTCATTTGGTGTTCGTAGTTCTGAAGAAATCTCTTGGCATATTCTGCCAGGGTTCCCTTGCGAATTGCCTTTCGTAGATCTTCCATCAGCCTTAGCAAGAACCGGAGATTATGGGTAGTCAGGAGAATTGAGGCCAATATTTCATTGGCCAATACCAGATGTCTTAAGTAGGCGCGGCTGAAAGTGGCGCAGGCGTAACAATCGCAGTGTGGGTCGATCGGCGTCGTGTCGGCAGTGTATTGGGCGTTACGCAGGTTTATCCGACCGCCAGGGACGAGCGCCGCGCCGTTGCGGGCGATTCGTGTGGGCAAGACGCAATCAAAGATATCGATCCCGCGCAAAACGCCATTGACCAAATCCTCCGGCGCACCGACACCCATCAGATAGCGCGGTTTTTCGCGCGGCAGAATCGGCTCTAACCAATCGAGAACCTGGGCCATCTCCGCTTTGGTCTCACCGACGGCTAAACCACCGATGGCATAACCAGGTAGAGCGAGATCGATCAGGTAGCGAGCGCTCTCTTCGCGCAGATCGCGAAACACACCGCCCTGGACGATGCCGAACAGGGCCTGATCCGGCCGGGTCTTAGCCGCGAGGCAGCGTTCGGCCCAGGCGTGGGTGCGCGCCAGCGATTGCTTGACATACTCATAATCGTTCGGCGGCGGGCATTCGTCAAACATCATGATGATGTCGGCCCCCAGATTTTCCTGGATGCGGATGCTCGCTTCGGGCGTAAAGCGGTGGGACGAGCCGTCGAGGTGAGACTTAAACGTGACGCCGTCTTCATCGATTCTTCGTGTGTCGCTCAGGCTGAATACCTGGAAGCCACCGCTGTCCGTCAGGATAGGGCCGTCCCAGCCCATGAATCGGTGCAGTCCACCCAAATCGTGAATGAGTTCGTCACCAGGTCGCAGGTAAAGATGGTACGTATTGCTGAGGATGAGGGTTGCCCCCAGATCACGCAGGTCGGTCGGGCGCATGGCCTTGACTGTAGCTTGTGTGCCTACGGGAGCAAAAACGGGTGTTTCGAGTGCGCCGTGAGGGGTGTCGAGTCGCCCGGAGCGTGCGCGGCCATCGGTGACGTCGATAGTGAATTCGAAAGACATGAGTCGAAATTGTAGCCGAGTCTCAGAAGATTTGTAGTTGAAGACCGAAGTCCTCTGGCATGGTGGCTAGCAATGCGTTAAGACTGATCTGCCCGCGGGCAACTTTACGACTATAATACCGGCTATCAATGAACCTCGCCCTCGTCCATGACTGGCTCAACCAGCTCGGCGGCGCCGAAGATGTGCTGGATGCGCTGGCGTCGCTCTACCCTGACCGGCCGCTCTACGCCTCCCTCTACGACCGTGAACGCATGCCCGCCCATTGGCGCGCGTGGGACATCCGCACCAGTTTCATCGACCGGCTACCTTTCGCCCACAAAAAGCAACAACTTTACTTTCCGCTTTATCCCGCCGCCTTTGAGCAGTTTGATTTTCGCGGCTACGACGTCGTCCTCAGCAACAAGAGCGGTTTCTGCCACGGCATCATCACCGGCCCGGAGACAATGCACGTCTGCTATTGCCTGACTCCGACGCGCTATGTCTGGCGCTATCACCAGTACGCCGAGCGCGAAAATCTCGGCCGTCTGACGCGCCTCGGACTCGCCCCGTTCCTGACGCGCCTGCGCCAATGGGACCGGCTGGCGGCCGACCGGGTCGATCACTTCATCGCCATATCGGACGAAGTCCGTCGCCGAATCGCCAAGATCTACCGGCGCGAGGCGACTATCATCTATCCACCGGTGGATGTGGGGCGATTCGCGCCGTCGAACACAATCGAGGACTATTACCTGTTCGTCGGCCGCCTCGTTCCCTACCGGCGGCTCGATGTGTTGATCGAAGCGTTTAACCGGATGGGCAAGCCCTTGTACATCGCTGGCAGCGGCCGTGACCGGGAGCGTCTGGAAGCCCTGGCCGGGCCGACGGTGAAATTCCTGGGCTTTGTGCCCGACGACGACTTGCCCGACCTGTTGGCCTGCTGCCGGGCGTTCGTCTGGCCGGGGGAAGAGGATTTTGGCATCTCGCCCCTGCAGGCCAACGCCGCCGGGCGGCCGGTCATCGCCTACGCCGCCGGTGGCGCGTTGGAGACGGTCGTGGTTGGACCGGATAACGCCTCCGTTACGGGCGCGTTCTTTACCGAGCAATCAGTCGCTGCTATCATCGAGACGGTTGAGGCGTTTGATCCGCTGTCCATCAGCCCGGCCACCTGCCGCCGTCACGCCGAACAATATGACATCGCCTTATTCAAGCGTCGCATCGACGAATTTGTGACGCGGAAACTGGAAGCATGGAACTCCGGCAATATTGGATTATCCTCCGCCGACGCTGGCCGCTCGTCATCATCCCAGCCCTAATCGTTCTGGCTATGGGTCTGGCGACGTATTCGCCCCCGGCCAGGTCGTATAACGCCGGTGTGCGCTTTATCGTTGGACAACCGCCTGGTTCGGAAGCCCTTACATCCGATCAGGAGCGCTATTACAACTGGTTGGGGTCGGAATACATCGTCAACGGTCTGACTGATTGGATCCGCGGCGGCAAGTTTGCGGAAGCAGTAAGTGAATATCTGTCAACAAAAGGAATCGATGTGCCGCCGGGGGCAATCCAGGGCGGATTGGCCGCAGATAATGCCCGCAGTATGTTGACTGTTTCTCTGACCGGCGGCGATCCGCAACAGGTCGAGCAAATGCTTGCGGGGATTATTACTGTACTTACCCAGCAAAATGCCCAGGCGTTGCCGCAACTGGGTGGCGAAAATGCGATTTTGACCCAGCTGGATGAACCTGTGGTCAATCCAATTACCGCCGGGCTACGCAGCCAGTTGGAGTTACCACTTAGAATTGCCCTGGCCATCATCGCCGGGATAGGATTGGCCTTGCTGGCGCATTACCTGGATCCAACCGTGAGAGATCGGGGCGAATTGGAGCGACTCGGTTTGCCGGTGATCGCGGAAATACCGGGCGAAAAAAACAATCGATAACCGGGGGAATGTGAGCGTTTCCGGAATGCCGCGCATTGTAAATAAGGCAATTAAATCATTATGGAATTAAGTGATTATTTTCGCATTTTGCGCCAACGCGGTTGGTTGATCCTGCTGATGATGGCGTTAACGGCTGCAGCCGCCTTTGGCTTTAGCAAAATTCAAACACCTGTTTATCAATCAAACCTGCGTTTGTTGGTCTTGCCGTCCCGAACCGACTTTGGTCAAGCTCAGGCTGCCAAGGAACTTTTACGCAGCTACGAGCAATGGTTGCGCAGCAGCTACCGGGCCCAGGCGGTGATCAATGAATTACAACTGGATATGACCGCGCCGGAATTATTGAGTGATGTTCGTGTCGCTTCGGATGGCTCCAGTTTCGTCATCGATCTGACCGTCGAAAACACAGATCCCAACTTGGCCAATGACATAAGCCGTGTTTGGGGCAACCAACTGATCCAGTGGCAGAACACCAACAACGATAAACTTCGGAAGGAAGACCGCATTACGATCGAGTTTCTCGACGATCCGCAAGCCGGATTAGACCGGCCGAAAACAATGATCAACACAGCCGCTGGTATCGTCTTTGGACTGGTGTTGGGGGTCGGATTGATTTTCCTACTGGAGTGGATCGCTTCCGGCGTCATGCGCCGCAGTGAAGATATTGAACGCTATCTGGAAATACCGGTGATCGGTACAATCCCACAGGAGTGAGCGGGTTATCGCCATATTTTGTGGATGATCAACTGAATGTGTAACTATGAGCTTAATTACTCTCACCGACCCGCGGTCGCCGGCCAGCGAAGCCTACCGGACCCTCAGGACTAACCTGTCCTTTTATAGCCTGGACCATCCCCTGCGAACTCTGGTGGTCACCTCACCGGGGCCGAATGAAGGCAAGAGTACAACCGTTGCCAACTTGGCGGTGACGATGGCCCAGAGCGGCCGCCGGACGATCCTGGTTGATTGCGATTTGCGCCGGCCAAAACTCCATGAATTATTCGACCTACCCAGTTCACCTGGACTGACCAACTTGGTGCTGGACGAAGTCAGCGAGCCGCCCCTCAAGCCGACGAGTGTGGACAATCTTTGGCTGCTCAGCAGCGGCCCGACGCCACCAAATCCGGCTGATTTATTGGGCACAAACAAGGTCGACCAGGTAATAGAGACCCTGCTGACCAAGGCCGACATCATCCTGTTCGATGTGCCGCCAGTGATGGCCGCTTCGGACGCCACGATATTAGGGGCGAAAGCGGATGGAGTATTGTTAATCATCCAGGCCGGCAAGACTCGCCGCGATCAGTCAGAACGAGCGCGTGAGTTGTTGGAAAGAGCCAAAGTCCGCTTGGTGGGGGTCGCCTTGACCAACGCCCCGAAAGATGGGCTTATGGGTGAATATTACGGTTAGGGAATTGGATTAGAACGATTATTATGGAGGCTACATGAAAGGGTTAATCTTGAGCGGGGGAACCGGATCGCGGCTTTATCCCTTGACCTTCACCAATGCCAAACAATTGATACCGGTTGCGAATACACCAATTTTGTTTCGAGTGATCGAATCGATCCGGGACGCCGGCATTGACGATATCGGGATCGTCGTCGGCAGCACAGCCGAACAGATTAAAGATGCCGTCGGCCGGGGAGGGCGATGGGGTGTGAATATCACCTACATCCATCAAGACAAGCCCCTTGGCCTGGCCCATGCTGTCAAAGTATCGGAACCTTTTTTGGGGGATGACCGCTTTGTAATGTTCCTGGGAGACAATGTGATCCAGGGAGGCATCAGCACGCTGATCCGCGAATTCTCTTCGAGCGATTGGAACAGCCAGATCGTTCTCACACGGATCGAGCATCCCGAACAATATGGCGTGGCCGAATTAGGCGAAGATGGCCGGATTGTGCGTCTCATTGAGAAACCGAAAAACCCACCCAGCGACCTGGCCTTGGTCGGTATATATATGTTTGACAACAATATATTCAAGGCAGTCAACGGAATTAAGCCATCCTGGCGCGGTGAGTTAGAGATCACGGATGCGATTCAATGGCTGGTTGACCACGATTTCCGCGTCCATCCTTATGTTCATCATGGCTGGTGGATCGATACCGGGCGGCCCGGTGATCTGCTGGAAGCCAACGATTTGGTTTTGGAGGAGATATCCTACCAGGTCGATGGATATGTTGACCGGGACAGTCAGGTGGACCGCCGGGTAACCATCCAGCGGGGGGCGGAGATTATCAACAGTATCATCCGGGGGCCGGCGATCATCGGTGAGAACAGCCGGATTGTCAATAGCTACATCGGCCCGTTCACGAGCATCGATCACCATGTCGTCATCGAGAACAGCGAGATCGAGCACTCGATGGTTCTCGAAAAAAGCCGGATCAGCAATATCGAATCCCGCGTTCAAGATAGTTTAATCGGCCGAAATGTCGTTATCGAGCGCTCGCCGATAAAACCAAAAGCCTTGAAACTGACTCTGGCCGATCACAGTCAGGTCGGTATCCTTTAACGTTTTTGATGCGGGCATTACTACAGCGCGTGTCGCGCGCTAGCGTAACGGTCGACGGGCAGGTTGTCGGCCGGATTGGTCGGGGTTTCGTGGTTTTGCTCGGCATTACGCATCGCGACGGCCCGGCCGAGGCGGATTGGGTGGCCGCCAAAATCGCCGGATTGCGAGTCTTCGACGACACCGCCGGCAAGATGAACCTGGCGCTGGAAGACGTTGGCGGCGAACTTCTGGTCGTCTCTCAATTTACTTTATACGGAGATGCCCGAAAAGGGCGACGCCCATCATTCACGGACGCAGCCCCACCGGAGCGGGCAGAGCCTTTGGTTGATTACTTCGTCGAACGTCTAAGGCAGAGCGGTCTGACTGTGGCTACAGGGGTCTTTGGGGCGCACATGGATGTCGAAATCCACAATGATGGTCCGGTAACCTTGTTAATTGAACGATGAACACATATATATTGAAATATTTGATCTGTCGCGTTTCTACGCGCCGCGAACGTCCAGCTTTGCTTGGCGTTCTACTCTTTTCCATGATGATACTCGTTTTGGCCGGGTGCGTGGCTTCCTCAAGCGAGCCGCCTGCCGGCCCGGCGACAACTGAGTCTCCAACCTCAGCCCGAGCGATCGTCGTCGCGGAATCGGCCACTCCTCTGCCGGTCGAGTCGACCGGAGAACCGGAAGCGACAGCCACCGCCGAGCCGACGGCAACGACGGAACCAACAGCGACCTTAGCCGGAGGCGTCGTGTCGACGCCCGAGTCGATGGCGAGTCTAAAGCCTGATCCTGACGTGACCCGGCCGCCGCTGAGCGCGATCGAGCAGCCGGCCTATGCTGCGAGCGATTGCAGCGACAAATATCCATGCAACGACGACATCGAGGCGTGGGAGGCGCGCATTCAGGTTCCGGAGGGCTTCGATGTGAAATATTTCACACGAATCGACGGCAACCCGAATGTGATCACCTTTGGGCCGGACGGTTTGCTCTATGCCGCCACGATGACCGGTGAGGTCTACCGGATCGATCAAAACGGCGAGATCGATCTGTATGTGGATGGATTCCTGGCGCCGACCGGCTTGGCCTTCCAACCGGGAACCGATCGTCTTTTTATCACCAGCCGCGTTGAAGACCTGAATGAAGGTGGCGAGGCGGAGATCGCCGTGATCGAGGATGGTGAGATAACCCGCCTGTTCGGTCGCCTGCCGTGTTGCTATGTTTCAATGCACTCGGCTAACGGCATCGCTTTTGGGCCGGACGGTTATGGTTACGTGTCCGTCGGCGGACGAGCGGATCATGGTGAAATCCTCAGCGGACCCAATGCCGGCCTGCAAGATGTGCTGCAACCTTTGGAGGCCAGCATCCTGCGCTTCAGTCCGGATGGCTGGGAGATCGCGCCTTATGCCCGCGGCTTCCGAAATGCCTACGACATCGCCTGGGATGCCGACGGGCAACTCTATACCACGGACAACGCGCCTGATTTTGGCCCGCCGGAAGAGTTTCACAAGGTCGTGCCCGGTGGCCAGCACGGTTATCCGTGGTATGACTGTGACGCTTGTTTTTCCGCCCCGCCTGATGTCACCGTTGAGCCACCAACCCATACCTTCGTGCCGCATGCCTCGCCCACCGGCATAACGTCCTATCTGGCCGACCAATTCCCCGGATACTTCAATAGCCTGTTTGTGACCCTGTGGAGCGCGTTTCCCGGCGCTCAGAAAATCGTCTGGTTTAGTCCAGGCGCTGAGGAAACGGCTGACTTCGCCACCGGTTTCGCCGCGCCGATCGATCTAACGGTCGGGCCGGATGGTAGTTTGTTTGTCGTTGACTGGGCAACCGGGATCATCTTTCAAATCAGCTATACCGGAGGAGTGGCCGAGTAAATGATCGAACCGGATCAACTGCGCGCGAACTATGAATCTGTCCGGGAACGAATCTGGAGCGCGGCTGCTCGATCCGGCCGCGCTCCGGACTCGGTGACCTTGGTAGCAGTGACCAAGACTTGGCCGGCGGAACTGGTCGTGATGGCCTATGAGGCCGGGATGCGCCATTTCGGCGAAAATCGGCCGGAGGAGTTGGCCGCGAAGCGACCCGTCGTCGAAACGATGTTGGGGCAAGATGCCGGAATTCACTGGCATCTCATCGGCACACTACAGAGCCGGAAAACGCGGCTGGCGGCCGATTATGCCGATAGGTTCCACGCCTTGGATCGCGACAAGATCGTCCGGCGTCTATCGGCCGATCTCGTTGAAAATGGTCGCCGATTGGTCACCTTCCTGGAGGTCAACATATCCGGAGAATCGACAAAGGCGGGTTTCGATTGCCGGGAATGGGAGGCGAATGCAACCGAGCGGGAAGCCCTGCGTACTATGTTTGTAAGCGCGGCGGAGATGCCCGGACTGGATATGGCCGGTCTCATGACGATGGCTCCGTGGGATATCGCCCCGGATATCATTCGGTCAGTATTCCGGCGATCTCGTCTTTTGAATGATTGGTTACAGTCACAATTACCGGCCGGACCGCCGCTGCAATTGTCGATGGGCATGACCGATGATTTTGAAATCGCTATTGAGGAAGGGGCGACACATATACGGGTCGGCCGGGCTCTCTTTGGCGAGCGCGGCGGTTAATGCCGGTGTCAACCGTGCGAATCTTGATTAGGAGAAAGTGATGCTGATTACGCTGGTTAATGGATTGTTCACCATTTTTTATGTGTTGTTATTCGCCAATATCATCATTTCCTGGGTTCGGCCGGATCCCTACCATCCAACCTGGGGACCGATCGTTCGATTTGTCAGATCTGTAACTGATCCGGTGCTGGCACCGATCCGGCGATTTTTGCCGCCGTTTGGTGGATTGGATTTCAGCCCGCTGATCGTCCTGTTTCTGGCGCGCTTTCTCCAACGCGCCATCATCTCATTAATTATCTGAACCTAAAAGCATCCACGGATTACCCATATTTCAAGGATTTCGAGTGACGGTATTTCGTGATGATTATGGCTTCCAAATAAAACAAGCCTTTATGGATCATCTGGATTCCGCAGATTACCGGAGCAGAATCCTCTAGATTGAGTGGCGAATTAAAACGCTTTCAATCAAGGGATGCGGTAATAAAAAGACCCCACTGAAAATGGGGTCTTTGTCTGATCTACGGGTCTATTTAGCGCAAGCCGGTTAAAGCCCGGGCAATGACCATGCGCTGGATTTCACTTGTGCCCTCGTAAATCTCGGTGATCTTGGCGTCGCGGAAGTAGCGCTCCAGGGGCATCTCCTTGCTATAGCCCATGCCGCCGTGAATCTGGATAGCCTGGGTCGTCACCCACATGGCTGTCTCGCTGGCGAAGAGTTTAGCCTCGCTGGCTTCCAACGAGTAGCGGCCGCCATTCTTCGCCGCGGCCATCTTGGCCAGAGCTGCCTGGTAGATGAGCAACCGGCTGGCGTCGATGCGGCACTTCATGTCAGCCAGTTTGGCTTGAATCTGCTGGAACTCGCCGATCTTCTGGCCGAACGCCTCGCGCTCCTTCGCGTAGTTAACACTGGCTTCGAAGGCGGCTTCGGCGATACCCAGTGCTTGGGCGGCGATGCCGATGCGACCCGCATCCAGGACAGTCATGGCGATCTTAAAGCCGTCGCCCTCTTCACCCAACCGGTTTTCAACCGGACATTCGTAATTGTCGAAGATGATCTCGCTGGTAGCGCTGGCGCGGATGCCCAACTTCGGCTCCTTCTTGCCCCGACTAAAACCCGGCTTGTCCGTCTCGATGATGAACGCCGTGACGCCTCTGTGTATCTTCTCGGGCTGAGTCATGGTGAAGAGGATGATCGTATCAGCGACCGGGGCAGAGGTTACCCACGACTTACGGCCGTTGATGACATAGTGGGTGCTGCTTTCGTTGAGCGTCGCCCGGCTTTTCATTGTTCCGGCGTCGCTGCCGCTCATTGGTTCGGTCAGGCTATAAGCGCCGATCTTCTGACCGCCGGCCACCGGCACCAGATACTTTTGTTTCTGCGCCTCCGTGCCGAACTTCATCAGGCCGTGGGCGAAGAGAGAATTATTGACCGACATGATGGTGCCGTGGCTGGCGTCGGCTTTGCTGATTTCAACCATCGCCAGGACGTAGGCCAAAGTGTCCATGCCCGCCCCGCCATAGACCTCCGGTACCTCAATGCCCATGAATCCGAGTTTCCCCATCTCGCGAATTGTGTCCAGCGGGAATTCTCCCGTCTCGTCATAATGGGCGGCGATGGGGGCGATAGCCTCACGGCCAAAGTCCCGCGCCGCCTGCTCAATCATGCGATGTTCTTCAGTAATAAAGTTAAACATGGCTCTCTCCTGGGCCGTGGAAGACCACGGTGTTGGTTAATGTGGAATTGGTAGCGTGGGGCTCCGTCGGTTTCGCTGGTTGGAGTGCACTTGCCGGTTGGGCGTAAACCAAGAGCGTGGTGAAATCCTCCGGCGACAGCTCAATGCCGTATTGCCAGCGCCGGCGTTCGGCTAACCAGTAGCGACCTTCTTTTGAATGGAGCAATTCATTGGGTAAGGTTGGGCGGCTGGGTGGCCCGACCCGCGAGCGGATCGAATTTTGATACAACTCGGCCTGATTGATGCGCTGAAAACCCTGATGTGGATCATCGATCCACCTGGCTGCCTCGTCGGGCGGCATGAATGTGAACACATTTAGCCGCGAATCATCTTGCAAGAGTTCCGCGGCCAGGCACAACCACTTGACCGGGACGCGCCGCTCGCGGCCGCCGCGCGGATAGCCGGCGAGCTTGAAATACCACTTGAGGAGGGTCAGATTTTGTGACCAAACAAATGCCGGGGCGGTGGGTTGGCTGTTAAGAACGAGGCTCTTGTCGCGGCTGTCGTCGACAATCAGGCCGTTCTCGTCAAGTATGAAACTCAGGCCGCTGTGCCAGTAGCGCTTGAGTATTTTTTCCAGACCCCAGATCACCAAAAGGGCGAAAGGGACAGACCCGGCGCAAGCCAGAAAGGTGGTGTAGTCGAGCAAAGTGGCCGGGGCGATAAATTGCAGCAATCGGGCGATGAGCTGGAAACCGACAAAGAGGGCGACGAAGAGCACAATGAATATGACGAAGCGGATGCCCCCATGTTCCTGGTCGGCGTGGAGGACTACAGGGCTACTTTCGCCTGCTAACATAACCCGGATTCTAGCACAGTTCAAACCTGTCGGCAGGCTTCCATCGGTATTATGCCCATTCGATTACCAGACCAAGATGTGTAGGGTTTCAGCTTGCGGTTAGCAGGATTTGAATACCGGAAGGGTCGGAAAGTTTAAGCATTCCATTTTCAAACTTGTAAGGATAACTGAGTTTGCTTAGCTGCGTTTCAATCGCTTGAACGACATTCTTATCAGGAAACAGGATCTCATACCACAACAACCGCGCCGCTTCGGCCGGGGCCGGCGGCAATCCAACCCCCGCCCATGTGTTCAACCCGAAATGGTGGTGGTAGCCGTTGGCTGAGAGGAACGACGCCCCGGCGCCGTAGCGCGTCACCAGATCAAAACCAAGCAAATTGATATAGAAATTCTCCGAAGCCGGGATATCGGCGACTTGCAGGTGGATATGGCCGATCAGCGTTCCGGCCGGCAGACCGGACCATCCGCTAGGCCGCTGCTCCAATTCAGCCATGATCCCCTCGAAGTCGATCGGATTGACGGTCATCCGCAATTGCCCGTTCGGATAGCGCCACTCATTGCGCGGGCGGTCGCGGTAAATTTCGATACCGTGACCGTCGGGGTCAGTGAGGTAGATGGCTTCACTGACGGCGTGGTCGGCAAAGCCACTGATCGGCGCGTCGACTTGTAACAAATGCCTCAGCGTGACGGCCAAGTCCAGGCGCGACGGCAGGAGCAGGGCGAAGTGGTATAAACCGGCAGCACGTCGAATTGGGTAGGCGTCAGGTTGTTCGTGGAGCGTCAGCAGTGTATCGGTTTCGGTGCCGAGTTCAGCTATAGAGTCAACTCGATGGTGAAGAGTCAGGCCAATTATTTGGGTATAGAAATCTACTGACCGGTCAAGATTAGAAACAACCAAAACGACGCGGCCGATATGAGGAGGGGGCATGTTCATCGAATAAGGGGCGATGGTCAAACTGTGCAGGAGGCGGAAAAAATAAAAGGCGGCTCCCCGATAGATTACCAGACAACCGCCTTGATTAACCAGTAATTAAACGGATTGCGCGGCGTTTTCGGGAACCTTAACCAGTTCCAATTCAATTTCGATATTGATCTGGTCGCCAACGAGGAAACCACCAGTTTCAAGGGCCTGGTTCCAGGTCAAGCCCCAATCCTTGCGGTTGATGGTCGTGCTGCCGGAGAAACCGGCGCTGATCGTGCCCCAAGGGCTTTTGGCCAAACCGGAGTAGTCCACATCCAGAACGACCTCGCGGACGACGTCGCGGATGGTCAGATCGCCGATCAGGCGTCCATTATTAGGGTCGATTTGTTCAACTCGCTTGCTCTTGAAGGTGATGAGCGGGTAAGACTCCGCGTTCAAAAAGTCGGGAGAGCGCAGGTGGGCGTCACGCTGATTATCACGCGTATTGATGCTATCGGCAATAATTTTAACATCGACAGTGGTATTTGATGGCGTAGTCTCGTCGAAGGCGACTTCAATCTCGTATTTCATAAATTCGCCGCGAACCTTGCTGATCATCATGTGACGCGCGGTGAAATTGATATGGGTATGGCTTTGATCTATCTGCCAGGACATTCTGTTATTCTCCTTATTAATCCATTATTAAGTGGACTTCAGTCCGTTTAGTTATTTCTGAGTTTAGTGGACTTCGGTCCGTTTGTCAAGTATGATTTGGATTAATTGTCTATGAACGAATTGCCCACCACTCAAGTGATTGTTTTATCCCCGATCCAGATCAACCGGAATGGCGAACGCGCCGAACGAGCAGATGCCGCCGCCAACCGGCAACTCATCCTGCAAGCGGCCGAACGCTTGTTTGCCGAACGCGGCGTTGAAAATGTTTGCATGGCTGAGATCGCTGAGGCGGCCGGCGTGGGGAAGGGCACCCTCTATCGTCGATATGCCAATAAAGCCGAACTATGCCTAGCGCTTATGGATTCGCAAATGCAGAGCTTCCAGGATCGATTACTCGGCGATTTTCGGCGATTAACGGATCGTGGGGTTTCTTACCTTGAGCAGCTAAACCATTTTTTTGACGAGCTGGTCGATTTCACCGAGATTCATTCACCCTTACTGGTTGAAGTTGAGCGGGCTGGTCTGTTCGGGGAGGGCGCGCCGCCGAGCATGCCCCATTTCTGGCAATACATGACTATCCACGCCCTACTGCGCCAGGCGGTTCGAACCGGCGAGATCGCTAATGATCTGGATTTGGAATATATCGGCGAAGCGTTACTCGCCACCTTGCAGGTTGACGTGTTCCGGTTCCAGCGCACCGTCCGCGGATTCTCGACAGCCCGTATTCAGAACGGGCTGCGCGACATGGTTCGCTTGTTGGCGGCGGCTTAATCTTCCGGCCCAGTTTTTTCACCTATCAGGTGATAGCCGGTGTTTTATAAAGATACGTTTCATCCTCCAATTGCTCCAGAACGAAGCCGGCGACATCGGCGCGTGATACTTGGCCGGCCATAATCTTCGGGTCCAGGCCAGCCGAATACTGTCCGGTGGCCGGGCCATCGGTCAAACCGCCCGGTCGCACGATGGTCCAGTCCATGCCACTGGCTTTGATGATACCCTCCTGGCGTTCCTTATCTTCCATAGGCTTTTTCAGGATGGTTTTCATCAACATTTTGAAGGCCAAGGGGACCTGATCTTTGCTGTCGCCGACCCCAATGGATGTCACTGCGATCAGGCGCTTTACGCCGGCTCGCTTCATCCCTTCAACGACGGCGGCCGTCCCTCGCGAGACGATGTCGTCCGGATTGTTGGCTGTGGTACCTAACGTAACGATTACCGCTTCACTGCCTTGAATCACGGATTCGACCTTGATCGGATCGAGAACATCACCTTGAACGACGACCAGATTCGGGTGATCGATAGGTAGTCGAGCCGGATCGCGAACCAGGGCCTGGATATAGTGGCTCTGTGCCAGGGCTTGGTGAATGATTTGGCGGCCAGTGCCGCCGGTTGCTCCAAATATGGCGATCTTCATAATGTTGTTTCCTGGATTGTTTGATTTCCATATAGTGCTCATGATCAAGAGGGGTAGTGACCCGAAAACTCGCTTTCATGAGTTTCACATTCCTGTCTTATGTGCTTCATAGGATTCCTTCGTAATGTTTTAACAAGCAAATCATGATCGGCCAATACTTTAAGGGTCGAACTTTTCACGAATTATCGTTGCATATAGCCTGCACGAACATTGGTGATTTCTGGCGTGCCGGCGAGACATGTCCTGAAGGACAAAGGAAAGATGATGAAAAATTCATGGAAGCTAATCACAGTTCGCGGGGTGGATGTGAGAATGCATTTCACATTCCCGCTCATCCTGATTTTTGCTGCCATGCAATTCGGCCTGATTTCCGGTAGCTTGACCGGCGCCGTGTTTGGCGTGGTCGCCATTACGGTTTTATTCGTGCTTGTCACGCTTCATGAGTTGGGTCACAGCTTTGCCGCCCAGGCCTATGGCATTGTTGTCAAGCAGATCGTGTTATCACCCATCGGTGGCGTGGCTCAATTGGAGCGCATGCCCGAAAATCCGCGGCAGGAATTGGTAATCGCCGCTGCTGGTCCGGCAGTTAACTTTCTTGTAGCGATGGTCATGGTTGTTATCGCCTTGGTCGGGGGTCTTGGCCTTCCCAGCCTGGGCCACGCGCTACCCGGTGTCAATGGTTTCGGTTTCTCGGCGCTATTCGCCTATATCTTTGTCTATAACATCATCCTGGCCTTGTTCAACCTGATACCTGCCTTTCCATTGGATGGCGGTCGTATCCTGCGGGCGCTACTGGCCATGCGACTGGATTATGTCCGGGCAACACGCCTAGCGGCTAACATTGGTCGTTTGGCGGCCGTCGGTTTTGGCCTCTACGGTTTGTTCAACGGTGGTCTGTTCATGGTCTTGATCGCCCTGTTCATTTTTACCGCCGCCGGCCAGGAAGCCCAGTACGTCACCATACGCCGGGCCTTGAAGGGTTATCAGGTGCATCACGTCTTCAATGCCTCTGCCTACCGCTTGGAGCCTGAGTCGACCCTGCGGCAGGCGGCCGATCTGATGCTTATCGGTGGCCAAGCCAGCTTTGCCGTTGTCCGCGATGATAGTTTGCTCGGCTTCGTTCCCCACGTTGATTTGGTTAACGCGCTTCGCCGGCGGCCTCCCTACACGGCTATTAGCGAGATCATACGATACGACATTCTCCCCGCACGGTTAAGCGAGGAATTAGTCGATGTCGAAATGCGAATGGCCGAGAATCACCTGGATACTTTGCCGGTTGTCGAGGATGGAAAATATCTGGGCCTGGTTACCGCCAAGCAGATCGATTTGCTGCGCCGGATGGCCATGTCTGCCCCTGATGCTGCGCCTGGCCGTACCGTGCTGCCGGTTGCACCGCGCACGATGTGACCTTTAAGGTATAGAATCCTTCTTCCGGCGGGCCGAGGCAATGTACTTGGCCCGTTTTTTTTATTTCCGCCAGGCCAGCAAGTCTACAATAATTGGAAATTATATGTGCAATTGATTGACATTATATCTGATAAATGGTAAACTCCAAAGTTGTGGCAGGCTGAAAGAGGCCGGCAGGCTAATGAGGAGAAATCAATGACTAAGGGCAGTATTGTCGTCGAAAATTTGGTGAAACACTATCCGGGTGACGTCATCGCCGTGGACGGCGTATCTTTGAACGTTGAATCGGGTAGCATCTTCGGTTTTCTAGGACCAAACGGTGCCGGGAAGAGCACAACCATCAAAATACTGACCACCTTGGCTTTGCCCACCAGTGGCCAAGCCATGGTCGGCGGTTATGATGTCGTTACCCAGGCCGAGGAGGTCCGTCGCATCGCCGGTGTGGCTTTGCAGGACATTGGCTTGGATCCGTTAATGAAACCTCTGGAACTGCTTTCTCTGCAAACGCGAATGTTCGGCGCTAGTGGGGCCGAAGCTTATTCGCGGGCTGAAGAATTATTGGCCTTGGTAAGGCTGACGGATGCGGTGGACCGTCGTGTCGGCACGTACAGTGGTGGCATGCGACGGCGGCTGGACCTGGCCCTGGCTCTGGCCCATGAGCCGCAGATTCTCTTTCTGGACGAGCCAACGACCGGTCTCGATCCGGCCAGCCGTCGAGATGTATGGGAGGAGGTGCGCCGGCTGAACCGCGAGTTAGGGATGACGATCTTTTTAACAACCCAGTACCTGGAAGAAGCGGACGAACTGGCTGATGTCGTCGCTATTATCAATAAAGGGCGAATCGCAGTCCAAGGCTCGCCTGCTCGCCTGAAAAGCGATGTTGGCAACGAATCGATTAATCTAGCCTTTGACGATCGGGCCACTGCGGAACGAGCACTGGAAGAACTGACCGCCTTGGGGCGTGCTCAATTGGATCGCGATGTCTTGCGCCTGTATATGGAATCGGCCGCCGAAGCGATACCGTCTGTTGTCAACCGCCTCCGCGAGATAAACGTAAACCCGATTTCGTTGACGCTAACCCAACCGACGCTTGATGATGTTTTCTTGCAAATCACGGGGCAAAGCTTTCGAGAAGAAGCGACCGGGAATGGCCCGGAGTTAGCCCAGGGAGCCAAAGGCAAGACCCGCCGCGGCCGTTAAGACCGTATCTAAGGTTGCAAGGATGGTATGAATTATGACTCAATTAACAGCTCAACCGGGTGCCAGCTCAATGCCAAGCCAGCCCAAGGCCGGCTTGCTGACCCAAATAGCCTTGATCACCAAACGAAACTTGCTGGTGATTTTTCGCACACCACAGGCATTGTTGCCGCCACTGATCATCAGTATTTTCTTTTTAGTCATCTATGAATCAACCCTGGGCGAAGCGGCCGGATTCCTGCCGGGTCTGAGCGGCAATAGCTATCTCGGTTTCATCTTGCCGCTGTCGCTGGTTAGCTCGGCGCTTTCCGGGTCGAGCCTCGCGTCACAAAATCTGGTCCGCGATATCGAGAGCGGCTACTTTGACAAGTTACTCCTGACGCCGGCCAGCCGCGCGGCGTTGCTTCTCGGTCCGATCCTTGCTGGCGGTTTCATCCTGGGTTTGCAGGCGGTTTTTGTCATCGCCGTCGGCCTGATTATGGGTCTGGTTTCGGCGACCGGATTGCCGGGACTTCTCGTCGTCATTGGCCTGGCTATCCTGTTGGGGATGGGCTTTGCTGGTTTCACGGTTTCGGCTGCCCTAGGTAGTGGCAACGCCGCCGTCACACAAGCAGCCAGCTTCCTCTTCTTTCCATTGACCTTCCTCACCGCCAGTTTCGTACCGTTGGAACTACTGAGTGGCTGGCTTAAGGCCGCCGCCCGTATTAACCCGATTACCTATGTCCTGGAGGCTATGCGGTCGTTGTTGAATGAGGGTTGGGATATGGCCGTTCTTTGGCAAGGAGTAGCCGCTTGCCTGATACTGGCTGCGGCCATGTATGCCCTCGCTGTCTATGCCTTGCGAGTCAGAACGCGACGCAACTGAGATCAATCGCTCCAAGGAGGCAAACGACGGTTGATCCGCTGTGGCGGATCACAGCCGGATTACAACGAACGTTTGCCTCTTTCATTATTCGCTTACCCTGAATCGCGCGACACGATTGGGCAAATCGATTGATTCAATCGACAGGCCAACCCGGCTGTTTAATCCGCCGGATTGCCGGCGGAATAGCTCAGTTTCCCAAGCCAGATCGGGAATGAGGACCGTCTTACGACCGGGCATTTGCTCAACGACAAAACCTTCCCCGGCCCAATCAGGGTTTTGCATGAGATAGACTAAGGTCCAGTGTTGGTTGGACAGCCGTTCGGCATTCCGAACGATTCCGCTAACCACGGCGGCTGCTCCAATTCTCATCGTCAAGTCGGCCGCGGTCAGGAGTGGTTCTCCGCGGAGGAAAGATCGTAATTGCTGATGGTTCACCAAGTCGAGGTAGCGGCGAAGTGGGCTGGTAACTTGAACATAATATTCGAGTCCGAGACCGGAATGGCGATCGGGAGCGATTCGTTGCTGGCTTCGTTGCATCGCCTTTCGTTGCGCGAACATCCCGGCAAAACCGTCGGCCGGCAGGACAATGTCTTGTGGCGGGGCCTGGGTTGTAAAGGCCAGAGGGATGTTATGGTCTCTGCCCATCCGGCCAACCGCCTCGCCGACCATAAGCATGGCTTCACGCACGACAAGCCGGCTGCGTAAAGGAGGCAGTGGCCTGACTGTCACCCGGCCGTCGGTGTCTACCTGGATTTTCGTCTCCGGCAACTCGATTTCCACA
>Ga0114939_10000709_pt1 | contig 27508 bp, 26 predicted proteins | sample AshMeaCrysSpring_FD_87196 | JGI IMG/M metagenome (GOLD analysis project Ga0114939, IMG submission 87196) | Groundwater microbial communities from Big Spring, Nevada to study Microbial Dark Matter (Phase II) - Ash Meadows Crystal Spring | ecosystem: Environmental > Aquatic > Deep subsurface >...
AGGCGGTTGCAAGTAGCGGAGCCGGGGGACGGGGTGCTCGGCGGCGAGAGACTCGACCAGCAGGCGCGTCGCGGCCGACCGGCCGTCATCGACGACGATCACCTCGACCTCGGCTCGGGACAAGACCGCGGCCGACAGTGGCGTTCCCGGGGTCGCCGTGGGTGAGCGAGCATGCTGCGGGGCATCGCGGACACCCGACGCCAAGTGCTGTGCCCGGAGCGCGTCGAGGCAGCGCCGCAGCAGCCCATCGCGACGGTAGGTGGGCACGACGATCGAGACCGTCACGGTCACGCGCTCGTCTCCACCGGGCGGCGCGCAACGCCGCTCGCTCCGCCCGGCCGCTTCTCGAGCAGGAACGAGCCGATGGCGAGCACGTCGATCGGCGTCGAGTAGAAGGCTTCGACCGCGTCTCGGGGCGTGCACACGATCGGCTCGCCACGGCTGTTGAACGAGGTGTTCACCAGCACCGGCACGCCGGTGAGCGCCGCGAAGCGCTCGAGCAACGCGCGATAGCGCGGGTTGGCGTCGCCGTCGACCGTCTGCACACGGGCCGTGCCGTCGACGTGCACCGCCGCCGGGATCCGTTCGCGGATGCGGTCGCGGACGCGATAGGTGAACAGCATGAACGGCGCCCGCCCGCCGTTCGCTTGCGCGTTGTGCACATACTCGGGCAGCGCCTCGGCGAGCATCGCCGGCGCCACGGGCCGGAAGTCCTCGCGATCCTTGAGCTCGTTCAGCTTTGCCTGCATGCCGGGGTCGATCGGCGAGGCGAGGATCGAGCGTGCGCCGAGCGCGCGCGGACCGAACTCCATGCGTCCCTGGAACCAGCCGACGATCTCGTTGCGTGCGAGGGCGCGCGCGGCGTCCGTGGCGACGTCGGCGACCCGGCGGTAGGGCAGACGGGCCCGGGCGAGCACCGTCTAGATCGCGTCGTCCGCGAAGCCCGGGCCCCAGTACGCGTGATCCATGCGGAAGCGGCGCTCGCCGCCGCGGGCCTCGAAGTCGACGAGTAGCGCGGCTCCGAGCGCCGTGCCGGCGTCACCCGCAGCCGGCTGCACCCAGACCGCGTCGAAGAGGCCGCTGTCGCGCAGGCGCGCGTTCATCACGCAGTTGAGCGCCACCCCGCCCGCCATCGCGAGATCACGCTCGCCCGTGTTCTCCCGCAGCCAACGGGCGAGATCGAGCACCGTGTCCTCGAGCGTCGCCTGCAGCGAGGCGGCAACGTCGGCGTGGAGTGCGGTGAACGGCTCCCCTCGCCGCCGCGCCGGACCGAAGCGCCGTTCGAAGTCGGGCGACGCCACGGTTTAGCGGCCGCGTCCGTCACTCCGCACGATCCTTCGCAGCTCGTCGCGATGGCGCGGCGTGCCGTAGCTTGCAAGCGCCATCACCTTGTATTCGTCGGAGGAGTGCAGGAAGCCGAGCCAGCGTGTTGCGTCCTCGTAGAGCAGGCCTAGCGAATGCGGCACCCGAATCTCGCGCAGGCGCCGATGCCGGCCGTGGCAGAACACGCCGAGCGTCGTCGCGGCGTGCTCGCCGCGGCCGTCGAGCGTCATGGTGGCGCAGCGCTCGAAGGGCGCCGCGAGGTACGCGCTCGCCTCGTGGGCGCGGTGATGCTCTACAAAATGCCAGCGGAACGGTCCGTCGTGACGCACGCCGGCGAAGCGCGCGCGCAGGTGGTGGGGCGCGCCGCCAGCGAGCTGGCGCGGCGCGTTCATTACATAGGCGAGGAACAGCGGATCCCACGGGTTGGTGGCCGCCGCGTCGCGCGGCGCGGCCGAAGGCTCCATCGGCAGCGCGATGGTCGCGCCGCGTCCCGGCCAGCCGGGGAACAGCGTCGGATCGTAGGAGTACGCGACGTGGTCGACGTCGGCGAGCGTCGCGCCGGCGGCGGCGAGGCAGTAGTCGATGGCGTGGTACGGCAGCTCCCACGCCGAGAACGGCACCGGACGCTTGCCGTGCTTGATGCGCGTGAAGCGTTCTTCCTCGGCGGCGGCCACCAGCTCGCCTTCGCGTATCAAAGCCGCGGCGCTGTCGTGGAAGGCGGCGTTGATCCCGAGCGTCAGCATGTCAGCTCACCAGGCCGAGCGGCGCCCCGAGCGCGTGCGCCACTTCGCAACGGTCTGCGCCGCGCTCGAGCAGCGACCGGGCGGCGGCGGCAACGCGCTCGGGGGACACCCCCCGCAGACAGTCGTTGTGGCGCTGCTTGCAGACGCTGCGATAGCAGAACCGGCATGGCACGTCCTCGAAGAGAACCCGGTGCGGCACCTGCCACGGGGCGTGCTGAGGATTGGTGACCGCGTAAAGGTCCACGACGGGCGTGCCGAGCGCTGCGGCGAGGTGCACCGGCCCGGTGTTGTTGGCGATGAGCATCGCCGCGGGTGCGAGCACCGCGGCGAGCTCGCCGAGCGTCAGCTCGCCCGCGAGCGAGAACGCGGGGCGGCGCGCAGTGGCGCGGATGCTTTCGACTAAGGCTCGTTCCGCGTCGCTGCCCGTCAGCACCACCTGCAGGTCACGGCGCTCGAGCAAGGCGTCGATCGCCTGCGCGAACTGCTGCGCCGGATAGCGCCGCGACGGCGCGCTCGCGCCGGGATGCACCACGACCCAACGGCTTTCGAGGTCGACGCCGGCGCGGCGCAGCTTCCCCATCGCCTGCGCCGCCTCTTCGGGGCGCACGCGAAACGACAGCTTCTCGTTCGCGGTGCGCGCCCCGATGGTGGCGACGAGGTCGAGCTGGCGCCGCACTTCGTGCCGGATCAGGGTGTACGGCTCCGGATCGGGCACCCAGTCGGTCACGAGTGCGTAGGGATTCTCGCGGCTGTGGGCGAGCCGTAGCGCGATGCCGGCCTCTACGCATGCAAGTGCGGCAGGCAGTGCGCTCTGGCTGTAGACGGTGAAGATTACGGCGGCATCGAAGCGGCGCGCGCGCAGCATGTCGACCAGCCCGCGCCCCGCGCGCTCCGGGCATTGCGTCCCCGGCATCCAGGGCGCTTCCGCAGTGAGGACCGCGTCGATCTCGGGAATGTTCGGCGCCGCCGCCGCGCCGGACCTCGACGTGAGCAACGTGACGTGGCGCCCGGGATGGCTTTCCTTGAGCGCGCGCAGCGCCGGCGTCGTCATGAGCACGTCGCCGAGGTTGTCCAGACGCACCGCGAGGATGCGCCGCGCGTCGCGCCACGCGTGCGCCGCGTTCATGCCGCACCTCGCATGGGCCGCGCGGCGAGGATTTCTTCCGCCGCTTCCGGAAGCGAAGTGCAGACGGCGTCGGGCGCGCGCATCGGGCCGCGCCGCCACTCGGTTTCGCTGCCGAGGTCGAGCAGCACGGTGCGGCAGCCCGCGCGACGTCCGGCCTCGACGTCGTCGAGGATGTCGCCGACCATCCAAGAGCGGCCGAGGTCGAGATGCAGCTCGCGCGCGGCCGCGAGCAGCATCCCGGGCTGCGGTTTCCGGCAGGCACACGCGCGGGCGTGCTGGAGGACAGCCCCTTCCGGATGATGCGGGCAGTGGTAGGTCGCATCGAGGCGCACGCCGTGCGGTGCGAGCAGCCCGTCGATGCGCCGCCACACGGGTGCGAGCGCCGCGGCGGCGAACCGGCCGAGCGCAATGCCGGACTGGTTGGTGACGAGCACGAGCGCGTATCCGGCCCGGGCGAGACGCGCGAGCGCGACGCCGGCGCCCTCGCGCAAGCGCACGCGCTCGGGGTCGACGTTGAACGGCACGTCGTGGAGGAGCGTGCCGTCCTTGTCGAGGAACGCCGCGGGCCGCATGCGCATCATGGCCACGAGGTCTCGCGCATCGGCAGCACGGTGATCTCCGGGATGACCGAGTCGCCCGGGATCGCGAGCACGTCGCAGACGGCGCGTGCCACGACCTGCGGGTCCTGCAGGACGTCGAGGTCGAGGTCGGGGAAACGGTCGAGAAGGAACGGCGTGCGCATGCCGCCGGCGATCACGGCCGTCACCCTGATGCCGTGCGGCCGCAGCTCCGCGTGCAGCGCGTGCGACAGGCCGAGCACGCCCCACTTGCTTGCGTGATAGGCGCTCGCATTCGGCCAGGCACGCTTGGCGGCGGTGGAGGCGATGTTGACGATGTCTCCGGCGCGGCGCTGCTTCATGTGCGGCACAACGATGCGCGAAAGCAGGAAGGGGCCGCGCAGGTTGGTGTTCACGACGCGGTCCCACTGCTCGACGCTGAGCTCGTCGATCGGGAGCGTGAAGTCGGCGCCGGCGTTGTTGACGAGGATGTCGAGGCGGCCATGGCGTTCCATCACCTCGCGGACGCAGCGCTCGGCGCTCTGCGCGTCGCCGACGTCTGCGACGTGATGCGACACGCGTTCGCCGCGACGCGCGATGCGCTCGGCCTGCGCCTGTGCGAGCTCGGCGCGGAGATCGGCGACCGCGACGGTCGCGCCCGCCGCGGACAGCGTGTCGGCGAGCGCCGCGCCGAGGCCGCGCCCGGCGCCGGTGACGAGCGCGACGCGCTCCGCGAACGGGCGGTTCATCGGCCCACCACCGTGGCGGCGAGGCGCGCCCCATGCGGCTCGAGCACCGTGGCGTACACGCGGGCGAGATCCATAACCACTTTTCTCCAGGTGAACGAGGAGCGCACGCGGCGGATGCCGGCCCGGCCGAAGGCGCGTGCGAGCTCGGGGTTGCGATGGAAGCGCGCCAGTCGCTCGGCGAGTGCGGCGGCGTCGTTCGGCGGCACGAGATAGCCGGTGACGGAATCGACCACCGTGTGCTTGACGCCGCCGACCTCCGCACCGATCACCGGCCGCCCGCACGCCATCGCCTCCAGCGGCGTGATGCCGAACGGCTCGTACCAGGGCGTGGTGACGAAGACATCGGCGGCACAGTAGTAGTCGCGCAGCTCGCAGCGCGGGCGGCGGCCGGTGAACGTCACCTGCTCGGCGACGCCATGTTCGCGCGCGATCGCCTGCAAGCGGCCGATCTCCGGCGTCTTCACGGGATCGGGGTCGTCGCTCTCGCCGCCGACGACCAGGAGCCGCGCACGGATGTCGTGCTCGTCCCTGAGATGCGCGATGCCGCGCACCACGTTGTCGATGCCCTTGCGCGGCACGAGGCGGCCGATCTGCAGGACGACGAACTCGTCGGCACCGATACCGAGCTTCCCGCGCAGCCACGCCGTACCCGGGCCGAGCTCGCCCGGATCGAAGCCGCACGGCACGACGTCGATGCGCCCGGGATCCGCGCCGTAGAGCGACACGAGGTCGTCGCGGTCCTGCGGGCATTCGGCGATGACGCGGTCGGCGATGTTCGCGAGCAGCGTCTCGATCGATTCGCGCTCGCGCGGGAAGGCGTCGGCGCCGCCCTGATGGCGGCGACGCACCTTGCCGAGCGCATGGAAGGTGATGACGAACGGTATGTCGAGACGGCGGCGCACGTGCATCGCGGCGAGGCCGGACATGAAGAAGTTCGCGTGCACGAGGTCGTAGCGCGCCTGCGAAGGACCGCAGTGCGTGGCGACCCGCATGGCGAACTCCGGCATGTAGCCGGGCAGCTTCTCCTTCGGTATGGGGCGCGGCGGGCCGGCGAGCACGTTCAGGACGCGCACGTTGCGCTGGAGATGGACGATCGAGTCGGCACGCGGATCATCGCGCCGCGTGAACACGTCGACGGTGTGTCCGGCGCGACCGAGCTCGCGCGCGACGTGCGCGACGTAGACGTTCTGGCCGCCGCTGTCGACGCCGCCGGGCGCGGCGATCGGCGAGGCGTGCTCGCTGATGAGTGCGATCTTCATGGGACTCGTCCTTGGGCGGCCGGGCCGCGCTTGCGCCGCTCCGGTGCAAGCGCCGTGCCCTGCTGCAAGACGTCGGGCGACGCCGCGCGAACCCCGCCGGCACGTGGCGTGCATGCGCATGGCGACACGTTTCGGGACGCCGACAATTGAAGATCCCGCCGCCCTTCGCTCGACGTGAGCCCGCGCGCCGCCGTGCACGCGGAGCGGGCACGCAGGTCGCCCCGCTCCTCCAGGCGGTGCTAGACAACGCGTTCGTCGGTGTCGCTGCAGCGATGCTCGTCTGCATGCCGCTCGGTGCCGGCGCGATCGGCCTTCTTGCCGGCGCGACGCTCGGTGCCGCGGTCGGCGCGGTGCTCGGCGTCCTGCTCTGGATCGAAGCGGCGGACCTGCCCGAAGCGCCCATCCCCGCTGTTGCGCGCTTCGGCTCGCGCGACATTCCCGCACCGCGCGAAGGCGCCTGAAGCGCCGGCCGCGCGCGCCGCGAAGCGCGTGGCCGTGCGGCGCTACACTGCGCGCCGACATCGTTCCGCGCGCGTCGCATCGTGCTTCGCGCGGCGCGAAGCCGTAGAGAGGAGCGAGCGCATGGCGCGCGTGGTCTGGAAGGGCGCGATCGTCTTCGGCTTGGTCAACATCCCCGTCAACCTGTATCCGGGCTCGCGCACGCACGCGCTCGACCTCGACCTCATCGACAAGCGGGACTTCTCGCCCGTCGGGTACCAGCGCGTCAACAAGACGACCGGCGAGGAGGTGACGCAGGAGGACATCGTCAAGGGTTACCAGTACGAGAAGGGCGAGTACGTGGTGGTGACGGAGGAGGACATGCGTCAGGCGAACGTCGAGGCGACGCAGACGGTGGACATCCATGCGTTCGTCGACGTGGGGCAGATCGCGCCCTGGTTCTTCGATACGCCGTACTACCTCGAGCCCGACAAGCGCGGCGAGAAGGGCTACGCGCTGCTGCGCGAGGTACTGCGCAAGAGCGGACGTGTCGGCATCGCGAGCGTCGTGATCCGCACCCGCCAGCACGTCGCCGCGGTGATGCCGGTGGAGGAGGCGCTGGTCCTGAACCTCCTGCGTTATGCCGACGAGATACGTCCGCTCGCGGAGCTCACGCTGCCGTCGCGCGACCTGAAGAAGGCCGGCGTTTCGGCGAAGGAGCTCGACATGGCGGAGCGGCTGGTAGCGGACATGGCCGAGGACTGGAATCCCAAGCAGTATAGCGACAGGTACCGCGACGACCTGATGGCCATGATCGAGCGCAAGGTGAAGAGCGGGCAGACGCATGCGCTCACCGCGCCCGCCGACGAAGCGGCCGAGCCGGGCGGCGCCGAGGTCATCGACCTCATGGCGATGCTGCGCAAGAGCCTCGACCAGCCGCGCAAGGGTGGCACGCGCGCAGGTAACGCCGCGAAGCGCAGCGAAACGGCGCCCCCCGACGACGGCGCCGTCGCAAGCGGGCACGTTAGGGGCGGCGGGGACGACAAGGTGACGACGGCGCGATCGAGCCGCGCGCGGGGCGGGAGAGCCGCGGCGAAGCCGACTACCGAGCGCCCGCCGGAAAGCACGAAGCGCAAACGCGCCTGACGCCGCGCGCGTCTTGCCGCCGATGCGGCGAAACGGGGCCGCATCGCCCCGCTGCGCCGTGCGTCGCTTCGACTTCTGCCGCAGCGCGGGTCGCTTGCTTCGACCGTTCCGCCGACCCGCTGCTGCGACACGCGCCGCGCATCAGGCGGCGGCGCAGTGCGGCGCGTCGTCCTGTGCCGGCAGCGTGACGACGAAGGTCGCTCCCTTGCCGAGTCCCGCGCTTTCCACGTCGATGCTGCCGCCGTGCAGCTCGACGAGCTGCTTGGCGATGGCGAGCCCGAGACCGGCACCGCGGCCCGGTCGCGGCGCGCTCTGCGCCTGCCAGTAGCGTTCGAAGACGTGCGGCAGCGCTTCGGGCGCGATGCCCGGGCCGTCGTCGGCGACGGCGAGTCTGGCGCCGGAGCGGTCCGTCCCGAGCGACACACGGATGCGGCCGCCCGCCGGCGTGAACTTGATGGCGTTGCCGAGGAGATTGGCCACGACCTGCTCCAGGCGCGCCGGGTCGGCGTTGATCGCAAGTCGCGCCGGCAGCTCGGCCTCGAGCACGAGCTGTTTCTGCGCCGCCTGCGGCTGCGTGGCCTCGATCTGCTGGCGCACCAGCGCAGCGAGGTCCATCGACGCCGGCTCGAGCTTCGCGTGGCCGACCGCGAGACGCGAGGCGTCGAGCAGGCCGTCGAGCAGGCGCACGACCTGCCGCACGCTGCGCTCGATCACGTTCACCGCCCGCTCCACCACCGCGGCATCGTCGTGACGCGCTGCGAGCGTTCGCGTCCACGCGGAAACGCTCTGCAACGGCGTGCGCAGCTCGTGCGACACGGTGGCGAGCAGCTCGTCCTTCGCGAGGTTGGCAGCCTCGGCTGCAGTGCGGCGTGACTCCTCCATGCGCCGCGCACGCTCGATCCCGCCCGCCTGCACGAGCACTCGTTCGAGGTCGGCGAACTCCGTCACCGGACTCTTCGCGCTCGCCGGTACGGCTTCGCCGGCGACGATGCGCTCCGCGGAGGCGGCGAGCGCACGCACCGGCGCGCCGATCCTTTCCGCAAGCATCGCCGCGAGGCGTGCGGCGAGCGCGAGCAGCAGCAACGCCACGCCCGCGAGCGCAAGCGGCACCATCATGCGTTGCCACCACAGCGGCGCGGACGGGGCGAAGAGTGCCACCGTCCACTACGTCCCCGCGACGCGGTGGAAGGCGAGCGTCGAGGCGACCCCTCGCAAGGCCGTGCCCTCGATCATGCCGTGGTCGCGCTCCTTCGCCCCCTGCAGCGCCGCCGGTGCCGGCGTCCCGAGCAGCTGCGCATGGTCGCGCGAGGCCGCGACGATGCGGCCGGCGCCGTCGACGAGGACCGCCACCGTCCTGCCGGGCAGGGGCTGCACCGCGAGCAGCCCTGCGAGTCGCTCGGGCGGCAGCGTCAGGGCGAGCACGGCCACCGGCTGCCCGTCGCGCAGTGCGGGCACGAACACGGTGACGACCTCGCGTCCGGGCGCGCGTCCGAGATGGAGGTCGGACACGCGCGACTCGCGCAACTGCCATGCAGCCTCGATCCACGGCTGGCGCGCGAGGTCCGCGGTCGGCGGCAATGCGCCCGGGAGCGTGCTTGCGCCGAGGCGTCCCTGGGCGTCGAACACCATGATCCAGCCGCCGCTCGCTTCCGCGAGTGGCCGCAACGCGCCGGCGAGTGCGGGTCCTCCCGCGGCGGCCATCTCCGTGACGGCGACCCCGTTCAACATCGCGACGCCCGCGCCGATCTCGCGCCGTACGGCGAGCGCGGCGGCCGCCGCGCGTTCCTGGAGGTCGCGCTCGCTTGCGCGCGTCTGCGCCCAGGCGCTCCAGGCGACCGCCGCGACCCCGAACAGCACCAACGGCAGCACGGTGGCCACGACGAGCGCGAACAGATGCGTGCGGAGGCTTCTAGGCTTCATGGTGGTCGCGGCCCGGTGAGCCCGGCGTGCGGGCCGGCGGCGACCTGTTCGCAGGATAGAATCGGGGCACCGCGTCCGCCAGCGGCCCACGCAAACGTGGCCCCCGCGGCGAGGGTCGTTGGCGCGTCGGCGAGGAACGAGCCGCGCATCCTCGCCCGCGAAGCGCGCAGCGGCTTCGGCCCTTTCGGCGCGTACTCGGATGCTCTTCCGGCACACATGTTGCGTCACTCGCGCCTCACCTCGCCGGGGCAGGGCTTGCGGCAGCGAATCGTGTAAATCTTACGCGGCGCTCGGCGGGCTCGGAAAAATCCTCACTCCGAGTGCCGGGACCCACCGGCCGAGAAGGAATCGCATCATGCCCCACGTGCTGCTCGTCGACGACGACGCCGACACCCTCGAGTGGATGACCGAGTTCTGCAAGCAGGAGGGCTTCAGCGTCGGCACCGCGGACTCGCTGCGCGGCGCGCGCATCGCGCTCACGCGCCGCACGCCCGACATCCTGCTCACCGACCTGCAGCTCCCCGACGGTCAGGGCACCGACCTCGTCCAGGACCTGGAGAAGCGCGACGCCACCGAGTTCGTGGTGATCACCGGTCATGCCACGGTGGAAAGCGCCATCGAGGCGTTGCGCATGGGCGCCACCGATTACCTCGTCAAGCCGGTGGACGTCGACCGGCTGAAGTCCATCCTCAAGCGCGTGCCGCAGCCCGAGGAGCTGCGCGAGGAGATCGGGGAACTGCGCGAGGAGCTGCGCAAGCTCGGCCGCTTCGGCCACATGTTCGGCAACTCGCCGGCGATGCAGAAGCTCTACGACCAGTTGCAGCGGGTCGCACCCACCTCGGCCACGGTGCTCCTGGTCGGGGAGAGCGGGACCGGCAAGGAGCTCGCGGCACAGAGCATTCACGAGCTGTCGCGGCGGAAGAAGGGCCCTTTCCTGCCGCTCAACTGCGGCGCGATGTCGCCGCAGCTGATCGAGAGCGAGCTCTTCGGCCACGAGAAGGGCAGCTTCACGGGTGCCGACCGCCAGCACAAGGGCTTTTTCGAGCGGGCCCACGGCGGGACCCTCTTCCTCGACGAGATCACCGAGATGCCGATCGAGCTGCAGGTGAAGCTGCTGCGCGTGCTCGAGACCGGCGCCTTCATGCGCGTGGGCACCAACACGCCGGTCGCCACCGACGTGCGGCTCATCGCGGCGACCAACCGCAGTCCCGAGAAGGCGGTCGCCGACGGCAAGATGCGCGAGGATCTCTATCACCGCCTGAACGTGTTCCCGGTGCAGATGCCGCCGCTGCGCGAGCGCGGCCCGGACATCGAGATGCTCGCGCAGCACTTCCTCGACCTGCTCAACAGGCAGGAAGGCACGAAGAAGACGTTCGCGGCGGCGACCATCGCGGCGCTCAACGAGCACGGCTGGCCGGGGAACGTGCGCGAGCTGAAGAACTACGTCCAGCGCGCCTACATCCTCGCCGACGACGTGATCGACGCCGGGCTTGCGCCGGAGACTTTCGCCGCGCCCACGAAGTCGCCGGTGATCACGGTGCGCATCGGCAGCTCGCTCGACGAGGTGAACCGCCGCGTCATCGAGGCGACGCTCGCCGAATGCGGCAACGTCAAGCGCAAGGCGGCCGAGGTGCTCGGCATCAGCCTCAAGACCCTCTACAACCGCCTCGCCGAATACCACGGCGGCAAACCGGGCGACGACGAGGATGAGGCCGAGGTGGCCGGCGAGGCGCGCCGCTAGGCTGGGCGAAGGCCGGGTGGCGGCGCGGGGTTGCCGCCGCGAAGCAGGCCCCATGATCCGCAATCCGCTCGCGGCGGTCGGCCGCGGCCGCGGTGCCTCCTGAGAGCGCCGCGGGCGCCCGCGCCGCGCGCTGGTGGTGGACGAGAACGTCCACGCTGCGGAACGCCGGGCGATGCTGCTCAGCGTCGCCGGGCAAACGGTTACGGTCGCCCTCTACGCCGAGGCTGCACCTCACGGTCGCCGACCGCTTCGCGCGAACGCTGCCCGGCCGGCGGCTGCGTGCGGTCTCGGGCACGCACGCTGCAATCGGCAGGAAGCATTGCTCTTCCTAGAGCCTCGCATGCTGACTCTCGCCCTGATCGTCTGGACCCTTGCGGGCGCGGGAATCGGGGTCGCTGTGGCGCGCGCGAGCGGCCGGGGGCCGCAGCTCTCGGACGTCCTCGGCGTCATGGCCCTCGGCGCCGTGATCGGTACCGCGCTCGGCTGGATGCTGCTCGAGCCCGCCGAGCTCGTCGCTCTTGCCGACCGCGTCGTCGCGCAGGTCTGGCGCCTGCCCGAATGAGCGACCGGCGTGCGCTCGCCTTCTGCGACGCGCAGACGGCAGCGCTCGCCCTCGATCTGGTCAGCTGCCCGAGCCGGCGGTGCGTACGAAGGCATTCCGACAAGAGCGGCACTTTTGATATCGTTGTCGTGGACCCGGTGCGACGCCGGGCGCGACCCGCTTCGAGGACGCGATCCTCATGCGCGCGCAGGTTCGGCCTGCGCCCCGGTCGCGTGCCGAACGCCCGCAGACGAAGCCGGGTCGACTTCAGGCAAGGCGCCCGGCAGCGCGCCGTTCACGCGCCCGCCATTCCGTCCGATCGGCCCCGCGTGGCGAGACGCACCAGCTCCGACACGAGCGCGTCCGGGTCGACCGGCTTGCTCATCTGCGCGTCGAAACCGGCGGCGAGCGCGCGCGCCCGCTCCTGCGGGCGCGTGAATGCGGTGAGCGCGATCACCGGTAGGCGCGGCGTCCAGCCGAGCGCCCGCTCGCGATCGCGGATGCGAGCGACGACCTGGTAGCCGTCCTCGTCGGGGAGGCCGATGTCGCAGACCAATGCGTCCGGTCGCCCGGGCTTGGCGTGCAGTTGCTCCATCGCCCGGGCGCCCGTAGCCGCCGTGATGACGCTCGCGCCTTCGTCCGTGAGAATGGTCTCCACGAGGTCGAGCGCGTCGGGATGGTCGTCGACGACGAGGATGCGCATGCCTTCGAGCCGCGCGCCGCGCTCGCGCGTCGTCGGCGAGGTGGAGCCGTCGGAGCCGCGTACGGCGCGCACCGGGAGCTCGATCATGAAGGACGCACCCTCGCCCACCCCGGGGCTCGATACCTCGACCCGGCCGCCGTGAGCCTCGACCAGCCCCTTCACGAGGGCGAGCCCGAGCCCGAGGCCGCCGAAACGGCGCTTGCTCGAGGCGTCCGCCTGCCGGAAGCGGTCGAACACGAATGGCAGGAACTCCGTCGGGACGCCCGCGCCGGTGTCCGTGACCGCGAGGCGCAGGCGGTTGCCGGCCCGCTCGAGCACAACGTCGATCGTGCCGCCCGCCGGCGTGAACTTCACGGCATTGGAGAGCAGGTTCCAGATTACCTGCTCGAGACGGCGCGCATCGCCGGTGACGTGTGCCTCGGGATCGCGGACGGCGACGGCGACGCCGATGCCCTTCTCGTCCGCCGCCGGGCGCCACGACTCGATTGCGCGCGCGAGCAGCGCGGCGAGGTCCACCGGCTCGCTGGCAAGGTGCAGCTGGCCGCCCGTGAGGCGGGCGGCGTCGAGGAGGTCCTCGATCAGCTGCACCTGCGCATTGAGGTTCCGCTGCATCACCGCGAGCGCGCGCTCGCGCACGCCGTCCTCCGCGCCGCGGCGGCGCAGGATGTGGAGCCAGCCCTGGATCGCGTTGAGCGGTGTGCGCAGCTCGTGCGAGACGACGGCGATGAAGTCGTCCTTGGCGCGGTTCGCGGCCTCCGCTTCCGCGCGTGCACGCTGCTCCTCGTCGAGCGCGGCGCCGGTCTCGATCGAGCCGGCGGCGAGCAGCGCGAGCTGCGACAGGATCACTTCGTCGTCGACGCCGAAGGCGCCCGACTTGCCGCGCTTGCCGGCGAGTGCGAGGAATCCGAGCTCGGCACCGGAACGCCGCACCAGCGGCAGGGCGATGAAGTCGCCCGCATGCGTCCGCACGCGCTGCGTCTCGGCATAGCGGCGCGGCGCCGCCTCGCGCCACGCCTTGCGCGCGCTCTCGTCGCCGTCGCCGGCATCGGCCGCGACCTCCGTGCCGTCGTCGAGCCGGATCTGCACGAAGGCGTGGCGCGCGTCGAGGAGCGTGCAGGCCTGCTCCGCCACCACGGCGAGCTTGTCGGAGAGTGTCACGCTGCGGTTGACGAGCAGCGCGCTCGCCGCGAGCTGGCGCAGATGGTCGACCTGCTTCTGCAGCCGTTCCAGCGCCGCGGCGCGGTCACGCTGAGCACGCTCGCGCGCTGCGATCTGCTCCTGCAGCCGCGCGTTGGAGCGCTCGAGGTCGGTGGTGCGCTCGGTGACCTTTTCCTCGAGCGTGTCGTTCATGCCGCGCAGCGTCTCGGTCATGCTGGCCGCGAGTGCCAGCGCGCGCTCGCGCGCCGTCGCGAGCACCCAGACGATGGCGAAGAGCAGCACGCTCACGAGCAGGCCGCCGACGAGCAGCAGCGGCGCGCGCGCCGAAGTACGCGCGTCGAATGCCGGCAGCGAGCGCACCTCGAGCGTCCACGTGCGGCCGAGCACCGGCATGCGCACCAGGCGCTCGTACCGCGGGGTGGCGGCCGACTGCCCAGCCCGTGACGGCAGCTGGTGCAGGAGCGCCGCCGGATTCGGCTCGTCGCCGTCGTAGAGGCGCAGCAGCACGTCGCGCTCGTCGTCGCCGAAGATCGCGTTGACGAAATCGCCGGCGCGAAACGGCGCGTACACCCACCCGAGGAGCGCCGCCCGGCGTTGCTCGGGCGTCGCGCTGGGCGCCTCGTGCGCGTAGATGGGGAGGTACATGAGGAAGCCGGCCTGCCGCTCTTTGCTGTCTACTGCCGGCTCCTGCACCAGCGTCACCTTGCCCGAGAGCGTCGGAAGGCCCGTGTCGCGGGCGCGTGCCATGGCCGCGCGTCGCACCGGCTCGGCGTACATGTCGAAGCCGAAGGCGCGCAGGTTGGCACCGCTGAAGGGCTCGAGCAGCACGATCGACGAGTAGGCGTCGCGCGGCTGCCCTGGAAACACGCGATAGTCGGGGAAGCCTTCGCGGCGGACGGCACGCTCGTGGTCGGTGAGGTCGCGCGGCGCGATCGACTGCGCAAAGCCGATCCCCTGCACGCCCGGGAAGCTCTGCTCGAGCGCGAGCGCCGCGACGTAGCGCCGCCATTGCTCGCGGTCCAGGTGCTCGTTCGCGGCGAACAGGCCCGCGGCGCCGCGCAGCGTCTGCTCGTAGGTGCGCAGCCGCCGGTCGATGCGCCGCTCGATGTCGGCCACGTGCACGTCGAACTCGAGCGCGGCCTCGTGCTCCTGTGCTGATCGGTTGATGACGAACGTGAACGCGGTGAGGAAAAGGCTGAGCGCGAGCGTCGCCCACGCGGACCACTTGCCGGGTCGCAGCAGCTCGGATGCAGGAATCGTAGCCGGCAGTGAGGGGGGTGGCGCAGGCGCGCGCTCCACGGTCGCCGTTTCCGGTTGCGCCGGAGGCACCGCATGGGCATCGGCTTCAGTACGCGAGGGGCCGCGCACGCGGGCGGATACGGGCTTGGTCACGGGATTCGAGCCGGGTGGCCGAAGCGTCGCGCGCTTGCTCCGGGCAACGGACGTTGCGCCGGTGCCGGATCGCGCCGGCGACTGCAACGAAGGGAGTGGACTGCATCCACGACGCTTGCCGTCCAGTGTTCCACGATGCGAGGAGGGGGCAGGCCTCCACGTACACCCCGACCTCAGAAAACCCTGGACCGGTCGCGGTGCTCTGTAGCAACGTCGAGGCCCAGCGCGAAACGGGGCGCACGCTCGCAGCGCTGCGGGGCGTTCGCGGCGGGCCGGCGGTGCGATCCTCGCGAACCGGCCCGCGGTGTCCCGCCGCGATCAGGCCGCCTTGGCGGCGCTCGCGGCCTTCACGGTCGACGCCACCTGGGACGGCGCGCGCGGCGCGGCGCGGCGCTGGATCTTCGCCGTGAGCTGCGTCATGCGCCGCGCCTCGACCGATGCGATGCCGATGCCGTCGCGGTACTTGGCGACCGTGCGCCGCGCGACGCGGATACCGTGGGTCCCGAGCACCCTGGTGAGCTGCACGTCCGAGAGCGGCGCGTTCGGATCCTCCCCGGCGATGATCTCGCGGATGAGGGCGCGGATCGCCGTCGACGAGCAGCTGCCGCCGTCGGGGTTGTTCACGCGGCTCGAGAAGAAGCGCTTGAACTCGATGAGGCCGCGCGGCGTGTCCATGTACTTGTTGCAGGTGACGCGCGAGATCGTCGAGGGATGCAGCCCGACCTCGGCCGCGATGTCGCGCAGCACGAGCGGGCGCATGGCGAGCTCGCCGAGCTCGAAGTACGTTCGCTGCCGGTCGACGATTGCCTGCGCCACGCGCCGGATCGTCTCGAAGCGCTGCTGCACGTTGCGGATCAGCCAGCGTGCCTCCTGCAACTGCTGCGCGAGCGCGCCCTGGCCGCTGCGCGCGCGTGCCAGCGCATCGGCGTAGAGGCGGTTCACCTGGATCTGCGGCACGACGTGCGGGTTGAGCATCGCCGCCCAGCGGTTGCCGACCCGGCGCACGATGACGTCCGCCGACACGTAGGGGACATGGTTGCCGCCGAAGCGCAGGCCGGGCCGTGGATCCATGCGGCGGATGAGCAGGTTCGCCGCGCGTACCGCGCCGGCATCGACGCCGAGCGCGCGTTCGAGACGCACCGAGTCGTGCATGGCGAGCAGGTCGAGATGTTCCTGCACGATGCGCAGCGCGAGCGAGCGCTCGGGCGCCTCCGGGGTTGCACGAAGCTGGAGCTCGAGGCATTCGGCCACCGACCGGGCACCGACGCCGACGGGATCGAGGCTCTGCACGAACGTCAGGGCGGTCGCGAGAGCGTCGGGGTCGAGCTCGAGGCCGGGCGGCAAGGTCTGCTCGAGATCGTCGAGCGATTGCCGCAGGTAGCCGTCGTCGTCGAGACCTTCGATTACGGTCTCCACGAGCAGCCGGTCGAGCGCCGAGAGACGTGCGCCAGCGACCTGTTGGCGCAGGTGATCGCGCAGCGTCGAGGGCGCCGGAGTCAGTTCGCCCGGCTCGAGGTCGTCACCCTCGCCGCGGCGATTGCCGGCGCTCCACGGGTCGCGCAGGTCGTGATCGTCCGGCGCCGGAACCGCTGCGGCCTCCGGCTCGGAAGGCGCCGCGGCGCCGTCGGCGCGGGCGTCGCCGCCGTGGGGATGAGTCTCCTCCTTGCGCTCGAGGAAGGGGTTGCTCGCAACCGCCTGCTCGACTTCCTGCTCCAGCTCGGCGGCCGAGAGCTGCAGCAGGCGGATCGCCTGCATGAGCTGCGGCGTGAGCAGCAGCTGTTGCGATTGGCGCAGCTCGAGCGCTGGACGCATTGGGACTCCCCCCTCTGGAAAACTGATGGAACGCGCTCCCCATGGCAAGACCTGTGCCGCTTTGCCAGCGGCAGCGGCAAGCATTTGAGGCGGAAGCTGGTTTGCCGCATGGCGCGGCAGAGGGAAGTTCCGGATCACTGCGAGCGACACGTAACGCGTGCCCGTTCGCGTGAAAATGCTACTCGCCGTCTGCTGCAGCCGACAGACGCGCGGGTGTGCGTATTCCATCGTGCTGTTGCGACCGCGCAACGAGGTGATCCACGGCCAGCACGTGGCGCACCGAGCGAAAAGTCCGCAGGAAAGAGAGTGATGCGCCGGGAGCGGCTTTGCGCGAACGGGCGCACGCGGCGCTACCGACGGCGTCGCTCATCGACGCGATCTCTGGGAGGCCGCGCCTCCGAGCGTTCGCCGGGCTGTGGCCGCGCGCCGCGCACCAGCCCCGCCAGGCTTGGCGGGGAACGCGCGGCGCGCGCCGATTACGTTGCGCGCAACCGGTGTTCGTCGCGACCCGGCCGCGTGCTCCGCGACGACGCCTCGAGCCAGGGCTTGCAGGCGCGGCAAGCCCTGTCACGGGGCTTCGGCAAAGCGGAGACCGTCAGACGTCCGACTGGCGCGACTCCCACTCAGTGACCTGGCGCTCGGCCTCGTCGCGCGCGATGCCGTACTTCTCCTGAACGCGGCCAACGAGCTGGTCGCGCTTGCCGTCGATCTGGTCGAGATGGTCGTCGGTGAGCTCGCCCCACTGCTCCTTGATCTTGCCGCGGAGCTGTTTCCAGCTGCCCTGCACGCGATCCCAGTTCATTGCCTGACTCCTTTCCGTGAAGTGAAAGAAAAGGCTGCAGCCGACCGAATGCCGCGCGGACGGCCGCGCGTCGAGGAACGATGCTCCCCACGCGCCTCTGCAGCTTCGCGTCGACAGCTAGCAACCGCGGTTCCCGCAATCGTCGGGCACGAAGACTGCACTGCGGTGCTCGCCGGCGGCCGCTTGAGGGTCGCGGACCGCCGCAGGACCGGATCGTCGGCGCGAGGCATCGCCGCTGGCGGCCGCACACTTCAAGAGGATCGCCATGCACAACCCCCAGAGGACCTCCCGTCGCGGCATCTTGCACAAGGAGATGCAGCAGGCGCTGGTCGAATCGGCCATCCGCTACCGTGACGCCGTGCGCCGCTTCCAGGACTACCGGCGGCACCGCGGCTTCGATCGCACGTGCAGTCTCCTCATCGACGACGTGCAGCTCTCGCGCTCGCTGCTGCTCGTGCTCGTCGACGAGATGCGGCGCGATGACCGCCGCGCGGCGGCGCGCGCCTAGCGCGGCACGCCGGCCCGAGAGCGACTCGCGCGATCGTTGCGCTTGTTCGCTCGCCGCACGCATGCGCACGGTCCGCCGGGCCTTGTCTTTCGTTCGCTTCCTACCCCGAGAGCAATTCGGCGTATGCGCCGCCGCATGCGGGACTGGCCGCCGTGCCGTTGTGATGGAACGATCGAGATCGGAGAGGAAGCGCCAGCACCGACATCCAAGTCGGTGCTGCACGAATCGGGCGCGCAGCGGGTGACCGTGATGGTCGAGCACGACTCGTTCGACCGCACGAAGCCGCGCGGCAACCCGCCTTCGACACGACCACGTCCTCGGACGTCGCGACCCCGTCCTTGGGCTCCGCGACCGCGCAAGAAACTTCTCCAGCGCGAACCGAGGCGAGCGACAGTCCCAGGCGCCGATTCGCGGTGCCGCGAGCGGGGTTCCATCCTCGGAGGACTCCCGGATGATCCCGCCGCGGCCGTGTCGCCGCGGGAGCTAGCGGAAGCGCCGCGATGCGCGGCGCTCCACTGTGCCCTGGCGCCGGCTTACCGGCCGTTTCTCGCGCCGCGCTGGCTCGGGGGCTTCGCCTCGGCGGCGGGAGTGTTGGCCTCGACGGCGTCCTCCTCGCCGGGCGTCTCGAGGCCGAGCTCGGCACGCGCCTGCTGCTTCGCCTCGATCATTTCCTCGGCGATCCCTGCGAGGTCCATCTTCGCCTTCTTCAACCTCGGGAACATCTCGCTCTCTTCTTCCTTGATGTGGTGGTTCACGTATTCGCCGAGCACGGTGAACGTGGCGCGGTAGTACGGGTCCGAGGCGTCCATGCCCTCGAGCTTCTCGATCAGCGTCTTCGCCGAGCCGTGCTCGACGCCCGCCTCGTTGAGCAGATCCTCGCTCTCCTCGTCGTCGCCGAGCGCCTCGCGCGCTGCCGGGTAGAAGACCTGCTCCTCGATCTGGGTGTGCACCTTGAGCTCGGCGATGGCTTCCGCGACGAGCGCGCTGAGCGCTTCCTCGTCGGCGTCCATCTTCTCGACCTGTTTGAAGATCTTCTGCACCCTCTTGTGATCCTCCTCGAGAAGCTCGACCGCGTTCGGTGCGGTGCTCTTGCTGCTGCTGCGGCGCGTGGCCATGACGATGTCCTTTGCTCGGGTTGAACGGATCCGGTTCGGCCGGAAGCTTGCGAAGCGCGCCGGCGGCGCGGTTCGGGCGCGAGTGCGCGGCGCTCGCGAGGCACCCATCTCAGCAACGGCCGTTCCTGCCTCCGCGTGGGCGCGGGACGTGCAGGGCGGCATGCTAGGCACGCGCGGTGCTCGAAGGCGTAGCTTTTCGGGTGTAACGGCGGAAGAGGACCCCAATGAGGCGAAATCCAGAGAAGCCCGGCGCGCCCGCGCCGCCGTCCGACGCGATCGCGCACGACCAGTTGCGCGATGCGCGCGACGGGATCGAGCGCAGCGGTGGATCGGACAGGGGGCAACGCCTGCCCCACGAGCGCGACGAGTCGCCGGACGCGCGTGCCGACGGCGAGCACGAGCCGATTCCCGACCGGCACGTCGTGCAGCAGGCTGCCGACGACCTCGAGCGTGGCCTCGAGGACACCGAAGCGCGCGGCATCCCGAGCAATCCGCCCGCGGCGTCCGACAACCGAGCGCCGGCAGCCGAGCACGCGAGCGACGAGAGGCACCGGCGATGACGCAAGCCTCCACCCGCAAGCCGATTCGCAAGGCGGTGTTCCCGGTCGCCAGGCTCGGCACAAACCTGCTCCCGGCCACCCTGGCGGCGCGGAAGGAAATGCTGCCCGTGGTGGCCGCAGGCGCCCGCGAGTGCCGCCTGACCCGGGCACGGCGAATGCGACGCTCGAAGCGCCCCGGCGGCGGGTCTGCGCTTCCGCGGCAACGCGTTCGTCAACACGGCGGCGCGGTTCCGGTAGCTTCCAAGCCGCATCAATGCGGCGCATCGATCAGGAGAGAGCAATGCAAGGAATGTCCCGTTCGAACGGCGAAGGCGTGCGCGAACAGGCCCAGTCGAGCATCAGCCGCATGAGCGACACGGCGCACCAGGCGGTGAACCGCGCGAGCGAGGTCGCGCATCAGACCGCCGACCGGCTGAGCGCGCGCGGGGAGGAGTGGATGTCGAGCGGCAACGAATGGATGGAGAGTACGCGCGTATACGTGCGCGAACATCCGGTGGCTGCGGTCGGTATGGCGATCGCCGCCGGCTACCTGCTGTCGCGCATCCTCAGCCGCGACTGAACGGGACGGGCGGCGACCCTTGGACACCACCACCGTTCCCCCGCACGGAGGCGCACCGTCGCGGCCGCCGCGCGTCGCCGCCCTGCTCGGGGTGGCGGCCGACCAGAGCCGCCGCCTCGCCATGGACTATGCCGAGCTCGCGACGCTCGAGGCCCGGCGCGCCGCGATGCAGCTCGCGCTCGTCGTCTCGCTCGGTCTCGCGGTGACCGTGCTCGTCGTTACCGCCTGGCTCGCGCTCGTCGTGTCGGCGATGACGTGGGTGCTCGGCGAGGGCGTCTCGTGGGCGACGGCGCTCGCGATCGCGGCAGGGCTCAACCTCGTCGGTGCGGCGCTGCTCGGTCTCTTCACGCGCGGCCTGCTCAACGAGCTGCCGTTCGCGGCGACGCTCCGCCAGTTGCGCGGCGCGCGTGCCGCAACGGAGTGAGGACGTCATGCTCGGGAAGCTGGACCACGAGATCCGCGACACGGAACTGCGCATCGCACACGAGCGGCAGATGCTCGTCGGCTCGCTGCAGCACACCGGCCACCAAGTGCGCGAGACGCTGATCTCGCCGCGCGCGCTCGCCGTGTTCGCCGCTGCAGGCTTCGTCCTCGGGGACTTCATGCGCTCGAGACGGCGCCGGGGGCGCGAGCGTGCACAACAGGCCAAGACGATCAAGTCCAGTCTCGTCGGGCTGCTCCTGAGCGGCGCCCTGTCGCTCGTCAAGGCGCGTTACGGCAGCCCGTGGGGGCTCGCCTCCGCGGTGCTGCAGAAGACGAACGGCCGCCGGCGCGCAAGCGGCGCCGGCGAGGAGGCCTCACGGCGTACCGAAGCCAACCGGACAGGAACGGCGCCGCCCGGGTACCGCGGCAACGGTGCCGATCCTCCCCGCTCGGCGCGGGTGGCCTAGATGCGGAACGATTCCTCCGGACCGCAGCGGGAATTGCCGCTCGCGCTCGCCATCCTCCAGCGCGAGCACGAGGAGATCGTGCAGGCGTTCGAACGGCTCGAGAACGCGTGTTCCGCGGACGAGCGACAGTCCGCTCGCACCCTGCTCACGGCAGCGGTGGAACACCACCTCGCTCTCGAGGAAGCCGTCTTCTACCCGACGCGCGACTCCGCGGAGGGTCTGGGGGCGATGCGGCGGCGCGGCGAGGCAGAGCATGCCGAGCTGCGCGACGCGATGGCGAGCCTCGGGGAGGAGGGCGCGACGAGCAACGGCGCCGTCCGGCTAGCGCGGCTCGTCTTCGAGCGTCATCGTCGCAGCGAGGAGGACGAAGTGTTCCCGCTCGTGCAGCGGCGGCTCGCCGACAGGCTGGAGACGCTTGCGGTCGAGCTGGAGCAGCAGCGCGAGGCGGAGAAGGGCGCCTACGGCGTCGGCTGAATCGCAATCGGCGCCCCCGCGCTGGCGTCAACGCAGCGCCGGGTCTTCGACGGCACGGTCTTGCGATGCGGGCGCATTCTCGCTATGCCGGGCGGGCGTGCCGGGTCGTGTCATCGCGAGGGGTGCCCCGCGCGTGCAGCTTTGCCTCCTGGGGCTGCTGCAGGCCGCGGCGCTCGCGTCGACGGCGACGGGCCGCGCGCCGCGCGCGAGACCCGCGCGACGCGCCGCGCGCAGACTGACGCAATCGCGGATGTCGAGGTGCCCTAGGTTGTCGCTCTCGATGCCTGCGCGCCGCAGGAAGCTGCGGACGAGGCGGTACAGGTCCGCCGGCAGGAAGCGACTGCCGCCGTCGTTCGGGAACAGCACATCCCCGGGCAGGTCGAGCCGCATGCGCACCTGCAGCCACAAGGTGAGCGCGCGTCGCGTGTGCCGGTTGAGGCGGGCGACGCGCGGCCGCCGCGCGCCATCGCAGCGCAGCGCGAGCCGGCCTTCGATCTGCAACAGGTCCGACCCCATAGCCGTGGCGACCTGCGCCGGTCGCAGCCCGTCGACCATCACGAGCAGTGCAATGGCCCGGTCGCGCTGCTCGCGCCAGTTGTCGATCTCGGTGTGCAGCGCGCGCACCAGCGCGCCGCGCTGGTCTTCGCCGAGCACCACGGGCAACGGCCGCGCCACCGGCGGCACTTCGGCGAGCAGCGGCGTCAGCGGGTTGTCGTCGCGCAGCCCGTGCTCGCGGATGCTCTCGAACGCGCGATGGAGCACCTCGACGAGGCGTCGGCGTTGCGCCTCGATCGTACTCGGTCGCCCGTTCCCGGGCACCGCGCGCACGAAGTCCCGCAACGTGTTGGCATCGAGATCGACCACGTCGACGCCACGCGCGGCGGCCCGCAGGCACAGCGCGCGCCAAGCGGCCGGCAGGCGCCACATCGCGCCGCGCGCATGACGGAAGGTGTCCTGCAGCCAGGCGTGGAAGGCACTCTCCGGCGCCTCCCGCCATTCGTACGTCGTCATCAGGTCTCCGCTGCCGCGGATGTTGAGACGCGGCGCGTCTCCGCGCCAGCACCTGTCATGCCCGCGCGGTAATCCCTTGCCGACGGCGTCGGGCATACAGGGTGCACCCGGGTGCGGCGACGGGTTCCATGCAGCGGCCCCCGGCTCGGTGCGCGCCGCTACGCTTCACGCATACCGGGAAACTGCCGCATGTCGCTCGATCCCCTGCTCCTCTCGCGCGTGCAGTTCGCTTTCGTGGTGGCGTTCCACTTCCTCCTCCCGGCGTTCACCATCGGGCTCGCGTCCTACATCGCGATGCTCGAAGGGCTGCACTTCTTCACCCGCAGGCGCGAGTACCTGCGCATCTCGCAGTTCTGGATCAAGGTGTTCGCCGTGTCGTTCGGCATGGGTGTGGTGTCCGGCGTGGTCATGCCGTTCCAGTTCGGCACCAACTGGAGCCGCTACTCGGACGCCACCGCCGACGTCGTCGCGCCGCTCATGGCGTACGAGGGTCTCACGGCCTTCTTCCTCGAGGCGGCGTTTCTCGGCGTGCTGCTCTTCGGTCGCAAGCTCGTGCCGCCGGCGGTCCACTTCGGTGCCGCGGTCGTTGTTGCCGCCGGAACGCTGCTCAGCGCCTTCTGGATCCTCGCCGCGAACAGCTGGATGCAGACGCCGGCGGGCTTCGCGCTCGAGGCCGGCCGCTTCGTGCCGCGCGACTGGACCGAGATCATCTTCAATCCGTCGTTTCCCTACCGCTTCGCGCACACCGTGAGTGCGGTGTATCTCACCACGGCGTTCACCGTCATCGGCGTGGCGGCCTGGTACCTGCGCCGCGGCCGGTTCGTCCCCGAGGCGAAGATCATGCTCAAGATGGGCATCGGCTTCGTCTCGATCTTCGTGCCGCTGCATGCGGTGCTCGGCGATGCGCACGGGCTCAACACGCTCGAGCACCAGCCGCAGAAGGTGGCGGCGATGGAGGCGATCTGGGACGGCGGCCCGGGACAGGTGGCGCTGCTCTTCGCGATTCCCGACGAGCGCACCGAGTCGAACCGCTTCGAGATCGGTATTCCGAAGCTCGCGAGCCTTTACCTCACGCACGACTGGAACGGTGCGGTACAGGGCCTCAAGGACTTTCCTCCCGATGCGCGGCCGCCGGTGGCGCCCGTGTTCTTCGCGTTCCGGGTCATGGTCGGCATGTGGGTGGTGATGATGACGATCACCGTCTGGGCATGGTGGCTCGGGTGGCGACGGCGGCTCTTCGACTCGCCCGGATTCCTGCGCGCGGCGACGTGGGCGATCCCGAGCGGTTACGTCGCCGTCACGGCCGGCTGGATCACGACCGAGGTCGGACGGCAGCCCTTCGTGGTGTACGGGCTGATGCGCACCGCCGACGCGGTGTCGCCGAGTCTCACCGGCTCCGATGTCGCCGCTTCGCTGCTCGCGTACGTGGTCGTGTACGCGATCGTGTTCGGCGCGGGGCTCTATTACCTCGTGCGTCTCGTGCGCCGCGGGCTGCCCGAGGATGTGCCGATGCGCGAACCGCGGCTTGCGGAAAGGCCCGCGCGTCCGCTTTCCGCGGCGACGGAAGCGGATCGCGCGACGCCAGGCGGGGCTGCGGCCGGGACGACAACATGACACACGCATGGGCGGCACGTCTCATCGCGACCTCTGCACCCCCACCCCGGCCCTCCCCCTTGAAGGGTGAGGGTGGCGCTCGAGCGGAGGGAGTGGTGCAACTCGATCGGGTGCCCAAGTGGCCGGCGATCCTGGCCGTCGGCGTCTTCATGTACGTTTTCCTCGACGGCTTCGACCTCGGCGTCGGCATCCTCTTCCCCTTCGCGCCCGATGACGAGTCACGCAACCTGATGATGGCTTCCGTGGCACCGGTCTGGGACGGCAACGAGACGTGGCTCGTGCTCGGGGGCGTGGCGCTCTTCGCCGCTTTCCCGCTCGCGTTTGCCGTGATCCTCCCGGCTGTCTACTTCCCGATCCTCGCGATGCTCCTCGGGCTCATCTTCCGCGGCGTCGCGTTCGAGTTCCGGCCGACGGCGCGCACCTCGCGGCACCACTGGGACCGCGCGTTCTTCGTCGGGTCGCTCGTGGCGACCTTCGCGCAGGGCTGCGTGCTCGGCAAGTTCGTCCTCGGCTTCGAGGTCCGGGGCCGCGAGTACGCCGGGTCGAGCATGGACTGGCTGCATCCCTTCGTGCTGATGGTGGGCGCAGGGCTCGTCTGCGGATACACGCTGCTCGGCGCGACCTGGCTGGTGCTGAAGACCGAAGGCCCGCTGCAGGCGTGGGCGCGCCGCATGTCCCGCTACGCGCTCCTCGGCGTCATCGTGTTCATCGCCGCGGTGAGCATCTGGACGCCGCTCCTGCAGGAGCGGATTGCCGCGCGCTGGTTCGCGTGGCCGAATGCGCTGTTCGTCGCGCCGGTGCCGGTGTTCACCGCGGTGCTCGCGATATGGGCGTGGCGCTCGCTCGCGCGCGACGGCGAGGGCGCGCCGTTCGTGGCCGCGCTCGGCCTGTTCGCCATGGCCTATCTGGGGCTCGCGATCAGCCTCTTCCCCTATGTGGTGCCGCACAGCGTGACGCTCTGGGAGGCCGCCGGCTCGCCCTCGACGCAGGCATTCATGCTCGTCGGCACGCTGTTCCTGCTGCCGGTCATCCTCACCTACACGGGCTGGTCGTACTGGGTATTCCGCGGCAAGGTGCGCGCGGACGTCGGCTACCACTGAGGGAGGCTAGTCCCGGGGGGTTGCGCAGGGCCGCTTCGACCGAAGGCGCCTTCAGCTCGTGCGCGACGTTGCAGCGGGCGTCCCGCAGTTCGCGTGCGCTCGGGACCGCTTCACGCCACGTTCGCGCGCAGCGCGGCCAGCGGGTCGTGAGTGCCGCGCCGGTCGATGCCGTCGTTGCGCAGGGTGAGCCTGGTGGTGCGCGTCATGCATCGGGCCCGAAGCGGACCAACAAACGGCGCTATCCGCGCCCGGCTCCGCTACGCGGCCGACCGTGGCTGGTCCTCGGGCACTTCGGCGGCCGCGTCGACCTCGCCCGCGGCGCGCCGCACCAGCTCGCGGAAGAGCGGCTGGCGGCGATGGAGCTCGTCGGCCGTGCCGACATCGACAACGTGGCCGGCATCCATCAGCACCGCGCGGTCGAAGTAGCCGAGCAGGTTGAGCCGATGCACCGAGGCGACGATGCAGGCGTCCGGGAACGCCGCGAGCACGTTGCCGAAGATGCGCGCCTCGGTGACCGCGTCGAGGTTGCTCGTCGGCTCGTCGAGCAGCACGAGCGAGCTGGCGGACGCGGCGAGGATGCCGCGCGCGAGTGCGAGCCGCTGCTTCTGGCCGCCGGAGAGGTTCAGGCCGCGTTCGGAGATCTCGGTGGCGAGGCCCCGGGGAAGCGTGTCCACGACCGAGTCGAATGCGGCGAGCTCGACGGCGTGCCCGAGCATCTCGTCCGAGATCGGCATGCCGAAGGTGAGGTTCTCGTGCACCGTGGCCTCGAACACCTCCGCGTCCTGCGGGATGAGGGTGGCGTTCTCGCCGAGCGTGCGCAGCCGCGGGTGCGCGATGCCGTCGACCACGATCAGGCCTTGGTCCGCGTCGTAGAGGCCGCCCAGCACGCGCAGCAGCGTGCTCTTGCCGGCGCCGCTCGGCCCGACGAGCGCGAGCCGCTCGCCGCGGCGCAGGCGCAGGTTGACGCGATCGAGCGACGGCCGCTCCTGATGCGCGCGGCTGTAGCGCAGCACCAGGTTCTGCACCTCGATCTCGCGCCACTGCGGCGGCACTTCGCCCGCCTGCACGCGGCGCTCGGCCGCGTCCCAGATCGGGTCGGCGCTCGCGAAGTCGACGCGCACGCGCGCGAATTGCTGGTAGTTGGCGGCGATGGAGCCGATGACGCCGCCCGCCTGCTGCGTGTACTGGTACACCATGAAGAGGTTGCCGATGAGAAGCGTGCCGCCCGGCCGGTTCGCGAGCCACGCGTAGAGCGCCACCAGGCCCCAAGAGAGCGAGATGCCGAGCAGATCGACGGCGGCCCACTTGCCTTCGTTGAGCACGATGCTGCGGCGAAGCGGTACGAACACCGCGTCGAGCCGCGCGCGAATCATGAGGCGGGTCACGTCCTGCAGCCGCAGGCTGAGCACGGTATAGATGTTGCCGAGTAAGTCCACGAGCGCCGCGGCGAACTTGCGCTCCGCGGCGTTCTCCGCGGCGACGTAGCGCCCGAGCACGCGGTCGAACTGGATCACCACCGTCGCGATGACCACGTACCCGGCCAGCGCGACCGCCCCGAGCGTGCCCGAGATCAGGGTCAGCGCCACCAGCGGACCGGCGAGGTTGACGAAGTTCTGCAGGTAGATGAACTGCGTCTGCGCGAACTCGTAGAGCGCGAAGGTCGTCTTGTCGACGCGGTGGAGCGTCTCGCCGGAATGATGCGACTCGTGCCAGGCGAGCGGCAGGTGCGAGAGCTTCGCGTACAGCGCGTCGGAGACGTTCTGCCGCACGCGGATGCCGACCGAGCGCTCGATGACGCGTCCGGGCCCGTGCAGCAGCCAGGAGAGCAGAACCACGCCGACCACGGCGGCGATCCACCAGCCGGCCTTGGGGAGGTTATCGGCGCCGCCGACCTGCAGCGTGTTGATCGCCTGCCCGGCGAGCCAGGGAATCGCGAGCTTGAGCGCCTGCGAGGTGATGAGCAGCGCCGCCGAGCCGACGATCGCGAGCCGCTTGCCCGCGGCGAAGCGCCAGAAGCTCGCGTAGAGCGCGCGCAGGCCGGTGCCGGCCGATGACGACGGAATGCGGGACTCGGTGTTGTTGTTCGCCGGCCTGTAGGGTACACGCCGACGCCGCGGAGCGGGACGAGCACGGGCTGCAGTCGCGCGTCATGCCCCTGACCGGCGCACCGCAGGACGCGGAAGAGGCGTCGCGCGACGCCGCTACTGCAGCGACCTGGAAGCTGCTCTCGTCGTGCCCGCGAGCGCGGTCGAGCACGTCTCGGCTTC
>Ga0114939_10000710_pt1 | contig 27468 bp, 24 predicted proteins | sample AshMeaCrysSpring_FD_87196 | JGI IMG/M metagenome (GOLD analysis project Ga0114939, IMG submission 87196) | Groundwater microbial communities from Big Spring, Nevada to study Microbial Dark Matter (Phase II) - Ash Meadows Crystal Spring | ecosystem: Environmental > Aquatic > Deep subsurface >...
CGCATCGTCCTCGTCCGGCGCCGCCAGCACAAGGAGGCCGCCCGCGCGAGTCATCCGTCGAGGGGCCCCGCGCGCAGCGCGGGGATCGACGGCAAGACGAGCCGCCGCTGGCGGCCGACACGCGCCACTCCGCCGCTGGCGACCCTCCCAGCCCGCCTGCGCGGATCGCGCGGCAAGGGCTACTTGCGCCCGCAGCGTTCCGAAGGCACCGCCGGGATCGCGTCCACGGCGGCCTGCGGCAGCACCTGCGCCTTGTAGTCCTTGCCCGTCAGCGCCCCGTAGGCACCGGCGAACGCCCGCAGGTGGCTGCGCGAGCCGCACGCTTGATTCATCCCGACGTCGCGGCCAGGCGTGATGCCGCGGAACTGCGCGCGCATCGATGCCCCCGGCGGCGGGACGCCCCACCCTGCCGCGCCGCACGGTGTCCTTGCGTGACCCAGGTCAATGCCGGCCGACATGTCCGGACGCGCGCTGCGCGCATCTGCTCACTCGCGCACGTGCGTGTTAGCATGCGCTGGCGATACGGGTACCCACGCAACTCACGTCGCAACGAGGAAAGGGGAAGCAGCATGACGTTCATGGGCATCGTTTGGATGGCGGTCGTCGGTCTCGTCGTCGGTGCGCTCGCGCGCTTCTTCTACCCGGGCGCGGTGCCGATGGGCTTCCTCGGCACGATCCTGCTCGGCGTGGTCGGCTCGCTCGTCGGCGGCTTCATCGGCTCGCTGTTCTCGAAGGGCAAGACCGGCGTGCAGCCGGCGGGCCTCCTGATGTCGGTGATCGGGTCGGTCCTCGTGCTCTGGATCTGGCTCAACTTCATGAAGTGACGATGGCCGGTTCGCCGCCGATCGGCCTCGCCGAGATCGAGGCCGCGGCGCGCCGCGTCCACGCGGCGATGCCGGCGACGCCGCAGTACGCGTGGCCGCTGCTCGCGCGCCGCGCGGGCTGCGAGGTGTGGGTCAAGCACGAGAACCACACGCCGACCGGCGCGTTCAAGGTCCGAGGGGGGCTGAACCTCCTCGGCGCTCTCGCCGAGGCGCGCGACCTGCCGAGAGGCGTGATCAGCGCCACCCGCGGCAACCACGGCCAGAGCCTCGCCTTCGCCGCGCGGCGCCACGGCATCGCCTGCACGATCGTCGTGCCGCAGGGCAACTCGCCCGCGAAGAACCGGTCGATGCGCGAGTGGGGCGCGGAGCTCCTCGAGCACGGCCGCGACTTCGACGAGGCGCGCGTGCACGCGGGGGCGCTCGCCGGCGAGCGGGGCTTGCGCTTCATCGGGCCGTTCGAGCGCGAGCTCGTCGCGGGTGTCGCGACCTACGCGCTGGAGCTCTTCCGCGCAGCACCCCCGCTCGACCGCGTCTACGTGCCGATCGGCTGCGGCTCGGGCATCTGCGGCCTGATCGCCGCGCGCGACGCGCTCGGGCTCGCCACCGAGGTCGTGGGCGTGGTGTCGACCAACGCGAACGCCTACGCGCTGTCGTTCGCCGCGCGCCGCCCGATCGAGACCGCGACTGCGAACACCATCGCCGACGGCATGGCGGTGCGCGTGCCGGTTCCAGCCGCGCTGGCTACCATCCTGGCAGGGGCGGCCGGCGTCGTCGAGGTGAGCGACGCCGACGTCGAGGAAGCGATGCGCGCCTACTTCGACGACACGCACCAGGTCGCGGAGGGCGCGGGAGCCGCGCCGCTCGCGGCGCTCCTCAACGCGAACGATCGCGCCGGCAGGCGCTGCGCGGTCATCCTCTGCGGCGGCAACGTCGACCGCGACGTCTACGCGCGGGTGCTGGCGGAGCGCACCGCGGCGTAGCGCGCGGCAGCGCTCAGGAGGACTGCCCCGGCCGCTCGACGCGCCCGTCGACGTGCCGCGCGAAGCGGCCCGCGTCGCGGGGATGCACCGGGTCGGGCGTCGCCCACGGCCACCCGCCGAACTGCGTGCGCTGGTAGTCGGCGAATGCCTGCGCGACCTCCGCGTGCGTGTTCATCACGAACGGGCCGTATTGCGCGACCGGCTCGCCGATCGGCCGGCCCTGCAGCAGCAGCAGGTCGACCTCGCCCCCGCGCGCTTCGAGCACGGGCGATGCCGTGGCGTCGAGGTCGGCCCAGCGGTTCCCGGGCACCTCTGCGCTGCCGATGCGCAAAGCGCCACCGCGGTGCAGGTAAAGGCGCCGGCTCGAACCGGATTGCGCCGCCGGCAGCGCCCACCGCGCGCCGGGCGCGAGGTGCGCGGTCCAGATGGCGACGTCGGCGTCGGCGCGCGCAGCCCAGGAAGCCGGCGGCGGCGCGGGCGGCTTGCACCCGTCGAGGGCACCGGCCACGAGCGTCACCGTCACGCCCGGCGCCGGCGCGACGCGCGGCACGTCGCCATCCCAGAGCATCGCGAAGTGGGGCTGGGCCATCTTGTCCGCCGCTGGCAGGTTGAGCCAGATCTGGAAGAGTTCGAGCGGATTGTCGCGGACGCGCTCGACCAGCGGGAACATCTCCGCGTGCTGGATGCCGCCGCCCGCGGTGAGCCACTGAACGTCGCCCGCGCCGTAGCGCGCGGTCGCGCCCAGCGAGTCCGAGTGATCGACGAAGCCGCGCCGCACGACGGTGACGGTCTCGAAGCCCCGGTGAGGATGCTGCGGGAAGCCGGGCGCCGTGCGGCCGTGGTACATGCGCCAGCCGTCCTTGCCCTCGAAGTCCTGGCCGAGCGCGCGGCCCGCGAGCGAGGCCGCCGGCCCCTGCGCATCGTTGCCCGCCGGGTAGTGGTCGACGTGATGCACGCAGAACAGGAACGGGTCGCGCGTCTCCCAGGGCGGGGGACCGAGCGGGCCGGTGTCGAGGACGGGACTCGAAGCCATGCTGCCTCGCTACGACGAAATCGTGAACGAACGGCCGGGTCGCGACGCGGGATCAGGGATCCGCGAACACGCCGACGCGGGCGCGCGCGGTGCCGCCCCTGCCATCGGCGACCTCGTAGCCGAAGCCGTCGAATCCCACGTAGCCGTCGTTGGCGCGGTAGACCAGCGTGTTGCCGGCCCCCCGCGTCACGGTGCCGTTCAGCGGCTGCGTGAACGAGACGACCACCAGCGCGTCGCCGTCCGGATCGCGGTCGTTCGCGAGAACGTCGATCGTGACCGGCGTGTTGTAGAGCGCGACCGCGAAGTCGTCCGTGGCCACCGGCGCGCGATTGCGGCGCACGACGCCGACGGAGACGGTGGCAGTCGACGTGCCGCCCCGGCCGTCGCTCACGGCGTAGGTGAACGAGTCGGTCCCCTCGTAGCCGGGCGCGGGCGTGTAGATCACCTGCCCGCCGCTCGCCACCGCGGTGCCGTGCGCCGGCGCACCGACCGACGCGATCGAGAGCGTGTCGCCGTCCGGATCGCGGTCGTTGGCAAGCACGGCGAACGCGTTCGCCCGGCTGTCGGCGTCGACCGTGTAGGCGTCGTTCTGCGCCGCGGGGCTCCGGTTGAGGTAGCGCCTCGGGCCCTCGGCGACCTCGGTCGCCTCGCTCTTCGTGCGGTAGACGTCGACGCTCTGCTTGTGGGTCGCGGGATTGCGCAGCGCGCGGCGCAGCCACGCGGGCTCGGTGGCGACTTCCTCCTCGCGCCACTCGACGGCGGGCGCCGGCGCGGGCGCTGCTGTAACGGCAGGCGGCGCGCTCGCAGACGAAGGGGCGGCAGCAAGCGCCGGCGCGACGGCGACCTCCTCGACCCTCTCGACGAAGGTCACGAACTCGATGTCTACGCGGCGATTCTTCGGGCGCTCCACCTTCGTGTTGGGATGGCGCGGATTGGCCTCCCCTTCGCCCTCGGCGAGGATGCGCTGCGCGGGAATGCCCGCCGCGACCAGCGCGTCGCGCACCGAATTCGCGCGCCGCTGCGAGAGCTTCAGGTTGTGCGCCGCCGGTCCGAGGTCGCAGGTGTGGCCGGAAACCCGCACGTTGCCCTCGAAGCCCGCGGCCTTGAGCTTCGCCGCGACCGCGTCGAGCGCGGCTGCCGCCTCGGGGCGCAGCTTCGCGCTGTCGAGGTCGAAGAACAGGTCGGACGCGGCCGACGCGGTCGTCTTGACGATGCGCTTCTCGATGCGCGGCGCGGCGGGAACCGACGCCATCGCGGCCGGCGCGGGCGGCGGGGTCGTCGCGGGTGCCGCCGGAGCCGCAGGCGACGCCTTCGGCAACTCGACCGTGCGGTAAGTCTTCTCGGGCCGCCACGCGGCGCCGCCGAACGAGTAGCGGTACATGAGCCACACGCGCCCGTCGTCGCGGTCGGTCTCGATGCCGCCGTGCTTGCGGTAGAGCTCGCCGGCGATCGACACGCTGTGCGGCGTGCCGGCGAAGAACTTCTCGGCGCCGAGCGACAGCGTCGTCTGGCCGGTGCTGCCGCGCCCCCGCTCGTAGTCGACGCCGGCCTCGACGCGGACCTGCGGGCCGGCGTAGAAGTGACCGACGCGGCCGCCCAGGCCCCAGTCGTAGGGGCGCTCGAAGTAGCGGGTCGTGACCGTCGTGGTGACATCCTGCTCGTAGGGACGCCCGTCGCCCTCGATGCCCGTGACGGTCTGCGTGGTCGACGACGCGAAGACGCCGGTCTCGCGGCGACCGGTGATGCCGGCGGACACGTACGCGGAGGCGAAGAAGCGCTCGGCCTCGTAGCCTCCGCCCAGCGTCACCTTGCGGTCGTGGTCGCGGTTCTGGTCGATCGCGGCGAAGAGCTTGCGCACGCCCGCGTCCGCCGCCGCGCCCGCAGGGCGCCAGTGGTAGCCGAGCTTGCCGCCGCCCGCCGACTCGCTGGTGATCCACAGCTCGCCGAGCCAGGCGCTCGACGCGTCCTCGCGGAACACGTGGAAGAGCTCGCCGCGCCAGTCGTTGTCGGAGTCCCAGCCGATGCCGGCGCGCGTGGTGTCTCCCTGGTAGACGATGCTGCCGGCAGCCGACGCCGACGGAACCGAGCCTGGCGCAGGAGCTTGCGCCGCGAGATGGGGGGACAGGAGCGCAAGCAGCAGCGCAGGCAGCGGGCGAAGCGAGGACGTCATCGTTGCGACGGGCGGGCTTGGGGGCACTATTGTCTCGCAACGCCGCCACCGGGATCCGGCTGCCCTTTCCAGTCGCTCCGCGGCACCTTCCCGGCGCGCCCGGGGCGATCCTCCGGCGCCTGCGAATCGCGAGCCGCGGCGCTAGCTCGATGCGCGGCGCACCCGGACCTGCGACTGCTCCCGCAGGTACTGCGGCAGGTGGTGAAGCGAGCCGGCGCCCCACCCGATGGCGCCCGCGCCCTTCCAGTCGCCGTATGCCGGGAAGGCCGGCCACGCGCCGGTGGTCGCGCCGTGCCGCCGGTTCGCGTAGGCTGCGCCCGTCTCGATCGCGGCGAAGAAGCGCTCGCTCTCCTCCGCGCTCCCGTAGAAGCCGGCCGCGGTGCCCCGTGGCAGGGCGTTCGTCCGCGCGATCGCGCTCTCGACGTCGTCGACGGGCGCGACCAGCACGAACGGCGCGAAGAGCTCGCGCGACCAGAGCGGATGGTCGAGCGGGGCGCGCGCGATCGTCGGCGCGACGAAGTGGCCGTGCGCGAGATCGTTGGCGTCGAGCCGCAGGCCGCCCTCGACGATCGCCCCGGCCGCGCCGAGAGCGCGCACCTCTGCGGCGGCGTCCTCGTAGCGCGCGACCGCGGCGGCCGAGATGAGCGGCCCCATGCGTGGCTCACGCCGGGTCGGATCGCCGACGGCGACCTTGTTCGCGGCGCCGTGCAACGCGGCGACGAAGTCCGCGAACACGGTGTGCTCGACGTAGACGCGCGAGCACGCGCCACCCGCCTGGCCGGCGAGGCCGAACGCCGAGCGCACGACGCCGGCCACCGCATCCGCGAGGTCGGCGCGGCGCGACACGATTGCCGTGCCCTTGCCCCCGATCGCCGCGACGCAGGGTCGCGGCCGCGGCCCTTCCGCGATCGAGCGGACCAGTTGCATTCCCACCTCGCCGCTCCCCGAGAAGGTGATGCCGGCGATCTCGCCGTGCGAGGCGAGCACCTGCCCGAGGCTCGCGCCCGGACCGGTGACGAGGTTGAAGGCCCCTGGCGGCACGCCTGCGTCGCGCAACGCCAGCGCAAGCAGCCGGGCGCTCCACGGGGTCGGGCTCGCGGGCTTGAGCACGACGGTATTGCCGGCGACGAGCGCCGCCCCCGCGGGGCCAGCGGCCTGGGCGAACGGGTGATTGAACGCGGCGATCACGAGCCACGGTCCGCGAGGCTTCATCACGCTCGCGTGCTCGGTGACGAACTCCGGCCGGGCATCGCTTCGCAGCATGCGCGCGTAGCCCCCTTCCGCTTCCATCCGGTCGCAGTAGTGGGACATCAGCCCCGCGGTCTCTTGCACCTCGGCGAGCGCCTCGGCGCGGCTCTTGCCGACCTCGAGCGCGACCACCGCGGCGACCTCGAGGGCGCGGGCCTCGACGTTGGCCGCGGCACGGCGCACGATCGCCACCCGCTCGGTCCAGGGCGTCGCCGACCATGCCGGGAAAGCGGCGCGTGCGGCAGCGACCGCCGCCGCCGCGTGGGCCGCGTCGCCGGCCTGGAACCGTCCAAGCAGGACGCGCTGGTCGATCGGACAGCCGACCTCGAACTGGCGGACCGCCCGAACGTCCACGCCGCCGATCAGCATCGCGTGCTCCGCTCCCGCGTAGGTCCGTACGTTGACCAGCGCCGCGTCGAACCTCGCGTCGAACCTCGCGTCGAGCTCCGCTGTCGTGCCGGGCAGCGACGTATCGGTGACCTTGAGGGGGAGCATGCGAAGACCTCCGGGTGGGGCGACGCGCGCATCCGGGGCGCGCGAGGGAACCGCAATGCACCACCATGGTACGCGCCGAGGGCGAAACGCGGCCTTGCGCGCGGACAAGCGCGCCGCCGAAAGCGGGCGCGAAGCGCGGAGGCTAGGAAACGACGTCCACCGCCGGCCCGAGGATCTGCTCGCGCAGTTCCTTGTACCGCGGCAGCTGGGGCGGATAGACGCAGATGTACTTGACCTGCGCGGCCTGCAGGCAACGCTGCTTGATGATCTCGAGCTTCTGGTCGCGCGGGTTGACGATCGTGTCGGGCTCCTTCGCGTCCACGATCGCGACGATCGCCATGTCGCGATCGACGATGACGAAGCCGACGTGCTGGTTGGCGATCTTGCGGAATGCGCGAAGGCGCTCCATCCCCTGCGGCCCGATCTTCACCTGCAGGACGTCGGAAAGCCGCACGCGCGCGAAGATCTCGTGACGCGGAAAGGCCGCGCGCAAGAGCAGGTAGACGGTGCCTTCCGCCTTCGACAGGAAGCGCGGGCGCACGAGGTAGAGTCCCGGCAGTTCGGCCGACGACAGGAGCCGCGTGGTCTCGCCCTCGGTCCACTGCCCGGCGGTGGGCGACTCGAGGCCGCCGCGGGTGGTCGGGCTCTCGGCGCGCCGCCGGCGCACCAGCCCCACCGCGACGGCGATGCCGAGCGCGGTGATAGCGAGCGCGAAGAGCGCAATGCCGGATGTCATGTTCGACACTTGTGGATTACAACGTTTCGCCGCGAAATTATGTGCATTTCTAGCGGGTTAGGCGTCGTAGTTCATTGAGTCTATAGCAATTCGCCGGCGAGCGGCGGGCCGGTGCCGGCTTTTGCGACCGCCCCGGCCGGAAGCGTTTGAACCGCGCCACACCCCAGCCCGTCGCCGGCCGCGGCCACGACGGCCTCTGGGAACCCCGGCGGCGGGCGTTCCGTCTATGCTGACGAGCCCACGCGCCTGCCAACGATGCGACCGCTCCGCTTCGACAACCGCTTCGTCCGCGAACTGCCGGCCGATCCATCGGCGGAGCCCGGCCGTCGCCAGGTCCACGGGGCGCTGTACTCACGGGTGCGTCCGACGCCGGTGGCGGCGCCGCGCCTCGTCGCTTGGTCGCGCGAGTGCGCCGAACTGCTGGGGCTGACGGCCCAGGACGTCGCCTCGCCGCTGTTCCTGCAGGCGATGGCGGGCAACGCCGTGGTTCCCGGCAGCGAGCCCTTCGCCGCCAACTACGGCGGGCACCAGTTCGGCCACTGGGCGGGGCAGCTCGGCGACGGTCGCGCGATCACCCTCGGCGAGGCGGTGGACGCCGCCGGCCGGCGCCACGAGCTGCAGCTCAAGGGGGCGGGCCCGACGCCCTACTCGCGCACCGCGGACGGCCGCGCGGTGCTGCGCTCGTCGGTGCGCGAATTCCTGGTGAGCGAGGCCATGCACCACCTCGGCGTGCCGACGACGCGGGCGCTGTGCCTCGTGGTCACCGGCGAGCCCGTGGTCCGCGACATGTTCTACGACGGCCGGCCGCGGGCCGAGCCGGGCGCGATCGTCTGCCGCGTGGCGCCGTCGTTCATCCGCTTCGGCAACTTCGAGCTCCCGGCCTCGCGCGGCGACGTCGCGCTGCTCGCCAGGCTCGTCGACTTCACGATCGACCGCGACTTCCCGCACCTCGTCGCCGACGGCCGCGCGCCGGACGCGATGGTGCGCGCGCGCTGGTTCGCCGAGGTCTGCGAGCGCACCGCCCGGATGGCCGCGCACTGGATGCGGGTCGGTTTCGTGCACGGCGTGATGAACACCGACAACATGTCGATCCTCGGCCTCACGATCGACTACGGGCCCTACGGCTGGATCGACGACTTCGACCTCGGCTGGACGCCGAACACGACCGACGCCGAGGGGCGCCGCTACCGGTTCGGGCGGCAGCCGGAGATCGCCTACTGGAACCTGACCCGGCTCGCCTCGGCGCTGGTGCCGTTGTTCGATGCCCACGATCCGCTGCACGAAGGGCTTGCCCGCTACGAGTCCGCCTACGTGACCGCCTACCGCGAGCAGTCTGCGGCCAAGCTGGGGCTAGGGGCGCTGGACGACGACGGCCTCGACCTGCTGCACGCGCTCTACCAGCTGATGCAGGCCGCCGGGATGGACATGACGATCACGTTCCGCGCGCTCGCGTCGATCGACGTCGAGGCCCCGTCGACCGCCGCGTTTGCCGATGCGTTCTACGACGAGGATCGGCGCGCGGCGCACGACGCCGGGCTCGCGGCCTGGCTCGCCCGTTACGCGGCGCGCGTCCGGGCCGGGCCGCTTTCGCCGCACGGGCGCCTCGCGCGCATGCGGCGCGCCAACCCGCGCTACGTGCTGCGCAACTACCTCGCGCAGGAGGCGATCGACCGGGCCGAGCAGGGCGACTACGCCGGCATCGACGAGCTGCTCGACGTCATGCGCTCGCCCTACGACGACCAGCCGGGCCGCGAGCGCTTCGCGGCGAAGCGCCCCGAGTGGGCGCGCGACCGCGCCGGCTGCTCGATGCTGTCCTGCAGTTCTTAGCGATCGCGGCCGACGCCGCGACGACGACCCGCTGCTGGAACGTCACCGTCGCGGCCGACGCCATCGTGTTGCGTCTGCGCAGGGGCAGGTGCATACTCTCCGGCAGCGTATCTAAGCCCGGGTTGTCATCGCTCAAGGAGGAGAGGACATGACCGTTGCCCGAATCACCGAGATTTCCAGTGTCAGCAAGAAAAGCTTCGAGCACGCGATCAGCGAAGGCGTCGCCCGTGCCCACAAGACGCTGCGCAACGTGAAGGGCGCGTGGGTCAAGGACATGGAAGTGAACGTGGAAGGCGGGAAGATCACCGGCTACAAAGTCATCCTCAAGGTCACGTTCGTGATCGACGACTGAGGTCGAAGCCGGATTCGCAGTCGACCCGACGGCCGCCCCCGGGCGGCCGTTTCGCTGGCGGCGCCGTCGACGACCTCCCGCCGGCAAACCCGACACCGGGAGATCGCGCTCGCGCCAGTGCAACGCTCGTCCCGAGGACGACGAAGCGGCCTCGCAAGCGATCAGGCGCCGCCCCTGCGCCAACCGGACGCCGGCTTGATCTGCGGCAATCCCCGTCGCCGCCGAAAGCGGAAGATGGCGCCACGGGGAGAACAGGTCCGTCCCACCTGTCGTCGCGGCGTGGCTGCCGGCCGCGCGTGAACGGCATCCCGGTGACGGCGAACCGCGAACACCAATGAAAGGGCATTGGGCATGAAACTGACACGCGCGCTTCGTGTGCTGGCGGGCATCGGCCTCGCGGGCACGCTCGCGACCGGACCGGGGTGGGCGGTGGCGCAGACGCCCGCGCCGGCGGCCCCGAAGATCGGTTCGACGCTGATCGGCAAGCTCGAGGGTCCCGAGATCCTCCGGGACGCCAAGGCGTTCCCGAAGACCTTCAAGGAGGCGCCGATGCTGGCCGAGCAGGTGAAGGCCGGCAAGCTGCCGTCGGTCGACAAGCGCTTGCCCGAGCCGTCGCAGCTGTTCGTGATCAAGCCGCTCCGGGAAGTGGGCAAGTACGGCGGCAACTGGCGGCGCGCCTTCACCGGCCCCGCCGACCACGAGAACGGCAACCGCATCAACTCCGCCGACAAGATCCTCACGTTCGACTACACCGGCGCGAAGATCATGCCGAGCCTCGCGCGCGACTGGAAGGTGAGCGACGACGGCAAGACGACCACGATCTACCTGCGCAGGGGCGCCAAGTGGTCGGACGGCAAGCCGTTCACGGCGAACGACTTCATTTTCTGGTACGAGGACATCTACCTCAACAAGAACATCGTCCCCACGCCGTTCTTCGAGTTCCAGATCGACGGCAAGGACGGCAAGATGCGCAAGGTCGACGACTACTCCGTCGCCTTCGAATTCCCCGAGCCCTACGCGTTCTTCGTCTACCAGCTCGCCGGCAGCACCGCGATCGGCGCGGGCCTCGCCACGCGCGGCGCGTTCCAGAACTGGGGCGGCGCCTACGCGCCGGCGCACTACCTGAAGCAGTTCCTGCCGAAGTACTCCTCCGAGGACGCCGTCAACAAGAAGGCGAAGGAGCTCGGCTTCGACAACTGGGTGTCGCTGCTGCGCAACCGCTACAGCTGGGCGCTCAACCCCGAGCTGCCGGTGATGACGCCGTGGAAGACCGTGTCGCCGATCAACTCGCCGACGTGGTCGATGGAGCGCAATCCCTACTTCTGGGCGACGGACACGGCGGGCAACCAGCTGCCGTACATCGACCGCATCACGATGACGCTCGCCGAGAACACCGAGGTCGCCAACCTGCGCGCGATCGCCGGCGAGTACGACATCCAGGAGAGGCACATGCACCTCTCCAAGCTGCCGGTGTTCCTCGAGAACGCGAAGAAGGGCAACTACACGGTCCGCCTCGACCCCGGCATGAACGGCGCGGACGTCGCGCTGCACATCGGGAACTCCTACGAGGGCGATCCCGAGATCATGAAGCTCCTGCGCAACCGGGACTTCCGGCGCGCGCTCGCGCTCGGCATCGACCGCGACCAGCTGAACGAGGCCTTCTGGCTCGGCGTGGGCACCGCCGGCAACATCGCGCCCTCGCCCGAGACGATCTTCAGCCCCGGCGCGGAGTGGAACAAGAAGTGGGGCGTGCTCGACCTCAAGCAGGCCAACGAGCTGCTCGACAAGCTCGGCTACGCGAAGAAGGATCCTGAGGGCTACCGCCTGCGCGCCGACGGCAAGGGCCGGCTGCGCCTCGAGATGGTCACCGTCGGCGGCCAGTTCGTGCCGTACACGCAGGTCGGCGAGATGATCAAGCAGCAGTGGCGCAAGATCGGCGTCGACGTCGACATCAAGGAGCTCGAGCGCAACCTCGCGTTCACGCGCGACAACAACAACGAGAACCAGATCATCACCTGGGCCAACGACGGCTCCGAGATGCTGTTCCTGTTCCCGCGCCACGCGATCCCCGTCGACGCCGCCGAGAGCCACATGGGCATGGCCTACGCGCGCTGGTACGCGTCGAAGGGCGCCTCCGGCAAGAAGCCGGACGACCCCGAGCTGCTGCGAGCCTTCGACCTCTTCCGCGCCTCGTTCGGCGCCAAGGAGGAGGACCGGATCAGGAACGGCAAGGAGATCTGGAAGATCCTCGTCGACAACGTGTACAGCATCGGCACCGTCGGGCAGTCGCCGGCGTTCATGGGCGTCCGCATCGTCAAGAACAACATGGGCAACATCCCGGAGCGCCAGGTGAACGCGCAGCACGTGCGCACCCCCTACTCGTCGCAGCCGATCACGTTCTACTTCAAGTGAACCGCTAGCCGGCCGGCCGCCCGCACGCGCGGGCGGCCGCGCCCGGCCGGGCCCGCGAGCGTCTTCTTCCCCCGGAACCGCGCGCCATGGTGGCCTACGTCGTCCGCCGCTTCCTGCTCGCCATCCTGACGACGCTGGCGATCTCGGTGCTGTCGTTCGTCATCATCCACCTGCCCCCCGGCGACTACGTGACGTCCTACATCTCGTCGATGTCGGCGTCGGGCAGCGCGGTGTCGGAGGGCGAGGCGCTGGCACTGCGAGAGCAGCTCGGCCTCGACCAGCCGGTCACCGTGCAGTACATGAAGTGGATGGGGCTGATGCTGCAGGGCAACTTCGGCATGGCGATGGAGTGGGGCCGGCCGGTGACCGACGTCATCGGCGACCGGCTCACGCTCACGGTGGTCATCTCGCTCGCGGCGATCGTCTTCACCTGGGCGGTGGCGCTGCCCATCGGCATCTACTCCGCGGTCTACCGCTACTCGTTCCTCGACTACGTGTTCACGTTCGTCGGCTTCGTCGGGCTCGCGATACCGGGCTTCCTGCTCGCGCTGATCGTCATGTACGTCGGCTTCGCGTACTTCGGCGCGAACGTCGGCGGGCTGTTCTCGCCCGAGTACGTCGAGGCGGACTGGAGCTGGGCGAAGGCCTGGGACCTGGTGAAGCACCTGCCGATCCCGGCGATCGTGCTGGGCGTCTCCGGCACGGCGCAGCTGATCCGCATCATGCGCTCGAACCTCCTCGACGAGCTGCGCAAGCCCTACGTCACCACGGCGCGGGCGCGCGGGCTTCCCGAGTACCGCGTGATCATGCGCTACCCGGTGCGGGTCGCGCTGAACCCGTTCGTGAGCACGATCGGGTACCTCCTGCCCTACGTCGTCTCCGGCAGCATCATCGTCTCGCTGGTGCTGTCGCTGCCGACGGTCGGCCCGCTGCTCCTCAAGGCGCTGATCGCGCAGGACATGTTCCTCGCCGGCACGATCGTGCTCCTGCTCGGCGTGCTGACGGTGATCGGCACGTTCATCTCCGACCTGCTGCTGATGTGGGTCGACCCGCGCATCCGCCTGGGAAGGCAGTGATGGCGGATCGGCCCCTCGCGACCGTGCCTGCCGCGCCGGATGCCGGAGGCGCGGCCGAACAGCGCATCGCCGTCGCCACGCAGTGGCAGCTGATGTGGTGGCGCTTCCGCAAGCACAAGCTCGCCGTCGGCGGCACGCTGGTATTGGTCGCCTTCTACGTCGTGGCGCTGTTCGCCGACTTCTTCGCCTACTGCGACCCGCAGGAGTCGGACGCCCAGCGCTCGTTGATCGCGCCGCAGTCGATCCACTGGCTCGACGAGGGGCGGTTCGCGCCGCACGTCTACGCGCTGAAGGGTACGCGCGACCCGGTCACGTTCAAGCGCGTCTACGTGCCCGACCCCGAACGCAAGGTGCCGGTCCGGCTTTTCGGCAGGGGCGAGCCCTACGAGTTCCTGGGCTTCATCCCGATGGAGCGGCGCCTCTTCTCGGTCGAGGGCGCGAAGGCGAGCGAGACGCTGTTCCTGGTGGGCACCGACACCCAGGGGCGCGACGTGTGGTCGCGGCTCATGTACGCGACGCGCACGTCGATGACCATCGGCCTGGTCAGCGTGGCGCTGTCGCTGGTGCTCGGCGTCGTGCTGGGCGGCATCTCCGGCTATTTCGGCGGGGTGATCGACAACGTGATCCAGCGCGTGATCGAGATCCTGCGCTCGATCCCGACGATCCCGCTGTGGATGGGCCTCGCCGCCGCGCTCCCCTCCGACTGGAGCGTGATCCAGGTGTACTTCGCGATCACGATCATCATCTCGCTGATCGGCTGGACCGAGCTCGCGCGCGTCGTGCGCGGCCGCTTCATCTCGCTCAAGGAGGAGGACTTCGTGATGGCGGCCGAGCTCGTGGGGTGCAGCAAGTCCCGCATCATCTTCCGCCACATGGTGCCGTCGTTCGTGAGCCACATCATCGCGGCGACGACGCTCGCGATCCCCGCGATCATCATCAGCGAGACGTCTCTGTCGTTCCTCGGCCTCGGCCTGCGCCCGCCGGCGATCAGCTGGGGCGTGCTGCTGCAGGACGCACAGAACATCCAGGCGCTGGTGATTTCGCCGTGGCTCCTGATCCCGTCGGTCGCCGTGATCGTCGCGGTGCTCGCCTTCAACTTCATGGGCGACGGCATCCGCGACGCCGCGGATCCGTATCTCTGACCGATGCAAAAGGCGTTCGAAGCCTGCCCGCCCGACGCAGCGTCCGCGCTGCGCCTTTTGCATCGGGACGAGTCCACGCGGGCGCCCTCGGGGCGGCCCGTCGGGCGCCCGCCGGAACCCACTGCGCAACCCCGGGTGAAGTGCGGACGTCCTGCCAACGTCGTCGTCAAATGACCGCCGACACTAAGCCCCTGCTGTCGGTGCGCGGACTGCGCACGAGCTTCTTCCAGGACGAAGGCACGACGAAGGCCGTCGACGGCGCGTCGTTCGAGCTGGGCGTCGGCCAGACGCTCGGCATCGTCGGCGAGAGCGGTTGCGGCAAGAGCGTCGCCGCGCAGTCGATCCTGCGCATCGTCCAGGACCCCGGGCGCATCGAGGAGGGCGAGATCGTCCTGACCCGCCCGGACGGCACGCAGACCGACCTGGTCAAGCTGAAGCCCGACAGCCGCGAGATGCGCTCGATCCGCGGCGGCGAGATCGGCCTCATCTTCCAGGAGCCGATGACCTCGTTCAGCCCGGTCCACACGGTCGGCGCGCAGATCATCGAGGCGGTGCTGCTGCACGCCGACGTCGGCAAGCAGGAGGCGCGGCGGCGCGGCATCGAGGCGCTCCGGAGCGTCGGCATCCCCAAGCCCGAGCGGCGCATCGACGAGTACTCGTTCGAGCTCTCGGGAGGCTTGCGCCAGCGCGCGATGATCGCGGTGGCGCTGTCCTGTAACCCGCGGCTCCTCATCGCCGACGAGCCGACGACCGCGCTGGACGTGACGACGCAGGCGCAGATCCTCGACCTGCTGCGCAAGATCCAGCAGGAGCGGCAGATGGCCATCATGCTGATCACGCACAACCTCGGCGTGGTCGCGGAGATGGCGGACGACGTCGTCGTCATGTACCTCGGCCGTGTCGTCGAGGAAGGCCCGGTCGACGCCATCTTCCACGACCCGAAGCACCCGTACACGAAGGCCCTGCTGCAGTCGATCCCGAGCATCGACTCCGCGCCGCGGGTCCGTCTGCCGACGATCACCGGGTCGATCCCGCACCCGTTCAACCGGCCGCCCGGATGTCCCTTCCACCCGCGCTGCACGACGTTCCAGGCCGGCCGCTGCGACAAAGACGAGCCGGAGCTCAAGGACGCCGGGGCGCGCCGCAAGGTGAGCTGCTTCCTCTACGAATGAAGCGCAGCGCACGGGCATGACGAACGCCGCCGACTCCGGGAAGCCGATCCTGCTCGACGTCAAGGGGCTGAAGAAGTACTTCCCGATCCGCCGGGGCGTGCTGCAGAAGACCGTCGGCCACGTGAAGGCGGTCGACGACGTCACGTTCTTCCTGCACGAGGGCGAGACGCTGTCGCTGGTCGGGGAGAGCGGCTGCGGCAAGACCACGACCTCCCGCTGCATCCTGCGCGCGATCGCGCCGACGGCCGGCCGGATCCTGCTCGCCGAGGGCGGCAAGATCGTCGACGTGGCGACGATCCCGAAGGGCGAGCTGCGGGCGCTGCGGCGCCAGATGCAGATGATCTTCCAGGATCCGTTCTCGTCGCTCAACCCGCGCATGACGCTCGCCGACATCGTCGGCGAGCCGCTGCTCGTGCACGGGGTCGGCAGCCCGCAGGAGCGCACGGACCGCGTCGTCGAGTTGTTGCGGCTGGTGGGCCTGCGCCCCGAGTACATGCAGCGCTACCCGCACGCGTTCTCGGGCGGCCAGCGCCAGCGCATCGGCATCGCCCGGGCGCTCGCGCTCAATCCGCGGCTGATCGTCGCCGACGAGCCGGTGTCCGCGCTCGACGTCTCCGTGCAGGCGCAGATCCTGAACCTGCTGCTCGAATTGCAGGAGCAGCTCGGGCTCACGATCCTGTTCGTCGCCCACGACCTGTCGGTGGTCAAGCACATCAGCGAGCGCGTCGCGGTCATGTACGTCGGACGCATCGTCGAAACGGCCCCGACCGAGGAGCTCTTCGCCTCGCCGAAGCACCCGTACACCGAGGCGCTGATGTCCGCGGTGCCGATCCCCGATCCGCGACTGCGCTCCGAGCGGATCGTGCTCCAGGGCGAGGTCGCCGACCCCGCGAACACGCCGCCGGGCTGCCACTTCCACCCGCGCTGCAAGTACGCGACCGCGATGTGCTCGCAGGAGACTCCGGTGCAGGAGGAGATCGCGCCGCGCCACTTCGTCCGCTGCCACCGGGCGCGCGAGCTCACGCTGCGCGGCGTGGCGCGCGCGGCGGCGTAGCCGCGCGATCCCGGGCGACCCGTGAACGCCGTCCCCTACGTCGACCAGCCCCCGGCGCCGCCCTACGGTTCGCCGCTGTCGCTGGCCGACGCGAGGCGCGTCGCCGAGGCTGCCGAGGCCGCGGCGAGCGAGCGGGGCTGGCCCGTCGTCGTCGCGGTCTACGACAGCACGGGCCACCTCGCGCTCCTGCACCGGATGGACGACGCGCACCTGGCGAGCGTGACGGTGGCGCAGCGCAAGGCCGAGACGGCGGTCAAGTACCGGCGCAGCACGCGCGCCTTCGAGGACGGCATCGCGCAAGGTGGCGCCGGGGTGCGCGCGGTGACGTTGCCGATGGTGTGCGCGGTGGACGGCGGCTTCCCGCTGCTCCGCGACGGGAAGGTGGTCGGCGCGATCGGCGTCTCGGGGATGAATCCGTCGCAGGACGCGTTCGTCGCGCAGGCCGGAGCGGCCGCGCTCTGACGCGGCCCGGCGTCCGTTCGGGAATCCGGCAGTTCCGGCAGGAGGAGCGCGCCCCGTGGGGCAGTGCGCGCTGTCACGCGGCGAAAACGACGAAGCCCGGCGCGAGGCCGGGCTTCGAGGGCGACCGGGGAGCCGCGGGACAGGGGCTGGTGCCGCTGACTGTCCTCTGACTCCTGATTGCTGACTCCTGAGTTACATGTCCATGTCGCCCATGCCGCCCATGCCGCCCATGCCGCCGCCACCGCCCATCGGCTTCTCGTCCTTCGGCGACTCGGCGACCATCGCTTCGGTCGTCAGCATCAGCGAGGCGACCGACGCGGCGTTCTGCAGCGCGAAACGCGTCACCTTGGTCGGATCGAGCACGCCCATCTCGACCATGTCGCCGTACTGGCCGGTGGCCGCGTTGAAGCCGAAGTTACCCTTGCCCTCGACGACCTTGTTGACCACGACCGACGGCTCGTCGCCGGCGTTCTGCACGATCTGACGCAGCGGCTCCTCGATCGCGCGCAGCACGATCTTGATGCCGGCTTCCTGGTCGGGGTTGTCGCCCTTCAGGCCCTTGATGTTGGCACGGGCGCGCAGGTAGGCCACGCCGCCGCCGGCGACGATGCCTTCCTCGACGGCCGCGCGGGTCGCGTGCAGTGCGTCCTCGACGCGGGCCTTCTTCTCCTTCATCTCGACTTCGGTCGCGGCGCCGACCTTGATCACCGCCACGCCGCCGGCGAGCTTGGCCACGCGCTCTTGGAGCTTCTCCTTGTCGTAGTCGGAGGTCGCTTCCTCGATCTGCTTGCGGATGTTCTTCACGCGCGCCTCGATCGCCGCCTTCTCGCCGTGGCCGTCGATGATCGTCGTGTCTTCCTTGGCGGCCTCGATGCGCTTGGCGCGGCCGAGGTCCTTCAGCGTCGCGTTCTCGAGCTTGAGCCCGAGCTCCTCGGCGATCACCGTGCCGCCGCTCAGGATCGCGATGTCCTCGAGCATCGCCTTGCGGCGGTCGCCGAAGCCCGGCGCCTTGACGGCCACGGTCTTCAGGATGCCGCGGATGTTGTTGACGACCAGCGTCGCGAGCGCCTCGCCGTCGACGTCCTCGGCGACGATGACGAGCGGCTTGCCCGACTTGGCGACCTGTTCGAGCAGCGGCAGCAGGTCACGGATGTTCGAGATCTTCTTGTCGTGCAGCAGGATGTACGGATCCTCGAGGATCGCGACCTGCTTGTCGGGATTGTTGATGAAGTACGGCGATATGTAGCCGCGGTCGAACTGCATGCCCTCGACCAGGTCGAGCTCGTTCTCCAGGCCCTTGCCGTCCTCGACGGTGATCACGCCTTCCTTGCCGACCTTGTCCATCGCCTCGGCGATCGTCTTGCCGATCGACTCGTCCGCGTTGGCCGAGATCGAGCCGACCTGGGCGATCTCCTTGCTGGTCGAACACGGCTTGCTGATCTTCTTCAGCTCGTCGACGACCGCGACGACGGCCTTGTCGATGCCGCGCTTCAGGTCCATCGGGTTCATGCCGGCGGCGACGAATTTCATGCCTTCGGCGATGATCGACTGCGCGAGCACGGTCGCGGTGGTGGTGCCGTCGCCGGCCACGTCGGAGGTCTTGGACGCGACTTCCTTCACCATCTGCGCGCCCATGTTCTCGAACTTGTCCTTGAGCTCGATTTCCTTCGCGACGGACACGCCGTCCTTGGTGATGGTGGGCGCGCCGAAGCTGCGCTCGAGGACGACGTTGCGGCCCTTCGGGCCGAGCGTGATCTTGACGGCGTTCGACAGGATGTTCACGCCGTTCACCATCTTGTTGCGGACGTTTTCGCCGAAGCGGACGTCTTTGGCTGCCATGTTTAGTGTCTCCTGATGCGTGGGATTCGGTTCTGGGACGGGCTCGTTACGCGATCACGCCGATCACGTCGTCTTCGCGCATGTGCAGGTAGTCGGCGCCTTCCATCTTGAATTCCTGGCCGGAGTACTTGCCGAACAGGATCTTGTCGCCGACCTTCACGCCCATCGGGACGAGCTTGCCGTTGTCGTCGGTCTTGCCGGGCCCGACGGCGATCACCTCGCCCATCGAAGGCTTTTCGGCAGCCGTGTCCGGGATCACGATGCCACCGGCGGACTTCCGCTCCTCTTCCAGCCGCTTGACGATGATCCGGTCATGCAAGGGACGAAGCTTCATGTTAGCACTCACTCCTGTTGGTTGCGCTTTGAAATCATCGGGTTAGGCCAAGGAACCGCAGCCGGCGACGCGGTGCGATGGACTCCCGGCCCGATCGGGCGACGATCAAGTTGTTAGCACTCGCCCGACACGAGTGCTAATGATAGCGATCGTCGCGATCGATTTCAACCCGACGCCGTTGGCCGCCTGTCGCCGCCGCCGGCCCGCTCCGCGCATCGCCCGCCCACGCCCGCGCCGGAGGGTTTCTAATAGGACCGAGACCCCGCCGCATCCCGCTGTCCCCATGCTCCGCCCCGCCCACATCGGCCACCTCGCCATGCTTCGCTCGCTGATTCGCGACGGCGCGCGCGACGGCAGCTTCCAGCCGGAACTCGCGTGGGATTCCGCGGAGTCGGAACGCTTCTTCGCCGAACTGAAGCAGGCGCTCAAATCGGGCTATTTCGTCGTCGAGGACCCGCAGACCGGCGAAATGCGCACGGTCGCGGTGCCGGGATACGTCTACTGGGCCGACGAGACCGTCGGCAACGAGCCGCCGGTGGGCTTCGGCCTCTTCCGCGCGGCGAGAGGCGGCGGCTACGAGCTCTGGCTCGCGGGTCTCGAGGGCGCGCTGCGCGGCCGCGGCCACGGCCGGGCCATGCTCGCGGCGCTCTTCGAGACGCCCACCGGCCGGGCCACGCGCTTCGTCCGCGTGCGGCGCACAAGCCGGTACGCCGAGGCCATCGCGGGACTGCTCGAGCAGCACGGCTTCACCGCGACGCGCGAGACGCCGCACGAGACCTACTTCGTGCGCGCCACGGCCGTCGCGCCCGGCGCCCGCCGCTGAGAACGCACTGCGCCCTGCGCCAACGGCGCGGTGGGATGCCGGTCGATCGGATCCGGCGAGTCCACGCGGACTCGCGGGCGCCTCAGGCGTCGCGCCGGCCCTTCGACGGCGACACACGCAACCCCGCGCCCGCCTCAACCGCGTGCCCGGCGGCGATCCAGCCGTCGAGGCCGCCGGCGAGCGCCCGCACGTCGGGGTGCCCGCGCGCGAGCAGGATCTGCGCCGCGCGGCGCGCGGAAATCTCGTTCGGGCAGGCGCAGTAGAAGACGATGGCGCGCTCGCGCGGCAGCGCGACGGTCTCCGCGCCGATGTCGTCGAGGTCGACGAGCATCGCGCCCGGTATGTGCGGCCGCGAACGGTGCGCGAGCTGCGAACCGACGTCGACCACCAGGGGCGGCCGCGCGGACGCGAGGCGCGCGGCGAGGTCGCGGCTGTCGATCATCGCGCTGGTGACGCTGCGCGCGAGCTGCCAGCGCTGCCAGGCCTTGTACGCGACGTAGAGCGCGAAGAGCGCGCCGAGCGCCAGGCCGGCGAGCGCCCCGTGCCGCGTCATCCAGCCGAGCAGCCCGTCGATCTGTCGGCGAAAGAGCGCACCAGCGGCCATCGCCGCGCCCACCCAGAGCATTGCGCTCGCCGTCGCCGCGAGCAGGAACGAAGGCACGCGCATCCGCAGCGCGCCCGCGATCGGCGGTGCCACCGTCGAGAAGCCCGGCACGAACTTCGACACGACCAGCGAGTAGAACCCCCAGCGCTCGAAGATGCCCTCGGTCTGCCGCACGCACGCATCGGGGGACAACGACATGCGGCACAGCAGCCGCAGCACAGGATAGCCGTAGCGCCGCCCTGCCCAGAACCACAGCGTGTCGGCAACCACCGACGCCAAGACCGCAATCGCGAACACGCCGGCCGCCGAGATGCGTCCGTCGACGGCGAGCGCCGCCGCGACCATCATCGTCGGCACCGAGGGGATCGGCAGGCCGAGCTGCTGAAGGAACACGTTCAGCCCGACCAGCGCCACGCCGTGACGGAGCAGCTCTTCGAGGATGGCGTCCATGGCTTCGGCGCGTCCGGCGCTCAACCCCCGAAAGTAGGGTCAGACTCGAATTTCCGCAACGGCCGGCCCGGGGGTCGCGTGGCGAAAGTCGAGTCTGACCCCGCTTTCAGTGCGCGCGCTCCCAGTTCGGGCCGGCGCCAACGTCGACGACCAGGGGCACGGAGAGCGTCGCCACGCCGGTCATGCAACGAGGAAGCTCGGACTTCACACGCTCAAGTTCGCCCGCGGGCACCTCGAGCACGAGCTCGTCGTGGACCTGCAACAGGAGGCGCGTCGCGAGCCGGGCCTCGGCGATCCACCGGTCGACGGCGATCATCGCGAGCTTGACCAGGTCGGCGGCGGTGCCCTGCATCGGCGCGTTGATCGCGGCGCGCTCGGCGCCGGCGCGACGCGGCCCGCCGGCTGCCTTGATGTCGGGCAGCCACAGCCGGCGGCCGAACACCGTCTCGACGTAGCCCTGCTCGCGCGCGAGCTCCCGCGTGCGCCGCATGTAGTCGGCGACGCCCGGATAGCGGGCGAAATACTTGTCGATGAACTGCTGCGCTGCGCCGCGCTCGATGCCCAGCTGCTGCGCGAGCCCGAACGCGCCCATGCCGTAGATCAGGCCGAAGTTGACCGCCTTGATGTAGCGGCGCTGGTCGGCGGTGACGTCGGCGGCGGGCACGCCGAAGATCTCGGCGGCGGTTGCGCGGTGGATGTCGGCGCCCTCGTGGAACGCGCGCGTCAGCGCCGGGTCGCCGGAGAGGTGCGCCATGATGCGCAGCTCGATCTGCGAGTAGTCGGCGGACAAGATCACGTGGCCGGGCGGGGCCACGAACGCCTCGCGGATGCGCCTGCCCTCGGCCGTGCGCACGGGAATGTTCTGCAGGTTGGGATCGTTCGACGCGAGCCGCCCGGTGACGGCCGTCGCCTGCCCGAACGTGGTGTGCACGCGGCCGGTGCGCCGGTCGATCATCTGCGGCAGCTTGTCGGTGTACGTGCTCTTGAGCTTGGACAGCGCGCGGTGCTCGAGCAGGAGCTTCGGCAGCGGATAGTCGGCGGCGAGCGCCTCGAGCACCTCCTCGTCCGTCGACGGCTGCCCCGTGGCGGTCTTCTTCGTCACCGGCAGCCGCATCCGCGCGAACAGGATCTCGCCCAGTTGCTTCGGCGAGCCCAGGTTGAACGGCTGCCCCGCGAGCGCGTGCGCCTCGCGCTCGAGCGACATCACCCGCTCGGCGAGCTCGGCGCCCTGGCGCGCGAGCAGCGTCGCGTCGACCAGCACGCCGTGACGCTCCATGCGGAACAGCACCTCGCGCACCGGCATCTCGATCTCTCGGTAGAGGCGCTCGAGCTTCGCGTCGGCGGCGAGCTGCGGATGCAGGTGGCGGTGCAGCCGCAACGTCACGTCCGCGTCCTCCGCCGAGTACTCGGTCGCGTGCTCGAGGCTCACCTGGTCGAAGCCGATCTGCGACGCCCCCTTGCCGCACACTTCGGCATAGGCGATCGTCTTCCAGCCGAGGTGCCGCCACGCGAGGCTGTCCATGTCGTGGGGCTTGTGCGACTCGAGCACGTAGGACTCGAGCAGCGTGTCGTGGGCCACGCCCGCGAGCTCGATGCCGTGGTTGGCGAGCGCGTGCTGGTCGAACTTGACGTTCTGGCCGACCTTCGCGCGCTCCGCATTGCCGAACCACGGCGCGAGGCGCGCGAGCACCGCGTCGCGATCGAGCTGGTCGGGCGCGCCGGCGTAGCGGTGCGCAAGTGGCACGTAGCACGCGCGACCGGGCGCAACGCAGAACGACAGCCCGACGATGCGGTTGCCCATCGGGTCGAGGCTCGTCGTCTCGGTGTCGAACGAGACGAGCGCCGCAGCCTCGATGTCGGCGAGCCAGCGCGCCAGCGCCTCTTCCGTGAGCACCGTCTCGTAGGCGAGGTCCGTGGGCTTACCGTCGGCGGAGGTGTGCGCCGGCGGATCGAAGCGCCGGCCGGCGTCGTCGCGCGCCGCCATGGCCGCGATCGTGTCCGCCGCCGCGGCCGCGGGCGCCGCGCCGCCCGCGCGATCGCGCAGCCAGCTCTTGAACTCGAAGCGCCCGTAGAGCTCCGCGAGCTTCGCGCCGTCCGCACCGGCGATCACGAGGTCGCGCGGGGCTACCGGCAGATCGCAGTCGGTCTTCACCGTGAGGAGCTGCCGCCCTTTCGGCAGCCACTCGAGCGACGCGCGCAGGTTCTCGCCGACCACGCCGCCAATCTGCGCGGCATGCGCGACGATGTTGTCGAGCGAGCCGAACTGGGCGAGCCACTTGGCGGCCGTCTTCGGGCCGACCTTCGGCACGCCGGGCACGTTGTCCACCGCGTCGCCGGTGAGCGCGAGGAGGTCGAGCACCTGGTCGGGACGCACGCCGAACTTCGCGACGACGCCCTCGGGGTCGAGCGTCTCGTTGCTCATCGTGTTGACGCAGGTGACGCCGGGCTCGACCAATTGCGCGAGGTCCTTGTCGGAGGTAGAGATCAGCGTGTCGATGCCCTCGCGCTTCGCCGCCTTGGCGAGCGTGCCGATGACGTCGTCCGCCTCGACGCCGTCGACGACGAGGAGCGGCCAGCCGTTCGCGCGCACCAGCTCCTTCAGCGGCTCGAGCTGTCGCACGAGGTCGTCGGGCATCGGCGGCCGGTTCGCCTTGTACTGCGGGTACCAGTCGTCGCGGAAGGTCCGGCCGGGTGCGTCGAACACGACCGCGAAGTAGTCCGGCTTGCCGTCCTCGACCATTCGGCGCAACATCGCGAGCACTCCGCGCAGCGCGCCGGTGGGCTCGCCCTGTGACGTGCGCAGGTCGGGCAGCGCATGGAACGCGCGGTACAGATACGACGATCCATCGACCAGGACGAGCGTGGGCATGTCGCTTTCCGAGAAGATTCCCGAGCTGATCGACCCGCAGGCGCTCTATGCCTCCAATGGACAGGAGGCGTGGCGGGTGCTCGGGATTATGTCAGAGTTCACCGTCGCGACCGAAAGGCTGCGCGGCGTGAAGCCCGCGGTCTCGATGTTCGGCAGCGCGCGCATCGGCGAGGGGCACCCGTACTACGAGAAGACCTGCGACATCGCGCGAAGGCTGTCGGACGCGGGCTTCGCGGTGATCTCCGGCGGGGGACCGGGACTGATGGAGGCCGCGAACCGCGGCGCCTACGCCGGACGCTCGCCGGCGATCGGTCTCAACATCCTGCTGCCCGCCGAGCAGCACAGCAACGCCTACCAGGACGTCAGCGTCAACTTCCGCTACTTCTTTGCGCGCAAGATGATGTTCGTCCGCTTCGCCTCCGCGTACGTGGTGCTCCCGGGCGGCTTCGGCACGCTCGACGAGCTCTCGGAGTGCCTGACACTTGTGCAGACGGGCAAGTCGCGCAAGATCCCGATCATCCTCTCGGGCGCGGCGTTCTGGTCGGGACTCCTCGACTGGATGCGCGAGCGGCTCGTCGGCGAGGGGATGATCGCGCCCGAGGACATGGACCTCGTGCAGGTGATCGACGCGCCCGAGGCCGTGGTCGAGGCGATCTTCAGGTTCTACGAGGGCCGCGGCTTCCAGCCGACCCAGGCCGAGCGGCAGAAGATGCTGAATCTCTGAGGCGATCTCCGGGCCGCGGCGATCGCCTGCGGCCACCCCGGTCGAGCGAGCGGCCCGTACCGCGCCCCTTGGTCAGGGGGGCGCTCTGGTAGAATCGTGTCAACCGTAGCGGATACGAGCATGGCCCAGCCGCGCCCCACGCCGAACGTCGTCGCCCTGCTGCTCGCCGCGGCGTGCGCGGCCGTGCCGGCATGGTCGCAGCCCGTGCCACCGCCCCCGCCGCTCCCCGCCGAGACCGCGGTGCCGGCGACGCCACCGCTCGCCGGCGACCCCGACCTCGAGCCGCAGGTCACGATCATCCGTCGCGAGAACGAGACCGTCGAGGAAGTGCGCATGGGGGGCGAACTGCGGTTCATCAAAGTCACGCCGCGCCACGGCGTGCCGTACTACCTCATCCCCGACCAGAACGGCCGGCAGTTCACCCGCCGCGACAGCCTCGACATCTCGGTCAGAGTGCCGCTGTGGGTGCTGCTGTCCTGGTGAGCCCGACGCCCACGACAACCTCCGGCCCTCCGCGCAAGGCAGCGACAGACGCGGATGCTCCTCGATGTCGGTCTATACGACGGTTTCGGCTGAGGACCTGGACGCGTGGCTCGCCCGCTACGCGGTGGGCGCGCGCGCGGAGCTCTTGCCGATTGCCTCGGGGATAGAGAACACCAACTACTTCGTCACCACGACGAAGGGGCGCTACGTCCTCACGCTCTACGAGCGCCTGCCCCCCGAGGACCTTCCCTTCTACCTCAACCTGATGTCGCACCTCGCGAAGAGCGGCTGCGAGGTGCCGGCGCCCGAGCCGGACCGCACCGGCGCGCTTTTCTCGATCCTCAACGGCAAGCCGGCGAGCCTGGTCGCCCGTGTCGACGGTGCGCCGGTCGTCGACCCCGATGCGGCGCGCTGCCGCGCCGTCGGCGGGGCACTCGGCCGCCTGCACCTCGCCTCGCAGGGCTATCGCGCGCGGCTCACCAACCGCCGGGGCCCGGCGTGGTGGCGGCAGGCCGCGCGCGCGGTGCGGCCGTTCCTCACCCCCGACCAGAACGCGGCGATCGAGGCCGAGCTCGCCTTCCAGCAGGGGTGGGCCAAGCTCAGGCTGCCGAAAGGCGCGATCCACGCCGATCTCTTCGTCGACAACGTGCTGTTCGCCGGCGAGCGCGTCGCGGGCATCATCGACTTCGGCTTCGCCGCGACCGACTTCCTCGCCTACGACGTGGCGATCGCGGTCAACGACTGGTGCGACGAGAACGGCGCGCTCGACGCGGACCGCGTCGCCGCGTTCCTGGACGGCTACCACGCGGTGCGCCCGCTTTCCGCCGACGAGCGCGCGCAGTGGCCGGGACTCCTGCGCGCAGCGGCACTGCGCTTCTGGCTCTCCCGGCTCTACGACCTGTACCTGCCGCGCCCGGGCGAGCTCACGCACGCTCACGACCCGTCGCGGTTCGAGCGCATCCTGCGCGCGCGCGCGGCGACGATGCCGCAAATGCCGGAGCTTCCGTGCTGACCACCGCGTCGCCCGGCGCCGCATGACCACGCCCGCGCGCGCGACCGACGTCGTGTTCACGCGCCACCCGGCGCGGCGCGGCCTGGCCTGGCTCACCGAGTCCTGGGCGATGTTCTCTCGCGCCCGGCTGCCGTGGCTCGTGCTGATCTCGATGTACTACGCCATCCTTCTCGCCTTGAACCTCGCGGGGGTGAAGCTCTTCGGCGAGAACCTGGCGACGCTCGCCGGGCAGCTCCTGTGGCCGCTGCTGAAACCGGTGCTCGCGGTCGGGCTGCTTGCCGCGGCGTGGGCCCAGGAGCGCGGCGAAACGCCGGGCCCCGGGGACCTGTTCAAGGGCTTCAAGGCCAACGTGCGCGCGCTGGTCGCGCTCGGCTTCGTGTTCGTCGCAGGCGTCGCGCTCGCCGCGCTGGCGACGTCGCTGGTCGACGGTGGCCTGTTGCTGGGCCTGGTCGCGGGCGACACACCGCCGACCGTCGAGTCGCTTTCGGACGGACGACTGCAGGGCGGCCTGCTGTTCGGCGCGTTGGTCGCGCTCCCGGTGACGCTCGCGCTGTGGTTCGCGCCCGCGCTGGTCGTGTTCCAGGACGCGAGCCCCGCCACCGCGCTCGGTGCGAGCCTGCGCGCGGCGCTCGCCAACTGGCGTCCGCTGCTCGTCTATGCGTTCGGCGTGTTCGCCTTCGGCGTCGTGCTGCCGCTCTTCGCCGGCCAGACGCTGCTGATGCTGGCGCCCAGCGAGGCGATGCTCGCGTTCGTGCGCTTCCTGCTGCTCGCCTACGGCCTCATGTTCGCGGCGACGCTGCACATCTCGGATTACGTGAGCTACCGCGACGTCTTCCACAGCGGCGAGACGCTCGCGCCGGTCGCCCCGGGCAACCCGCGCTAGGCCCCGCAGGCGAGATGCGCGAAGGAAGTCCGCCGCGGAGCGCGATCGCGCGCTGGCTGCCCGGCGTCGCGCAGCTCGCCGAGGCCCGCCGGACGTCGCTCGTCGGCGACGTCGCGGCTGGCGCCGCGGTGGCGATCGTGATGATCCCGTCGGTCCTCGCCTACTCCGAGCTCCTCGGGGTCGCGCCCGAGCTCGGCCTGTACTCGGCGCTCGGCGCGATGGCCGGCTACGCGCTGTTCGCGAGCTCGCGCAAGTGCATCGTCGGGCCCGACACCACCGTCGCCCTGCTCGCTGCGAGCGCGATCGCGCCGCTCGCCGCGGGCGACCCGGTCCGCGCCGCCGCGCTGGCCGCCGCGCTCGCGATGATGTCGGGCGCGCTGCTCGCGATCGCGGCGCGCTTCGACGTCGGCGCCGCCGCCGACCTCCTTTCCAAGCCGGTGCTGGTCGGCTACGCGAACGGCGCG
>Ga0114939_10000711_pt1 | contig 27447 bp, 27 predicted proteins | sample AshMeaCrysSpring_FD_87196 | JGI IMG/M metagenome (GOLD analysis project Ga0114939, IMG submission 87196) | Groundwater microbial communities from Big Spring, Nevada to study Microbial Dark Matter (Phase II) - Ash Meadows Crystal Spring | ecosystem: Environmental > Aquatic > Deep subsurface >...
CCGCTCGTCATCGCCATCGGGACGCTCATTGCACCCGCCACGAGTAGATCTCCTCCGGCTTCGGCTCGAACAGCGTCGCCGCGCGGATGTCGGGCAGCTTCGCGAGTGAACGGAACTCGGAGGCGATAGCGACGTAGTGATCGGTCTCCGCAACGACCGCGGGCTTGCACGCGAACGCGTCGCGAACAATGGCCAGCTTGTCCTCGGTGCCCATGAGGAAGGTGTAGAAGCCGTCGAACGCCTCGAAGCCGCGATGGATGGCCGCCTCCAGGTCGTCGCCTTCACGCATCCGCCATTCCAGGTAGCGGCAGGCGGCCTCCGTGTCGCAGTCGCCGTCGAAGCGGATGCCGAGCGGTTCGAGGCGGCGCCGGATCTGGTAGGGGTTGGAGAGCGAGCCATTGTGCACGACGCACCAGTCCTCGCCCGCGGTGTAGGGATGCGCGTTCTCGGGCGTCACCGCCGATTCGGTCGCCATCCGCGTGTGGCCCACGAGATGCGTGCCCGCGACGTCGGCAAGCCCGTAACGCGCCACGACTTCGGCGGGCAGGCCGACGTCCTTGTAGAGGTCGATGCGCCGGCCCGCGGAGAGGACGACCAGCTGCGGAAACGCCGCTCGCACCCACTGCTTCACCCGAGCAGGCGAGGCCGCGGACTCGATCACCGCATGGTTCGCCCTCACGGCCACCGTTGCGTCGGGGCCGAGGACCGCGACCGCGTCGTTCGCAAAGGCGCGCCAGTCGAGCGTTCCGCTCGTGTCGTGCAGCGACAGCTTGCGCCGTTCGACTGCGGTCGGCGCAGTGTAGACCGCGAGGCCGGCCGAGTCCGGCCCGCGCTCGGTCATGCCGATGAGCATCGGCAGCATCCACTCGCCGAGCTTCGGCCGTAGCTCGGGCGTCTTCACCAGCAGTCCGACGATTCCGCACACGGCGCGCTCTCCTTCAGAAGAACTCGATGTAGCGCGACCGCTCCCAGTCCGACACGTGGCGCGAGTACTCGACCCACTCCATGCGCTTGAGCTCGATGAGCTCGCGCGCGAGGTCCACGCCGAGCGCCGCGCACAGCACCTCGTCACGCTCCAGCTCGTCGATGGCCTCGTTCAGGTTCTGCGGCAGGAGTCGTACGCCGTGCTCGCAGAGCTTCTCGGTCGACCACTCGTAGAGGTTCTCGTTGATCGGCTTGCCCGGGTCGAGCTTGCGGTCGATGCCGTCGAGTCCCGCGGCGAGGATCGCTGCCGTCGCGAGGTAGGGGTTCATCGAGCCGTCGGGCAGCCGCAGCTCGAGCCGACCATAGGGAATGCGCACACAGGCGGTGCGATTGTTGTCGCCGTAGGCGATGTACGCCGGCGCCCACGTCGCGCCCGAGAGCGCGCGGCCGACGACCAGCCGCTTGTACGAGTTGGCGCTCGGCGCAACGATCGCCGCGAGCGCGCGGGCGTGGGCGAGCACGCCGCCGAGGAAGTGGTAGCCGGTTTGCGACAGTCCGAGGCCGTTCGGGTCGCGGTCGTCGTGGAAGAGGTTCCTCGTCCGGCTATTGCCCATCGAGATGTGGAAGTGCGCGCCGGTGCCGGTGCGATTGCCGAAGGGCTTCGGCATGAACGTGCCGACCATGCCCATCGAGCGTGCGATCTCGGACACCGCCATCTTGAACAGCACGAACCGGTCGGCGGTGGTGAGCGCATCGGCATAGGTGTAGTTGACCTCGAACTGGCCGTTCGCGTCCTCGTGGTCGATCTGGTAGATGTCGAAGCCGACCTGCTTTAGCGAATCGACGAGTCGTTCGATGAACACTGCGGAGCGCGCGAGGCCCTTGTAGTCGTAGCAGGGCTTCTCGAGCGCGTCGGTGTCGTCGAACGGCGCCAGCGAGCCATCGTCGTTCCGCCGTAGCAGCATGAACTCGGGCTCTATGCCGGTGTAGAGCGTCAGCTTGCGGTCCGCGAGCGCGGCGAGCTGGCGCTTCAGCGCGACGCGCGAGCAGTAGCGGTAGGGCTCGCCCTTCACGTACCCGTCGCACGCCAGGCGCGCGAACCCCGGTATCCAGGGCACGAGCGACAGCGTCGCGAGATCGCCGCGCGCCATGTAGTCCGGCCCGTGCGGCCCCATGCCGAGACCCCACAGCGCGAAGCCCGCGAAACCCGCGCCGTCCTCGAGCACCATGTCGAGGTGCTCGGCCGGGACCGCTTTCGCCTTCGCCGAGCCGTGGATGTCGACGAACTGCGCGAGCACGAACTTGACCGCGTTTTCCTTGAGAAACTTCTTCGCCGCCTGTGGCGTCATGGGCCCTCGCCGTCGGGATGCAGAATGTGCGCGAGGCGTGCGAGGCCCACCGGCCCTCCGCCTTCTTCCGCGATGATCTCGAGCAGGGTGCGATGCAGATACGCCCCGAAGGTCGGGTCGCACCAGATGCGAAACAGCGGCACGTCGCGTGCGCGCTGCGGCACGACGAGGACGGACACGCCGGCCATGGAGGTCATCGCCAGCGGGCCGCCCTCCGGAGTGGCCTGCGCGAGCGGCGCCGCGAAGTCCACGCTGCAGACCTGCAGCAGTACGTCGTTCGCGCGCCGCCCTGTGAGCACGAGCGCACAGTCCTGCCGCAGGACCGGATAGACGCCGGCCGCGCCGTGCCCGAGCGCAGCCTCCAGCGCGAACGCGCGGAGTCCGTCGTCCTCGACGAGGAACTCGGTCGCCGCAAGACGTGCCACGAGTCCCTGCGCGCCGCCGCCACCGGGAAGCGCTCGCCAGGCGTTCGGCCCCGCCGCCACCTCGATGCCCCGCGCGGCGAGCCATTGCGCGGCGCCGGGCCCCTTGAGGCCCGTGCGGGCGCGGCGCGAGAGGTCCGCCAGCGCGAGTGTCGCCGGGTCGCCCTCGCGCTTGTTCGCGTCCACCACGCGCATGCCCGCGCGCTCGCCGAACGTCGCGGCCGACGCAAGATGCGTGTCATGGAGCGGCCCCGTGCGCGTTGCGCTCGTCACGCCGCCTCCGCAAGCTTTTGCCGCCTGCCGTCGGCGTCGTAGAACGGCGGACGGACGACCTTCGCCGTGACGAGCGCGCCGTCGGTGACGCGGATCGCAATCTGCCGCCCGGGCTGCGCGAGCCGGGGCGCGAGCATCGCGAGCCCGATGTGCCTGCCGAGCGTCGGGCTGAAGGCGACGCTCGTCACGCGTCCGGCAATCTCGCACGCGTCGATGACGAGATGGCACTCGGCGACACGCTCGATCGCTTCGCCAGGAACAAGCTCGATTCCCACGAGCGCCTGTCGCGGCGGCTTCTTCGCCAGGATCGCAAGGCTCCGCTGTCCGACGAAGAACGGCTTGTCCATCTTCACCGCCCAGGCACAGCCCGCCTCGAAGGGGTTCGTGAGCGCGTCGGTGTCCTGGCCGACGATGAGGTGCCCCTTCTCGAGCCGCAGCAGGCGCTGCGCCTCGATGCCGAACGGGCGGATGCCGAGCTCGGAGCCCGCCTCCATGAGCGCGTCCCAGAGCGTGACGGCGCGGTCGTGCGCCACGTGGATCTCGTAGCCGAGCTCGCCGACGAAGCCGATGCGCAGCACGCGTGCGGGGATCCCGGCCACTTCGAGCTCACGTGCGGCGAGATACGGGAACACCGCCTCGGTCACGTTCGCGCGCGTGAGCCGGGCGAGCACCTCGCGCGCCTTCGGCCCGGCGAGGTTGACCGCGGCACGGTGCCCGGTGACGTTGACGATGCCGCATTGCATCCGCCACATCGTGTTGAGCCGCGTGAGCTCGCGGTAGACGTTGGCCGAGCCCGAGGTGGTGGTGGTGAAATAGAACCGCTGGTCGCCGAGGCGCGCGACCACGCCGTCGTCGATGATCGTGCCGGCCTCGTCGACCATGAGGCCGTAGCGCGTCGTACCGGGACTCATATTGGCGAAGCGCCCGGTGTAGACGCGCTCGAGGAACGCCGCCGCATCCTCGCCGCTCACCTCGATCTTGCCGAGCGTGCCGACGTCGATGAGGCCGACGGCGGTGCGGACGGCGAGCACCTCTTCGCGGATGGCTTCGAGCCGCCGATTGCCCGGGACCGCGTAGTACTCCGGCCGCCGCCACGGCGCGGCGAGCATGAAGACCGCGCCCAGCGCTTCGTGACGTGAGTCGAGCGGCGTCTCGCGTTCGACCGTGAAGCCGCGGCCGGCGAGGTGGGCGAGCGGCACGGGATGGAAGAACGGCCGGGCGGTGGTCGTGCCCACCGCCTCGATCGGCTGACCGGTGAGGCGCGCGAGGATGCGCACGGCGTTCATGTTCGAGTGCTTTCCCTGGGAGGGCCCCATGCCGACCGTCGTGTAGCGCTTGAGCAGCTCGATGTTGTCGAAGCCCTCCTGCACCGCATTGGCGAAGTCCTGCAGCTGCAGGTCCTCGTCGAAGTCGACGAAGTTCTTGCCCTTCGGGTGCGCGAAGATCGGATACGGATGCGAAGGACGCTGCGGCTCTACGGACACGCGCAGCGTGTTGCCTGCAGCGCGCAGCCCGAGCGCGCGGGCGGCTTCGAGCCCTGCGCGCTCGCCGTCGGCGAGCTTCGCGTCGAACGCGTACACGCCGTTCACGCGGCCACACGCGAACACGCCGGACGGCAGCGCGTGCGGCACGAACTGCGCGAGCACTTCGTCGTAGCGCATCCGTGCCCCCGCCTGGTAGAGCAGGTTCGCGGCCGGCGCCCAGCCGACGCTCACGACGAGGCCGTCGCAGGCGATGCGTTCGGTGCGGGCGGCGTTCAGCGCCCCGCCGGGCGTGAGCGGCGCGAGCATGGCGTCGCGCAGCACGTCGTGTCCGGCGCGCGCTTCGTACACGCCATGGCCGAGCCGCACCGGGATGCCGCGCGACGCGAGCTCGCGGCACGCCTCGTCGTCCGCCGGTGATTGGTTCAGGTCGGCTACCGCCGCGACGTCGATCCCGTGCGCGAGCAGGTCGAGCGCGGCGCGGTAGCCGTCGCGGTTCGCCGCGAGCACCACCGCGCGGGTCATCGGCGCGACGCCATAGCGATGAAGCAGGCGCTGCGCCGCGGAGGCGAGCATAACGCCGGGCACGTCGTTGCCGCGGAACACGGCCGGCTGCTCGAAGGCGCCCGTGGCGACCACCAACGCGCGCGCGCGCATCTTGGTGATGCGGTCGCTTTCGACGAGGGGCACCCAATGGTCGGCGTAGCAGCCCGCAGCGACGGTGCCGGTGCGAAGCGACACGCGTGGGTGGTCAGCGCAGCGTGCGACCCGCTCTGCTGTGTGCGCGGCAACGGGATCGTCGTCACCGACGAGCGCGTAGGTGCCGCTGCCGCCCGCCCGCGCGTTCTCGTCGACGATCACCACGCGCGCCCCTGCGTCCGCGGCGACCAGCGCGGCCGAGAGTCCCGAGGGGCCGGCGCCGATCACCAGCACGTCGCAGAAGTCATAGCGCTTCGGCGTGCGCTTGCGCGGCGTGTTCACGTCGACGCGACCGAGACCGGTGAGCGCCCGGAACATTGCTTCCCAGCGCGGGAACCAGCGCCGGTCGTGGAACGCCTTGTAGTAGAAGCCGACCGGCAGGAGCGGCGACAGCCGGTCGAGGAAGCGACGCCGATCCCGGTCGAGCCCGCCGTCGGTGTTGACCGCGAAGAGCCGCATGCCCTCGACCAGCGACGTCACGTCCGCGCGCACGTTGGGTCGGTCGTCCCACTGCAGGAGTGCGTTGACGTCGTGATTCGCGAGCGAGAGCACGCCCCGCGGCCGGTGGTACTTGAAGCTGCGGCCAAGCACGCGCACGTCCGCTGCACACAGGGCGCTCGTGATGGTGTCGCCCGCGAAGCCGGCATGGCGGCGACCCTCGAGCTCGAACACGAGGCGGCGCGAGCGGTCGATCCACTCGCCGCGGAGCGGCGCGAGGCGCTTCACAGGCCCTCGCCCCAGAGGTAGGTGCGCACCACCGCGTCGCGCGCCGTGTCGCGCTCGGCGACGAACCACACGCCGCTCGGCGCGTGGCACCACCATTCGCGCTTCACGCCCGGCGCGCCATTGCGATTGAAGACGTAGTCCGCCCATTCGGCATCGCTCGCGCGCGCGGGATCCGGCATCGCGCGGATCTCGCCCCAGTAGAAGAACTCGCTCACCGGGCGCGGACCGTTCACCGGACAGTGCAGAAGCTTCATGGCGCCCCGACCACTTCAGTGCCCGACCGAAGCCGCGCCCTTCTCGCCGGTCAGCCGGTAGTCGGCGAAGCGGTCGAGGCCGAAGCTCTCGATCAGCGGGTGGTTCGTGTCGTTCGCGACCGTGTGCGCCATGGTCTTACCGCACACAGGTGTCGCCTTGAAGCCCCACGTGCCCCAGCCGGCGTCGAGGTAGAAGCCCGCCACCGGCGTGCGGCCCATGATGGGCGCGAAGTCCGGCGTCATGTCGGCCATGCCCGCCCATTGGCGGTTCACGTTGACGTGCGAGAGGCACGGGAACAGGTCGAGCATGTGCGCGGCGAGCCCTTCGGCGAAGTCGAAGGTGGAGCGCGTCGAGTGCAGCTCGTAGGGGTCGAGCGAGGAACCCATGACGAGCTCCCCGCGCGCCGATTGACTAATGTAGATGTGCAGGCTGCCGGAGACGACGATCGGGTCGAGGAATGGCTTCACCGGCTCGCTCACCATCGCCTGCAGCGGATGCACGTAAAGCGGCGAGCGGATGCCGACCATGTCGAGGAGGCGCGGCGTCGAGCCCGCGACCGCGCAGAGCACCTTGCCGGTCTCGATGCGCCCGCGGTTCGTCTGCACCGCGCGCACGCGGCCGCCATCGACCTCGATGCCCGTGACCTCGGTACGCTGGTGGATCTCGACGCCGCGGCGATCCGCGCCGCGGCCGTAGCCCCACGCGACGGCGTCGTGGCGGGCGATCGCCCCGGGCTCGTGGTACAGCGCTCCGAGGACCGGCGCGTGACCGCCGCAGGAGACGTCCATCATCGGCATCGCGCGCTGCACGTCGCCCGCGTCCACGACCTCGCTCTTGACGCCGAGGTGCTTGTTGACCTCCGCGCGCCAGCGCATCGTGCGCATAGCGCTGTCGGTGTGCGCGAGCGTGTAGTGGCCGCGAGTCGAATAGAAGAGGTTGAGGTCGAAGTCCTCGGCGAGGTCCTGCCAGAGCCGCACGCTCTCGTCGTAGAACCCGACGCCCTCCGGCGTGAGGTAGTTCGACCGGATGATGGTCGTGTTGCGGCCGGTGTTGCCGCCGCCGATGTAGCCCTTCTCGAGCACCGCGACGTCGCTGATGCCGTGGTCGCGTGCAAGGTAGTAGGACGCGGCGAGGCCGTGGCCGCCGGCGCCGATCACGACCACGTCGTACCGCGGCGCGAGCCGGTCGTGCGCGGTGAACATGCGCGGCTCCGGGTAGCCCGGCGAAAGCGCGAAGCGCAGCAGGCGGAACGGCATGACGAAGCGTCGCGAAGGCCGGCATGCGACGGTGCGGAGGACTCCATATCTTGCATCAAGGTTGCAAGCCATGCAACGCGCGTAGAATCAGCGCGAAGGAGGCGAGCATGCGCCCCAGGAAGCCTTCCGGTCCCGGCCCGAGCGTTCTCGACCACCATCTCGGCACCGCGATTCGCGAACTGCGGCAGCGCAACCGGCTCACGCTCGCCGAGGTCGCGGAACGGGCGGGACTCTCGCGCGGCATGCTGTCGCGCATCGAAACCGGCCGGGCGTCCATGAGCCTCGAGTCTCTGCGCCGAGTCGCCGCCGCACTCGGCGTTTCCATGGGCTCGCTCTTCCGCGGCTTCGACGCGCCGGCAGGCCGCGCGCAGCACGTGAAGAAGGGCGAGGGCATGGAGGTGGTGCGCCGGGGCACGCGCCGCGGTCACACCTACCACCTGCTCGCCTACGACCAGGGACCGCGCAAGCTCTTCGAACCGTTCCTGATCTCGATGGACGACGCCTCGGAAACGTTCCCCACGTTCGAGCACCCGGGCGTCGAGTTCATCTACATGCTGCAGGGGAAGCTCGAGTACCGTCACGGCGACCGCACCCACCTCCTGCAACCCGGCGACTCGCTTACCTTCCCGGGCGATGTCCCTCACGGGCCGGAACGACTGGTCAAGCTGCCGATCCGCTTTCTGTGCGTGATCATCTACGGGGGCGGCGCGACCGAGGAGTGACGCCTGAACGCGGCGGCCCGCCCGCTCGCCGCTGCGCGCTGCGGAGCGCGAAAAGAAAAGGGGGCACCGTTGCGGTGCCCCCGAAAGCAAGCCCTATTCGGGCTTCGCCCCTGCTCCGTGCGCGGCGCGGACGCTCCTAGCCCGCGCCGCGGGTGCTACATCAGCTGTGATATGCGGACTCCCCGTGCTGGGTGATGTCCAGGCCCTCGCGCTCCTCTTCCTCGGTCACGCGCAGTCCGACGACCATGTCGGTGACCTTGTAGGCGATCAGCGAGACGATGGCCGACCAGATGATGGTGGTGACGACCGCCGTCGCCTGGGTCACGACTTGGCCCCCGATCGAGTAATCGGGGCTCGCCGCGTTCGCCACGTAGTCGTAGATCCCGGTGCCGCCGAGCGCAGGCGCGCAGAGCACGCCCGTCATCAGCGCACCGAGGATCCCGCCGACCGCGTGCACGCCGAACACGTCGAGAGCATCATCCGCGCCGAGCATGTGCTTGAGACCGTTCACGCCCCAGAGGCACACCGCGCCGGCGAGCAGCCCGAGGACGATGGCGCCCATCGGCCCGACGAAGCCGCACGCCGGGGTTACGGCCACCAGACCCGCGACTGCACCGGAAGCCGCGCCGAGCATCGACGGCTTGCCCTTCAGGAGCCACTCGAGGAAGGTCCACGAGAGCACCGCCGCGGCGGTGGCGAGCATCGTGTTCACGAAAGCGAGCATCGCCGTGCCGTTGGCCTCGAGGTTCGAGCCGACGTTGAAGCCGAACCAGCCCACCCACAGCAGCGAGGCGCCAACCATGGTGAGCGTGAGGCTGTGCGGCGTGAACGCCTCCTTGCCGAGCCCGATGCGCTTGCCGATGAGGTAGGCGCCGACGAGTCCCGCCACACCGGCGTTGATGTGCACCACGGTGCCGCCGGCGAAGTCGAGCGCGCCCTTGGCCCAGAGCCAGCCCGCGTTCGCGGTCACGGCCTCGAGCGTCTTCGCGTCGGTGATCGCGTCCGGGCCGTCCCAGTACCACACCATGTGCGCGATCGGCAGGTACGAGAACGTGAACCAGATGACCATGAAGATCAGCACCGCGCTGAACTTCATGCGCTCGGCGAACGCGCCGACGATCAGGCAGGGCGTGATCGCCGCGAACGTGAGCTGGAACACCACGAAGACGTATTCGGGGATCACCACGCCCTTCGAGAAGGTTGCAGCGACCGAGTCCGGCGTGATTCCCCTGAGGAACGCCTTGTCGAAGCTGCCGAAGAACGGGTTCCCGGCTGTGAACGCGACGCTGTAGCCGTAGAGCGCCCAGAGTACTGCGAGCAGCGAGAACACGACGAACACCTGCATCAGCACCGAGAGCATGTTCTTCTGGCGCACCAGGCCGCCGTAGAAGAGCGCGAGCCCCGGGATCGTCATCAGCGTCACGAGCACGGTGGCGACGTACATGAAGCCGGTGTCGCCCTTGTTGGGCACGGGTGCCGCCGCCGGCGCCTCGGTCTTTTCTTCGACGCTGACGGTCTCGGTGACCGTACCGGCCTGGGTCTGCGTCTTCACCGTCTCGGTCACCGTCGTCGTGGTCACCACCGGTGCTGAGGCCTTGTCGCCTACCTCCGCGGGCTTCGTCTGGGCCACCGCCCCGGTGGCAAGTGCCATTCCCAGCCAAAGCAGCGCGAGCGCAATAAGCTTTCTCATCACATGCTCCCTCACAGCGCTTCCGGACCGGTCTCGCCGGTGCGGATACGCACGACCTGCTCGAGGTCGTAGATGAAGATCTTGCCGTCGCCGATCTTCCCGGTGTTGGCCGACTTCTCGATCGCCTCGATGACCTGGTCGACCATCTCGCTCTTCACCGCGACCTCGACCTTCACCTTGGGCAGGAAGTCGACGACGTACTCGGCGCCGCGGTAGAGCTCGGTGTGACCCTTCTGGCGGCCGAATCCCTTGACCTCGGTGACGGTGAGGCCCTGCACGCCGATGGCGGACAGCGCCTCCCGCACCTCGTCAAGCTTGAAGGGCTTGATGATCGCAGTGATGAATTTCATGTGTGCTTCCTTGGAGAGTGGGCCCGCGGCCGGGCGTGTGGTCCGGGCCGCGGGGAGGCGACTTCAGAACGTTCGGCCGATGGAGAGGACGGCGTTGAAGGCGCCCAGCTCGCGCACCTTGCCCTCGCCGTTCACCGCGTACCAGTAGTCCTTGTTGGCGTTGGTGCCGACGAGCGCGAGGCCGAGGAGCCAGCTGTTCCAGTCGTAGACCACGCCGACCTTGTAGTCGAAGTAGCTCAGGTCGGCGTAGTTCTTGACCCACGTGTAGCCGGCGCTGCCGAGGAGCGTGAGCTTCGGCATGATCTCGTAGGACGCCGAGGCGACGAGGTACTGCGTGCCGCGGGTGCCGCCGTTCGGCGGGAGCGGGCTCGCGCCCGTGTCCGGGTTCGCGCCGACCCAGTTCTGGATCACGCCCTGCGTGAGGCCAAAGTAGTCGGTAAGCGCGTAGTAGTACTTGAGCGAGACGAACTTCCAGGAGCCGCCGACGTAGATCTCCCAGTTGTTCGTGTTGCTGAAGCTGTTCACTTCGCCGAACTGGTTCACGCCCGACGGGTACTTCGAGTTCGGGTAGTAGTAGAAGATGGTGCCGAGGTCGAGGCCCCAGTCGTCCCAGGTCTTCTTCCAGCCGCCGTAGAAGTCCATCTCGATGGACGAGCCGTTCGGGAACGTGTTGCCCGAAACGTTGGAGTTCCAGTTCCCGGCGTAGAAGCCGCTCGCGTGCGAGTAGTCGAAGCCGCCCTGGATCGCCGGCGCCCAGAAGTTGCTGCCCCCGAACGTCTGCGAGATGCCGCGGAAGCGATAGTCGGTGACGAGCGTCAGGTTCCCGGTGAACGTGTGCTCCGACTGCGGCACCGGCGCCGAGGCGCTCGAGCCCGGAGCGGTGCCGGGCGCGGTGTCGGTCGTGTTCGTTTGTGCGAGGGCGCTGCCCGCGCCGAGCGCGAGCGTCACGGCTGTCGTGGCCACGAGCTTCTTCATTGTGCTTCCCCTTTTGTTGGCTGATAGAACCACGAGACCATCAGCATTTCATGTGCCAGCTGAAATTGCGTTTTTGGCTCAAGGACTTGCCATCGCGTGGCGACACTGCCGCAACAGAATCGCACCGTAGCAGTGCGGCATTGGGCGTCGATGCACCGCAGTCGGGCGGGCTGCTGGTGCGAAAGCGGCAAAACGGCCCGTGCTAGACTCGTGCGCGAACTTCCCCGGGAGATTTGGCATGCGCCCCGAGGCGCTCCTCAACGAACTCTCGGCGGGTCTCGCCGCCGCGCTCGCTGCAAGCCCCGCGAAGGACTTCGAGCGCAACGCCCGCGCGATGCTGACCGCGGGCTTCTCGCGCCTCGATCTCGTCACCCGCGAGGAGTTCGACATCCAGTCGCGTGTCCTGGCACGCACGCGCGAGCGGCTCGCTGAGCTCGAGGCGCGCGTCGCGACGCTCGAGGCGGCCGCGGCCCGCGATCCCCGTTAGCCAACGCGCGCGCGATGTCGCTCGCGGTCGTGCGCAGCCGGGCGCTCGCCGGGCTCGACGCCCCCCCGGTCGATGTCGAGGTGCACATCGGGGCCGGACTTCCGAGCTTCACCATTGTCGGCCTCGCCGAGACCGAGGTGAAGGAAAGCCGCGAACGCGTGCGCGCCGCGCTCGCGAACTGCCGCTTCGAGCTCCCGGCGCGGCGCATCACGGTCAATCTCGCGCCTGCCGAGCTGCCGAAGGAAGGCGGCCGCTTCGACCTGCCGATCGCGCTCGGCATCCTCGCTGCGTCCGGTCAGCTGTCAGCGGCGCAGCTCGATGCGCACGAGTTCGCCGGCGAGCTCTCGCTCACGGGCGAACTGCGCCCGGTGCGCGGTGCGCTCGCCATGACGTGCCGCGCGCGCGATTCGCAACGCAGCTTCGTGCTGCCGACGGAGAGCGCGGCCGAAGGCGCTCTGGTTGCCGGTGTGCGGGTGCTGGCGGCGTCCACCCTCCTCGAGGTGTGCGCGCATCTGCAGGGGCAGGCGCCGCTCGCGCAAGCGGTTGCTCCGGCAGCCACGGCTGCCGCCGTGTATCCCGACCTCGCCGACATCAAGGGCCAGGCGAGCGCCAAGCGCGCGCTCGAGGTCGCGGCCGCGGGGACCCATTCGTTGCTGATGCTCGGCCCGCCGGGCACGGGCAAGTCGATGCTGGCGCAGCGGCTGCCGGGCGTCCTCCCGCCGCTCACCGCAGAGCAAACGCTCGACACCGCGGCCGTGCAGTCGCTCGCCGAGGGCGGCTTCCGCCCCGAGCGCTGGGGCGAGCGGCCGTTCCGCGCGCCCCACCACACCGCTTCGAGCGTCGCACTCGTCGGCGGCGGCAGTGACCCGCGCCCCGGCGAGATCTCCCTCGCGCATTTCGGGATCCTGTTTCTCGATGAGCTCCCCGAGTTCGACCGCCGCGTCCTCGAGGTGCTGCGCGAGCCGCTCGAGTCCGGGCGCGTCACGATCTCGCGCGCCGCGCGGCAGGCCGAGTTCCCGGCGCGCTTCCAGCTCATCGCCGCGATGAATCCCTGCCCGTGCGGCTACCTCGGGCACTACAACGGCAGGTGCCGCTGTACGCCCGATCAGGTGGCGCGCTACCGCGCCCGCGTTTCGGGGCCGCTCCTCGACCGCATCGACATCCGCGTCGAGGTGCCCGCGGTGCCCGAAGAGGATCTGCTGCGCCCGGGCGCCGGCGAGTCCAGCGAGGCGGTGCGCAGCCGCGTGAGCGCCGCCCACGCGCGCCAGATCGAGCGCCAGGGCGTCGCGAACGCCGACCTCCCGCCCGGAGAGGTCGAGCGCCACTGCCTGCCCGAGCCTGCGGGCGAGGCGCTGCTGCGGCAGGCGATCTCGCGACTCGCGCTTTCCGCGCGCGCCTATCACCGCATACTGAGGCTCGCGCGCACGATCGCCGACCTCGCCGGCATGCGCAGCGTCGGCGCCACGCACGTGGCGGAGGCGATCCAGTACCGCCGCATCGATGCGCTCGTCTGAACGCCGCTTCGTCCCGCACGCCGCAGCATGCGGGCCGGCATCTGCGCCGCTCGCGCGCGCGGATCGCGAACCCGTCGCTTGAATCGCATGGCCACCTACGCGATCGGCGACGTCCAGGGCTGCTACGGCTCGCTCGTGCGCCTTCTCGACGCGATCGAGTTCGACCACCACGACGACCGGCTGTGGTTCGTCGGCGACCTCGTCAACCGCGGGCCCGAATCGCTCGAGGTGCTGCGCTTCGTGAGGTCACTCGGCGAGCGTGCCGTGGTCGTGCTCGGCAACCACGATCTGCACCTCGTGGCGCTCGCCGCGGGCTACGGGCGCCGCCGTGCCGACGACACGCTCGAAGCCGTGCTCGCCGCGCCCGATGCGGCGGAGCTAATCGCGTGGCTGCGTCGCCGGCCGCTGATGCATCTCGAGCCGCCCTACGCAATGGTCCACGCCGGCCTGCTGCCGCAGTGGACGGTGCAACGTGCACGCGAACTGGCAGCGGAGGTCGAGTCGGCGCTGCACGAGCCCTACTACCGCGACTTCCTCGCGATGCTCTACGGCTCGAAGCCCGACCGCTGGGAGGACGGCCTGCTCGGCTTCGATCGCCTGCGCGTGATCGTCAACGCCATGACGCGCATGCGCTTCTGCAGTGCCAAGGGGGTCATGGACTTCCGCACCAAGGGCGAGCCCGACGAGGCTCCCGAGGGCTTCCATCCCTGGTTCGAAGTGCCCGGCCGCGCGAGCCGCGACACCGCCATCGTCTGCGGCCACTGGTCCGCGCTCGGCCTGCGCATCACGCGGAATCTGCTCGCGCTGGATACGGGGTGCGTGTGGCGGGGGAAGCTGACGGCGGTGCGGCTCGAGGATCGCGAGGTGTTTCAGGTACGCTGCCCGCGTGCGCAGGATCCAGCGCTCGCGCGATAGCGTCGTGCGCCGCGTGGGCGAGCGTCCGCCGCTCCGCTTGCGCGGCCGCAAGCGGCGCCAGGAATTCGATCTCGGCCACGAGCCGGCGCGCCGAGACGATCGACCACAGCGATTGCGCGAGGCTCGTGTCGCCGACGTAATCGGCGGCGTGATTCGGGTGCCCGCGACCGTCCGTGTAGCGGATCAGCACCGGCTGCACCATGCCGCCCGCGGCGATCGCCGGCTGCAGCAGCGCGGCGTGGAATCGCCGCACGTGCGTCCCGTCGGTTGTGGTGCCCTCCGGGAAGACGATGACGCGACCGCGCTCGGCGAGCGTGGCGACGATGCGCTCGTTGGTGCGCCGCGCGTGCCGGCCGCGGCCGCGCTCGATGAAGATCGTGCCGACGTTCGTGACCAGCCGCCCGAGCACGGGCCAGCCGGCGATCTCGGACTTCGCCACGAAGATGCCCGGCGCCACGGTATAGAGCGCGAAGATGTCGAGCCAGGAGACGTGGTTCGCGACGAGCAGCGTGCCGAGCCCCGCGCCGTCGGGGACGTGGGTCGCGTGCACGCGCACGCCGAGGATGGCGAGCAGCCGCCGCGACCAGGCCGCCGACGTGCGATCCTGCCGCGCCGGGGCGAGCGACACGAAGCGGCGCGACAGCCATAATCCGCGCGCCAGGTGCGCGGGGATGCGGGCGAGGCGCGCGAGTCGCGTGGCAAGGGAGGCGGGAGCAAGGGGACGGGACATCGCGCCGCGGATTCTACTGACCGCGTCGGTCGCGGCGGTCGCTTGGCGACGAGAGACTCGCCGGCGATCGAGGAGGAGCATGGAATGCAGGACTGCGTCTTCTGCCGCATCGTGCGCGGCGAGTTGCCGGCGAGCGTCGTCCACGAAGACGACGTCTCCATCGCCTTCATGGACATCGGCTGCGTGAACCCGGGGCACACGCTGGTCGTCGCGAAGCGCCATGCGACCAACCTGCTCGAGCTCGACGACACTCTGGCGGGAGAGGTCTTCAGCACCGTCGCGCGCGTCGCCAAGGCAGTGCAGGGCGCGTTCGCACCGGACGGCCTCTCGGTCTACCAGGCGAACGGCCCGGCGGCGGGCCAGACCGTGTTCCACTTCCACGTCCACGTCGTGCCGCGCCGGAAGGACGACGCCATGGCCGTGCACTGGCCGGCGACGAACCTGACGCGCGAGGCGCTCGAGGAGAACGCGGCGCGCATCCGCGCTGCGCTGGAGGACGCCGGGCCGGCCTGACCGGCCCGCAGCCTGCCACGCTCGCGAGCGTACGTCGCGAGCGCCGCCGGACGGGTCAACTCCGATCAGCGCATCGCGCGTGACTGGACGCCCCTGCGGGCTCGACCCCTACCAGGGCGCGACATCAAACGCCGCCCGGTACCGCTCCGCGATCTCGGCACGCGTGACGCGGTGGTTCTGTCCGCCGCGCGAAGCGATCTTGATCGCGCCCATCACCGACGCGAGCCGGCCCGTGGTCAACCAGTCCATGCCGTTCGCGATCCCGTAGAGGAGCCCCGCGCGGTACGCGTCGCCGCAGCCGGTGGGATCCACGACCGCGTCGGCTTTCGCGACCGGGATGTGGTGTTCGCTGCCGCCGGCGTGGATGATCGAGCCCTCGGCACCGCGCGTCACGACGAGCGCGCGCACCTCGCGCGCGATGTCCGCGAGCGGCCGGCCCGTCTTCTCCTGCAGGAGCTCTCCTTCGTAATCGTTGACGGCGACGTAGGTGGCCTTCTGGACGAGCTCGAGCAGCTCCGGGCCGGTGAACATCGGCAGGCCCTGCCCCGGATCGAACACGAACGGGATCTTCGCCGCGGCGAGCTCGCGGGCGTGCTGCAGCATGCCCTCGCGTCCGTCGGGCGCGACGATCGCAAGGCCTGCCGGGAAGCCCGGCGCGATGCGATTCTCGTGCGAGAAGCTCATCGCGCCGGGGTGGAACGCGGTGATCTGGTTGTCGTCGAGATCGGTCGTGATGAATGCCTGCGCGGTGAGCGTCGCCCGCACCCGCCGCACGTGCTCGGTGCGGAGTCCCAGCGCTTCGAGGCGCGCGACATAGGGGTCGGCGTCGTCCCCGACCGTGGCCATGACGACGGGATCGCCGCCGAGCAGCCGCAGGTTGTAGGCGATGTTGCCGGCGCAGCCGCCGAACTCGCGCCGCAGCTCCGGCACGAGGAAGGCGACGTTGAGGATGTGGATCTTGTCGGGAAGGATGTGGTCCTTGAAGCGGCCGCCGAACACCATGATGTTGTCGAAGGCGATCGAGCCGCAGATGAGGATGCGCATGGGTCGGTCGGGCTTTCTTCGTCGGTGGAGTGTTGTCTACGGGTACACGGCCTCGGCGCGGAAGCCGGCGGCCTTGATCGCCGCCGCATCGATCGCGACTCTCACCGGCAGCTCGCCGCCCGGCGGGATGCCCTCGCGCCGCGCCGGCGCGTAGTCGCTCGGCGCGAGCAGGCGGCGCGCCACCGGTTGGTCGCGCGGGTCGGTGAGCGTGAGCTCGATCGCCGGCAACGCCTGCTCGTAGCGCGCGCGGTTGCGCAACGTCGAGTAGAGCGTGAGCGTGCCGCTCGCGTCGGCCTCGAGATTGGTGCCTTCCAGCGTCAGCAGCTCGGGATGCTGCGGCAGGCCGACCTCGCAGTGGAAGGGTCCACACAGGACGTTGAGCAGGCCGCGCAGTCCCGGGGCGAGCGCGCCCAGCTCGGCGCGCCAGTGCAATGCGAGCTGCAGGGCGAGCAGCAGGGCGACCGGGATGGACGCGAGCGCCCAGGTGCGCGCGACGCGCTGCTGCTCGCGCCGCTCGGCGACGAAGTCGGGGACTGCGGCCTCGCTGGGGGGCGGGCCGATTTCGATTGCGGAGGCGGGCCCCCGGCTGCCGCGACCTGTTTCTTCGGCCGCCTCGCCGTCCGCCGGCGAAGTGTCCGGCGTCGTTTCCGCGCCGGTCGCCGAGTCCGCGGACGGCGCGCCGGCGTCGGGCACCAGAGCGACGTCGATATCGGGGTGTGCGCGAGGGTCGGCCCCGGGGCCGAAGCCCGGGACTGAGCCTGCGTCCGTGTCATCGGCAGCACTCGCGCCCGATGCCGCGGGGCCCGCGTCGCCCTGGTCCTCGGCGAACAACGGCTCATTGCCGCTCGCTCGCGCATGGTCGTCAGCCGCGTCTCGGGGTGGCGCCACGCGACCGGGGAGGACGAGGGTCGCCATCTCTTCGGGCGCCGCGGCGCTCCCGTCCCCGCTCTCACGCCGCAGCGCCTCCGCGCCCGGCACCGGCCCCATGTCGAGCAGGATCGGCTGCGTGTCCTCGAACAGCTCCTCGCGCGCTTCGGCCGGCGCGGTGCGTCCTGGCGCGATCGCGGTCGGAGAAGGGGGCGCCTCTGCGGCCGGAGGGGCGGCCTGCGGGGCTTCGGCGGCGCCCTCGAGCACCTCGAGCGATGCCCGGGCGTCGAACACCGTACCGCACGCGCCGCAACGCACGCGCCCTTCGCGTGCCTCCAACTGCTCGCGCCGGACGAGGAAGACGGTGCTGCAGCCCGGGCAGCGTGTGACGGTCTTCATCGTCACGTCGCGCGGCGCTCGCCGGCGAGCAGCGCCCAGCCCTCGTCGATCGCGGCGACCTCGAGCGCGAAGGCAGGCGCATAGCATGCGCTTACCTCCTCGGCCTGGTCGGCGAGGAGCCCGGCGAGCGCCAGCCGACCGCCGGGCCGGACGTGACGCGCGAGCGCCGGCGCGAGCAGCATCAGCGGATTGGCGAGGATGTTGGCCACGACGAGGTCGGCCTGCAGATCGAGCGGCGCATCGGCGCGGCGGAATGCCACCGCCACGGCGTTCGCGCGCGCATTGTCGCGCGCCTGCGCCACGGCCGCCGCGTCGATGTCGACGCCCGTCGCGGTACCGGCGCCGAGCTTCATCGCCGCGATCGCGAGGATGCCCGAGCCGCAACCGTAGTCGAGCACGCGCTCGCCGCCGCGGATGTGAGCCTCGAGCCAGCGCAGGCACAGCCGCGTCGTCGCGTGCGCACCGGTGCCGAAGGCCACACCCGGATCGAGCACGAGGTTGATCGCCTGCGCATCGGGCGGCGTGTGCCAGGTGGGCACGATCCAGAGACGCGCAGAGATGCGGATCGGGTCGAACTGCGACTGCGTCAAGCGCACCCAGTCGGCGTCGGCCACGGGCGCCGCGTGCCACGACGGCACGGCGCGAAGACCGGCTTCGCCCGCCGCGGAGGCAACGAGGGCGGTGACGTCCGCCTCGGGCTCGACCAGCGCGCGCAGCAGGCTCCGCCCCCACGCCTCGCGCGCAGGGAGCGCGCCCGGCTCGCCGAAAAGCGGCCGTTCCGCGTCCGTGCCCGCCTCGGCGTCCTCGAGCGAGACCGACAACGCGCCCTCGCCCATCAGCGCATCGCCGAACGCCTCCGCTTCGGCGGCGTCGAGCACGAACTCGAGCGAGAGCCAGGCCATCGCGGCGCTCCGCTCAGCCTGGGTCGACTTGGCCGCGCGCACCCGCGGCCGGGCGCCGGGACGGGACGATCTCGACGAGGACCATGAGTTCTCCTGCGGCGAGGCCCACGGTTGCTCAGGCCGCGTTGCGCTTGCCGGCGCGCGCGAGCCGCTGCTCGAGGTGATGGATGCCGGTGCCGCCCTTCACGAACTCGGTGTCGTGCAGGAGCTCCAGATGCAGCGGGATGTTGGTCTGGATGCCGTCCACGATCATCTCCGAGAGCGCGATGCGCATCCGCTTTATCGCCTGATCGCGCGTTGCCCCGCCGGCGATGATCTTGCCGATCATCGAGTCGTAGTTCGGCGGCACGAAATAGCCGGCGTAGGCGTGCGAGTCGACGCGGATGCCGGGACCGCCCGGCGGATGCCAGGCGGTGATGCGCCCCGGCGAGGGCGTGAACCGGTGCGGGTCCTCGGCGTTGATGCGGCACTCGATCGCGTGGCCGCGCATCTCGATGTCGCGCTGGCGGAACGGCAGCCGCTCGCCGGCGGCGACGCGGATCTGCATCTGCACGAGGTCGATGCCGGTGACGAGCTCGGTGACCGGATGCTCGACCTGGATGCGGGTGTTCATCTCGATGAAGTAGAACTCGCCGCCCTCGTAGAGGAACTCGAAGGTGCCGGCGCCCCGGTAGTTGATGCGCCGGCACGCCTCCGCGCAGCGCTCGCCGATGCGTGCGCGCTCACGCGGCGTGATGCCCGGCGCGGGAGCTTCCTCGATGATCTTCTGATGCCGCCGCTGCATCGAGCAGTCACGCTCGCCGAGCCAGACGGCGTTGCGGTGCTCGTCGGCGAGGACCTGGATCTCGATGTGCCGCGGGTTCTCGAGGAACTTCTCCATGTAGACCACGGGATTCCCGAAGGCCGCTTGCGCCTCGCTGCGTGTCAGGTTCACGGCCGAGAGCAGCGCCGCCTCGGTGTGCACGACGCGCATGCCGCGCCCGCCGCCGCCGCCCGCCGCCTTGATGATCACGGGATAGCGCACGGCGCGCGCCATCTTCACCACCTCGGCGGGCACCTCCGGCAGCGCGCCGTCGGAGCCCGGCACGCGCGGCACGCCGGCCTTGATCATCGCCTGCTTGGCGCTGACCTTGTCGCCCATGAGGCGGATGTTCTCGGGCCGCGGCCCGATGAACACGAACCCCGAGCGCTCGACCTTCTCTGCGAAGTCGGCGTTCTCCGAGAGGAACCCGTAGCCGGGATGGATCGCCTGCGCGTCGGTGACCTCGGCCGCGCTGATGATCGCCGGGATGTTGAGGTAGCTCTGCGGCGCGGGCGCGGGTCCGATGCACACCGACTCGTCGGCGAGGCGCACGTACTTCGCCTCGCGGTCGGCCTCGGAGTGCACGACGACGGTCTTGATGCCCATCTCGCGGCAGGCGCGCTGCACGCGCAGCGCGATCTCGCCGCGGTTGGCGATGAGGATCTTGTCGAACATGCGCGGCACGCGTCGCGCGGCGACGAGCGCATTCATTCGATCACGAGCAGCGGCTCGCCGTACTCCACGGGGGCTCCGTTCTCGACGAGCATGTGCTTCACGACGCCGTCCCTGTCTGCCTCGATCTCGTTCATGAGCTTCATCGCCTCGATGATGCAGACCGTCTGCCCGCTCTTCACCGCGTCGCCGACCTCGACGAACGGCTTCGCGCCGGGGCTCGCCGCGCGGTAGAACGTGCCGACCATCGGCGCCTTGAGCACGTGGCCGCTCGGCGCGACGGGCGGCTCGGGTGCCGGTGCCGCGGGCGCGAACGCGGTCGCGTTCGCGGCGCCGGCCGCGGGCGAAGCGACCTGCGGCCGCGAGGCGTGCTGGCCCGGATCGCCGCTGCTGCCCTTGACGATGCGTACCTTCTCGTCGCCCTCGGTCAGCTCCAGCTCTGCGATGCCTGAAGCCTCGACCAGCTCGATGATCTGCTTGAGCTTGCGCAAGTCCATCCGTCGTTGCTCCGTCGAGGGCTTCAGGTTGCCCGTGCTCCGCGCGGGGCGCGACGCCGATCGTGCGCCGGCAGGAGCTTCACGGGATCGCCCTCAAGCGTCGAGCGCGTAGTCGAGCGCGAGATCGTAGCCGCGGCTTCCGAGGCCGCAGATGGTGCCCACCGCGACATCCGAGAAGTAGGAGCGGCGCCGGAAGGGCTCGCGCGCGTGGATGTTCGAGAGGTGGACCTCGACGAACGGGATGCGCACCGCGGCGAGCGCGTCGCGCAGCGCCACGCTCGAGTGCGTGAGCCCGCCCGGGTTGACCACGATCCAGTCGACCGCCTCCTGGCGCGCCGCCTGCACGCGGTCGATCAGCGCGCCCTCGTGGTTGCTCTGGAACACGCTGCAGTGCGCGCCGCGCGCTTGCGCGCGAGCGACGAGCCGCGCTTCGATGTCGGCGAGCGTCTCGCGGCCGTAGATCTCGGGCTCGCGCGTGCCGAGGAGGTTGAGGTTCGGTCCGTTCAGGACCAGCACCCGTTTCCCCTGCCCCGTGTTCGCCGCCTGCGGCGCGCCGCTATCCGCCCCGTTCCCCATGGCCCGCGAGTTTAGCAGGGGCCCGTAATGCCCCCTTGCCTTCAGCCGGTGCGGAGCGCCTCGCGCACCAGGCGCTCGATGGCGGCCTGGTCGAGCGTGCCGAGGTGGCGCGCGCGTACCTGGCCCGCGCGATCGAGGACGACGGTGAACGGCAGCCCGCCGGGCCGGTTGCCGAGCGCGCGCATGAGCTCGATGCCGTCCGCGCCGAGAACGACGGTGGGATAGGTCACGCCGAGCTCCTTCGCGAACGCGCTCACTGGCGCGGGCGAGTCGATGGCGAGGCCGAGGATCTCCACCGGCTCGTGCTCGAGCGCCTGGCGCGCGCGCACGAAGGCCGGCATCTCCTCGCGGCACGGCGCGCACCAGGTGGCCCAGAAGTTGAGGACGACCACCTTGCCGCGCAGCGATTCCGGGGAGACCGTTCGGCCGCGGTCGTCGGTCCACGTGGCGCGGGCCAGCGCCGCGCGCGCCTGCGCTTCGTCGCCGTCGACGCGGCGCTGACCGAAGTAGAGCCCGGCGGCGAGCGCGAGCGCGGCAACGACGATCGCGGCCAGCCAGCCCCGCCCACGCCTCGCACCGGAATTCACGCTGCCGGGCCGCCCTGACGCACTGGCGCTATCGGCCGCTCGCGCCGTCGTCCTCGTCCTCGAGCAGCGCGGCGACGGCGGAGAGCCCGGCGCGCTCGATGACGCGGCCGCCGGGCGTGTTCTTGAGCGTCGTGCGCTCGTCCCTGGCGGCGTGCACGGCGACATTCACCGGTACCCCGTCCCACACCAGCCCGAGCATCGTCACCGGCCGCGCCTCGTCGCCGGCGAAGCGCTTCTGCTCCGACACCTCGTACTCGATGCCCTGGTTGAGCAGCTGCAGCTCGACGCCCTTCACGTCGTCGGTGAAGAGCTGCAGGTCGATGTCGGCGTAGCGGCCGGCGGTGCCCTTGAGCACCGGTCCGGACAGGTACGGCCGATGCTGCTCGAGCGCATGCATGACGTCGAGCGCGACGCGACGCAGCTCGTCGAGGCGCTCGCGCTGCTCGTCGCCGTGGTAGAGCGCGAGGTAGGTGCGCAGCTCCGCCTCCACCTCCTCGTTGGTCGGCAGCGCCTGAAGGTCGGTGGCGCCGAGCTGCCGTGCGGCTTTGCGCTTCGCGAGCGCGAAGTCGTCCACGCCGTCCGCCGCCATCATGCGCGCGGCCGCGGCGGCAATGGCGGAGCGCAGGTGGGCGGAGCGCGCCTTGGCGTCCCTGGCCATGAACTTTCCCGAGGGTGATCGCCGGAAGAGTGTAACGCCTGAGCGCATGCAGGGCCTTCGCGACCGGCACGCGCGGCGCTGCCCCGGGCCCTTGCGTCGCGGACCGCGGCGGCGGCGCGCACCGCCGGTGCGACTTATGCCGTCGTCGTGCGCGGGGGCGCTAGGTGATCGTCGGCACGCCGCCTAGAATCGCGCCCCATGCACATCCATGTTCTCGGCATCTGCGGCACGTTCATGGGCGGGCTCGCGGCGATCGCGCGCGCCGCCGGGCATCGCGTCACCGGGTGCGACGCGAACGTCTACCCGCCGATGAGCACGCAGCTCGCGGCACTCGGCATCGACCTCATCGAAGGCTTCGACGCGAGCCAGGTCGAGCTCCGCCCCGACCTCTTCGTCATCGGCAACGTCGTGACGCGCGGCAACCCGCTCATGGAGGAGATCCTCGACCGCGGCCTGCGCTACGTCTCCGGGCCGCAGTGGCTCGCCGAACAGGTGCTGTTCGAGCGGTGGGTGCTCGCCGTCGCGGGCACGCACGGCAAGACCACCACCTCCGCGATGCTGGCCTTCGTCCTCGAGCGCGCCGGGCTCGCGCCCGGCTTCCTCATAGGCGGCGTGCCGCAGGACTTCAGCGACACCGGCCGCCTCGGCAAGTCGCGCTACTTCGTCATCGAGGCGGACGAGTACGACACGGCGTTCTTCGACAAGCGCTCGAAGTTCGTCCACTACCGCCCGCGCACCGCGATTCTCAACAACCTCGAGTTCGACCACGCCGACATTTTTCCCGACCTCGCCGCGATCGAGCGCCAGTTCCATCACCTCGTGCGCACGGTGCCGCGCTCGGGGCGGCTGGTCGTGAACGGCCGCGACGAGGCGCTCGCCCGGGTGTTGCGCGTCGGCTGCTGGTCGGAGGTGGACCGCTTCGGCGTCGGCGACGGCTGGTCCGCAACCGCCGCGGCGAGCGACGGCAGCTTCGACGTCCTGCGCCGCGGGGAGCGGGTCGGGCGCGTCGCCTGGTCGCTCGCCGGCGAGCACAACCGCAGCAACGCGCTCGCGGCGATCGCTGCGGCGAATCACGTCGGCGTCGCGCCCGACGTCGCGATCGACGCGCTCTCCGCGTTCGGCGGCGTGCGCCGCCGGCTCGAGGTGCGCGGCGTCGTCGCCGGCGTCACCGTGTACGACGACTTCGCCCATCATCCGACGGCGATCGAGACGACGATCGAGGGCCTGCGCCAACGCGTCGGCGGTGCGCGCATCCTCGCCGTGCTCGAGCCGCGCTCGAACACGATGAAGCTCGGCGTCATGAAGGACCGGCTCGCGGTGAGCCTCGCCGGCGCCGAGCGCGTCTTCTGCTATGCGGGCGGGCTCGGGTGGGATCCGGCAGACGCGCTCGCCCCGCTCGCGGATCGGGCGCGCGTGATGGGCGACCTCGACGCGCTCGTGCGCGCCATCGTCGCCGAGGCGCGTGCGGGCGACCATGTCCTCGTCATGTCGAACGGCGGCTTCGGCGGCATCCACGAGAAGCTGGTGCGGTCGCTCGAAGCGGGCGCGCGGCGATGATCCTCTACCTGCACGGCTTCAACAGCACCCCGGCATCGCGCAAGGCGCGCGAGACCGCGGAGTACCTCGGCGCGCACGGCTTTCGCGACGCCTTCGCCTGTCCGCAGCTGCCGCATCGCCCCGAAGAGGCGATCGCGGTCGCCGAGGCCGCGATCGGGGCGGCACGCACGCCGGTGACGCTCGTCGGCAGCTCGCTCGGCGGCTTCTACGCCACCTGGCTCGCCGAACAGCACGACCTGCGCGCGGTGCTGCTCAACCCCGCGTGCTATCCGCACCGGGACCTGCGGCAGCTCCTCGGCCCGCAGAAGAACCTCTACTCCGGCGAGGAGTACGCGCTCACCGAAGCGCATCTCGCGGCGTGGGAGCGGCTCTTCGTGCCGCAGCCGACCCCCTCGCGCTACCTGCTCGTGGTCGAGACCGGCGACGATCTGCTCGACTATCGCGAGGCCGTCGCACGGTACGCCGGCGCGGAGCAGGTCGTGGTCGATGGCGGCGACCACATGCTGCAGAGCTTCGCGCAGCACCTGCCGCGCATCGCCCGCTTCGCCGGGCTCGCCGCCACCCCGCCGGTATAATCCGCCCTCCCTCCCGGCTTCCCGCGGCCCCCGCCGCACGCGTCCTCCCGTGCACGTCCTCTACGAAGAGAGCGGCGACTTCAAGGTCGGCACCGTGCTCGAGGAGAGCGCGGCGTCGCTGCACGTCGAGGCGCCACACGGCAAGCGCGCCAAGGTGAAGGGCAACCACGTCCTGCTGCGCTTCGCGCAGCCCGCGCCCGGCGAGCTGCTCGCGCGCGCGGAGGATGCCGCGAGCGCGATCGACACCGATTTCCTCTGGGAGTGCTGCGGCGAGCCGGAGTTCGGCTTCGCCGACCTCGCGAGCGAGTACTACGGCCACAAGCCGGAGCCGGTCGAGGCGGCCGCGATCCTGCTCAAGCTGCACTCCGATCCGCTCTACTTCCATCGCAAGGGGCGGGGCCGGTTCCGCGCGGCGCCGCCGGACATACTCAAGGCCGCGCTCGCCGGGCGCGAGAAGAAGCGGCAGCAGACCGAGCAGGTCGAGCAGTGGGCGGCGGAGCTCGAGTCCGGCGCGCTGCCCGAAGCGCTCGCGCCGCTCGTGCCGCAACTGCTCTACAAGCCCGACCGCGCGCGGCTCGAGACCAAGGCTGTGGAGCTCGCCTGCCAGCGCACCGGGCTCTCCCCGGCGAAGCTCTTCGAGCATTGCGGCGCCCTCGCCTCGAGCCACGAGTACCACCTCGGCCGCTTCCTTTTCGAGCACTTCCCGCGCGGCGCGGCGCTCGGCGGCGATTATCCGGTCGAGATGCCGGCCGATCTGCCGCTTGCGCCGGTCGCTGCGTTCAGCCTCGACGACGCGACCACCACCGAGATCGACGACGCCTTCTCGCTCGTGCGCGGCGACGACGGGCGGATCCGCGTGGGCGTTCACATCGCAGCGCCCGCGCTCGCCTTCACCCCGGGCTCGGACGTCGGCGCCATCGCCCGCGAGCGGCTCTCGACCGTCTACATGCCCGGCCACAAGATCACGATGCTGCCGGAGGCGGTCATCGCGCCGTTCAGCCTCGGCGAGGGGGCGACGCGGCCGGCGCTCTCGCTCTACTTCGACGTCGACGCCGCGAGCGGCGCCGTGCTCACGAGCGAGACGCGCATCGAGCAGGTCCACGTGGTCGCGAACCTGCGCCACCACCAGGTCGAGGTGCTGAACGACGCGTTCGAGCGCGGCGGCGCGTTGCACGCGGCCGATCCGGACGTGCCCTTCGGCGCCGACCTGCATGCGCTCTGGCGCTTCGCGCTAGCGCTCGAGGCCGCTCGCGGCAAGGCGTCGGTGAACACCGACCGTGCGGAATACTCCTTCTATGTGGAGAACGATCGGGTGCGCATCGTGCCGCGCAAGCGCGGCGCACCGCTCGACAAGCTCGTCGCGGAGCTGATGATCCTCGCCAACCGCACCTGGGGCGAGCTCCTCGACCGCGCCGGTGTACCGGCGATCTACCGCGTGCAGCCGGCAGGCGGCAAGGTGCGCATGAGCACCGGCGCGGCCGAGCACGCCGGCCTGGGCGTGTCGCATTACGCATGGCTGACGTCGCCCCTGCGGCGCTACATCGACCTCCTCAACCAGTGGCAGCTCGTCGCGGCGCTCGCGGACTCCGCGCCGCCGTTCCTGCCCGGCAGCGAGGCGCTGATGGCGGCGTTGCGTGACTTCGAGTCCGCCTACGCCACCTACGCCGAGTTCCAGGAGCGCATGGAGCGCTACTGGTGCCTGCGCTGGCTGCTGCAGGAGCAGGTGACGCTCGCGCCCGCTGTTGTCGTGCGCGAGGGACTGGTGCGCTTCGCCGACCTGCCGCTTTTCGTTCGCGTGCCGTCGCTGCCCGTGGACGCGGCGCCCGGCGATGCGGTCATGGTCGAGGTCCAGAACGTGGACCTGATTGACAGTGATATCCGCTGTATCTATAAGAACCCGCGGCAAGTAGCGTTGTCGGCTTGAGTTTCCGTGCGCGGCGAAGCCCGCGCCGGGGCGCAGCCGACGAAGGTCCGCACCACCGAGGCGACCGGTCGTGCGGCCGGACGGAGGGATGGCGAAGGGGGCGAGGGCTTTTCGCCGCCCTTTCCCGCGCCGCCGGTTCTCGCGGACGATGGAGAGCGTAGGCACACAGTGTCCAGCGTGCTGATGAATCCCATGGACGGCGGCGTCGCGCCGCAGGTTTCTTCGCCCGGCCCGCGCCGTCCGGTGAACATGCTCCATTGGGCAATCGGGCTCTCGCTCCTCGTCCACGCGGTGGCACTCTCGATCAAGTTCAAGTTCCCCGAGGCGTTCGTCGTGCAGACGCCGCCGCAGCTCGAGGTGGTGCTCGTCAACGCCAAGACAAAGGAGAAGCCGAAGCAGGCGGACGTGCTGGCGCAGGCGAACCTCGACCGCGGCGGCAACACCGACGAGAAGCGGGTCGCCAAGACCGCGGCCCCGGTGCTGCCGCAGCAGATCGAGCCCGGCGACGCGGTGAAGCGGGCGCAGAAGAAGGTCCAGGAGCTCGAGCAGAAACAGCGCGAGCTCCTCGCGGCGTCGAAAGCGACGCCCGCAGCCGTCGCGCCGCGCGCGCCCGACCCGAAGCCGATCGAGACGCCGCAGCCGCCGCAACTCTCGGGCGTCGACATGGCGGCGAGCGCGCTCGCCATCGCGCGCATGGAGGCGCAGATCGCGCGCCAGAACGAGGAGTACAACAGGCGGCCGCGCAGGGCCTTCGTCGGCGCGCGCGCGGCCGAGGTCCGCTACGCGCAGTACGTCGAGGACTGGCGGCAGAAAGTCGAGCGCATCGGCAACCTGAACTATCCGACCGAGGCGCGCGGCCGCATCTACGGCAGCCTGCAGCTCACGGTCGAGATCAACAGCGACGGCAGCCTGCGCAGCTTGCAGGTCGATCGGCCCTCCGGACAGAAGATCCTGGACCGCGCCGCCGAGCACATCGTGCGCCTCGGCGCGCCCTACGCCGCCTTCCCGCCCGATGTGCGCAAGGACACCGACATCCTGGTCATCACGCGCACGTGGACGTTCACGCAGAGCGACCAGCTGCGGAGCGATTGAGCGTTCGGGGATCA
>Ga0114939_10000712_pt1 | contig 27379 bp, 18 predicted proteins | sample AshMeaCrysSpring_FD_87196 | JGI IMG/M metagenome (GOLD analysis project Ga0114939, IMG submission 87196) | Groundwater microbial communities from Big Spring, Nevada to study Microbial Dark Matter (Phase II) - Ash Meadows Crystal Spring | ecosystem: Environmental > Aquatic > Deep subsurface >...
ATCGCCTCCATTTCGACGCCGGTCCGAGCCGTGGTTTGTACGCTGACGACCAGGCGAACCCGGTCTGGCGGCAGGAGCGTAAATTCCGCGCTTACGGCTTCGACGGGCAGGGGATGGCAAAGGGGGATCAGGACTGCGGTATGCTTTGTCGCCTGAATGGCAGCCAGCTGGGCCACAGCCAAGACATCCCCTTTATTGAACTGGCGATCACGAATCATCCGCAATGTTTCCGGTTCCATCTTCACGATCGACTCGGCGACGGCGCGGCGCGCGGACACAGGCTTGCTCGTGACGTCTACCATCGTCGCGCGGCCCCCAGCGTCGAAATGGTTGCTTTCCATTGGAACGGTTCATTCATTGAAAGAAAACAAGCGGACTCTCTTTGCGAGCCCCCCGCGGTGGCACGGCAGTCGGACGGGAAGACCCTCAAGCTGAGCAGACGCGACACGCAGAGGCTGATCCCACGGCTCATTCCGTTCGTGATTCACGGGGCCTGCCTGTCATCATAGACAGTCATGCGATGGGCCCAGGGGGCGGTTGAGGGAGCATGGTTGGCGTCTCCTCACCTACTCATCGCAGACCTTCATCGCATATCCGTCCCCCGACATTCAGGGCTTGCCCGTTGGTAACACGCCCGGGCGCGTCTCCGGGACGGGCTCCTAATGCTGTACGGGGCCGTAGAGTCGGTCAGATCTTCGCCCCTTCAATGCGACCGAGCCGCCCCAACCGGTACTCAGAACGCGTCGTTCGGGGACCGAGCGAACGAGCATGCAGTAGATTGGCAGGACTAACAGGCGAAGTGCCTAGCGCACCCGTCGGGAAGATGGAAAACAGGCTGCTGGACTAACGCCAATTCCATCACATCAGGTACCTGAACTTCGCGCGGACTTGCTCCATCCGATCCGAATCGGAAGCGTATTCCGTGAGCGTTTTGAAACCGTAAATGGTCTTGATGCGATGAGTCAATCGTGCCCGGTCACGGCGGATGTACTCGGAACTCCAGAAGTCGGCTGTCAATGGATCCGAGGCAGTGGGTATTTCGGGCCCCAGTTCGTCCGACACGTTGAGAACCGCCGAATAAAGCCGAAAATGCTCGCGGAATGCGGGCAAGCCGAGCAACGCCAACTCATGAAAACCATGATTGGCCAGTTCGATCAAGGCGCCAGCATGATTGATGATATGCCAAAGCCCGCCGAATCCATCACGGAGTTCCGCAAAGTGTAGGAGCAGCGCTTGCACGACGGTGTCGGCCATTGTCCCCAAGTCGGCGATCCGTGGAACGCCGTCATCATCGGCCAAAACACCCTACGGCCGTCAATCCGGCCCCTCGCTTTGCCAAAATAGCCACTTCCCGGTGACGCATCATTGAACCGACCGATGAGTCTGCGGATACCATCTACGACGGATGGCGCCGCCAGATCTGGATGATCCTTCAGGCCGCGGATCGCGATTGACGAGAAGATCACGTTGTGTCCAGATTCGCGAACACGATCAATGTTGCGACTCAGGGCGTCCGCAATCCCTTCGATCAGACTCTCGTTCGGCCGTTCTTTTGCAAACGGTTCAAACATGGTGGGCGCCTGGTGCGACGAATCGCTCTTCCGGCTGAAAGCCACTACTTCACCGCGGATGATTCGTTTCAATTCGGCTTCAATCCCCCGATACACACGCTTGTCGAGGTCAGGTTGCTGATCCCCAATGAAGTATCCTGAAACGACTGCCGCACCGAGATGGCCCGACATCGCGCTCACCTGGTGAGCGCGTACCATCGCGGACAACCCCTTCGGCAGATAACTGAATTCGGTCATCTGTTTGCGCTATAGCGATGTCGCAGCGGGGTTGCCTAACTCAGCTGGAAAACTTGCCCGACTTCCATTTCGACCGCCCGGTGGTACACGAGATGCGCGAGCGCGATATCGCAGATCGCCATCCCAATGGGGATGGCCACAATCCGTTCCTGGTCGGACTGCCGTGCCGCTTTCTGGCCGACCACAATCTGACCAATCGTGGCATAGATGCTTGGCATGCCTCCGGGGAACTCAGGGTCCGGCTCACCGTCTGCCGTCAAGCGATCGCGGCCGATCCGGTCGAAGTATTCAGCTAACTCCACATCATCCACGATGAATTTGTCTGCTTGGCTCAGTGCTTCAGCTGTGTAGGCGCACCCGCCCTCAATCCCCACTCCAAAAGCGCCAGGCTTGAACAGCTCTGCTTCGATGATGTGTGAGTCGCCGGTAGTACACGTGGCAATCACGTCCGCGTCCTTGATGCACGAAGCGCTGTCCGAGGCAAGCAGAATCTGTCCCTGGAACATACCTGTGATGCCATCCTTGAGCGCCGACATAGCGGATGGGCGGATATCGTAGAGTCGAATCTCCTCAATCCCTGGAAGCTGATGGAGGAGGAACACCAGGTGCATCGTGCCCTCAAAGCCACAGCCGACCAAAGCCAGCGACCGAGCCCCCATTACCGCGCACCGGCGAGCAATAATCGCGCTCACAGCGGCGGTCCTCAGTCCAGTCATGTAACTGCAATCCATGATCGCCAGCGGAATGCCTGTATCCGTGTCGTTGTAGATCTGTAGACCCGTGACGTTTGGCAGATCCCGTTCGCGGTTGCGGGCGAAGCCGCCCACCCACTTCATCCCGCAGGCCCCCAACTGCTTCAGGTAGGCGGGCATGGCATGGATGAAGTTGGCCGGGTCCGTGCCCGTGGGATGCACGCCGATCTTGGGATGCATCTCATAGGTCCCCGCTGCATGCTCGCGGAGTGCTCCCTCCACAACTCCCACGACATCGGCTGGGCCGAGCGCAAGTTCGACGACATCGGTGCGCGAAAGCATCAGCACATCAATCGACTTCATATGGGAATACTCCTCGGCAACCCTGTCATCCAACGAGCGCAATCACGTTTATTGTTGCCGATTGACCGTGGCCATGGGAACCGCCCACCTGTTCATTCGCTGTTCTGACTAGGTTGATGGGCGAATTTGGACGCTTCGAGATGGACAGCCAGCATGTCATGGCCGTCGACGGGGTCCCGAGATTCCGCAGGCTGGATGTTAAAAAACAAACCGAGCGTTGCATCGCGTACGCCATGCAACGCTCGGTCGTATTGGTCAGGGACTGATCACCTGGGCCCGCGGCGCCTTAGACCAGCTCTTTCTTGGCGCCGATCAACGTCCGCAGGCGTTCGGCCAGCAAGCGGGCGTCAAATGGCTTCTTGAATGTTTCGTTGATCGCCGAGCGATCAAAGCTCATTGGCTGGCCATCGTCCGGCAGCAGCGCGATGAGAATCGTCTCGGTGAAGTCGATATTCTTCCGCAGGTTTTGGCAGATTTGCACTGCTTCAACCTTGCCGATCGAGAAATCGACGATCATGCAGTCCGGATGGAAGCTTTCGGCTTGGATGCCGGCTTCGAAACCGCTCGCTGCAACTGCGACCTTGAAGGCCTTTTCCAACGGCAGTTCGCGACGCAGGTTCTCGATCAAAACTTGATCTTGCGCGACGATGAGGACCTTCGCCATGGCCTCATCTTCCAAATCGCCCAAGGGCATCCCGTGTTCCTTCAGGAACTTGATCAAGTACTCGCGCGGTATGCGGCGGTCCTGTGATCCGGGAATGCGATACCCCTTCAGTCTGCCCGAATCGAACCATTTGCTCACGGTTCGAGGAGCGACTTTACAAATCTTCGCCACCTGTCCAGTGGTGAAAACCTTCATTGCAGGTTCTCCGTAACGCCTCGTTGACTCGTCCCTGACCGGACGCCCTTGGGGAGGAGCGTTGCCGGCGAAGCGGCCCCATGGTTCCGTCGCGCTTTCGTCGCTTCGACTGGTTGTGTTCAGTCGAGCTCACGCGGTGGGGGCACGTGAGCGGCGGTTGCTGGGTCGGGGGGCCGACCGGATGGTCAGCGGGTTGCGCGGTTGTGATCCTTCAAGGTTGCGGTTCGCCATTCCGCAGGGCAACCTTGGTCGACTCGAGCCGCCTTCATGGCAGGTTCGAAATCGGGGTCACTCCCGGCGGGAGAATCGCTTCGGCTTTTGGGGAAGCCAAATGGCCGGGGCACATGCAAGAGAAGCAGTCACGGCTGTTCCCATCGCCCAATCTGCGATGGGATACCGCAACGCGACCTGCCCTCAGGGCAAGCCTGCCTCGTTTCATGCCCCCCAAACCAGACTCCCCGCGATCCTCATGACCAACCACCGATCTTCGGTAGGCGAGCCTCGTGGATAGCAAGTTGTCCGAACCTAGTTGTCGAATCTCGGGGGCTAATTTCTTTAGCAGGAATGTCCGACTCGTCCATCCAGCGCCTCGCTGCCGAATCCGCGGTATCCGTGCGTCTACATCGTGAAGCCGCATGAGCAAATCATGAAATCTTTTCGAATTTTGAGGCGTCCTGCAGCCGCACAATTAACACGTCTAACGCGTCGCCGGGGAATCATCGCGTGAAGCTGGTCGGGGGCGCCCCGACAACCCGCTCCCTAGACTTCGTCTGCGAACGTTCCAGCAGAGAAGCGGCGAGCAGGCAGCCATCGACGGCGGTTCAAGCCCTTCCTCGCCAAGCGACTTTTCGGCCTCGGACGTAGTTCCACAACGCCTGCCACTGCCAGAAGAGAAACAGCAGTAAGCTCAGTGGGTGGAATACCACTCCCAGCCAACTCTGGCGGTAGCGATTGGCCAGCATCCCCCGCGTCCACACGCCGAGGCCAGCCGCAAGCCCGCATACGAAAAGCCACCAGCCTCCTTGTGGCACCCCGTCAACCAGACTCCACGCCAACAACAGCCACGGCAGCACTTGTCCACCAAACAGCAAGATGGTGAACGGAAGAATCCGAAGCGGATGAGCGAGCCCTTCGTCCGCATTCTTGAGCACGCCTGTCACGACCTGACGCGCCGTGTGATACATCCGACAGTCGGCCAAATCGGTGCCATCGACTAAGTCCGTCATCCAACCCGCGCTACGGAAGGCGCGCGGGAGCGTCACCCCGTCATGCCGCGAACTGCGAATCGCTTGGTGACCTCCCACCTCCCGATAGGCATCTCGTCTGGCGACAAACAACTGACCGCAACCTGCCGCAAACGCCGGTTGACGACTGCGTCGTGCCCGCGCCAGCGGCAGGAATCCCAACAGCACAAAGTGCATCAAGGGGATGATCAACCGCTCGAGCCAAGTCCCGGTCAGCTGGTGGGGAAATGCGCTGGCGAGCCCCAAATCGGGTCGCGCGGCCAGCCATCGAACCAGTCGTTCCAGGCCATCGGGTTGGAGCCGTACGTCGGCGTCCATGAACACCAGCCAATCGCCGGAAGCAAGCTCGGACAGTTGCCAGCATGCGTGTTGCTTGCCATTCCAGCCCGCCGGCAGGGGGCGCCCGGTCTCCAAACGGATCCGCCGATCGCGGCTCGCGGCTTCCCGAACGATCGCTGGAGTTTCATCCTCACTCTGATCGTCCAGGACGATCACTTCGGAGGGCAGGTCGGGGTTACGCATCGCTGCATTCAGCGTCAGCCCGATTCCAGCGGCCTCGTTGCGGGCTGGAATCAGCACCGACACGCAGCCCAGCGGAGGCAATGGCTCGTGTGGTAGTGGAGGCGGGCCAACAAACTGCGAAAGATTCCCGCAGACCATCAGGAACGGAATGGCTGCAAGCGCTAGCGCACCGAGTGCAAGGAGCCAAACGATCAATGGAAATGCTCCCCATGATCCACATCCGCGCGACGACCTTGCCCCCAAGCTCGGACGCGCCGTCCCCAATCATAAAGCGCACCGGCTCCGCGCCCCCCCTGCAACAGCACCTGGAATGCGCTTGCCTGTCGTGAAATTACCGCCTGGGCAAGTTCGTCTTGGGAGCGGCGAAGCGATTCTTCGAGGTGCTCTTGCCACTGCGCTTTGTCGGCGCCGGCAAGCTCTTCCACGCGGATCGGTTTGCCAAAGCTGCTGAGCATTTCCGGGAGACGTTCTTCCCAGAACGTGTACTCCAAGGCCAGTGGCACGATTGTGCCTTGCTGAAGTTTGCTGGCAAGATGAGCCAAGCCAGGCATCATCGGCACCGAGCGGTCGCGCGGGTCGGTAAAGCGGCCTTCCGGAGTCAGCCACAAGGAAGCTCGCGGCGTTTCCAGGATCGCTTTGGACCTCCGTAAGAACGCGGCGGCCCCACGCGTGGAACTCAGTTCGACGCCGAAATAGCCGAGTTGGCCGAACACCCGGTACTTCCGCAGCATCCGCGCATCGATGGGAGCGTAGTAGCGTCGTTCGGGCATGCAACGTTCGCACAACAGCATCGCGATCAATGGATCCCACCACGACGGATGGTTTCCATAGACCAGAACCGGCGCCCCGCTGCCCAAATCACCCAGACGCGTCAACGCTTCGCGGTGGGTGGCTACAACGTGAAAGTGCCGACGAAGCAGATGGTGGCTGACACGGCGGAAACCGCGCATCAGCCATGGGGTAATCGGTGGCGGGAGATCGTCTCCGACTGACTTGCCGTTCATCGCTTCCGCATTCAGAGACCTCGATCCTCACGGACCACTAGCGAGACGCCGCGATTGCGACCTTGCCATTCCGCACATCGGCATCCAGTGCATCCGCAGCGATCCAGCCGCTCATCATCACCATCGGCATCCCCGGCCCCGGGTGAGCCGCCCCGCCGGCCAGGTACAGGCCCTGCGGATTGCGCCGACGGTTGGCCGGTTTGAATGCACCGAGAAACCGACCATGGCTTGCCAGTCCGTAGATCGCGCCCTGCAACACCCGGTACCGGTCATGAATCCCCTGGGGTGTCAGCGCGGCTTCGCACACGATCGATTGCTCGAGACCTTCCATGCCCGCGGTTCGAATCAACTTGTCCAGGATCACGCGGCGGTACTTGGGCAGCATTTCATCCCAGCGATGATGGGGCCGCAAATAAGGCGTATGCACCAACACGTACAGCGCCTCACCTCCTGCGGGCGCTACGGCGGGTTCACTGATCGCCGGCGCGCAAACGTAGCATGTGGGGTCCGGCGCTGGCTCACCCTTGCGATAGATCCATTCGAATTCTTCGTGAGGATCGCGGCTGAAAACGAAGTTGTGGTGTAGCAGCTGTTCGAACCGGCGATTCAAACCCAGGTATAGAACGACCCCCGAGCAGGCAGGTTCAGCCTTGTGTTGCGGATCAAACCGCACACTCGATTCACCGCCCAACAGTTCACGATACGTCCGGATGCTGTCACAGTTCGAAACCACGGCATCGGCACGGAATACACGGCCATCGGTAGTTTCAACGCCCGTCACTCGATTACCCTCGGTGACGATTCGCGCAACATCTACCCCGCAGTGAATTTCGGCTCCAAGCTCACAGGCCAGTCGCTCAAGTGCCACGGGGACGGCGCGCGTGCCACCCATCGGATACCAGATGCCCTCACTGGTTTGCATATGCGCAATACCGCACAACACAGCCGGCGATGCGTCCGGTGCTGAACCGACATACTGTGTAAAATGATCCATCATCTGCGCGGCCCGCTCGTCCGGAACATGGGCACGCACGACTCCGGCGACGGTTCTCCCCATCCGCAGACTCAGAACATCCTTCAAGACGGCCGGGCTGAATGCGCCGCTTGCCTCAAACGTATCCGTCAATCCTCCCACGCTCCGCCAGAAGAAGAAGCGGTCGGAGACTTCGTGCAACCGCTTGCTAAGCCGCATGAACTGTTCGTAGCCCTCGCCGACCCGCGGGTTTCCTGAAAAGCGTTCCAATTCTTTACGCATCTTGGCTACATCGGCGATCAGGTCCAGCCGACTGCCATCTTCGAAGAAGCACCGCCACTGCGGATCGAGCGGAATCAGTTCCAAGTAGTCCTCTACCCGACGACCCGCCTCGAAGAAGATCCGCTTCAACACACTGGGCAGTGTCAGGATCGTCGGTCCCATGTCGAACCGATAACCTGCCTCGCGGTGTTCGGCAGCCTTTCCGCCAACCCAATCGTTCTTTTCCAGGATCACCACCTGGTGCCCGCGAGCGGCAAGCGTACAAGCGGCGGCCAAACCGCCCAGTCCTCCGCCAACAATCACAACGTTCCGCGCTGGCTTTTCGGCTGAGATCATCGCGTGCTCACTTCCTTCCAATCAGGTCCTGCAATCCGAATCCGTATCGATCCCGGTCGATGCCCGAGCATCGGCAAGAGGCTCGCGCGTGGTGCTCGGTTGAATATGGCGAGTCCATCGAAGTTCGACTAGCCGCGGTACGGACGATCGATCTCCCGAAACCACTCCACGTGCGTGACCGCGAGCAATCCTACCTAGGGCTGCTTGGGGCGTTGACGGCTAACCTGGATCACCGTCCGCAGCCCTCGCCAGCGTTCTCGCCATGAGGGGGCATGCTGGAATCGCAGCATGCCGTCCAGCAGCTTCGCATCGTCCTCGGAGGGGGGCTGTAGGTGAAACCGTGGTCCGTGCTTGCGATCCATGATGGCCTGGGGCCGCGTCATGGCCAGGAGTCCTTCGGGACCTCGGGTCACTCCAAAGCCACTCTCTCCTGAACCTCCGAACGGCACGCGCGGATCGGCAGTCGGCACAATCAAATCATTGATGGTGACCGCGCCCGCCCCCAGCTGTCGCGCGAATTGTCCGGCCTCTTCACGCGGTCCAAAGATGCTGGCCCCCAGTGCATACGGACAATGTTGATCGGCGGCCAGCATTGCCGCGCGGTCAGGACAAGCAATCACGCTCAACAATGGTGCGAATAGATCGGCTTGAGCAATCGGCCATTGCGGTTGGCAGCCCAGGATCAGAATAGGCGACATCCGGCCGGACTCACAAAGTCTGTCTGGATTCCATTGATCCTCGGGCCAAACCTGTCCACCACGTCTTACCGCATCGGCGACTAGCCCAATCACCTGTTCGATTGCTCCTCGGTGCACCGCCAATGTGGGACGGGGTCCGGCAGGTTCGCTCTGAAGACGCGCGATGACATCGGGGAGGATGGCGGCTTCGACAATCATCCGGCGAGGGGCGATGCATGTTGCGCTGCTGTTGAACGTCAACCCGAAGTTGATCGCAGAACGCACCAGGTCGAGGTCCGCGCCGTTGAAGATGAACATGGCATCGCAGCCGGACAACTCGGCCACGACCGGCGTCAGACGTTCAGCCGCTTCCCTCAAAACGGCACGCCCTGTTTTCGAGGAACCGGTGAGCACGACCAGTTCCACGCCTTCGCGGATCGACTGCCGCGCGAATTCCGAATCCACGGGCAGGCATTGCAACAGCCCCTTGGGGATCCCTGCATCGCGAATCAGATCTACGAGCGCTGCCCCACATGCCTCCGCGCCAGGGGCTGGCTTGAACAATACCGCATTCCCAGCCGCCAAAGCCTGGAGGATCTGCACTCCCGGCAGAAAAAGCGGGTAGTTGAACGCGCCAATGACAAACACCACCCCATGGGGACGGCGGGCGATCTTGGTACGCGTCCCCCACATCCAAAGCGGACACCAACCGCCAGTTGCGCGATGCTCTTTGAGAATTCCCGCCCCGTGCCTGGACAGCCAACGACAGGCATCCGCCAATGGAATCAGTTCCGCCGAAATGGTCTCCGCGTCACTCTGTCTTTGTGGCAGGGCAACTCGCCGACAGAGCCAATCGGCCCGCATCGCGATCTGACCTGCCACCTGCCCAATCAGGCGGCATCGTTCCTCAGGCGACCGATAAGCCCAGGTAGTCTGTGTCGCACGAGCATCCCGTAGTGCCAGCCAAACGGACGCCGCAAGCCGTTGTGCAATCGTTTCGGCAGGCACTTCCGCAAGTGTCATGCATGCGCCTCAGCCAGTTGTGGCTTCATCGCAGGTTCCGCAGCATCGATAAACCGCGTTGACAGTCCGAGATCTGACAACAGCAAGCGACTCGTGATACGGCTCGATTCATAGATCACCGGCAATCCACTGCCCGGGTGAGTTCCCCCACCAACCAGGTAAACACCCTGAAGTTCCTCGAAGCGATTCCGCGGTCGGCGATGGAGCATCTGCCCCAAGGTGTGCGCCAAGTTGAACGTGGCGCCTCGATAGATGTTGTAATCGACGGACCAATCCTGGGGTGTGATGCAGTGCTCTGTTCGGATTCTCATGCGGGCATCGGTAATCCCGATCAAGTGCAGCCGATCCAGTGTTTGCTCACGGAGTCGCGCCCGCTCGCGCTGCCAATCGATGCCGCCCTGCAGGTTCCCGACCGGCACGAGCACATACAATCCGCTCTTGCCATCCGGGGCGAGGCTTGGGTCCGTAACCGCGGGGTTCTGCACGTAGAACGATGGCTCGGTTGGGACCTGCCGTCCATCCTCGATCTCGCGAAGATTCTGTTCGTAATCAGGCGAGATGTAGATCGTATGGTGGGGCACATGCTGGTCGATGCCTTCCATGCCCAGGTAGAGCATGAATGTCGAGCAGCTGTACTTCTTCTTTGCGAGCCGTTGGTCGCTCCACCGACGCCGCAACCGGGCCGGCACCAAGGTTTCCATCGCTCGCGCAAAGTCAGCGTTGATGACCAGTGCGTCCGCAGGGTAGGTTGCTTGATCCGTCTTCACCGCTCGAATCTGCGAACCAGAAAAATCGAGCTCACGCACCGCTTCGTCCAGCCGCAGTTCAACCCCTAACTCTTGAGCAATCTCGGCCATCCGTTCGCTGACACGCGCGCATCCGCCCAGCGGGTGCCAAACACCGTACTCGTATTCCAGAAATGAAAGAATGCTGAACAGGCTGGGGCAATTGAACGGACTCATCCCCAGGTACTTCGCCTGAAATGAAAACGCCACCACGAGCCGTGGATCGCGAAAGTACTGCTGGAGTTCCGAGCCCACCGTCCGCCAAGGCGCCACATGCGGAGCGGCGGCAAGCACCGCGGGCCGCAGCAGATCGATCACCGAATTGAACGGCGATTCCAGAATCGGCCGGAAGCGTTCCAGCTTGGTGCGGTTGCGATCGAGATAGCGGCGGAGTTGCCCCGCGTCGTCAGGCGAGAGCCGGGCGATCTCTGCCTCCATGCGGGCGACGTCGGGAGTGCAATCGAGTTGTCCCCCGCCACCGAAGACCAGCCGATATTGTGGGTCCAGCCGCCGCATCGGAACGTCGCGAAACAAATCACGACCAACCGAGTGGAAAATCTCGGCGAGAACGCGGGGATAGAGGAAGAACGTGGGGCCGCAATCAAAGCGAAAGCCCTGATGCTCGATGGCACTGGTCCGGCCGCCGACCTGAGCCCGCCGCTCGAGGATCGTCACCTGGGCACCGCCCTTGGCCAACTGCATTGCCGCAGACAGGCCACCCGGTCCGGCGCCGACCACTACGACCTTTCGGCTTGTCAAACGTCACCCTACTTTTGTGCGCGTCGAGAGACTATTCAAACGACGCACTGTAGGGGATCGAGCGAGCCATTCAAGGGAATAGGGGCAGGCCGCGTTCACGATCCGCTGCCAGCCCCCACGCAATTCACCCAATCCATCGATTTTCTAATCGGCGTCGCCCTTTGGCTTCTTCTGGCCCGGCCGCTCGGGCCGGTCCGGCCTCCTTTCGGCCCGTTCCCGCATTTTCTCTCGGAACACTCGTCCCTCTTCTCGGTCGACCGCCCCATCGCCGTTGGTGTCGATGCGGTCGAACATCGCGACCATCCGCTCGGGAGCCTCTTCGCGCTGCAATTTGCCGTCCTTGTTTGCGTCGAGGCTGGCCCAATCCTGCAGCGCTCCAAGCGGCCCCGGGCGGCCAGGTCCCGGCCCGCCGCGTGGCGTCGTCACATTTGCCATCTCAGAACCATCGACTTTGCCGTCCTTGTTTGTATCTGCCAGTTCGAAGAACCGGGTCATGTTCTCAGGCACTTCGCTCTTGCTCACGATCCCATCGCCATCCTTGTCCAGCCCAGCAAGGCCGCGCCGATCTCTGCCGCCTTCCCCCGCACCCGGACGGCCAGGGCCATCACCCATCGGCGGTCGGGGGAACCACTCTCGTGGCTGCAGAATCCCATCTCCATCACGATCCAGCGACTTGAGAGCCGTGGATGCATTGGCAATTTCATCAGCACTCAGCTGCCCATTGCCGTCTGCGTCGAGGACTCGAATCAGCGGAGGCATCGGCCCCCGTCGACCGCCTTCTCCAATCCCAGGGAAGCGACGGTTTTGCTCGGGCGCTGCCGGCTCATCGGCGGCCCACACGGGAACTGTCGCCAACGAAAACCCCAGGCAAAGTCCAGCCGTCCAACGCGGCCCGATGGTGCAACGCATGTTCACTTCCTCTTGGTAGGCAGGGCTTCGCGAGAACTGCCTATACGGCCTGTTCATCGCGATCGGTGTTAGGGATGAAGGAGTTCGCGAATCATCCTACCCTCGGTACCAACCAGCCCGATTTGCTCAGGTATCGAGGGCTTCCCGCTTTTTTTCAAACTGTTTTCGAAGTGGATCGGGCCGCTTGCCTGCTCCGGCGGACCGCCTCCTGAAAACCGGGATAGTAAGGCCGACAGGCCGGGCACCATACTCTACGTCTGAATCGAAGCCTTTGCGGCACCGACGTCGGGACCGTCCATTCGCCCTGCATCCTTTTGATCCGGCAACGAATTCGCATGACCATCATTGCACGCGGTTGCCCGCCGCAGCCCTCCCGCACCATCGTCCGATGGTCGCCCATGCTGATCGTCTGTATTGGACTGGTGGCGACGGCAGCCTGTCGACCAAAGGAAACTTCGAAGGACGTTTCCCAGGAGCCTTCCGGTGCGTCCGACCCGGCGGGAAACGACTCGCCGGTTCAGCAGCCAGACGAGACGCCGAGCACACCGCCCGCTGCGCCGAACGCCGCCGAAACCCCTCCTCCGCCCTCCGTCAAGCTGCGCCTAGCCGACGATCTGGCACCCCCGCAATTAGTCTCGTTCCTCCGTGAGGCTGACCGCGAGTTGCGAGCCACTCAACTGGAACCACAGCGATTCACATCGCTGCAAGAACAGAAGGATGCCCAGCGCGCGATCGTGCGGATGAAACTGCAAGCCGCGGATCGTCTCTTGGCGCACGTGGATGTCACGGCAGAGCAACGCCAGGCGGGCAACCGAGCACGATTACAGGCACTCAGCGGCTTGTCCCACTTTCGCGACCTGCAAGCGCTGCAAGAGCTGGAAAAGATGGCGAAAGAGCTCGCCGATGACCCAGATCTGCGGCTCGCAACCGACGCCGCGAACGTCGGGCTGGGACTAAAGCTCGAACGCCTGCAAGCGGGTGAGCTTTCCAGCTCCCGCGAAGTCCTCGAGCAACTTGAGCGGTTGGTGCACCACCCAGAAGTGCTGGAACTCGCTGACCTCTATAACTGCCAACAAGCGCTCGCTTTGCTCACGCGCTACGGCTATACGGCTGAAGCACAACAAGCACGAACGGCCGTCCTCCGCGCATTCGGCAACAATTCGCATCCGCTCGTCCAACAGGAAATCGAGCTTCTCAAGAGCAGTGCGCGATTCGATGAACTCAACGAGTTGCTGCGAGCGGCGCTTGCCGGGGAACAGTCCGACACACCGCCAGACTTTGCGCCGACCGTCACGAAGCTCGTGACCGAGTATGCCGATGAGCAAACGATCAACTTCGTAGCCAACGCGGCACTCGGCCTGGAAAGCAACGGCCAACAGGATCTTGCCCTCCAGTTGCTGCAGGCAACGGCATCGGCATTTGCAGGGACAACCGCCGAGAGGCTGACCAACGATGCAAAACAATTGGTTTCGGACGCCGAGCGTCGTTTCCGGCTGGAAGGTCAGACGTTCGAGCCCCAAGGGTCGTACACCAACGGCGCAACGATTGACTGGTCCGTATTTCGAGGTCGGCCGACCGTCGTCGTCTTCTGGTCGCCCCGCCGTCCCAATGCGGTCGTCGCGCTCGGCCAGTTGGAAGACGCTTTACCGCGTTGGGGTCGAGGCAAAGTTCAGGTTCTTGGTATCGTCTTGGATGCACCCGGCACGGAACTGGGCAACTTCCTCGCCGAAGCCAACCTTCCCTGGGACAACCTGTTCAATCGCGATCCCGGCACGCCTGGCTGGCGCGAACCGAATGCCGATGCGGCGGGAGTGGGCGGATTGCCGTTTTTCTTGTTGCTCGACGGCGACGGAAAAGTCGTGGCAAAAAGCTACGAGGTGGCAACGCTATCGCCGACTGTAGAGCAACTGCTCCATGCCACTTCGGGCTCAGCAAGCGGCTGATGGGCGGTGAGCTTCGATGGCTCACACGCACTCCCGCTAGAGCCCGACGAAGCCGCCTGTCGTCAGCCAGAAGCTGATCAGAAGGCACACCCACACCACGTCCAGGAAGTGCCAATAGAGTGCACAAAAATCGACAGCCCAGTGCCGTTCGTGGTCATATCGTCCTTGCTGGATCCTTCGCTCTACGGCCGCCAGTGCAATCACTCCACCCAACACATGCAGGCCGTGCAGCACAGCCAGCGTGACGGCCATGGCCGCCACGTTGCGCGCCGACAGAATATCTGCCGAAAGCAAGAATCGACTGATCGCGTCTGCTTGAACTGCAAGAAAGACCAGCGACAAGCAAAACGCCAGCCGCAAGCCCCGTTCGGCAGTCGCAAACCGGTCGCGGCGGATCGCCCACGCAGCCGTCTGAACTCCGTAGCTCACTACAATCAAACAAACGGTGCTCAACAACAGCGCCCCCGGCAGTTGAATCTGAGCCAGCCGATCCTTGCCAGCCTGACTTGCAACCGCCAGCAGATACGTCAGCAAGCTGCCGACAAAAAATACGCCCAGCGACAACAGGAGCAGCCAGCCGCCCTGCCGAGCGCGCGTATCAGCAGGGACCACCCGACGGGGACGGGGCATGCGGAGTCGATCGTGCGAAGGCTCGACCGTGCTCAGCCCTCCTGAGCTTGCATCATCCACAACTGCTTCTCCACCTCGGCGGTGATGCCGATCAACAAGTCTTGGCTCACCGGATCCACGTCACCCAAACCGCCGATTCCTGCTTGCAACTCCCCGGACAATGCAAATAGCATGTCACTGGTCAGCGTAACCACCGACGAGTCCGCCACAAATCCTTCGGGCGCGGCTTTCAGGGAGGTAGCGGATGCGACCGTTCCCGTCCTTCCGTCCGGCGCAATCCCCAGGGCCGTGAGCCGCTCGGCGACGTCATCCGCACCACTGCGGAGCCGATCGACGATTTCGTCCAGCTTGGTGTGAATCGGCCCAAAATGGGGCCCCTTCACCGTCCAATGCAATTGCTTCAGCTGGGCCGCCCCGTCCAGCAACAGAACCAAAACTTTCTGTAACAGGGGAGCAATTTTGCCGGTTTCCCGTCCCCGAATGGCTCGTTTCACAACGCGTTCTCCCAGTTTGTCGTTTCTAACTTCTGCCACAAGCCTTGGCACACTCCCTTTTCCACGAAACCGGAGCCTTTCCTCGAATGGCCCGGACGCCTGCTCTCGATCCCCCCCCGCTTCACAGCCAAGTCCCGACCCAAATGACGGCGTCGCGCCCGGCAGTGCCACCGACACACGTTACGATATCCACTCGTCCAGCGACCGGGGGACGGAACCCCGCGATCATGCCTCAGCTCCAATGCAGAAACCGTCAGCGCACGACCGCGCAAAACAATTCAGCCGACCACGCGTGATTACGTTTCGCCAATTTCTGAACTCGGATCCGCCAGGCCTGGCGCGTGTCATGACCGAGCACTTCCGGGCAGCCGGCCTGGATGCGCCGATCGATGGCGCGCGGTTGGATGCGCTGATCTTCAGTCGGCTGCTGTTTGACCCGCAACAATACCTGGTCGCCGTGGACGATGCGCAACCAGACCAGCCGCTGGCGTTTTGCCACTGGACGGAGCTCCCGCCAGCACCTCCCGAAACTTCCCCGAGGCTCCCCGAAATCTCACTGGCTCTCATTTGCGTCGGGACGCACTCCGACCGCGCGGGGTTGGCCCAAGCGCTGTTGCAAACGGCCGAGGTCCAATGGAGGGCGCGGCAAGCATCCCTGGTATTGGGCGGGACCCTTCACCCGCATGGCGGCCCCTACCTTGGCATGCCTCCACTGCATGGATTGGCAGGAGTCCCGGACGCCGATCACGAGACCGCCGCGTGGCTCAGTGAGCGGGGGTTTGTTCCGCGCGAACTGTGGGAACACTTCAGCCTGTCGCTTGATCAACTGCGGGCACCGGTGGATCGTGAGCTGCTCTTGCTCCGCCGTCAGTGCGCCGTGCAGCCTTTCGAAGCACCGCCTCCGGTTGACCGACGTCGGGCACTCGCTGCCGCCGGTTTTGACATCGAAGGGTTTCGCCTCACCGAACCACGACAACCGACTGCCCAGAGAACGATCGAAATGTGGCTGGATGATCCCGAGTTCGGTCCCAGCGGCTCGACAGGCGCCATCCTCAATGAGCTGCCAGCCGACAATGCGGCAGACCCGCGCTATCGATTGCTGCTGGCCGAAGCACTGCGAGCGCTAGCCCAACAGCGGCGATTGCGAGTCGTCACGGCTTTGCCCCTTGGATCCCCTTGGGCTCCGTTCCTGGCCGCTCTTGGATTTCGCGCCTCGGGACTCGGTGCCATTTTTCAAAAGCAACTGACCGGCATCGCATGATTGCCCCCATGGAACGCGATGCGGCTTCGATCGAACGCAGCCTGGGATGCTGGGCTCCGATCACAGGGCCGATTGTTTCTTCGCGGCGATGATCCCATCGAGTTCTGCCACCAGCCTCGGCAGAATCTCGTCATAGCCAAATGCGCCTAACACCTCGGTGCCGCGTTTCAAGTTGACCCGATTTGGGCCGCACCAAAGACCAAGGTCCGCGTCGTCCGTTTCGCCTGGGCCATTCACACGGCAACCCATCACGGCAATCGTGATCGCGTAGGGCTTCGCATACTCCGTCAGTCGCTTCACATCGGCTGCCAACTCAACGAACGCCTCGTTCTCCACCCGCGAACAGCTGGGACAACTGATGATGTTCAACCCGCTGCGATCAAACCGGACCACGGACCGAACACGTCCCGCTGCGATGTCGTCCAAGATCTGCAGCCCGGCTCGGACTTCCTCCGGCTTCCGATCGTTCGGCAAAGTCAGCGAGACGCGAATCGTGTCCCCGATCCCTGACCCAACCAGTTGTTCGAAGGCGATCCGCGTCTTGATGATCCCATCGGGAGGCATGCCCGCCTCAGTAACGCCCAAATGCAGCGGTACTTCAGGACGCTTTGCCGCAAACTGCCGATTGACCTTGATCACCTTATCCGGATCGCTGTCCTTCAAAGATACGACGTAGTTTGCGAACCCGAGTTCATCGAGCAGCGCGCAGTGTTCCAGGGCGCTATCGAGCATCGGGGAGATCGAGTCATGAGCGCCGTAAAGTTCTTTCTTCGCCGGATCGACGCTCCCACAGTTGACACCAACGCGGAGTGCCAAATCATACTGCCGAGCCTGCTCGACTATAAACTTCACCTTCTCCTGCCAAGGCTTGTCGCGCTGGTGGTGATAGAGATGGCCGGGGTTGTATCGGATCTTGTCGACATGCGGCGCCACGGTTGCCGCCAACCGGAAGTTCTCTTGCAGGTCCACCACCAGGTTGGCCGTAGTGTGGCGACGAATTTCCGCCAGAGCAGCCACGTCCTTTTCACTGTCGACAGCGATCCGCACGACGGCCGCGCCCGCCTCCCGCAACGCCTCGGCTTGCCGCGCCGTGGCAACCACGTCCTGCGTTTTGGTCGCCGTCATGCTCTGAACGGCAATCGGATGCGCAGCTCCGATGTGAATGGAACCGATTCGCACGGAGCGCGTCGGATTTCGAACAATCGCCATCTTCAACCCATCAAAGAAAGCCACACCGCCGACCCACTCCACCGCTGGAGCATCGGGAGACGCGGCGCGGATACTACGCAATGCGCAGTACCCATCCAACCGCCCGACGGCTCGTGCGGGAGCGGGTCCCGCAGAAAACCGCAAAAAACGGATCCTAGCCCAAGCCAACCGGCTCTCCCAAGTGGCCTGGTGCGGGATTGCAGCCGGCCCATTTCATCCGCTCACATCCTCGGTTCGGCTGGCCTCTGCCCCGCGGCTGGAGGATGACTGCCTCAGACGCCGGCTGGCTCGTTGAAGCACCGCACGTTCTTTGCGTGACAAGCCGCCCGGTCCTTGTTGATGAAGCTTGTCGAGTACCTCGTCCAGCCGAGCAACTTCTTCCGCTTCGCGGACCTCGAGTCGGTGAGCGCGTTTCAATCGATACGTGGCTAGCCAGCGCGCCCGCCGCCGACGTCCCTGTGCAGCAGCAGTGGGTTCAGGCTGACCTTCAACGGGAACCGGCGAAGCGACCGCTAAGGCAAGCAGCATTCCCGCTACGGCGAACATCCACGACCAAGGATAGTTTCGCTGCGTCACAGCGACCAAGACACCCGCTGCAGACAGCACTCCCGCAATGAGAATCCGAGTCCGCCGCGCCCGGACACCGGCCATTGCGCGGGGCTCGATCAACTCGAAGAAACCCAACAGCACCGCAGCTCCATCGCTGAACGGCATTGGAATCAGCTGCAGCAGCGCCACGCCAATCGCCAGCCAGGCTCCGACCAGGGCAATCGAACGCCAACCCGACGCATCCCATGAAGACCAGGTCAATGGCCCCAGCGCGGGCTCCATGATCCAAGCCGGATTGCCTGACATCGCGCCGAGCAACATGGCGCAGGCGATCAAAACCAATGGCCCCGCCAGAGCAACGACAATCCGCGGCAAGCCCGGCGCAACGACCACGGGACCTAAGCCTCCCAGCGGACCGATCAGCAACAATCGCTTTCGGCCCCCCAGCGAGCGTGCCACGACGAAATGAGCGATCTCGTCAATCAAGCCACATGCCAGCAGCAGTCCGGCGAAAAAAGTTGCCCGCCAGGCAAGCCCGTTGCCGCCATTCCACCAATCCCAGACCGCACTTCCACCAATCAACCCGACGGCTGCCAAAATCCAGGAAATATGAATCGCCATTCGCACTTGGCGAAAGCGCGCGATGACCCAGCGCGGTCCATGCAGCCCTTCGTCCGGGGCGGGATCCAACACGTTTGATTCAACCTGCTCGGTCATGGTGCCCTGTCTTCAAAGAGCAAGCGCTGGTCCGTCGTGCGGCCAGTCCTGTTCCAGATCCGGCTCGAAGCGGCTACCGCCCACCCTATTTCAACATACCCTGCTTCCGCAGGGCTGCCGGGGCGCGGCTCCCCCATCCACCACAACCATTTTAGGCCCAGGCGCCGCGGGTCCACCGAGAATCTGCCTTCACCGGGCGGCGGACTGGGCCTTCCCCCATCGCCCACTTGCCATCGCCACGACCAAAATCCAAACGCCGGCCTGCCCACAGCGGACCCCCGCCCGATTTTCCATTGCCCAGGGACCGCGGATCTCCCAGGCAACGTAACGCTTAGTCCTCAACGCGCTGCCGAACAACCCGTTAGGATGGCCACCGCCGACTGACCGATCGTCTTCAGAGCGTTCAGAGTCGCCCAGCCGCCGGCCGCGACCTTGAAAATTTTCGTTCCCAGTCATTCAACGACCGAACATGCACCCGTCCCTTTCCAATCCGCGGATCGTCTACGACGGCCGTCGCTTCAAAGTGCAAGAAGTCCAAGTCACCGGGCGCGATGGGCGCAGCACCGTCCGTGAGGTGATCCGCCATCCGGGTGCGGTCGTGATCGTCCCAGTCCTCGACGACGGCTCGATCGTGATGATCCGCAACTACCGAGCGAGTATCGACCGGACATTGCTGGAACTGCCGGCGGGAACCCTGGAACCGGATGAACCACCGGAACAGACCGCAGCGCGTGAACTGGAGGAAGAAACCGGCTACTTGGCTCGCCAGCTGCAGAAGATCGCCGCGTACTACACCTCGCCCGGAATCTGCGATGAGCTGATGCATGCGTATGTCGCCGAAGGCCTCCGCGCGGGTCCCCCGCGACGAGAGGCCGGTGAAGAGATCGACAACTACCCGATGCCTTGGCCCGAGGTCGTCGCCGCGCTCCGCAATGGCTCGATCCAAGACGCGAAATCCATCGCCGCGCTGCTGCTTTACCAGATGCAGCAGGCCCCGACTCACCACACGGCTTAAAGCCCCCTGTCTACCGTAACCAGCCCAGCTTTCCATCCTCACAGGATGATGCCTGTCCTTTTTTGTCTGTCCTTTTTTGTGTTTGGGCGGTGTTTGGGCGGCATTCGGGTGACGGGCCGACGTGTGTTTAGGGCAAAGAGTTCAGCCGGAGAAGCTTTGCCGGATGGCGAGATTGGGTATCTTGTGACGTTTTCAGGAAGAGGGCGGCGGCAAGGAATCGCTCGGGGGGCGGCCCTTGCCTCGCCAGTTCACGATGCACTGGCGCAAGGCGAGTAACTGAATATGGGAACAAATGGGGCTCGAGCGGTCGGCGGGAAAACGGCGGCATCTGTGCGACCCATACCGCGGACGCGTCGCCATGCGGGGAACCTTGGGGCGCGCCGCCGACTGTTGCTCGAAGCGCTCGAGGCGAGATTGCCTTTGGCGGTGGCGACGGATCTGGCTGAGATCAGCGGCCGAGTATTCGTCGATCAGACGGGCAACGGTTTCACACCGGGTGAGCAAGTCGCCGGAGCGACCGTCAATCTCTATCGCGACGATGGTGACGGCCTATTTGAATCGTCGAGTGGCGACACGTTGTCCCGGACAGTGGTAACGGCCGATACGGGGATCTATCGATTCTCGGGTTTGACGACGGGAGACTATTTCGTTCAGCAACCAGCGCAGACGATCAGCGGTCGAACCCTTGCAGCTCAAGTCAGCACGCTGGTTCGAATCTCGAGCACGGATGTCAATGGCCGTGTGATCACGACGATCGACCCATTCGATCAAACTCAGCAGAAAGTCACGGATGAAGTCAACGACGGCATCCCGGTGACGTCATCGATCGCGGCGCCCGAGGTGATCGGTGGCGAACGTGATCTGTTCGTGAACAAGACAAGTGTCAATGGTTCCGTGCAGTTGAGTGTGAATGATCCACTGCTGCCGGGGATCCTCTCATTCGACTCGATACTGACCGGACAGGGCGAGCGTCGCGTGTCTTGGGACGGCATCGACGGGGATGCCACCCGGATCCGTGATTCAGGATTGAACAATCGAGACTTGACGTCGGCGGGCGCGGCATCTGGCCTGCAGTTGCAGATCGGTGCCGACCTGTCGGGTGGTCAAGTCACGTTGCGCGCCTACTCGGATGACGGAAACGCATCGACCGCATCCCGCTTTTCAACGGCCACGCTGACACTGCCGGCCACCGGTGGTTTGGCGACCTCATTTGAGTTCATACCATTTTCGCAGTTCACGGCTGCGTCGGGCGGGGCGGCGGATTTCACGCGCGTTGGTGCAATCGAACTGGAAGTCACGGGCGTAGCCAACGTCAATGGAACCGTAGACCTTGTCGGTGCCGTCGGAGCGACGGTCTTCTCGAGAGATTTCGACAACTTCGATCCGGCTGACTTGTCTCTGACAAAAACCGTGGATGTGGCCCGGCCCAGCATTGGTCAAGATGTCCAATTCATACTGACGCTGGCGAACGCAGGCCCCGAAACGGCGACGAACATCCGCGTTCGCGACGTGCTGCCCTCGGGCTTGCTGTTTGTCTCCTCGACGGCGTCCGTCGGAGGTTACGACGACGCGACCGGCCTGTGGACGGTCAGTTCATTGAACTCGGGAGCCAACGCAACGTTGCAGCTCACGGCGCGCGTGAACGCTGCGGGTACCTGGACCAACGTGGCGGAAGTCACGGCGGTTGATCAGGCGGACCCGGACAGCATTCCGAACAATGCCAACCCGGAAGAAGACGACCGCGCGACCGTGGCGGTTGTCGCCGAAGCGATCGATCTTTCGCTGACGAAGACCGTCAACGTGCCCTCGGTGATTGTTGGTCAGCAAGTGACCTTCACGGTGAATGTCACGAACGGCGGTCCCAGCAACGCGACAGGGGTGTCCGTTCGGGATCAGCTGCCAACGGGAGTTTCCTTCATCAGCGCCTCCGCCAGCCAGGGAAGTTACAACGCGGCAACGGGCATCTGGACCGTCGGCGCGATCGCGGCCAACGCCACGCGGACGCTGACGCTGATCGGGCGTGTCGACTCGGCCGGGTCGAAAAACAACCAAGCCGAGGTCGTCTCGGCGGATCAAAAGGACGTCGACAGCACACCGGGAAATGGCGTGGCGGGTGAAGACGACCAAGCCTCGGTATCCTTCGATTCGCCCCAAGTGGACCTGTCGGTGACCAAGACGGTCAGCAATGCCAATCCCAACGTGGGCGACAACGTCGTCTTCACAGTGACGGTATCGAATGCCGGTCCCAATAATGCGACGACCGTTCGCGTCCGCGATCAGCTTCCCCCAGGCCTGACGTTCGTATCGAGCAATCCCTCGCAGGGGACGTTCGATCAGTCCACCGGAACCTGGACTGTCGGCACGTTGAATGTTTCGTCCTCCGCCACGCTGGGACTGACAGCGCGGGCGACGGCTGCCGGCACATTGACCAACACCGCAGAGGTGCTCAGCGTCGATCAGCCGGATGTCGATTCGACTCCTAACAACGGTGCGGCGGGCGAAGACGACATTGCCTCAGCGACCGTCAATGCTCAGCAGATCGACCTCTCCCTGAACAAGACCGTTGACATTGCTCGACCGAATATCGGGGACACCATCGTATTCACCGTGCGCGTGGCCAACGCCGGCCCCAGTACGGCAACGGGCGTCGTTGTCCGAGACAAACTTCCCGACGGGTTCTCCTTCGTCAGCGCTTCCCCATCGGTCGGCAGCTACGATGCTTCGAACGGAAACTGGAATGTGGGGACGATCAACGCGGGAGCCAATCAGACCCTGTTGCTGACGGCGAAGCTGGATGCGAGCACCTCCGTCGTGAATACCGCGGAAGTAATCGCCGCCAACCAGCCGGATGTCGACAGCACTCCGGGTAACGGCGTTGCCACGGAAGATGACCAGAGCAGTCTCTCACTAACCGCTCAAACTGCAGATCTCTCCGTCACGAAGACCGTGGTGGACGCAAGTCCGAATGTGGGCCAACAAGTGGTCTTCAATCTGACCGTACGCAATGCAGGTCCGGACGCAGCCACCGGCGTCGAAGTAACCGATCGCCTGCCCAATGGCATCTCCTTCGTGTCGGCCGCCCCCTCGCAAGGCACCTATGATACGGCAACCGGCCGCTGGGTCGTCGGCTCTTTGAACAGCTCAATCCAAGCGACGATGCAGTTGATCGGCCGCATCGATGTCCCTGGAGCAAAAACGAACACGGCCGAACTGACTGCTGCCGACCAATTCGACCCAGACAGCACGCCAGGTAATGGACAGGCGACGGAAGATGACCAGGCTTCCGTGACGGTCACTCCGCCAACCGTTGACCTGTCGCTGGAAAAGACGGTCGCCAATCCGCGCCCGAATCCTGGGAGCGTTGTGCGATTCACGCTTCAAGTCGCCAACGCGGGCCCTTCGAACGCGTCGGGGATCGTGATCCGCGATACGTTGCCCGCCGGCCTGGCATTCGTGTCGGCCTCCCCCAGCATCGGGCAGTTCGACGCAGCCACAGGACAATGGACAATCCCCGCGCTCGCCTCAGGGGCCTCCGCCACGCTTGCACTGGACGCGCGGCTGAACGCAACGACCACCGTAACCAACGTGGCCGAACTGATCGCTGCCGATCAGTTCGACGTGGACAGCACTCCCGGTAACGGCAATCCCATCGAGGATGACTACGACACCGTATCGGTCACGCCCGCTAGTGCCGATCTGTCTGTCACGAAGACCGTTGATAATTCGACGCCCAATGTCGGCACCGATGTCACATTTACCGTGACACTGGCCAACAGTGGTCCCGATCAGGCCACCGGGGTTCAGATCCGTGATCTGCTTCCGGCCGGTGTGAGCTTTATCTCTTCCAGTCCGCAACAAGGGACTTACTCCCCCACGAGCGGAATCTGGGATGTCGGCACCCTGGCCGTCAACGGCTCAACCAAGCTCGCAATCGTGGGACGCCCGACGACCGCAGGTGAGCTCACAAACACCGCCGAAGTTTTTGTCTCAGACCAGCTTGATCGCGACTCGACACCCAATAATCAGAACCCCAATGAAGACGATCAGGCCAGCGTTTCGATTCGTCCTCAGCTGATCGACCTGTCCTTGGTCAAGACCGTCGATGACGATCGTCCGAACGTGGGCCAGGACATTACCTTTACAATCGTCGTGTCGAATGCGGGTCCGTCCATGGCGACGGGAGTTTCCGTCAGCGACCAGTTCCCGCAAGGCTTATTGCTCCGCAGTCACACACCCAGTCAAGGCAGCTTCAATCCGGATACCGGCCTTTGGGTCATCGGCAATATCGCGGCTGGAGCATCGGTTTCATTACAGCTGGTCGGTCGCGTCGAAGCGATTGTCGATGGCGCGAATATCGCGCAGGTGCTCACAGCCAATCAGCCCGACATCGACTCAATCCCCGGCAACGACGCCGTCACGGAAGACGATTACGATGCGGCTCCGTTTTCCACGCTATCGGCCGATTTGTCGCTTACGAAATTGGTGGACAACGCGCGCCCGAATGTGGGCGAGCGGATCAGCTTCCTGGTGCGGCTCAACAACACCGGCCCGGATGCCGCCAATGGCGTGAGTGTCCGGGATGAACTGTCGAAGGGCCTGACGCTGGTCTCCGTCACGCCAAGCCAGGGTACGTTTGATTCCGCAACCGGGGTCTGGACTGTCGGACAGGTCCTCAGTCAACAGCAAGCGACGCTGCTGCTGGTGGCGGATGTGACCAGTAGCGCTGCCCAGTTCAACCAGGCGGAGGTGCTGGCCGTTCAAGAGGCCGATCCCGATTCGACCCCGGGCGATCGGAATCCCGAAGAGGACGATTTTGCGCGCGTCGCAGTGACGCCGCAGATCGCAGACCTGAACATCGCACTGACAACCTCCACCAGACGCCCCTCCTTGGGTCAGACATTTACATACACGGCGGTGCTGACCAACTCGGGACCGGATGCGGCGACCGCGATCGGCGTTCAGGGCTCTCTGCCCTCCGGCCTGAGTTTTGTCTCGGCAACCACCACACTGGGCACGTTCGACCCCCGGACAGGGATCTGGACGATTCCACAGCTGTCCGCATTGCAGAGCGCGACCCTGGAAGCCCAAGTCATGGTGGATGCTCCGGGGACTTATACCACCCGCGCCCAGTTGATTGCCGTCGACCAGTTCGATCCCGACAGTAAGCCCAACAACGACGACGGGATCGATGGAAACGCCAACGACGAAGATGATCAGGCCGCGGTTACTGTCGTGGTTGCAAGCGCCGACCTGTCGCTGACAAAAACGGTCAGTGATCCGCTACCAGGACTTGGCACTCAGGTCAGTTTCGCGTTGAAGTTGAATAACAACGGTCCCGATCCAGCGCGATCTGTCGTCGTGCGGGATCTCCTGCCAGCCGGCCTGGAGTTTGTTTCTTCCACAGCCACCGCCGGATCCTACGATGCTCCATCGGGCCGCTGGTCCATCGTCCAAATCGACCCGCGTCGAACCGAGACGCTGACAATTGTCGCGCGTGTCGACACGCTTGGAGTCAAGACGAACGTCACTGAGATCATCGCTTCCAGCGAATTTGATCCGGACAGCACGCCTGGCAACGGCAACACGAACGAAGACGACCAATCCAGCGTCGCGATTGACCCGCAGCTGGTTGATCTGGCGATCACCAAAGTGATCAACGATCCGCTGCCCAACGTGGGCGACACAATTCGATACACGTTGAACCTGACCAACGATGGCCCCTCGACTGCGACTCAGATTCAAGTCCGGGATCGTCTGCCGCCCAACCTGACATACAAGAAATTCACGGCCTCGACGGGCATCTATGATCCTGCCTCCGGGATCTGGAGCGTCAGCAGCTTGCTCGCCGATGGCTCGGCGGAACTGGTGATCGAAGCCGTGGTTGGCAAGACGTTTGGAGAAACCAACACTGCCGAAGTGATCGCGGTCCGGCAACCAGACTTTGACTCGACGCCCGCGAACGGCAACGTCAACGAAGATGACATCGCGTCGGTGACGTTTGCGACGCGAACCGCGGATCTCTCGCTGACGACAAGCGTCAACAACAGCAGTCCCAGCCGCAACGAGGTGATCTTGCTTTCGGTCACGCTGACGAACTCCGGGAAGAATGAAGGCACCGGCGTGGTTGTCAGCAATCCGCTGTCGAACCCCCTGCAATTTGTCAGCTACTCCGCCACCGCCGGCAGCTACAACCCTCAGACCGGTCAGTGGTCCATCGATTCGGTGGCGGCGGGCGGCGTGGAACAGCTGCAGATCTACGCCCGCGTTGTCGGAAAGAACCCATTTGTCAGCCGCGCAGAAGTCGTTCGGTCACGCCAACTGGACCCAGACAGCACGCCGGGTAACGGACTAACCACCGAGGACGACTATGCACAGGTGTCCGTAGCTCCGCCACAGGTCGACCTGTCAGTCACTGGCTCCACGACCAATGCAGAGCTGCGGCCTGGGTCCGTGATTCAGATCAACTTTACCGTCAATAACGCGGGGCCCAGCGACGCCACGGGCGTTCGCCTCCGCGGCGCTGTCCCGCCAGGATTGACGTTTATCAGTGCCATCCCCCAGCGGGGCGTGGTCAACCTGTCCACCGGGACATGGGATGTCGGTAACGTGGCGCGCGGTGAAACGCTTTCTCTGGTCCTCACCGCACGCGTCGACACGCGCAACGATAAGCTCGCTCCGTTCGAGGTGATTGCTTGCGATCAGTTCGATGTAGACAGCACGCCGGCTAACGGGCTCCTCGGCGAGGACGACCAAGTGCTGGTCTTGGTCCGTGTCCCACCCTTCTCGAAGCGTCTGTTCCTGTCCTAAGGCCGGTCCCAGAGAACGGATCGAGCCGCGGGCATGCCGCGGCTCGTTTCGGCCCGCGGGGATTGTTCAGCTCTGCGTCGCCACTCTTCCATATCGCCACTCCTCCATGCTGCTGGTCCACCATGTCGCCGGTCCGCTGGATGCCGTCCGCCGCCGCCAAGAGGCCGCTGATCCGAAGGCTGCCGATCGGAAGGCCGTTCACCGCTACTCGGTTTCCCGTTGGCGGGTCAGTTCCTGCTTCAGTCGATCGACCTGCTGAGCATCCCAGCCGCTGGGCTCCGTCACGGCTTGCCATGCATCGATGTAGTGGGCGGGTGCATAGTTGTGTCCATACCCAATCGGCACACTGGTCGCCATTGGCAGATCGAACAGAATTTGCATGAAAGTTAGGATTGGATACCAGCGTAGAAACGGCGAAACATCAGGGCCCCGTTGTCCAATCATCCACGCCGGTTCACGAAACAGCATGTCGGGAGAAAAGAAGACCATCGGGTCGCTTGCGTATTGGACATAAACAA
>Ga0114939_10000714_pt1 | contig 27325 bp, 21 predicted proteins | sample AshMeaCrysSpring_FD_87196 | JGI IMG/M metagenome (GOLD analysis project Ga0114939, IMG submission 87196) | Groundwater microbial communities from Big Spring, Nevada to study Microbial Dark Matter (Phase II) - Ash Meadows Crystal Spring | ecosystem: Environmental > Aquatic > Deep subsurface >...
CCTGCTGAGCCTTTTCCGGATAATAGAAGCTACGAGCTCCATGCCGTGAAACGCCGCTCAGCAAGAACGAATCCTAGTGATTTTGTCCTCGAAGGAATTCCTTGTACTTCGTCAATTCACCAGGCAAGTGGACTTTGTGGCAGGTGCTGCAGAACTCAGCCGTCTTATGGAAAGGCTTAAGCATCTCCTGTTTATGGAACGCTGGCTTGGCCTTGACCATCGTTCGGTTCAGCCACGCCAGCACGGGATTGTCGCTGTAGACAAATGGGTAGTGCTTGGGCTCCTTGATCACGTAATCGGCATTGCCGCGCGCGCTTCCAACTGAATCGATCGCATGGCAGGCTGTGCAGGTGATTCCGGCGTGCGCTGTGGGATGATTGACGTCGTCGAATTTCGGATCATCAAAGGCGCCGGTAAAGAACGGTACCGGATCGTGGCAGCCCGCACAAAACCGCGTGGCCTGCACATTCCCGTCCCGCTCGAGCGAGACCTGTCGAGTTTCGCGAATGGACGCTAGATACGCGGGATTGTTGAACGAACTGATGTGGTGAGCGCTGTGGAACCAGCCGTCATAGATATCTTTGTGACACTCCATGCAGTAGGCATCATTCATCAGCGCATGAGAAGGCAGGAACTTTCCGTCCGCAGTCCGTGCCAAGGATGGCTGAAAGTAGCGTTCCCCATCCTTCGGCGACGCTCCGCGTCCCGTCGGATCGTGCAACGTAAGTAACACCGATGCGGCGATCAACACGGCCGAACCTAGCGCGATTCTGCCCCCCACCGCCCACTTGATCCGCGGTCCCGCCAGTCGGTGCAGCCAGTACAGCCAGACCGCCGCCAATGGAGTAAGCACGTGAGCCCAGTAGATCAGACTTCGCTTGGTTGGGTCATTGATCTCCAACCCTTCGAACCGCATCAGCAGGACGCCGCTGATCAAGATCAATAATGCGATCGCGAACAGCGCATAGCCGACGCGAACAGCTCGACGATTCCGCCTCTTTCGAGCCGCCAGCATGTGGAAGATCCCGAAGATCACCACCGGCATGATCAAGAGCAGACCGAGTCCCAAATGGACCAGGAACATGTATTGATAGAACCGGTCCTGGAATGTCTGGCCTCGCCAGTACTCCAAGGCTGTAATCGTCGCCAGGTAGAGGCCGTTTACCGAGAGCACTGCAAACAGCGTGAACACCACGTACAGCAAAATCCGCAGCCGGGGCGAAACGGATCGCACATAGGCCGGCTTGGACGAGGCGGCTTGCTGAAACAGATGCGCGTATTTGTCAGCATTTGGCGGATTGATGGGCGCAGAGGAACTCATCGCAACAATCTTCCTTGTCCCTTCCGCGAGAATCCGACCGACCGTTGGCGGCGATTCTCAAGCGTCCGGGGAGTACCCACGAGGTCAGAATCCACGGCGATCGCCGGTAGAACCGGACAATCGAGCACGCCTGCAGAGCACGATCGGAAATCACAGTCTTCGCGACATCGACTTCACTTCATCTTGCTCGTGTAGATTGCCGGCTGGGCGACTGCCACACAGTCCGATTGTCGTGCAACCAACTGTGGGCATTCCGCCGCCAAGGACGGCAATCTCCGGCGTAAGCAAAGGCCGGGCGCAAGTGAACTTGGGCCCGGCACGAGCTATCGAGGAGAGGGCGCGCGATGCCGATTTCGGTCGGCAGCACCCCGCAAGACTAACCGACCAGACGCGGCGGTCTTTCAACCACTGCGGGCCGACGGATCGGGGTGCAGGAATGATCCATCCAATAACAGAAGCGTCCATCAATCGCCACAAAGGCTTGGTCGCAATACGACCATCCGTCCAGCCTTCCTCCGTCGCGAATGTCGACCCAGCGAGGGACCAAACCGAGTGGAATCGACGCAGGATTGCCCCCGCACATCGGTCCATCACAAGGCGCACTCGGGACCACCGGAGTTGATCCAGGCATCGCCGAGTCGGACATGTGCCCCACGTGCACATAGTCCCCACATCCGGCTTCGACCGAGGCTGCTCCCACCGCCACCGCCAATACGGCGAACAGAAAAAGCACGGCGACCCGCCCCCCGAAGGGAACGGAGCCGTTGCACGGCGCGGGCAACCCTAGCGGCATGAGCACAAAAGAGGAGAAAAGCGGTGCCTGCACGAATCAGCCATGTGAATTACGCGAAGTCGGTTCGCTCATCCCGCATTCGCGAAAATCACAAGGGAACTTGGAACTTCCCCAAGACAACGTTAGGGGCCGGGATTCGACCAGTCAAGCGGCGGGGATTCGAAATTGGTGTTCCAGAAGCGTCGGAATGGCTGCTCGCGCGTCAGGTGACTGCGGTTTCGTTCCAGCACGTCCTGAGCCGTCGGTAACTGGTCGGCCATCGGCGGGTACGACTTCATCCCGCGGAAAGGCAGGGGGAGCGTCGATTGACCGGTAAGCGTGTTCAGGTCGGCATCCTTGTCCCAGCCGACCAGGTAGATCACGAAATCGCGCTTCCAGCCGTCCGGCACCGGAGTCTGGGGCGCGTCAAAGCGGAGTCTCAGTTCGTCTCCACCCACCATCACAACCTGCAGGTCATCCCAGTCCTCCAGCAGCTGCTCACAAGGGCCGTAGGCGGTCATCGGTCCTTCGATGGGCGCCCAACGAGGGCCCTGCCATGCTTGGTCGTAGAGGTAGCGGTGGGGCTGCGAGCTCGAACGCGGCTCAAGTCTGGAAAACCCATGAGCCTGTAACTCGGCCGATTGGAGCGGCAGTTCGTGGGAGATTGACGGCCGATCCACTTCATCCGTTGCGACTTCAATCTGATCCCAATGGATCATGGCTGTCGTGGTGATTCGCAGCCGCGGGTCATCCCGCACCAAGACATCGCTCAGGTCAACCACAATCGATTTCGTCTTTCCACCGGGAAATCCCATCGGTACGAGCGCATCGCGCCAGCCCCCATCGGCCGAGGGCACCTGCAGCACAGGATGCTGCAAGCGCGGCCAGTCCGGGTTCTGGTCGATCTGAATGTTGAGCGAGGTGTCGGTCGGCAGAATCCAGCCCGTGAGTAACAACATGATCCGGCGTTTGGAAGCCGTGTCTTTGTCAAGCGTGATCTCTACGTGGTGCGGTTCCGCCAGCCCCTGACAGTATCGCTGGCGGTATGGCACTGCAAACCGTTGGTCGAGATGCCGAACGGCGTCTGTCAAGTCCGTTCCTCTGGCATCAACTGCCTGCGGGACAGGATGCCGCTCCGAAAGAACAAACAGGTGCGGCGAAGCAATTGAAGGCGGTCCGACCTTTTCGTTCGTGAATAACTGACTGTCGGCAGGATGATCGACAGCCATCAGTCGCAGACAATCCAGATAGGCAATCTCCCAAAGTTCTTCCGTCAACCGCAGTTCGTACTTGCCTTCGATCGGTTGCAGCAGTTCGCCTGGGAACATCAAGTATTCCCATGGACGATCGGGAGCCACTTTTCCTCGGCTGACCTGCAGACCAAGGGGAGCCGCCCACAGACAATCGGTAACGAATGCGAACTGTTTCCCATCCCAGGCATAGAGGTACGGGCAGGATCCCTTCAACTCCTGCTGCTCACGTAGCAGTTGATCGGCTCGTGGTTGTGTGACGCTCTGAGTCGCTCCATTGGTCAGGATGATCCGCAAGGAATCGGCTTGTTCGACAGACCCAAGTCCAAAGTGAGTCGATGGACTATCGATGATTTGAGCTTGGTATTGGGGTCCGCTGCGGACTTCGATCGTGGAGCCGATCGCAAAGTGATTAACTCTTCCGGTGGCATTGTCATCGATTCCTTTCACGCGAACCGACAAGAAATGCCCGAGCGGAGCATCGCTCCGCAGCATGTACAGCCCCGTGGCCGTACTGATTGCCAGGTCCAAGCGTCCATCTTCGTCTTGGTCGCCGATCGCAACCGACTTCGCCGGGTCGTCGAACAGTCTTTCTGCAGCATTCCAGTTCGCCGGACTTGGCGCACGGATGACATGGACGCCTGATGATCCCCACGAAATCAGATCCCGAGTGCCGCTGTTGTCGATATCGGCGACATGCGAACGGCCACCCGGCGTGCCGACCGAAACCTGGCGAAGCGGCTGAATGGAAAAGCGATCCGTCATCCTCGTCAGCTGAATCACTGTCCGATCGTCGGAGGACGCTGCGAGATCCCACGAGACGTTGCCATCAAACTCCTGGACAGCGAGTCCAGAGCCACGGATTCCCTCCCAGGCGAGGGGCTGCCAACGGAACTGTTGATGCAGCATGTTCTCTAGCAGGCCAATCTGTCCCTGCGCATCGGCCAGCAGGATATCGATGTCTAGATCACGGTCTAGATCCGCAGCAACCAGGTCGGTGATTGCCATCTCGGGAGGCGGCAACTGGCTGTGCTGGCTGGTGCTATAAAACGTCGCGTTCCCCCGGTTGATCCAGATCTGAATCGGGGACGGGCCGTCGGTCGTGGCGAGGATCAGATCCAGGTCGCCATCTGCATCGATGTCGGCAACCGTCAGATTGCTGATGCCACGAATGTCCTCCAAACCGGTAGGTCGGGCAGGCTCCAGGAGACGCTCTGCCGGCTGCGTTCCCAGCGGGTTCATGCGATGGACGCTCACCCCCTGCGGCCCACCGACAATCAAAGCCTGGTACGTATCGTGCCAGCGTGATTGGCTCGCTGCGTCTGCTGTGTCCGTACTGGTAATACTTCGACGCAAACGATCCGGCGAACTGCTGTCTACCACATAAAGATCTGCAATCGCCCAGCAGGTGGCATCCGGGGTGGTGGCAGCCTCCGCTACAAGCTGCCACTGACCGCCAGTGCGTTGAAAAATCTGCAGCTGACTGCCTTTGAGCGCAGCCAGTTCCAAAGGGCCAGCCAAGTCGAAGTCCAGCCAGCGGATGAGGCTTGCATCGGGCATGTCGGCAATCGATTCGCGTGCATACTGCAACGGTGCTAGCTGCACCGGCGGGCGCTCGGGCAACTCTTCCAGCAACCGCTGTTCCAGATCAAAAGAGATCCAGTCCAAGGCATTCGGAGCCGCTGCCTTGCGGTCCGTACGATAGGCCTGGGTTCCCAGCGCCACATTGTTCCAAGCGATCAGTAATCCATCGCATTCGTCCCATTGCCCGTCTCTGGAAAGATCGGCACATCGTTGCATCAGTTCCTCGGCCGTCCCTCCTTCGCTCCGTAATTCCGGATCCATTTGTTCGGCCAAGGGCTGTCCCAGTTCGCGAATCCGTTCCAAGAGCGGGATGGCACTCGGTGATCTCTCCTGCACCGCTTTTTGAGCGGCCAGCAGAGCAACGTACAAGTTTCGCGGATGCCGGTCCGAGGACTTTGCCAGCGCATCGACGGCGCGCCGCTGCAAGGCTGCATCATCGATGGGCTGAAGCAAATCGTCGAGCGGCCCAACCAGCGTCAGCCGTTCGGGAAACTGTTCGATCTGAGCAAGCAGTTGCGTCGCGGTCGCCTCTCGCAACTTAGTTGCTAATCCTGCAGGCAATCGATTGGCTCGTAACAATGAGAGCCGAGCCGCAAGCCATTCGGTGGCTTCTGAGTTGGCTGCGACCGTGCGAAGTTCATTGACGAACCCTTCGCTGCGTTCCATCAGTTCAGGAAGATTCGATTCAGCACGTTCGGTGGCTTGCGCGTCGGTGCCCGATTCAATCGCTCGCAGGCTTTGATCGATCTCGACAAGATTGCCAATCAGGCGGTTTCGCAGCAAGCCTTCGTCGTTGGGGAAGAATGCGAGCAACTTTGCGAACTGTTCGTTTGCCTCGGCAACATGGAGTTGCTCAAGCTCGGCGACCGCGCGACGAAACATGGCCAGTTGCTCGGAAGTTGGGCCAGAATGATCACGGCGGGAATACCACCAGAGCAAGCCTGCAGCACCGATCAGCGGGATGATCAGCCAGGCTGACCGCCAGGGGGCACTTGGCATCGCGGTGACTCGCGGGGTGAAAAGTCGGAGCGCGTGGGGACCACCATGATATCCCGACTCCATCGTCGCATGATCGCGGTGTCTGCCGGCCCGGCAAGGTCAGCTGGCAAAGAACGAGCCCGTTTCTGGGCTATTGGCTGTCGAGCGTGCCAGCCCGGGCCGACGATGGGGCACAGGCAAATCATCCGCACGGGCCCCCTGTTCGTCGAAGATTTCGCAGGCCGGTAATGCTACCTGCAGCTGACGCAGGTCCCACGGATCGACGTAGTCGCCGCTGAACCGAATGACGGAGGCCTGCCGTAGTTGATCGAGACGATCCAGAGCCTCTGGCGCGAAAGAACATCCGCGCAAGTCCAGAGTGGCGATCAATGGTAATTTGGCAAGTGCATCCACCAATGGGCCATCGACAGAACATCCCCGAAGGTCGACATGCAGCTCTCGATGGCGGTTCGCCGCAACAACGTACTGCTCCACGGTGGCCGTCGGCGACTGATGATCCCGCAAATCCAATGAACTGACCGGCGGTTGCGGGCCCTCGAGCGGGCCGCGCCGACCACTGAGCAGAGTTCCGACAGCCGACGCCAGCAACAGCAGGCCCCCGATTTCACGCAGCCCGGTCTGCAATCGATAGGCACGCGCAAATCGCCCGGCAAGCTCTCCGCCGACCATACAGGCCAGCCCCGTCACCAAGGTCGCGATCAAAAAATAGCCAGTCCAACGGGCCCGTAACGACTTGTCCATGCGACTACCGCTCAACGAGAGCGCCCGTTCACCGATGTCGGATGATGGTCTCCGACAGTGTCGTGGGCCGGCAAGTAATACCGACGCATGGAACCAGGCAGCGGGCTGCAAGCCCGCGAACCTTGCCCGGCAGCCTGAGGCTCAGTTGCTGGCCAAGGAACGCAGCACCGTGGGCAGGATTCCACCGTTCCGGTAGTACTGCAGTTCCACCGGCGTATCGATCCGCACCTGCACCGAGAACTCCGTCCGCTTGCCGTGGCCATCGGTTGCCACGACCGTGATCATGCTCCGCGGCTGCAGGCCTTCATCCAATCCTCGAAACTCATACGTCTCCAGGCCGGTCAGGCCCAACGACTGGCTGGAATCGCCCACCTCGAACTGGAGCGGCAATACTCCCATCCCCACAAGGTTGCTGCGGTGAATCCGCTCAAAGCTGACCGCGATCACCGCGCGGACCCCGAGCATGTACGTTCCCTTTGCTGCCCAGTCGCGGCTGCTTCCCGTCCCATACTCGGTTCCCGCAATCACGATCAAAGGAACCCCCTCCTGGCGGTATCGCTCCGCAGCATCAAAGATCGGCATGATCTCGCCATTGGGGAGGTGAGCGGTAAAGCCTCCCTCTTTGCCTTGAGCAAGTTGGTTGCGGATCCGGATATTCGCAAACGTCCCGCGCACCATCACGCGATCATTGCCGCGACGGCTTCCGTAACTGTTGAACTCATGCGGTGTCACGCCGTGCTGCTGCAGGAAACGGCCGGCCGGGCTGTCTTTTGCGATGGAACCGGCGGGGCTGATATGGTCCGTTGTCACCGAATCGCCCAACAGCGCCAGGACCCGCGCACCGCGAATCGGCTGAATCGATGGCACGTCGTGAGATACGCCTTCCAGGAACGGAGGACGTTGAATGTACGTGCTCGCTTGACTCCATTGGTACAAGTCACTGCTGGACACGTCGATGGATTGCCAACGTTCATCACCATCCACCGCGACACCGTACTCCTTTTGAAACATCTCTGGTGTAATGCAGGCTTCGATGGTCCGCGCGATTTCGTCTCGATCAGGCCAGATGTCCCGCAGGTATACATTCTGACCCTCGGAATTCTTGCCAAGCGGTTCATTGGTCAGGTCGATGGTGGTGCTGCCGGCCAGTGCGTAGGCCACAACCAGGGGCGGGCTGGCAAGATAGTTGGCCCGCGTCAATGGATTGACGCGACCCTCGAAATTGCGATTACCGCTCAATACGGCCGAGACGACCAGTTCGCCCTCAGAGATCGCACTGGCAACAGGCTGGGGCAGGGGGCCACTGTTACCGATGCACGTCGTGCAGCCGTAACCCACGGTGTGGAAACCGAGTTGTTCGAGCGGCTTGAGCAGACCGGCTTTCGCGAGATAGTCCGTGACTACTCGCGAGCCGGGTGCGAGACTGGTCTTCACGTAAGATGGCACGCGGAGACCGCGCTCGACAGCCTTTTTGGCCAATAGCCCGGCACCGACCATCACCGACGGATTGCTGGTGTTCGTGCAGCTGGTAATCGCAGCGATCACGACGGCACCGTGACCGATCGTTGTCGATTTGCCGTTTTCATTCACCACAGCCGTACGGGTCGTCTCCGACTCCTTGAGGCCAAACCCTCGTTGAGGAACTGGAGCCGTCAGCGCCGTTGCGAAGCTGCTCTTGACGCCCGACAGCGGAATCCGGTCCTGCGGACGCTTGGGACCCGCAACGGCCGGCTCGACGGCAGCGAGGTCCAAATGCAATCGTCGGCTGTATTCAGGAACCGGTCCGCCGTCCAGACGAAACAAGCCTTGTTCCTTGCAGTAACGCTCCACCATCTGCACGTGAGCCTCCGGGCGACCTGTCCGTCGCAGGTAACGAAGCGTCTCGTCGTCGACCGGGAAATAGCCCATCGTCGCGCCATATTCTGGCGCCATGTTGGCAATCGTGGCGCGATCTGCCAGCGACATCTGATTGACACCGCTGCCGAAGAACTCGACAAACTTATTGACGACCCCTTCTTTCCGCAGGATCTCAGTGACGCGCAGCACCAAGTCGGTGGCAGTCGCACCCGGCGGTAAGTCGCCTGTCAACTCGAATCCCACGACCTCCGGCAGCAGCATGTACAGTGGCTGCCCGAGCATATTGGCTTCGGCTTCGATTCCACCGACACCCCAACCCACCACACCCAATCCGTTGATCATCGTGGTGTGACTGTCGGTTCCAACCAGCGTATCGGGATACGCCAGCATCCCATGGCGATCGCGCCCTGCCGCGACCACATGCGCCAAGTATTCGAGGTTAACCTGGTGGACGATCCCGACGTTGGGTGGGATGACGCGAAGGTTTCGAAATGCGCGTTGTCCCCATCGCAGGAATTCATACCGCTCGCGATTCCGCGCAAACTCGACCTCAACGTTTCGCGCCAGCGAATCTGCGGTTCCGAAGAAATCCACTTGGATCGAGTGATCGATCACCAGGTCCACGGGAATCAACGGGTTGATCTTTCGCGGATCACCCCCCAGTTGTTTCATCGCGTCGCGCATTGCGGCAAGATCCACAACGCATGGAACGCCCGTGAAATCTTGAAGCACGACGCGGCTGGGTTTGAATGGCACCTCGACTTCGGGGGGATTCGGAACCCATCCGGCCAATGCTCGGACGTTGTCCTCGGTGACCGCGAATTCGTCGCATGTCCGGAGGGCCGCTTCGAGCAGAATCCGGATCGAAATCGGCAGCCGATCCAACTGCGCGATTCCGAGATCCTCCAACCGGCGAAGGCTGAACAAATCACAGGGCCCCGAGCCAGTTCGAAAGCTGCGTCGGGCTTCGAAGGGATCCGGTCCGGACAGAAAATCGGCTGGCTCAGTCATGCGTGATCGAGAGCGGCTTGTGAGAGAAAGGGATAATGGGTCGAAGGAAAACGACCCGTCGAGCAGTCTATCAGACCGCTCGTTGGTCCCCAGTGGGCCAGAACAGGACCCGCGATGCTCGGGAATTGTCCGCCATCCCGCGGCTCGCGCCCTGCCGTTTCCGCCAGTCCCCCCGGCGTTCCCGGCAAAAACATCGACCGTTCCGGGGTTCTCAGGCATCGGACGGCCGAGGCCACCAAAACATCAAAGGACGCAGTCTGGGTAAAGATTGCCGGTTGAGGGGAAGAGTCTTGAATTTTCGGTTCTATCGATCCGACCGATTTTAACGGCCCGTGGCTCTGAGAGCGGCGTCGCATTGGCTTTGAAGGCTCGGTTGGGGAAATGCTCGATGGTGACCCAAATGAATCAATCCGACAGTCTCCTCCCGAAGTCCGGTGAGTCAAACCAAGCGGCTCGGTGGTCTCTTTTTCATGGGCGACGGTTTGTGCTCGTGATTGGATTCGCTTGCAGTCTCATCGGGCTGGCGGATCCATGCTGGGCCGGCGGCGGCGATTTGGGGACTCCTCACTGCCGGTTCGACTGGTGGAAGGGATATCCCGGCCGTCCGCAGCCCCCGGCCAGTGCCTGCGAGTGCCATTGTGAGACGTCGGAGGGGCCTTGGTGGGGCTGGATGAAACGGATGTGGTGGAGTCCGTTGAGCGGACGGTCTTGTCGGGGAGCGTGCGACGGATGTGACACGTTGCCGGCCGATGAAATCCACGAACTCGAAGCGTTCGGTACGGCTCCGCTAATTGAAACACCGTGGGAGCACCCAGTGACGACAGTCCACGGCGATGCACGTGCTCGGAAAAGCTTGGCTCCGAAAGAGGTGCAGCGCCCGGCACTCGATCAGTTGCCGGAAAACCCCGGCGCGGATATGCCGAAACTTCGTTTGAAGTAAAGCCTGAGTGGCCGTTTGCGTTGCGAGCGGGGCAAACTCAAGCGAACATATCGTCGCTCAGATCGCCTTCCGTCAGCAGGCGAAAACCATTTCGGACCAAGGTTTCACGGGCCAATTCCGTGTTGTCGACGGCGATCGCCATCGCGGGCGCGCCGTGTGGTCTCAGGAACAGAGGGTAAGCCTGCGTGATGTTGATTTCGGCTCGTAGCAAGGCCGTACAAACCTGCAACAAAGGCTGAGGTCCATCGCGCATCTCGACACCGATCAAGTCACGCTCGATCATCGCCAATCCTCCGCGTTCGAGGATTTCTCGACCGCGATCAGGATCACTGACCACGACTCGCAGGAAGGCGCATTCCGATGAATCGGTGATCGACAGTGCCGCGATACGGATGCCTGTGCCCTCAAATCTTCGGACGACCTCCAGCAGCGCGCCGACCCGATTCTCCAGGAAGACCGTGAACTGACGAATCGTTGGGAAATTTCGGCCGCGCATCGTCGCAAAGCCGGTCCCTGATCCGCTACTTTCTCCGCCTGCACTCATCTGGTAGGGTCGCGTGTCTAGTGGTTCTGAGAAGCTCGGGGGCGCTGACGCCATGCACTATAAATGAAGTGCAAGCTGCCTGCCATATCGCCGGGGTGACGATGCTCAGCCATGTCCTTACGTTTCGCGCTCACTACCATGAAACCGACGGCCAGGGGCGGGTTCACCACGCCAACTACTTGAACTACTTTGAGCGGGGTCGGGTCGAGTTGATGCGGTCTGCGGGTGCCAGCTACCGCGAGTTCGAATCGACCGGGTTGTTGCTGGTCGTCAGCGAAATGCACATTCGATATCACGCCCCGGCGGCGTTTGATGATTGGCTGACGCTGAAGACGGAAGTGATTTCGGCGAAGGGCGCGCGAATCATCCATCGTTACGAAGTGCGACGGGAAGACGGCATGCTGCTGGTGGACGGACAATCGACGATCGCGTGCGTGGACCGTGAAGGCCGGGTCCGCCGGCTTCCCCCTATACTGATCCAGTTGAGCAGCGGCAGCCAGGTGAGCGGGTAAGGGTCAGTGATTCAGTCCCGAGCCTTGATTGGCCAGGAGTTTGGATCGGGGGATTAGGTTTGTCACTCGCTTCCCCTGTTCGGCCTCAACGTGTTGGACTTTTGCCGAACGGACGTGACGCCGTTTGCGAGATGGGTGACGGGTGCCCCATGTGCGAATTCAGCACGTTGCTCTGGAAACGTAGTACGGAGACGTCCAGTCTGTGGTGGATCCACGAAGTTCTTTTAGAATCCGCTTCGCCCGGTATGATCCGCCGCACTGGGATCGATTCATGCATTTAACGAACGAGTTGGATGTATCGACTCGCTGCGTGAGGGACGCGCAAGAAACGCCGCGGAGCGATCATTGCCAACCGACGCGGGAATCCGTTGTCGGCTAGGGTTCCCGATTCGCGTCCTGCACAGGTTCCTCGTAGAGTTCCGAATCCGTGGGCAGCGGATGGTTGGCGAACTCACGTTCCAAGTCGGCCCAGGCCTCCTGAAATTCAGGACTCAGCCCGTCCGACGCGCCGGGCGTGCGGCAGCCTGAGATGCTGACGATCGACCCAAGGCTGGCCAGCATCCAAGCCATGCACCTGGCCGGGCGACGCAGCGATGAGTGAAGGGGCCTTCGATCCAAGGCTTCAAGGCGTGGTATCACTGGTCGCCTCCATGTTGTTGCGTGATCCAATCGCTTGCCAGACGACCAAGTCAATCTGGTCGGAGTACGTGCGAACCGAGCCGTCGCATAACAGGGTTTGAGTCAGGCCGACGTGATAACTCCCGAATGCCAGTTCACGCACTGCTTCGGAACCAATGGGATTGGGAGCCCTTCGCGTCGTGCCCAGCACCTCCGAGTAGTCGATCCCGGCGCCGCTGTCGAAATTCGGGTGGTAGTGCAGAAACCTGTCGCAGATTCCGCAAACGGTGTCAACGCGATAAGCCGCTTCGCCCACCAGCAGCGTGTGGCTCAATCCATCCCGTACGTCACGGAGGCGGATCGGCCGCCGAGCGCCACCGCCTTCCTCACGAAAGTCCGCCGCTAACAAGACGCCATTGCCTTCAAAAGGATCGACAAATCGCTCGTGAGGATTATCCACCTGAACATTGCTCCCCATGTTTCCCAAATAGTTATTGATGGCTCGGTCTGAAATCCCGTTGATCGAGCGAGGTTCACGGGCTTCACCCGGCTGGGTGGGGCATCGATAGAACGATTGGGGCGTCTGGGCGAGCAGCTGAAAGGCTCGACTGTTCAAATCGGTTCCGTCCCACCACCCCAATTCTGTGAATGGGGCGAGTCGGAAGAGCATGGTCTGTTCGAGCATCGGCAGGATGTCCACGGTCCAGCTGTGGCCCCATCCGCCTTTCGCACCCCAAGGCAGGCTGCTTACTGCCGACTCGTAGTTGGTGATCGCCAACCCGATCTGACGGAGGTTGTTTGAGCATTGAACACGGCGTGTGGCTTCCCGAGCCTGCTGAACGGCTGGCAAAAGCAGCCCGATCAGCACAGCGATGATCGCCAGCGACACGAGGAGCTCGACGAGCGTGAAGGCGGGGCGGCGGTGGGGCGGAAGAGCCAGGATTCGCGGGGATATGCGAGCAGGCCGAGAATCGGACCATTTCTGACAACTCATGGGACCCTCCCAACGGCGTTGTCGTTGACAAGTTATCCACATCCCTTGAAGCCGTCTCCGATTGTCCCGAACCTCGAGCGCCTGTCAAGAATTTTCACCGGACATTTGTTCACTTTTTTTGGCGGGGCTCGGCACACTGCCCAACCGCGTGGAGAGATCCGTGAGGAACAAGCTGCGGGAACCCGGTCCAAGTCTCGGCCGGGGTCTACCGGTGCGATTGTCGGCTGGTGCTCGCATCGACGCTCGGATTGCGCCAGGATGGAGCGATTCGGCGTTATTGACTTGAACCAGCCACCACGCGAAGGGCATGTCCATGGTCGACCGGAGCGCCCCAGTTGGATTGTCGTCAGCAGGAGGTATCCACTTGGTCGACGGGAATCCGCTGGCACTGCGAAGCCGCGATGACTGGGGTTCGGAGTTTGTAGAGATGCGCGTCGATCAGGCAACGGGACTAGATGTTCGCATCGGTCATCGCGGACTAAAATCCGAGCTACGCCTGGCGTTCCATCGGGAGGATCGGACCGCGACGGACCTTGTCGAAGTCTTGGACGACTTCGTCCGCATGATCGCGAGTTCTGCTGGCAACGCATTTCTGTCTGCAGCGCAGTTGCCTCGAGTTGTCGCGGTGGCGACGGAACTGAAGATGGCGATTTTGCGACAACCGAACCTGCTTGCCGCGGCGAAGGAGGAAGAAGCGCCGACGGGATGCGTAGGTGACACTCTGGCATGAGCGGCTACGACGGACCGTCTGACACCCACTCGATCAAAGCGGCACCGCGCGGACTGACCCATTCGGTGTATCGGCTGTTGGCTGACCCACCCTGGATGTAGTTCGACATGTCGGCAAGGTTGCTGAACTTGCCGTCACTCCCATCACCGATACCGGGCTGCTGGTCCCAGGCTTTGTAGGTGCCCCAGTTTTTGCCATTGCCCTCTTCCATCGTAGCAGTCACTGCGAGCACGCTTAGCACATCAAATCCGCCTTCGTTCTGATACTTGGAAAAGGCGCCCCACTGGACATTGCGCATCCGCGGATGGTGAACTGCGCTAAAGATGGTGCGGACTGTTTCAATCCCATAGTTCGTCGGCGCTTGCCAGCTAGCGCCTCCTTCGTAAGCCCACAGCGGTTTTCCGTAGTCGGCCTTCAGTTTTGTATAGACCGTTAGGTCTCGATAGCCTACGTCGTAACAGTCGATCAAACCGGCTGGCCCAGCCGCTACGGCCGCCGCTGCATTGGTCGGCGAGTTCTCATAACCGATGTCGTCGAAATAGTTGGATACGGACATGATGATATCGTCGCTCGCAAACGACTCGCGCAACAGAGCTCGGGATGCCTCCATCCGCCGCGCAAGGAGGTTGGGGACGACCGCTTGTCCGGCGATCAGCAAGGCGACTCGCCGGCCCGATTTGCAGGCTGCTTTGGCTGTTTTCCAAGTACGGATTGCATTTTCAACATAGATCTCCTCCTCCGATTTTCCCAAGCGGCGGGCCATGCCAGTCATGTAGCGTGTCTGTCCCTGAAACGCGCCGGCCGTGTTCCAGACCTCGTTGACCCATTCAATAACCAATTCCACCCTTGACGGCGTCGATTCGTCAAGCGCACCGATCCATTGGGCCCAGGCTTCGTAATCCATGGTCAGCGGTTTACAGAGCCAAAACATCGGGTAACGACCGTTGGCCTCAAAAAACTCGCTTGCCAACTTGGCATACACATCCGGATGGAACAGCCGAGGGCGCGATAGCTCCATGTGGGGATTGACCTGATTGTCTTGGAACGACAGTTTTCCACTTGGCCCCGCACTGACGATCACCACATGGGGTGGAAGAGGGTCTGCCGGATCACCCTCGCAATCGAATACCCAAGGGAATCCATTGAGGCGCGTGGTGGGCCCGGATGAGGTTCGATCCCAAAGAAACCCAAACATTCGAAGAGTCGCTCCCCCGGTTCGGAGTCCGTAGGCATCCTTGGGTCGTTCCAGGGTGAGCTTGGCGATCGTACGATCGGGCGCAAAAAAACCGGTTTCTGGATCCGGATAGGCGTATTCTTCGATCGCAGTCACGATGATCGGCAGATTGCTGTCCGGCGGGCTGCCACTGTGCGTCCGAGGATTGATCCACATGTCCTTGGTCACGTAGGACATGGGCACGACATCGTCCATCCCAACGATGTTGCCATTATTGGCTTGCATTTCATCCATGAATCGAAGTGCTTGAAAGATCCCGATCTTGCGTAGTTCATGCTCCAGGAAAAGCTTCCCGGCCTGCCATCGGGCAAGGTTGATGGTTCCACCCTCGGGGCCCTCGTAGACCACGGCGGCGTCCGTGATATTGGTCGGAAAGTCGGGGCCCCGCCCGTCGACCGCAAATGCAAATGCCGCAGTCCCTTTGCAGTCATACGTTTGTTTGAACCAGGATTGGCCATCGGGACCTGTAACGAGTTCCTTAGTGCCAACGGTCGGGTGATACGACTGGTATCCGGACTGTATTCGCAAGGCAGACGTGGAGGAGCCCTTCCATAGGCAATGAAAGATACCTTGGATCGGTGAGCCAGTTTCCTCTAGATGCAACAGACAGTCAGTACCGTCTGTCGAGTGGGACGGAATCCCATTGGGCAGGATGGATTTCGTGCGAACGCCGTATTTGGTGGTGGACCACAGCAGGTTTGTAAGCCCGACTTTGTTGCCACGAATGGCACCGTAATTGGAGGCGATCGGGTGTCGCGGCTGAGCCGGAAGCGGCAGCTGTTCCACACCTATTTGGTTGTTGCAGACGACAGTCAATGCCTGATTGAAATCGGCGTCCGTCACCTTCACGATCCCCGCCGCCAGTCGTGCTTCGACGCGGTCACTGATCGACGCGGGGCGAGCCGGTTCGGGGATCACGTAATGCGTGACGTTCTCTAAGTATCTGGACCCTTTGACCTTCACCAGGGCATGAGTACCTTCGATCCAAGGACCGTCATTCCTTCGGAAACTCGGATAGCCCACGATCACCGGGCGAAAGTTGATCGCATCTCCCCGTCGCCAGGCGACGCGCCAGATCGCGCCTGACTCTGTGATCCGATCGCTCACGATGCTCATGTTCCCTGTCGGTGCGGCTGTTTCTGGCGTTAAGAGGCCGCTTCCCTCCTCCACAATCGCGTCCATGCCCTTGGAGGATTCTTCCAACAGCCGGTCGGTGTCACCGCCGCTCCGCTGAACTGCCAACGGCCGAGAACCCGTGTAGAGGTAACGCAAGACAGCCGCAGCGCGACCTTGTCCCTCGAAGTCGTCGTCCGCTGAAGGAACGTTCGCATCGCGGTACACACAGAGGTCTTGGAGTTCAAACACTCCTCGAGTCAACCCATCCGCCAGCGAATCCGGCTGCGGCAAGCGGTGATCAAAAAGGTAAGGGTGGTCGGGCTGAAAAATCCTTCGGCCTGAGACCTTTGTGTCGCGGATCTTCATCTCGTCGACTTTGACCAGACCTTTGTTGAGGTAACAGCTGACAGTGCCTGCCATGGGGTCGACGTCCCAAAACAAGCGATACCATGCTCCCGAGGCCAGTCCATGCTGTGGGCGGAGCATGCCGGTCACCATAACCAACTCTCTGCCCGCAGGGCCGTTGAGCGCGAGGGAAATATGGAACGAATCGTTGCTGTAAGATCTGACAGCGCAGCTGTTGGTGGCGGCACCAGAAGACTCGCGGCTGCCGACCAGCACATCACTGAATGCAGCTAACCGGTCCGATTGCCATCGGATCCAAATCCCGATCCCTAGACGTGTTGCGCCGCCGAGCACGTGAGGCTGCAATGTCGAGCGTGCCAGGAAGTTTGCATTTCGGCCGTTCGTCTTCAAACTCATTGCTAGAACCTCTTTGTTTGGCCTTGCACAAGACTTTCATCCTGGCAGCCGGTTTGTCGCGCGATAAATAGCCATGAAAACGGCGTCTGAAACGCGCGTTGCCCGCAGTTGGAATCAGTGCCGTGAAGCAGTCCGGTTCTTCAGAAAACTGACCGTTCAAAAAACTCAAATCGCGAATCTTCAGAATGCTTCGGCCGGCATGCAATTTGAAGGAACTTTGGGCTGCTCGGCGATGCTGTACAAAAACGCGGACGCCCGCAAAGGAAGAATTAGCTGGCGGTGTAGCGGCTGCCGTATCTCTCGATTCGCCCGGTCGCAGAGTAGCTCAGCGACTTGCCCCCATCTCCAATAGCCATCGCGCCGGACGGCGGAACGAGTCCAACTTCCACTTGACTTTGCCATCAGACGACATGGCTTGACCAGAGAAATGATTGTGCCGTTGAATCCGCCTAGCCGATTGACAATGCGTCGAATCCAGGTGCAAGTCACGCATTTCTGCCGCGACTTCATCGGCAGGAAAAAACATGCCCAGTGCGGTCCCTCTGCCACAGCCCTTCGGCCGCGGCGTTTTCAAGCTCGCTCGGTGCCGAATCGCGGATGCGGAAATGCCTGTCATCGTCGGTCAACGCCAACGCACGGGGCTAACGGGAGCCGCGATCGTTTGTCTGGGCGGGTTGCCAGTCGGGATCGATGCCGTAGAAAACGAGATGTTGCCAGGGTAACCCATCGTATTCGCGGACAAGCTTGAAGCCGTTGCTTGTGTACTCCCGATCGATCTGCTGCTTCGTCATCTTGTGCAACGGCTTGATCGGCACATTGGGATCTTCCGCGCGGTACTCGAGCAGCGCTATCAGACCAGTCGGCTTCAGGCTGCGGCGGATGGCCTGCAGCATCTGTTCGGGGTGCGAAAACTCATGATAGACGTCGACCATCAGCACGAGGTCGAGTGCCGCGGGCGGCAGTTTTGGGTCGTGGGGCTGACTAAGAATTGGCTCGATGTTCTTCAACTGCGATCGATTGACGCGGCTGCGGAGCATCCGCAGCATTTCCGGTTGAATGTCGACCGCGTAGATGCGTCCCTGTTCGCCAGCTGCCTCCGCCATGGGCAGGGTGTAGTAGCCGTTGCCACAGCCCACGTCGGAAATCTGCCAGCCTGGCTGAATCCCCAGTTGTTCCAGGATTTCCGCAACCGTTCCCTCCTCATCTTCTCGCTCGGGACGGATCAACCACCCCGCCCCATGGAAACTCATGGTCTGAGCGATCGTCCGCCCGAGATACTCTTCCTGAGGAGGCGGAATCGGGGCTTCCTGGGCCTGCGTGGGAATACCACCGATGAGCCCAACGACCATCCAGAACAGTCCGATCCTTGACCAGCCTTGAACCATCGTCGATTGCATGACCGAACCTGCCCGTTAGACGTCGGTGGCTCACCGGGAAAGTTGGCGAAACGAAGGCTGATTGCCTGACCTGACTTGCCGTTCAGGCCTGGTCTCGTATCGTCATCGCCTCGAAACACGGCTCGAACGCGGACTCAAAATCGAAGACATTGTCGAAATCTTCGCGACGATCCGTTCGACTCGCCCGCATCTGCTTAATTCGAATCAGATTGTAAACGATCTCGCCCAGGTCGCTCGTCGAATGAATGCCCCAAGCGCCAAGCACCAGAGGAGCCAGATAACCGTACTGCTCCAATGCATACTTGCGACAGGCGTGGCAGAGTTCCTGGCCGGTCAAATGCGAGGACTCCTCGCTGCCCGCTTGTTTCCCGATCCGTTGCTGGGGCAACTGCATCACTTCGTGGGCATAGGCCAGCGATTCGCGGACGAACTGGTAGGCCTCAAGCTTGTAACGCGAGTCCTTATCCAACATCTCGACAAACGCACGCAACTGTTGGTTCATGGGATAGCGGAGCGATCAAGTCAGTTCGAGGGGGAAGCGTCATCCGACTGAGGCTCACCTCCCTCGGAGTCCCCATCGGAGGACTCAGAGAGAGGTGTCGCTGGTGCTGTCTCGCGGGCATGACGGGAAGGTAAAACCGACAGAATATCCCGAGCGGGGAGCGTGATCCTTCGACCATCCTCCATTTGCAAAAGGACGAGCTGTGCCAGAATCTCGATCTGCAGGACACGACCACGACCTTGGGCAGTCACGACATCGGTGCCTTGAGGCGGGAGGTCGGCCAGCAACTCCTCATACGTGTCGTATTCAAATCGCAGGCAACATTTTAGTCGGCCGCATCGTCCACTGATCTTCGTGGGATCGAGTGTCGCCTTTTGCAGCTTGGCCATCCGCATCGTCACCGGTGGCATCTGCGAAAGATGCGTGTTGCAGCAGACCGGCTTTCCGCAGTCGCCGTAATCGGCGAGCAACTTCGCTTCGTCACGAATCCCGATCTGGCGCATCTCGATCCGCGTTCGTAACTCCCCGCCAAGCTGCTTGACCAACTGTCGAAAGTCGACCCGTTCATCCGCGAGGTAGTAGAACACGACTCGTTCGCCACCGAGAAGTTGTTCCACATCGACGACCTTCAGAGCCAGTCCAAGATCGTCGGAAAGCTGCTGACAGAGGCCGATGAGCTTCGATCGCTCCGACGCGAGTCGAGCCGCATCCGCCTGGTCCTGGGCCGTCACCTCGCGGAGGATCTGGCCTATGGGCGGATCAACCAGTTGCGCGATCGCCTGAGGCGACGCCGGACAAAGGACCTCCCCCAACTCGACGCCGCGCGGGCTGCGGACGACCACACGATCGCCGTGCCGATAACGGCCACGCGCATGCATCACACACAGAACGCGCGTGACTCCACAACGGACCACGTAACGGTCCGTGGAGGTTTCGGATGTGTCGTTCGCGGCCTCAACCACGCTCGACGACTCATGGAGTTAGAGGAGGGATGACAATCAAACCCAGGAAGCGCCTGGTTATGCCGTCTAACTTAGCACGCGAACGAGGTCTTTGGGGCACCGCGCTAGACTGGAACCACGTCAAGGGATCGTGGACCCAGCGTAATGGAGCGCCAACAACGAGTAGGCTGTCACAAGGTTGCGATCGCCTTCCAGCCAACGATTGTTGGCGTTGACCCAGGATCCATCGGATTGCTGAGCCGTCGTGACGGCCTCAATCAAGTCGCTCCGCCAATCCCGCTTCTGGCCTTCCGCGTCTTCGATGCTTTCCAGCCCGGCCGCGTTCAAGGCCTTAGCGAAGGTGTGGAAGTAATAGTACAGCCCTGCATCCCCCATCCCTGGGTTTTGTTCCAGCGTGTAGTTGTCCTTGATGAACTGAAGAGCCGCCGCCACTCGCGGATCATCGGACGTCAGGCCTGCATGGATCATGCTCATCAAGCCGGCATAGGTCATTGAACCATAGCTTCGCAGGCCACCCCCGTCTGTCTTGCCCGCCATGCTCGCGCCGCCGGCAGCCGGCGTGTAATAGAACCCGCCATCATTCACTATGCCGGCGAAGGGTGTCTGATTGTACTGACTGTCTAGATTCTGGCAGCGAGACACGAACACGAGGGCTCGTTGAATCGCCTCGTCGTCGGGGCCTCGCCCCAAGTCCTTCAATGCACTGACCAAGTAGCTGGTGTTCGACAAGTCAGGACGTTGACGCACTTCCCGACCGTATCCAGACCCGCCGTAGGACGGATCGGCTTTGGACACGTCTTCACTTTCATCCCACTGAATGCCTCGGACATAGGCTTCGGCGCGTGCGAGAATCTCCTTGTATCGTCCGTCTGAGTTGGCAGAACTCAGGGCGTTGATCGCCAAGCACGTTTCGTAGTTCTGAAACCGGCCCCCAGGCTGATAGATCCCGCCGTCGTCCTGAACAAAAGATTCCAGGTAATCGAGGCTCTGCTTGACGCGGGGCTCATCCCTTAAGCTGGGGCGATTGCGGAGAACTGCCGATAGACAAAGCGCCGTGACCCCTGGCCCTGATTCCTTACTGAAGCTTCCGTCGTCGCCCCGACCGCGCGCCAGCAAGTACTCGATTCCACGATCGATGGCTGCATCCCGGTCCGCAGCTCGCGCAACCGGCTGGGCCAAAAGCAACAAGCCCAAACAAAAAACGCATCGCATGCGCTGCAGAGACATCGGCCATCCTCATTTTGCTGTCGGGGGCGAACCCAAGCTGCCTTGGTCGACCAACTTCCGGGCCATTGTCGCAATCCGTTCCAAGGAATGCCACTGGCCCACTCTTCGAATACGACGGTGGCACATCGCAGGATCGCCGAGGTTGTGGGGCGCTTTGCAAGCACGAGCTCGCCTGGAATGCGGCAGCGGATGGCACAAAAAAAGACCGGCTGGCAGAAGCCAGCCGGTCTGAATGATTTGACGTCAGCGGAGCACTTCGAGCGCTTCATGCACCCGATTACTCGCGATTGCCACCGTTGTAGCCAGCATCGCTTTGCTGAGAAAAATCGCTCGCATCGTCGGACGACGCATGCAATGCGGCTACCAAATGCACGGCGCCAAGAATTTGTGCCGGCGTGAAGTAGCGGATGTTCCCTGTGAACTCCGACTCAACCCGGTTCTTGGTCGCGAGTACTTCCCAGGACAAACCGTCCATCAAATGCCAAGCGGCTGCCTGCGCGACGCTTTGGCCGACTTCGCCACGGCCGAGCATCCCGCAGAGTTCTTGGACCGAACTGTCTGTAGTGAACATGTCGAGCGGAATCAACTTGTACCGCATCTTCGGGTTCGGATCGGGCTTGCCGTGCTCAAGGCAGATGCAAGTCACTTTCAGCTTGGCCGACTTGGATGGAGCGATGTACATCATGCCGCCCATGCCGCCCATGCCGCCCATGCCACCCATTCCGCCCATGCCACCGCCGCCCATGCCGCCCATGCCGCCGCCCATTCCCTCGCCGCCGCCCATTCCGCCCATACCACCGCCGCCCATGCCGCCCATGCCGCCGCCGCCCATCCCACCCATACCACCGCCGCCCATCCCACCGAACTGTGCATGAATGGGGACTGCAGCGAATGTTTCGGGGAGCTTCAAAGTGAGGGGCTGATCGGTCTTGTTCTCCATCAACACGGTGATTTGTGTGGAATCCTTCGGAACCACACGGACATTGATCAGGCCATCATCGACAGCAGCAAAAAACTCTTTGGCATCTGCGAACGCATTGTCGGCTGACTCGGTTTGCCTGTCGGACTTCTTGCCAGCGGGCTCCACTGCAAGGGCCCACGGCGTAACGGCGAAAAGAGCAGCAATCGCGGTAAAAGCAAGGCGACGCTTCATGGACTTCGACCTCGTGCGATCAAATCGAACACGCATTCAGAGCCGACGGGCCCCGAATCAGCGAGGAGAAAAGAGCGGCCTGCCTGCCGCGGGTTCCCTCGAACCGCCGATCCCGTTGATCCGGCGGCTACCCACGCCCAAAGTCGCCCTAGGACGGAACGACTCAATACTATCGTACTCAGTGAGCTAGTGGTCTCCAAGGAAATTCCTACAAGTCAGACTAGGCAAAATGGCGGTGGTTTGTCGCTGCTCAACCAAAGGCGGGCTGACGCGTTTGGCTTGGCAGGGAGGGGCTGCCGCGAGCTTCCGGCCGACCTTCGGGCATGGCGGGCCGCGATACAGGGCGCCCCATTGCCTCCCTGGAGGGGGGGTGGTCAGCTGAGGTACTCCGCGAATGCTGACTCGAGAAGCCGCAGCGCTTGAGCTGACTGAGCCGACGCAACGACAACGTTCACTTGGAGCTCGCTGGTATTGATCATCTGGACGTTGATCCCAGCGGAGGCCAGGGTCCGGAACAGGATCATCGCCACGGAGGTGTGGCTGCGTAGTCCGATCCCGCTGACCGACAGCTTGGCGATTTCCGGGTCGTGCTGCACGGCTGTCAATGCATGGCGTTGTTGCAGGTCCCGGGCGATCTTCAGCGCAAGCGGCAGGGCATTTCGGCGGACGGTAAACGTGATGCTCGTTCGGCCATCATCGGAATCGATGGACTGCACGATCATGTCGACGAACACGCCCGCATCCCCCACGGCGGCGAAGATTTCCGCCGCAACGCCCGGTTGGTCCGGGACTCCCAGGAGCGTGATTCGGGCTTGATCGCCATCCAGCTCAATCCCAGTCAGCGTCAGGGCCTCCAGCTGGTCGCTTCGCAGCCGCTCCACCAACTTCGTCATGTCCGGGTGTTGATGCTGGTTGGCGCGCACCTGGTCCCACGTCTTGGCATCATTCGGTCGTTGGTCGAGTTGGAAAGTGGAATGGACGGCGCGGAGGGCTGCATGCGCATGTTGCCGGTCGACCAAGGCGGAAATCTTGATTTCGCTGGTCGTGATCATCTGTATGTTCACACCGGCATCCGCAAGCGCTCGAAACATATGCTGCGCGACGCCCGCTTGGCGCGCCATCGCCAGTCCCACGACGGAAACCTTCGAGACCTGATCATCCTGCTCAACCCGGCCAGCTCCCAGGTCGTTGGCGACGGGTTGGACTGCGGCCAGGACTGCTTTCAACTCGGCGCGGGGAAACGTAAAAGAAATGTCAGCCTTACCGCTTCGTCCCACGTTCTGCACGATCATGTCGACGCTGATTCGTCGCTCTGCGATCGCACTGAAGATCCGCAGACTCGTGCCAGGAATGTCGGGAACCCCGAAGACGGTGACTCGGGCTTCGTCTCGCGTCAGTGTGGCGCCGCTGACGGGCGAGGAGTCCGATTCGCTTTCGCGGACGATATAAGTCCCGGGAATGTCGCTGAAACTGCTTCGCACATGGATCGGTACACCAAACTTCTTGGCGAACTCGATCGAGCGGTTGTGCATCACCCCGGCGCCCAAGCTGGCCAGTTCCAGCATTTCGTCATAGCAGATGATGTCGACTCGCCGGGCCTCGGGGAGCACGCGTGGATCCGTGGTGTAAACACCATCGACGTCGGTGTAGATCTCGCAGCTTTCGGCGTTCAGTACTGCGGCCAACGCGACCGCCGTCGTGTCGCTTCCGCCGCGGCCCAAAGTCGTGATGTTCAGCTCCTCATCGATCCCCTGAAAGCCAGCGCAGATCACAATCTTGCCTTCGGACAGCAAACGGACGATCCGCTCTGTGGAGATCGATCGGATCCGTGCCTTGGTGTAGCTGCTGTCGGTACGAATGCCGATCTGCCCGCCGGTCAGGCTGACTGCTTCCGATCCCAGCGCATGCACGGCCATCGCCATCAGTGCGACACTGACTTGCTCACCTGTTGAAAGGAGCATGTCCATCTCACGCGCGGGCGGATCTTCATCGACCTGATGCGCCAGATCGATCAGCAAATCCGTGTTGTGACCCATCGCGCTGACAACAACGACCACCTGATGACCATCCCGCTGAGCACGGATCGCTTTCCGTGCGGCGGCCAGGATTTTCTCGGCATCCGCGACGCTGGTGCCACCAAACTTCTGAACGATCAGCGACATGGTCTTGCTTGAAGTAACATCAAGGGATCGATCGGGGCTGCTGCCAAACTCAGCTTCAGCCTGCGTCGCAGCTCTGCGTCAACGGCCCGCAGACCGCGGCGATGTGCTTGCACGGTTCACTTGGTCACTCTGATCACTTCGGCACAATGAACTGATCCATCAATGGCCATCCCGGATCAAAGCAGCGGGCGCTCGCCGCAGCCGCGCGTTCGTCATACGAGTTCGCCGCGTCACAAACCACGCCTGTGCCGGCAACGGCAAACGGCACCATGCCATGCGTGTGCTTTTTGGTGCGGCAGGGCGTCGGATGATCGGGGGAAATCAGCATGCGATGCGGACCACTGGCCTGAAGTGCTGACCAGAGCGGTGCCACGATGTGCCTGTCGATCTGCTCCAGGGCTTCAATCTTCGCGTCTGGACGGCCTTCGTGGGATGCCTCATCGGGCGCTTCGATGTGGACGCACACGACGTCGTAATCCTGCAAAGCAGCCACGGCCGCACGGCCTTTCGCCGCATAGTCCGTATCCAAGTAGCCCGTCGCGCCAGGAACTTCGATCCGTGGCCAACCAACCAACGCCGCGATTCCCCGCAACAGATCAACCGCCGTAATCATCACACCGCGAGCGCCGAACCTTTCGGCGAACGAAGGCAGAGCGGGGGTGCGTCCCAGCCCCCAGAGCCAAACGCCCGTCGCCGTGGACTTCCCCGCAGCCAGTCGTTGGCGATTGATCGGATGATCCTGGAAGACTCCCAAGCTTTCCGCCATCAGATCCACCAGCAATCCGCTCCCAGGCCCGCGCGGAAAGTCGTCGACCACTGACAGGTCCGTCAGGTCGTGCGGGGCGCGCGTCCGCGTCTCATTCGAAAATGGGACGGGGCGTTCGGCCGAACCACGGACCAGCAGCAGGTTGCGATAGCTGACTCCGCCATGAAACTCAAGACTTGGGTCGGAAACCGATTGCTCGAGGCTTGCCAGTAGCCCGCGAGCCTCCTCGGAGCTGATGTGGCCTGCCGTGAAATCGACCATGACCTGGTCAATGATCGTGACAAGGTTGCAGCGGACGGCCCAATCGTGCGGTCCGAGCTTCAAGCCCTGCGCTGCGGCTTCCAGAGGTGCCCGACCTGTGAAGTAGGTCATCGGGTCGTACCCGAGCAGGCTCAAATTGGCCACTTCACTCCCCGCTGGCAGGGATTCAGGCGTGTGCCGTGCCAGCCCCACCTGGCCTGCCCGCGCCACGGCGTCCATGGCGGGCAAATGAGCAACCTCCAGCGGCGTGCGATCCCCAAGGGCGGGGATCGGCTCGTCCGCACAGCCATCCGGGATGACGATCGCGTATTTCATGCCAAGTTGCCTGAGGAACCTCCCTGCCGGCTAGCGCTGCCGACCCCGGCATTCAGAAAAATCAAGCGGGGCAGTCTGTCGCATCGGCCCGCTCTTCGCAATGGCAGGCACGCGACCCGCGGCACGGGCCATGCTTCCACAACCAGTCCACCTGACGTGTGAACCGCCTCGGCCCTTTTTTCCGCGGGCTTGCGATCTCGCGGACCGTGCTCAAACGGAGAGAGACACCAGTTCGCGGGCGGTGCGGTCGCCGTTGGCGGCGATCGCGCGAGATTCCAGTTCCCTCGGCACGAGTCGATAGAAAACGTCACGCTGACGCGGCTCAAAGCCCAGTTCGGTGATCGACCGACGCATCTCGGCCAATGACAGGTAATGGACGGTGCCGGCCTGAGCCACCACGTTTTCTTCGATCATGAGGCTGCCCATATCATTGGCCCCGTACAGCAAGGCAAGCTGGCCGATCTTGCCACCCTGAGTGACCCAACTGCTCTGGATATTCGGGAAGTTATCCAAATACAGACGTGCCACGGCCTGAGTCTTCAAATATTCAAACGACCCTGCCGGCCGATAATGGGCCATCCGCGTGTGCTCGGGCTGGAAGGTCCAGCAGATAAACGCAGTGAAGCCGCCTGTTTCGTCCTGAAGTCTTCGTAGTCGCTCCAGGTGCTCGACCCGTTCCTCAAGCGTCTCCGCGTGGCCGAACATCATCGTGGCCGAGCTCCGCCCCCCGAGCCGGTGCCAGACGCGCATCACATTGAGCCAATCGTCGGTCATCACCTTGCCCCGCGTGATCGCATGTCGAACTCGATCGACCAGAATCTCGGCTCCACCTCCGGGGATGCTGCCTAAGCCGGCGGCCTGCAATCGCGCAAGAACCTCTTCGATGGTGAGTCGATTGACTTTCGTGAAATGGTGCAGCTCGGGTGGGCTGAATCCATGCACATTGATCTGAGGAAAGGCCAGCTTGATGTCACGAAGCAGTTCTTCGTACCAATCCAGTTTGAAATGCGGATGTAAACCGCCCTGCAGCAGGATCTGATTGCCGCCGAGTGCGTCTGTTTCCGCAATTTTGTGCAACAGTTCCTCTCGCGGCAGGACATACCCGGTGGGCTCTTTGGGGGTCCGATAGAAGGCACAAAAGTCGCAAACCGCCGTGCAGATGTTCGTGTAGTTGATGTTGCGATCGATGTTGTAAGTGCGGTAGGACTCAGGGTGCATGCGGCGTGAAACCTGTTCCGCGGCGCTGCCCAATGCGACCAGATCTGACGACTGAAGCAACTCCACCGCGTCCGCGGCGTTGAGTCGCTGGCCGCCAAGAGTGCGATCAAGAATTGACCGGACGCGGTCATCCCGTTGTGCTGCCGAGACGTCAGTGGCCGTATTCATCAGTTCTCTGCGAAGAAGTGAGGTCGATTCGCTGCAAACCGCGTTCGATTTTGCCCCGCCCGCATCCAGACTTTATGGCCCACGGGCTAGCCGGGACGGTGGCCCGCCGTCGATTCCAAGCGTGACCCTGCACCGTTATCCTGTCCGACGCTCGTGACCCGCTGCAAGGCCGTCGCGGGGAGCAAGCCAAGCCGAACTGACCGCCGTCC
>Ga0114939_10000715_pt1 | contig 27317 bp, 28 predicted proteins | sample AshMeaCrysSpring_FD_87196 | JGI IMG/M metagenome (GOLD analysis project Ga0114939, IMG submission 87196) | Groundwater microbial communities from Big Spring, Nevada to study Microbial Dark Matter (Phase II) - Ash Meadows Crystal Spring | ecosystem: Environmental > Aquatic > Deep subsurface >...
GCCACCGGGACCAATGTGGACGACGCAGGGCTCGCCATCGACCTTGGCGGCGATGGATTCGAAGATCGGCTTCATGACATCCCAGGTGGAGGCGGGACCTCCGGGCATGATGGAGGGGCCTTTGCGCGCGCCCTCCTCGCCGCCGGAAACGCCGGCTCCGATGAAGCGGAAGCCGAGATCGCCGAGCCACTTGTCGCGGCGCTCGGTGTCGGTGTAGAGCGAATTTCCGCCGTCGATGATGATGTCGCCCTTGTCGAGCAGCGGGATGAGTTGCTCGATCACCGCATCCACTGGGGCGCCTGCCTTGACCATGATCATGACCTTGCGCGGTGAGGCGAGGGATTGGACGAATTCTTCAAGCGTTGCCGCGCCGACGAGTTTTTTGTCCGGGTGGGCGGCGATGAACGCATCGGTCACCGAGGCGGTGCGGTTGTAAACCGAAACCTGGAAGCCGCGGGATTCCACGTTGAGAACGAGATTCTGGCCCATGACGGCCAGACCAATGAGTCCGAAGTCGCTATTGCTCATGAGAAAACGCCGGTTGTGGCGGAGAAGGATGTAAAGGCAGGCGCGCCTTTGCCGCAACCACTTGTTGCCATCCGCCCGGGGATTTTCCACAGTGCGCGCGTGAATCTCCCGAACGCCATCACGCTCTCGCGCCTTGTTTTGACGGCCGTATTCGTCGCGGGAACCACGCTGGTGAGCGTGGCGGGGCACTGGATCGCGCTGGTTTCCTTCGTCACCGCCGCAATCAGCGACTTCCTGGACGGCTGGCTGGCCCGCAAGCTGGGCCTGGTCACGCCAATGGGCAAGCTGCTGGATCCTTTGGCGGACAAAGTGCTCGTCTGCTCCGCATTCGTCTATCTGAGCGCCGGCGGGTTTTGTCCCGTGTGGATCACGGTGCTGATACTGGCGCGCGAGTTTCTGGTCACCGGTCTGCGGCAACTTGCGGTGGAGGCGGGCCAGGTGATGGCGGCCGACCGCCTCGGGAAATGGAAAACCGGGCTGCAGCTCACGTTCTGCATCACCTGTCTGGTCTGGCTCGCATTCAAATCGCTCGACTCGCGCAATCCGCTGGCGGCGCTGCTTCAGCAACTCTCGCGGCCGGACGGATTGCTGCAACCCGTCTCATTGTGGCTCGCGCTGGGGCTCACGCTGCTTTCAGGCTGGAACTATCTGACCGGCTGCCGCCACCTGTTGGCAACGAAGTGAATGGCGGCCTTGCCTTGATCCGTCCCGAAGGATAAAGCTCGTTCATTCAAACTCCCGCAACAGTCGTGGAAATGTTCGAAGGCCGCCGCAAGATCCACGTTCGCTCGATCTGCGTCGGCGGGGACATCGACACCCGTTCGCTGCGCAAGGCCCGCAACCTGTCCACAACACCGCTGCTGCTTGAGGCCGGCCGCGTTGGCTGCGCCGCGGTGTTCCGCTACGGAGCGGTGGTTCTCTTCCATGTCGAACCCATCGAGGAATCCGCGTTTCTTGAAAGCCTGCGGCCGTTGATCCAGCGGCCGGCCGCCAACCCCATGGTCGAGGAACTGCATCTCTGCCTGCCGACCGGCGGCCGCGAGGGAGTCGAGGGTGACACGCTTTACGTTCCGGATTTCTCGCTGCCCGTCCTCCAACTTGTGGCCGAAGTGCTGGCCCGCAGCGTGGTGCTGGAGCGCTTCGAGGGGCGCGTGGGCTCCACCTTCGAGATTCTCCAGCCGGTGGCGGCTGATCTTGGCAGCGGCCGCCTCACCCGCGTTCATCACCGCACGCTGCTCAAACACCTGGGCGACGTGTTGCTGGACCAGCAGGAAATGGTCGGCCGCGTCGCCGTTTCCGACAAACCCGACGTGCTGTGGGACCGCCCGGAGCTGGAACGCCTGCACGCGCGGCTCACCGAGGAATTCGAGATCCCGGACCGCTTCGAGGCGGTTGAATCCAAGCTCAACCTGATCGCGCGCACCATCCAGACCGCCATCGATCTCATCCAGTCCCGCCGTTCACTGCGCGTGGAATGGTACATCGTGGTGCTGATCCTCGTGGAAATCGCCCTGACGCTTTATGAAATGTTCGTGCGCGGGCGTTGAATGGGCGCGCCGGCCGCTGCCCTACGGGAAAAGATTCACCCGCGCCAGGACTGGCCGGACGCGGGTGTCTCCTCCATGAGAACGCCTCCACGCGTTCGATCAACCAACAGGAACCAAAATCACTCCGGCTGTTCCGGTCCGGGGTTTCCGCCGCGCAAGCGCAGGCGCAGGCCGTTGCGCTCAAACCCGGTGTCGAAATCAAGACGTTCCACGCGCTGGCGGATCTCATCGGGAGCGGCGGCCTTGTCCTGCTCCGTGTCCCACGGACCGGTCCAGATGATTTTGTCATCCTTGCCTCGCACGGTGATTTCCTTGCCACCGTCGTTGGACTTGAGCTCGATGCTGCCTTGTTCGTCCATCAGGCGGATGGTCGCGCCCTGGTGGACTTCGATGCCGCCCTGTTGAGGGGCTTCCGGAACCTTCAGGTCTCCCATCGCTTTCGCCATGCGTTCCCTCATTTCGCGGATCGCATCCTCGATCTGCGGCGCGGCATGCCGCATGCCGTTCTCCGGGTCCAGAGGAAGGTCACCCAGATTGCCTTCGATCATGCCTCGAACTCGGTCGGCGAGTTCGCGCGGGATGCCATCGAGATTGAGTTCATCCAGCGGCTGGAGCATGGGAGCCGCCAATTGATCGGGACGCGAACCGAGCGTCACTTCGATCTCCGCCGGTTTCCCTTTGTGAATCACATCGAGGCGGATGGTGTCGCCGGGCTGGCGGGTGGTGACTTGTTTGGTCAGATCCTCGGATGAACCGACGGCCTGGCCTGCGACGCGGATGATGACGTCATGCACGGTGAGGCCGGCCTTCGCGGCGGGGCCGTCCGGCATGACGGCCCTGACGACGATGCCCTCGCCGGGCTTGAGATCGAGGTGTGCGGAGAGCATTTCCGGGATACCGGTGGATACGACGCCGAGATAGGCGGTTTGCGCATTTGGCGCGGGATTGGCGGCGCGCGGCCGTGCAACCGGCGCTTCGGGTTGCGGCGTTTCTCCCACTTGCGGTGGCGGCGGCGCGTTGTCCGGCGGGGCCTCGATGCCGAAAGCGGCCGCGGCCAGCAGTCCTGCGCCGAGGGTGGTTAGGAAAATGGTTTTCATGGGATACATGCTATGAGCGCGCAGGCCGGGCACTTTTGTTTCAGAAACCGGTCAATCGGTCTTGGCGGGCACGAGAATGTATTCCACCCGCGGTTGTTCTACCTGATAGGTCCGGCCGCCGGCATCCCTGAGGGTGACGCGGTCCTGATAGGTCACCTTGAGCACGCGGTGTGGTTGGTTGGACTGCCAGACGACGCCTTCGTCGCGCGCTTCGCTGAGGTCGCGGTTGAATCCGGCGGGAACCAGGGCTGATGGAATCGGCCGGGCGATTTGAGCGCGGGGAGCGGCGTCCGCGAGGGATTCCGCGGAACGGCCGCCGGTGAAGTGCCAACCCGCGAATGCTCCGATGAGCGCCACTGCGGCGGCGGCCGCCCACGAGACATGGCCGTGGCGGACTGCGGAGGATTTTCCGCTGCCGGGGAAGCGGACGATTTTCGGACTGGCGGCGGGGAAGGGGACTTGTGTTACGCTGGCTTCCAGCGCGGCAACCAGCGATGCGGACAGAGGAGCGGGAGAGATGGCGCGCAGACGCTGCTCGAACTGGATTTCCGCAGGATCAAGCTGGACCAACGAGCCGTCCGCGCAGGCTTCGAGGCGGGCCAGCAATGATTCGTCAAGAGCAGCGGCGCGGAGCTGGCGGAGATCGTCTTCAACAGATGATGGATCGGATGGCATGGTGGTGAAGTGACGGGGAATTTCAGATCGAGAGGTCGCCTCGGCGGCGGGCCCCGCCGAGGCTGCGCTTGAGGGCCTCGAGTCCATAGCGATACCGCGAGGCCGCCGTGTTTTGGGAAATGCCGAGGATTTCGCCAATTTCCGCGAAGGTGCGCTCACCCCAGATTTTCATGACGATGACTTCCGCGAATTTTTCCGGCAATTCCCTGAGTTTCTTCTCCAGCTGGACACGGGTTTCGTCATCGGACGATTCGGTTTCGAACCATGGGTGAAAGGACTGCTGCTGGGCTTCTTCCTCGTCGAGGCCCACCGTATCCTCGCGGCGCTTGCGGCGGTCGTCGCGGCGGCTGAGGTCGATGGCGAGGCGCCGGATGGTGGTGTAGATATAAGGCTGCCATGCCTCCGGACCGCCGATGAATTCATCGTGGCGGATTTTTTCGATGAGTTTGACCATGGCGTCCTGCAGGACGTCCTCGGCGTCCTCATGGGAGCGCGTCTGCTGGCGGGCGAAAAGCAGCAGCTTCGGGCCGTTGGTTTGCAGCCACTCGCGCCATTCGGACGGGGCGGAGCCTGCTGCCGCAGTCGATGGGGGCATCATCTTGTCCATAAAAACGCCGCCAATCCGGGGATTTGTCCATCGGAAGCGCGCCCGCGCGTGCCGCCCTGCGGGCTTATTTCGCCGAATCCGCCACGCGCTGTGACGCGGCGCCCTCCGGCAGGCAGCGGTCCGAGGGTTTCATCGTCATCGGATCCAGCGGAGTCATGGTGCGGCAGGAACCGGCGAGCAGGCCGAGCGCGAGAACGGGAATGAGCAGCAGTGATTTCATGGGCGTGGTGGAGTGTGGTGTCTGCGTAGCAGGCTGGTGGCGCAAACTCCAGCAAACTCTTCGCGGGGATTTGCGCGGGTGGCATTTTCGGCCATGCATGTCTTGACAGCCGGGTGGCGGTAATGCGGGATTTCCGCCCCATGGCCAAGCTCTCCATCCGCGATCTCGATCTTTCCGGCAAGCGCGTTCTCATTCGTGTGGATTTCAACGTCCCGCAGGACAAGGCCACCGGAGCCATCACCAACAACCAGCGCATCGTCGCCGCACTGCCCACCATTCAATTCGCCTTGGAGCAAGGCGCGGCCGTCATCCTCATGTCCCACCTCGGACGGCCGAACGGTCGGAAAACCGAAAAATTCACCCTCAAACCCGTCGCCGAAGAGCTTTCCAAACTGCTCGGCAAACCCGTCACCTTCCTGCCGGACTGTGTCGGCCCCGAAGTCGAGGCCGCCTGCGCGCCCGGCAATCTCCAGCCCGGCGGCGTGGTCCTGCTGGAAAACCTCCGCTTCCACATCGAGGAGGAGGGCAAGGCAAAACAAGAGGACGGCACCTCGCTCAAGGCCGACCCCGCAAAGGTGTCCGCTTTCCGCGTCAGTCTCACCAAGCTGGGCGACGTCTTCGTGAACGATGCGTTCGGCACCGCCCACCGCGCGCACAGCTCGATGGTCGGCGTGGATCTCGCGCAAAAAGCCGCGGGTTTCCTCATGGACGCCGAAATCAAGGCCTTCACCGCCGTGCTCGACAATCCACAGCGCCCGCTGCTCGCCATTCTCGGCGGCGCGAAGATCGCCGACAAAATCCCGCTCATCACCAACCTGCTCGACAAGGCCGACGACATCATCATCGGTGGCGGCATGGCCTTCACTTTCCGCAAAATCCTCGAGGGCATGGAAATCGGCGACAGCCTCTTTGATGAGGAGGGCGCGAAAATCGTCCCCGAACTCGCGGCGAAGGCCAAAGCGAAGGGTGTGAAACTCCACCTTCCCGTCGATTTCGTCTGTGGTGACAAGTTCGCGCCGGACGCTGCGGTTTCCTCCGCTACCGACAGCATCCCGGCTGGATCAATGGGGCTCGACGGCGGTCCGAAAACCCGCGAGCTGTTCGCCAAGGTCATCGCCTCCTCCAGGACGATCATCTGGAACGGCCCGCCCGGCGTGTTTGAATTCGACGCCTTCGCCGAGGGCACCAAGTCCATGGCCGCCGCCATCGCCGCCGCCACCGCCGCCGGGGCCATCACCGTCGTCGGCGGGGGAGACACCGCCACCGCCGCCAGGAAATTCGGCGTGGCAGACAAAGTCACCCATTGCTCCACCGGCGGCGGCGCGAGTCTTGAATTCCTCGAAGGCAAAATCCTGCCCGGCGTCGCAGCTCTCAACGACATTTGATCCTCCAAACCAACACCAACATCCGCCCGCATGAACCGCAAACCGATCTTCGCCGCCAACTGGAAGATGAACAAGGGAGCCTCCGAGACAGAGGACTTCGTCAAAAGCTTCCTCTCGAAACTCCAGGGCCAGGATTTCCCCTGTGAAATCGTCATCGCCCCGCCTTTCGTCTCGCTGCCGAAACTCGCCGACCTGCTGCACACCGCCACCGCCGGCCAGAACGCCCACGCCATCCAGATCGCGGCGCAAAATTGCTCGCAGTTCGACTCCGGCGCCTACACCGGCGAGATCAGCGTGCTCATGCTGCGCGAGTTCTTCGTCCACTACGTCATCCTCGGCCACAGCGAGCGCCGCTCGATCTACGGTGAAACGGATGCGGTCATCAATGCCAAGATGAAGAAGGCCCGCGAAGCCAATCTCAAGCCAATCTTCTGCATCGGCGAAACCCTCGCCGAGCGCGAGGGCGGCATGCTTCAGACCGTGCTGCGCACCCAGGTCACCGATGGACTCAAGGGCCTCACCGAAAAGGACATGGCGGAAACCGTGATCGCCTACGAGCCCGTCTGGGCCATCGGCACCGGAGTGACCGCCACCTCGCAGCAGGCGCAGGACGCCCACGCCTTCGTCCGCTCGCTTGTCGCCGATCTCTATGGCGCGGACACCGCTTCCCGCATTCGCATCCAATATGGCGGCAGCGTGAAGCCCAACAACGCAGCCGAACTCATGGCCTGCCCGGACATCGATGGGGCTCTCATCGGCGGGGCTGCGCTGGAACCGCAGAGTTTCCTCGAAATCATCCGCAACGGCTCCACCCACGCTGCGGAATAGGAAAGGGTTTGTTTGTTGCGGCGTCCGCTCACTTGCGGGCCATTTTCAGGACCATACGCGCACGGCTGGCGATGGACACCCCCGGTGCCGGACGCCGCGCTCCGCGCCGTTTGGCGGCTGTCACACGGCTTTGCGGGACCGGCCCCGCGCACGGTCTCATGGATGACCGCCTGGCGGTGTCGTTCGCCGGATGACATGTCAGGGTGTCAGAACCACCTTGATCGCGCCGTCGCGGCGGGTGCGGGAAATCTCGACGGCCTCGGCAAAATCGGAGAGCGCCATGCGGTGGGTGATGATCTTGTCGGTGCGGACGAGGCCTTTGCGGTGCAGCGAAATGCACTCCGGCCACATGCCGGGGGCGCCGAGGCAGCCGAGCACGGAGATTTCCTGCACGACGAGCGGGTCGAAATTGACGTCACAGATTTCGCCGGCGAAGAGTCCGGTCATACCGACGCGGGCACCCGGAGCCACGATGGAGGCGATCATCGGCCAGACGGACTTGCGTCCGACCGCCTCGATGACGGCATCGACCATTTCGCCGCCGGTCGCCTCGCGCACCTGCGCTCCGACATCTCCCTTGCGGTAGTCGGCCACGGCGTCGGCGCCAAGCTCGAGTCCGGCTTTGAGGCGCGAATCGCTGCCACCAACAAGGATGACCTGCTTCGCGCCATAAGCCCTGGCGACCTGCACGGCGAAAAGTCCGATCGGCCCGGGCCCCATGACCGCCACGCGATCCGCGGGCGTGATCCGGGTCTTGCGCGCCGGGTTCACCGCAATGCCGGTGGGTTCGATGAAGGCGGCCTGTTCGTAGGAGAGTCCGTCCACTTTGTGGAGGAAGAAGCGCGGGTAGCTGATGTATTCGGCCATGCCGCCGGGTTGCTTGAGCAGGCCGGTCTCGCTGCGGTCGGCGCAGAGGTGGTAGTTGCCGGCCAGGCAGCGTTTGCATTTGCGGCAGCCGATCGAGCACTCGCCCACGACCGCATCGCCGGGCTTGAAGTCGGCTTTCGCGTTCTCGCCCGCCTCGACGACTTCGCCGCTCCACTCGTGGCCGGGGATGAAGGGGTATTTGGCCATGCCGGAGGTGATGTAGAACATCGTGCCGTCAAAAAGCTCGACGTCGGTGCCGCAGATGGCGACGGCTTTGACTTTGACGAGGACGTCGTCCGGGCCGGGTTTGGGATCTGGAACGTCTTCGTAGCGGGCGTCTTTGGGACCGTGGAGGCGGATGGCTTTCATGCGTTTGTGTGGTGGGAGAGTGTTGAGGGATCAGACCATGCTGTTGCCGACGGCCATGATCACGGCGGCGAGAATGAGAAGGATGATCGCGGAGTATGCGAGGCGCAGGGCGGTGGAATCGGCCTGTTTCCATTCGCCGCTGAGAAAGCCGACGATCTGGCTGCCGAGGATTTGGCTCGACTGCTGGAGACCGAAGCCGACCGATGCCCCGAGTGCGCCGAGCAGGAGCATGCCCTTGCCCATGAAAAGGAATCCCGCGATGAACATGACTCCGAAAATTGTGCCTAGAAACGCTTCGGGAAGATGTTTGAAGAGCACGTCCCAGTTCCGGTTTTTCGTCATGAGAAGCGCGAAGTAGCCGGAGTTGAGGATGCCCGCGCCGGTGAGGCTGATCGCCCAGACGGCGAAGCCGCCGACAAACGGCCCCGCGCCGCGCCTGGCCATGGCCTCGAGAATCGGCGCCTGGCAATAGACGAAGGAAAAGCTGAAGCCCACCGAGAGCAGCCCGGCGATCAGGCACATGATGATGCCGGAACGCGAGGACGCGCCGGTGGAGCCGTCACGTTTCAAGCCCGCTTTCGCCATGAAAAAGACCCCGACCAGCATCACGGCGACTCCGAGCATGACGAGACCGCCCGCTGTGGAAAACAACCCTGGTGCGCCGGAAAACTGGCCTGATCCCTTGAAGATCATCGGCACGGTGACTCCAACACAGACGCCCACGCCGGTGAGAATGCCGAAGGTGAGACTGACGCCGATTTTGGCGATGCAGATCATGGCGAGGATGTTGGCCACTCCCCAGAAGAGAGAGAAAAAGACGGCTTTCCACAGGGCCGCACTTCCGACCTCCGCATAGGCGCCGAAAACATCCTTGCAGAAAACCAGCGTCAACGCCCAAGGCACGACAAGCAGGGCGACGGTCATAGCCACGAAACTCCATTGTTCGTAGCGGTAGTGTTTCATGAGTTTGACGGGCCAGGCCGATGATCCGACAAAGAGTCCGGCCAGACAGCCGAACATGACACCGAGCAGCATATCCATGGTTTTTGTTTGTTAGTGGTTTGTTGCGGAGATGGATTGAGTCAAAGCGCGTGGCGGAAGAGGGCGCCGGAATGCGGATGGCGCAGCAGGGCCTCAGGATCCAGCCCGAGCTGTGAGGTGGTGATGAAGAGCGTGCCGTCGGGGCCGAGGCAGCACGATGAGGTGTGCGGGCAGCCGGTTTCGACTTTTTCGAGCAGCGCACCGGTCGTGGGATTCCAGTGGCAGACGCACCCCGCGCCCCAGTGCGCAACCCATAGAGTATCGTCGGGAGCGACGCACATGCCGTCGGGGAAACCAAGATCGTACGGCACGCGCACGACGGTGCGTTTGTTGGAAATCGAGGAATCCGAGGGATCGAAATCAAACGCCCAGACCTCGCGCGCCGGGCTGTCGATGAAGAACATCGTGCGGTGGTCGGCGGCCCAGCCCATGCCGTTGGCGATGGTGAGGTTGTCGAGCACGCGGGTGAGCTGGTCCCCGTCCAGCCGATACAGCGCACCGGCTCCGGGCAAAGATCCGTCGTTGGACATGGTGCCGATCCAGAAGCGGCCGGCGGGATCAAGCTTGCCGTCGTTGGCGCGGTTGCCGGGAATTTCCGGCTCAATCGCGCAAACGGTGCCGAGCACCCGTCCTGTTGCCCAATCGACCCATGCGATTCGTTTGGCGAACGCCACAAGGAGACGGCCGTCGGCGTGGGGGGCGGCGGCGCAGACCGGCTCTTCGAACACGCGGGTTTCGACCGCGCCGGTGGCCGGGTCGAATGCGTACAACCGGCAGCCGGTGAGATCGACCCACAGCAGGCGGGCATTGGCCGCATCCCAGACGGGGCCTTCGCCATGGGCGGCGCGGTTGTCAACAAGAAGGGTGGCGTTCATGAACCGGTGATTGCGGCGGAGGCGTAAGGCTCGCGGCTGACAAGGAGGCTTGTCATGCCGAGGTCGGCCATGATGTTGGCACCGGTGATGCAGGTGGAATCATCGGAGAGGAGGAACACGCAGCATTTGGCGACCTCTTCCGGCGTGATGAGGCGCTGGCCGGGGATGTTGGCGTTCCAGTAGTCGAGGCATTCCTTTTCGCTGGGGGCGGCGGCGACGATGTCCTTCCAGATTTCGGTTTCGCAGAGACCGGGGGAGAGAATGTTGACGCGGATGCCAAGGGGGGCGAGTTCGACGGCGGCGGCCTTGCTGAAGCCGACCATGCCGCACTTGGCCGCGTCATAGGGGGCGGCGCCGGCCAGCGAGGCGTGGGTGTGGACGCTGGCAATCTGGACGATCGAGCCGCCCCCGCCTTGTTTTTGCATTTCGCGGGCGCAGAGCTGGGTGAGAAGAAACGATCCGGTGAGATCGACCTCGAGCACGCGCCGCCATTCGACGGGGTCGATCTCGAGGAATGGTTTCACGTAATTGACTCCCGCATTGTTGATGAGGCCGTCGATGCGTCCGAAGCGCTGGATGGTTTGTGCGACAAGGCGGTCGAGATCCGCCGGGACACTCATGTCGGCAACGACGATTTCGGCGGTCCCGCCGTTTGCCCGGATGCGACCGGCGACGGCATCGAGATCCGCCTGCGAACGCGCGGCGAGCATGACTTGCGCGCCTTCCGCGGCACAGACTTCCGACATGGCGACGCCGAGGCCCTTGCTGGCCCCGGTGATGATGATGGTCTTGTTTTCGAGTTTCATGGGCTGGTACTGATTTCAGGCTCCGGTGAATTGCGATTTCCAACCGGCGAAGGCGGTGGCGTCGAGCAACATGACGCGGGTGATGGCGGTTTCCGAAAGCGTTTGCGGGCCGGAGCCGCAGCGGATGGCGGGGGTGCGGTGTTCAAGTTCGCCGAACGCGCCCAGCGAGCCGTTGTCACAGTAGAACTGGAGCGCGTCGCCCTGGGTGTCCTGCGCGTCGAGCGGGGCATCGCAGTAGAAGAGTTCCGGATGAACGGGGAATGATCGGTCGAGGACGAGGTGGCCGCCGGGCGTTGGCCGGACGTAGGCGGTTCGTCCGGCGGCGCGATCTGGCGAAATTCCGAGTTTGAACGAAGCCGCGCCGCGGATGCGGATTTCGACGTGCGACGCATGCACCGAGAATTCGCTGTCCGGAGTTGGGGCGAAGTAGTCGCGGGGGGAACATTCGCCAACCGTCGGGATGATCATGCTTCCGCCGTGGGGGACTTGCACCAGCGACCAGAAATCAACCGGTTGGCCGGGTGTGCCGTCGAGGATTTCCAGCCCGGTGCGGGTGGAGAGGGTGATTCCGCCCGCTGCTGGGGCAAGGCCGTCCTCCGGCAGCAGCTCGACCGAGCGCGTCACACGCAGTTTCACAAAAGCGTCGCGGTGCGCGGCGCGCAGGGTGAGATCGATCCGGCTGGAGAAAAACCCGTCGCGGGATTCCGTGATTGTCCATTCATCCGGGTCGAGCGCGGGCGGCACTTTGTAGAAAGCGAAGTCCGGTTTGTCGGGCTTCAGCCAGTGCCAGTCGGCCTCGGGTCCGAACCAAAGGCGTTCGCCACCCAGGCACCAGGGAAACGGCGGTGGCTCAGGCGACCAAAGCGACTCTTGGCCGCCGGTTTTGATTCCGAGCACGCGACCGCGTTCGGGCAGGACGCGGACGGAACCGGCAGGGGTTTCCCAAGTGATGGTGTTCATGACATCCGTTTGTTGGTTAGTCGGAACCTGCGATCACCGCCGTCTCGCCGAGGCCTTCGGGGCCCATCGAACAATAGCCGCCGTCCACCATGAGGGTGGTGCCGGTGATGAAGGAGGCGTCGTCGCTGAGCAGGAAGAGCGCCGGGCGTGCGACCTCGATGGCCTGGCCCATCCGGCGCAGCATGTGGTATTTGCCCCAGATGGGGTCCCACTTGGCGCGTCCGCCGCCGTCCATGTTCGCGGCCTTGTCGGTTTCGTTGGACCAGATCCAGCCGGGGTCCAGGTTGTTGACGCGGATGTTGAAGGGTGCGAGGTCGAGCGCCTGGCACTTGGTGAGTTGATTCACCGCTCCCTTGGCGGCGTTGTAGGTCCAGCGGTCCACCTGCGCGATGTGGCCGGAGATGCTGGACATGTTGACGATCGCTCCGCCGCCGCCGTCGCGCATGACGGGAAACACGTTCTGCACCATGCGGGCGTAGGCGAGCGGCCCAGCGGTGAAGCTGCGCATCCAGTCTTTTGTTGTGGCGTCAAGCGCCTTGGCGGTGAAGGCGAAGGCGTTGTTCACCAGGTGGCGCACGCCGCCGTAGGTCTCGACGGTTTTGCGGACGACTTCCTTGCAGAACTCCTCGTCCGCCATGTCGCCGCGCAGAAAGGTGGTGGTGAATCCCGCGGCATGGAAATCATCCCGGGTTTTCTCGCCGGCGGCGCTGATGCCGGTGAAGAGGACCTTGCCGCCCTCCTTGCAAAATTCCTCGACGATGGCGCGGCCGAGGCCGGAGGATCCCCCGGTGACGATGGCGACCTGGTTTTTGAAACGGTTGGGAACGGGTTGGTGGTGCGGGATGGGGGTGTGCATGGCTCGATGGGTTATGAAATTTCAGATTCTGTAGAAGGCTTTCGCGTTGTCGTGGAAGATTTTCCGGCGCGCGTCGGGGCCGAGGCTGGCGGTGAGTTCGCGGGCGGTTTCCAGCCAGAGCGCGTAGCTGGATGCCCGCAGCGCGTGCGGCCAGTCGCTGCCCCAGATCATGCGTTCGGCACCGAAGGCCTCGATCACCGCATCCGCGAAGGGCCGCAGGTCGTCGATGGTCCAGCGTTCGAGGTCCGCGTTGCAGACGAGATTGGAGAACTTGCAGGGGTGTGGGCCGGAGGCGGCGAAGGCATTCAGATAGGTCCTCCAGGGTTCAATTTCGCCGCCGGCGATGTTCGGGCAGCCGATGTGGTCGAGGATGAAACGGGTGTCCGGGCAGGCTTCCAACAAGCGCATGACGCTGGGGAAATTGCGCGGGCCGACGGTGAGTTCGCAATGCAGGCCGTTTTCGCCGAGAAGCCGGACGCCGCGGATGAAGCCCGGGCGCACGCAGAAGTCGATGTCTTCCTCGAACTCGATGATGCGCCTCACTCCTTTCACGCGCGGGTCTTGCGCGATTCGCGCCAGCTCGTCGGCTACGGCGTCCCCGTCTTCGAGCGGAGCCCACGGGATGATGGCTTGCAGGCGCGGGTCGGAATCCGCGACCGACCGCACCCACGCCAGTTCGTCGAGATGCTGCTCCGGGCGGCATTCGCATTGGACGAAAACCATGGCGTCCACCTCGGTTTCGCCGCGGGCTTCGTCGTAATCGCGCAGGCCGTAGCTGCGGTTGATGCTGGGGACGTTGGCGAGCCATGGGTATTCCAGGCGCTTGATGTCCCAGATGTGGATGTGGGCGTCGATCATGGGTTTGCGTGGTTCAGCTTCTGGCGAGAAGGCTGTTGGAAATTCCGAGCAGGACGAAGGCGAGGCAGAGGATGACGACGCCGGCGAGCATGATGCGGCGGGGTTTGGAGGTTGTGCCCTTCCATTCGCCGGTGATCGCCCCGGCGGCGTTGCCGGCGAGAATGGAAACGAGAAGCAGCATGGGAAACGCGACGTAAGGACCGTAGCGGCCCATTGCGCCCGCGCCGATGCCGTAGATGATGATGCCGCCCGGCCATGCGAGGCCCATGAAGATGGCGGCGAGCCAATAGGACGGCTTCGAGTCCGGAATCAGGCGGGAAAGCGTGCCGTTTTTCATCATCATCCAGAGCCCGTACAGGGCGTTGATGCCGTAGTTGGCGGTGAACACGAGACTCCAGATCGCGAACCCGGTGGCGTAGGCCGGGACACCCGCTTCGGCGGCTTTCGCGGAGATCGGCGCGCCGAAGACGAAGCCGAAATTCAAGCCTGCGGAGAAGATGCCCGAGATGATTGCGAAGGTCAGGCCGATGAGGAACGGGATTTTCACTTTGCTGGCTGCCGCTGCTGCCGCTGCTGCCGATGGAGCCGACTGCTCCCGCGCGCGGAGTTTTCCGGCCATGGCCATGACAATGACGCCGGCTGTCATCACCGCCAGCGCTCCGAGCAGGGCGAGCCCGCCGGAGGTTGCGAATTTCGCCGGCTCGAAAATCGCCAGTGGCCCGGCGGAGCCGGAGACGGTGATGAGCGTCATCATCAGCGAAACCCCGAGCGCCACGCCCAGCGCCTCGATGCCCCGGCCCCAGAAAATCCCGCCGATGCCCCAGGCCGCGCCGCTGAGGATGACCGCCAGCAGCACGCCGGGAGGAACCGAGGCGTAGAGCGCTCCGACGTCCGGTGCTGTTAGAAAGACCAGCGGCCACGGGATGATGAGCAGCGAGAAGAGCGAGCCGAGGAACCAGATGTGCTCGAACTTCCAGCGCGGGGTGTTGGTCACGGGCAGCGAGAAGATTCCGCAAAGAATGCCGCCGATGACGACGAGGAGCAGGGCGAGAGGAAGCGACATTGGGTTGGGTTTTCGGGGTTTGGTACGGAGTTACAAAGCCTCTCCCGGATCGAGGAGCTGGATGACGTGGCGGACTTTGAAACGGGTTTTGGTGAAGCTCCGGGCGGTGTTCCACTGCATCATGCAGACGTGGTTGGCGGTGGCGAGGATCGGTTCGATGCCAGCGGGTTGTTCGTCCAGAAACGCGGCCTTCCTGCGGAGGATTTCGCGAGCGTTCTCCGGTTTCTGGATGTTGTAAACCCCGCCGGAGCCGCAGCAGTCCCTGGCGCAGGGTGCAAGCTGCCATTCATAGCCGGTGGCGTCCAGAACGCTGGCGGGAATGCCATCCACCTTCTGCCCATGCACGAGGTGGCAGGGCAGATCGACGAAAACCTTGTTTCCGGCGGGGCGTTTCGCGCGCGGCTTCACGCCGATCTCGCCGAGGAAGCCGAGCACGTCCTGGACGCGGGGTTCTCCGGCCAGCGCCTTGCCGAGGGCGAATCCACAGCCTGCGGAATTCGAAACCACGCGGTCCACCTTGTGGGCGCGGAAGGCCTTGCGGTTCTGCTCGAACATTTCCTCCGCGCCGGGCATGCCGGTGTGTTCGTGAAACGCGCCGCAGCAGCCCTGCTCGTCGGGAATGATGACGCGCACGTTGTTTTCCACCAACACGCGGACGGTGGCGAAGTTGATTTCGCGGAACAGCGCCTCCATCAGGCAACCGGTGAGCAGCGAGACCGTCGGGCCAGTGGGATTGTATTTCGCGACGAGTTCCTTCGCGTAGGCGGCGGTGGATTTCATCAACGGCGCGCTGCCGGGGAAGACCATCGGGTGGGGGAGCAGGTGTGCCGCGCGCATGGCGCGGGCCGGGGTGAGCGCGAGGCTGAACAGGCCGGGGAATTTGACGGCCTGGCCGGCCGCCTGAACCTGCCAGTGGATGTGGGCGCGGCCCTCTGCGACCTGGCGGTGGCGCACGACCTCGAGGTTGTGACCGTAGGGAACATTCGCCGGGCAGACCGACTCGCAGGCGAGACAGCCGACGCATTCATCGGTGTAAAAATCGGTGGAGGCGTCGTTTTTCAGGCGACCCTCGTCGATCGCCCGCCACAGGAAAAGGCGCCCGCGCGGCGAGTTGTTCTCGTCGCCGGTGAGTTTGTAGGTGGGGCATGTATCCAGACACAGCCCACAGTGGACGCAGGCCCGGAGCGGGTCGTCGAGTTGCGACTTGAGGGTGAGGCTTGCGATGGCGGAGGTCTGGCTCACAGTTGGCTCCATTCTTTTTGCAGTTGGTTGATCCACGCCTTCTCGGCGGGGTTGGGTTCACGGGGCGGGACGGATTGACCGAACACATGGCCGCCCTCCGCTTCGGCAAGGCTTCGCAAATGTGCGAGAAACGCGTCATCCATGCAGCGCTCCGGATAGGCGAGGACGAGGCCGTTGAGAGCCAGGGTGCGGGTGAAACCGCCGAGTTCGCGGGCGCATTCCCTGGCGATCGTCAGCGCGTGGCCCGGCGTGGATTTGACCGTGAAGGCCGGTAGCCCGGCGGTCCTGCTGGATGGCTCAAGCTGGAAAACCGCTCCGCTTTCCCGCGCGCATTGACTGAAGAAGTCGATGAAGAGCCCTTCCTCGCCCGGCTGGCAGTCGGCGCGCACCTCGATGCTCTCCGCGCCGCCTGATATCGTGACCCAGTTGATGCTGTCGATCCAGTGGCTCCAGGACGATGCGAGCAGTGCGCTGCGCAGCCGGTCGAGCTCCGCCTCGCCGCCAGTGAAGACGCCGGATGCGATTTCACCGCTGATCGGGCGGAGGCGCAGCACGTATTCCGTGGCGCGGCCGTAGCGCTCCCCGCTGTGGAGCAGGAAGCGGAAGAGGTCGTAGCCGGTGGTGGATTTCACGACGCGCTCGCCGACGCGCACCGCCTTGCCGGCGGCAAGTTGCCAGTTCATGCCGGGCAGGTTGTCCACGTAGGCACCGAAGCGGGCGGACGCCGGGGCGCACTCCGCGGCGGCGAGGTGCTCGCGCAGCGTGGCGGCCGGATCGATCACCAGCGGGAAATGCAGGCCGTGTGCGGCGGCCGTGCGGTTGACTTCCGCGAGCGTGGTATCCGCCGGGAAGGATGCAATCATGTCCACCTCGTCGAAGAACGGGGTGAACAAGCGTGAGCCGTCCGTGGAGATGCCCGAGTTCATGCCGCGAAGCTCCTTTCCGGGAAAACCTTGAGCGGGTTGAGCTGGTTGGCGGGATTGAACAGCAGCGGGACAGCCATCTGCATCGCCTGGCCGAGCGGGCCGAAATGCGCGGCGACGTAGGCGGACTTGTCGTTGCCGATGCCGTGCTCGCCGGAAAGCGTGCCGCCCACCTCACTGACCTTTTTCATGAGATTCTTGCCGATTTTTTCGACGCGCTCCAGATCTCCCTCCTTGCGCAGATCGAAGAGGAAATTCGGGTGCAGGTTGCCATCGCCGGCGTGCATGATGGTGACGGCCGCGACCTTCGCAGCGTCCGCCTGCTCGTAGATGAAGTGGAGGACTTCGCCGAGCCGCGCCTTGGGGATGACGAAATCCTGCACGATGAAGTCCGGGCTCACCTGGCCGATGAGACCGCCCTGCGCCTTGCGCGCCTTCCACAGGCCTAGACGCTCCTTTTCCTCGCAACTGAACGCCACATCCGCCGAGCCGCAGTCCCGCAGGGTTTGCGCGACTGACTCGACCCGGCCGTCCACCAGCGCGGCGGGGCCGTCGATTTCGGTGAGAATCATGAACGAGCCCTTCGGAAGGCCGACTTTCATCGGGCTGTTCTCCACCATGTCCACGCAGCGCGGGTCCATGAACTCGATGGCCGCGGGATACGCGGGATGGCGCGCGAGCCGGCGGATGGCCTCGCTGGCTTGTTCCAGATCGCGGTAGGTGGCGCGGAAGGTCCAGACTTTCTCCGGGCGGGGGATGAGGCGCAGCCAGAAGCGGGTGAAGATGCCGAGCGTGCCCTCGGAGCCCACGAAGAGCCGTTTCCAATCCTCGCTCCACCCGCCGCGCCCACCGGCCGGGCCGCCGAAGCGCGCGACCGTGCCATCCATCAGCACGACTTCCGCGCCTAGTACGTAGTTGCTGGTCACGCCGTAGCGGAAACAATGCACGCCGCCCGAGTTGCTGGCGACGTTGCCGCCCAGCGTGCAGACCGGCCCGGTGGAGGGGTCCGGCGGATAATAAAGCCCGTATGGCTTGAGCGCCTCGTCCAGATGGTTGAGCACGGCCCCGCTTTCGACGACCGCATAGCCTTCCGCCGCGTTGATTTCGGTGATGGCCTTGAGTTTCGACAAATGAATGACCAGTCCGCCCTGTGCCGCCACCGGTCCGCCGGAAAGCGAGGTGCCCGCGCCACGGGCGACGTAGGGGATCTTCAGTTCGCGCAGCCTGCGGACGAGTTGCACGACTTCCTCCGCGCTGGCGGGAATGGCCACCGCATCCGGCGTGAAATGCTTGTAGCCGAGACCGTCGGACGAATAGGCGGCGACTTCCGAGGCGGCGCTCAACAAGCGGCCCCGCGGCATGGCGCGCCCGAGCGAAGCCAGGGACGCGGGATCAAGACCTTGCGTTTTGGGCATGTTGCGGAGCAGCTTGGTTTTTTATCGGCACAAGACAACAAAATTCCTTTTGGATTTGTTGCGCCGGGAAACAGCGCGCATGCTGAATCCGTATGACGCACCGTCCGCCGCGCACCGGCCTTGTCCATGAGGTGAAGAGCCGGGTTCTGGACATGCTCAAGGATCTTCAAACAGGCGGCCGTTGTCCGCCGGAGGCCGCCATGGCCGCGGCATGCGGAGTCAGCCGGACCACGCTGCGGGCGGCGCTCCAGGTGCTGGAACAGGACGGGGTGCTGGCATCCGGGCGCAGGCCCCGCACGCTGGCACGGCGCGTGAGCCGCGCGGATTATCCAGCGGAGGCCAAACCGGTCGAGCGATTGGACCGCCGGGCGGCGAGGCATTTGATCGAGCGGCTTTCATCCGGGGTGATCCGTCCGGGGGAGTTCTTGAGCGAGCGCACGGTGGCCGCGAGTCTGGGCTGCTCCATCGCGCCGGTGCGGGAGGCCTTTCTTTCGCTGGCGCCGCTGGGGCTTTTCCACAAGCAAAGCCGCCAGCGCTGGCGGGCCGTGTCACTGGATGAGGCGCAGATCGGCGAGCTCATGGAACTGCGCCAGGTGATCGAGGGGTTCTGCATGCAAAAGCTTTTCAAGAGCGGCTTGTTGGAGAGGCATCTTCCGGCGCTTGGGATCATTTACAAAGACACCCGCAGCCTTGCCCGCAAGCGCCTCGTGGATCCCGCCGAGTTCATCGACGTGGACATCCGCTTCCACCGCTGGCTGCTGGATTCCTCGGAAAACCGGCTGCTCATCGAGCGCCACCAGTTCGTCCACGCTCTGATCGAGTTCCAATTGAGGAATCCGAAATTCGATTCCGAGCGCGCGAAGCTCGGCCTGGCGCAGCACATGGGAATCATGGAGGCGATCCGCGCGGGGGATGCCCGCGCCGCGCGGCGGTTGCTGCGCGGGCACATGGCCACCGCGGTGGAGACCCTGCGCAAAATCCGCTGAGGATCTTCAGTGCATCGCGCGTTTGGCGCGTTTTGCGCGGTTGTCATGCCGCGCCTTGTAGTCGCTTCCCTTCTTTTCTTGGGCCGCCAGAAACGCGGGGTTCAGCAGCGGATCCCCGGTTTCCTCGCGCCAGCGCTCCAAGTCGGCCATCAGGCGCTCGCGAATCTCCCTGTATTCCGGGTTTTCGGCGAGATTGGTCATTTCGAGCGGATCTTTTTCGAGGTCGAAGAGTTCGACTTCCGGCGGGTTTTCGACGCGGTCATAGACGGCGCGGATGGGCGTGCCAGCGTAGCGGGGTTTGCGGGATTCCCACCATGCGTTGCAGTAGTTGGCGGGAGTGAGCGGGTTTTCGCGTTTGCCGCCTAACAGGTTCCAGACGAGTTTGTGGCGGGCGTCGCGCGCGGTGTATCGCGGGGAGAAATGCCACGGGACGTGGGTGATGAATTCGGTGTGGAGGGTTTCGCGCCACGCCGGACTTTCGTTTTGCAGCAGCGGCTGAAGGGGGAGGCCGCACTGGCGGCGGTCCGCGGTCGGCTTCTCCGCGCCCGCCGCCTTGAGGAAGGTGGGGAAGATGTCGATGGTGGAAACCAGTTCGTCGCGCACGGTTCCGGGCCGGACACCGCGGCCGGCGGCGATGAAAGGCGTGCGGGTGGCGGATTCGAAAACCGCCATCTTGCCGCGGGTGACGTCCGGTCCGTTGTCGCCCACCATGACGATCATGGTGTTGTTCCAGACGCCCATGGCGTCGAGGCGGGAGCGGAGGTCGCCGATGCCGGTGTCGAGACGCGAGATGGCACCGTAGTAGTCGGCCATTTCTTCGCGGATTTCCGGCGAATCCATTCCGAGGAACGGGAATGGTGGCGTCTCGGCGGGAGTTTGGGGATTGGCGGGCAGGCCGGATTTCACGCGCGGGAACTTGAGGTTTCTGCCGGGACCGTAGGACGCGCCGTCATCGGAGTCGCCGCGGTGGGGATCAATGTAGCTCAGGATGAGGAAGAACGGCTGGTCCTTGGGTGTTTGGGTGATGAATTCCTCCGCCTTGAGGTTCATCCAGAGGACATCGCGGTCACGGATGCATTTCTTCAGGTCCTCGTTGTAGTAGTCCAACTCGAACTGCTTGAGCGGCTCGAAGTGGGTCTTGCCGATGAGTCCGGTGCGGTAGCCGAGTTTTTTGAGTTCGTTCGGGAGCTTCGGCACGTCGTCGTGCATCCGCTCGGTGCCGTAATGGGAGAGTCCCATCATGCCGTGCTGGTGCGGGTAAAGCCCGGTGAGCATGCTGCCGCGCGATGGGCTGCACGAGGCGGCGGTGACGTGGCCGTTGCTGAAGCGCGCGCCGTCCGCCGCCAGCTTGTCGATGTTGGGCGTGCGCGCGGTTTTGTCGCCATAGCAGCCGAGCTGGGTGCCGAGGTCATCGGCGATGATGAGGATGAGGTTCGGCCGTGCCGGTTGGGCTGCATGGCCTGGCAGGGCGGAGAACAGGCAGGCTGCGAGCAGGGTCTTGAGCAATGGGTATGGTTTCATGGCGGTGGGAAAATCAATGCTGCGGATCCGGCCCGATGACGGGCGGGGATTTCCAGTCCGGCGGGGCTTTGCCGTCACCCTTTTTCCAGAAGGCGGGCGGGGCTTCCTTGTCGAGCGAGTCGAGGCGGGCGTTGAAGTCGGCGACGCGTTCGGACTGGGCATTGGCGAGATTGGTTTGCTCCGCGGGATCGGCGGCGAGGTCGTAGAGTTCGGCGGTGCAGCCGCCACGGTCGGGGGTGAAACGGTAGAATTTCCATGGCCACTGGATGAGTGCTCCGCGTTCCTGGCGTTCGCTGTCTCGGGTGATGAAGACGATTTCGCGGCGGCCGGTGGTGGTGGCGTTGTCGAAGAGAACCGGCGCGAGGTTGAAGCCGTCGAGCGGCTTGCTAGGCAGGGCGGCTCCGGCCAGCGCGGCGAAGGTGGGGAAAACGTCCGTGGCGTGGGCGAGGGCTCCAGTGATGCGGCCGGGGGCGATTTTGCCGCGCCAGTACGCGAAGGCTGGCACTCGCAGGCCTCCGTCGTAGTAGCTGCCCTTGCCGTCGCGCAGGGGGCGGTTGACGGCGGCGTGGCGCAGGGGGCCGCCGTTGTCGGAAAGGAAGAGGATGAGCGTGTTGTCGAGCTGGCCCGCCTTGTCGAGAGCATCGACCATGCGGCCGAATTGTTTGTCCATGGCGGCGCAGAGACCGAGGAGTCCGCGCCGTTCCCGGTTTTTCACCTCGGCGTAGGGAGCCATGTATTCCTCCGTGGACTGGTTGAGGGAGTGAACGGCGAACATGGGGTGGTAGAGGAAAAGCGGTTGCCGGGAAAAATCGTGGCCTTCGATGAGGCGCACGCATTCGTCGCCGAGCAGGTCCGTGGCGTATCCCTCCTCGCGGACCGCTTGGCGATTGCGGTGCCAGTCGAGGCCTCCCTGCCACTCATGGGTGAAGTGGTCGATGGCGGTGTAAAGCCCGTAGTGGTGGTCGAAGCCGCGTTCGGTGGGCAGGTGCGCGGGGGTCTCGTGCCCGAGGTGCCACTTGCCGACGATGGCGGTGGCGTAGCCGGCGTTTTTCAAAACCTGTGCGAGCGTGGTTTCGTCCAGCGGCAGGCCGTAATGGAGGTGGTTGAGGATGACGCCGGAGGCCATGCCCATGCGCCACGGGTAACGCCCGGTCATCAGAGCGGCGCGGGTGGGCGTGCAGATGGGCTGCGTGTAGAAACGCTCGAAGCGCAGGCCCCCGGCTCCGAGGCGGTCGAGACGTGGTGTTTTGGCCTGTCCGCCGTGCCAGCCGACATCGCCCCAGCCGAGGTCATCGGCCATGACGAGGACGAGGTTGGGTTTTGAAGCGGCCTGGAGGGTGATGATGAGCGCGAAAAGCAGTGCGCTGATGCTGGGTTTCATGGGGTTGGCTCCGGATACCAGCCGAGGGGGCTCCACCGTACAGGATGGTGAAACCATGGATGCCCCGACTCGGGCGGGCTACTTAACGAAACGCCCGACCAGACGCAAGAGATAGTCCGTGGCGTCGGAATCCATCGGCACGGTGACATCCCGCACGACGGCGTTCGGCAGAATGCCGCGCTTGTGGAGCAGCGTTTTTTCCGCGTGATGGAATTGCTCGAGGTTGCGCAGGGAAAGGCTGATGAAGGGCAGGATTTCCGCGAAGCCCGCATCGAGGGTCGCCCAGTCGGCTGATTCGACGCAGTCCCACAGGCGGCGGAAGCGGTCGATGAGCGACATGCCCGGCACGATTCCAGCGATGCCGGATGCCGCGAGCTCGGGCAGGTAGAGCCCGCCCCAACCGGAGAGCACCTGCACGGCACCGCCTGTTTCCTCGCGGATCGCGCGGACCAGCTCGCCGATGCCGCCCTCCTCAAGTTTCACGTATCGGAAGTTCGGGCAATCGCGATGCAGCGCGCGGATGAAATCCAGCCCGATGGTCGGGCCGCCGGGATTCCAATCCTGGATGACGACCGGAAGGGAAGTGGCGTAGCAGACTTGCCGGGAGAAATCCAGCAGTGCGCGCGGATCGCTGGTGAAGGTGCGGGGCAGCGCGGTGTTGACGACGGCCGCGCCGATGGACTCCGCGTGCCTGGCCATTGCAGCGGCCTTCGCGCCGCAGGCGTGGTTGCACTGCACCATCACCGGCACGCGGCCTTTCGCCAGCGCCAGCACGCGTGTCAGGATTTCGCCGCGTTCGCCGGCGTCGAGTTTGTAGAACTCGCTGCCGAACGCGGGGACTCCGACCGCCGCCACGCCGGAAGCCACTGCGAAATCGATCAGCGACCCGTAGGGTTCGAGATCGAGCGTGCCGTCGGCGTGAAACGGCGTGGGGAGGATGGGGATGATTCCGTGCATCACCGGGGTTTCCATGTTAGGGCCGCCACCGCTTCGCGGTTCACTTCGATGCCGAGGCCGGGCTTGTCGGAGGGGATCAGGCAGCCGTCCACCGCGCGCGGTTCGCCGGTGAAGACTTTCCAGAACAGCTCGTTGCCGGTATCCGGCTCGACGTCCGGGAAATACTCCACGAGCGGGCAGTTCGGCTGCGAGAGGATGACGTGGAAATTGTGCGCCTCGTTGGAGTGCGGATAGATCGGGATGTGCGCGGCCTCGGCGAGCGCGCAGATTTTCTTCATCTCGGTGATGCCGCCCACGCGGTTGGTGTCGGGCTGGAGGATGTCCGCCACGCCGAGGTCGATGAGCTGCTTGAAGCCGTGCTTGGTGTATTCATGCTCGCCCATTGAGATCGCGGTTTCGGACTTCGCGCGGAGACGGACATAGCTTTCCAAATCGTCCGGCACGAACGGTTCCTCGATCCATGCGAGGTTGTAGGGGCGCAGGCGCTTTTCCATTTCCAGCGCGTAGGAAAGATCCCAGCCCATGTAGGCGTCGGCGGCGATTGCGATGCCGTCGCCCACGGCCTCGCGCACGGTTTTGATGAGTTCCACATTGCGGGCCATGCCCTCGCGCCCGTCGGCCGGGCTGAAGCCGAAGCGCTGTTTCAAGGTCCTGAAGCCCTGCGCGACCCAGCATTTCGCCTCCTCGGCGAGCTGGTCGAGATCATCGAGCGCGTACATCCGGCTGGCATAGGCGGGCACCTTGTCCTTCGTCGCGCCGCCTAACAGGTTGTAAACCGGCTGGCCGAGCGCCTTGCCCTTGATGTCCCAGCAGGCGATGTCGAGTGCGCTGATGGCGGCCAGCACCGCGCCCTTGCGGCCGAAGCGCACGGTGGAGCGATACGACTTTTCCCACAGCAGTTCCGTCCGGAATGGCGATTCTCCGATGTAAAGTGGCGCGAAATAATCGCGGATGACGGCCGTGCCCGCGGTGGTGAAGCCGCCGATGGTGCCGAGGCCGGTGATGCCCGTGTCGGTCTCCACCTCCACGAGCGTGAGCGCCACGGGGCCGAACCACGCGCGCCCGGCATCTCCGGCGTTGCGGAACTTGGAGGTCGGCGTGCACAGGTTTTTCTTAAGGGTGTCCGGCGTCCTCGAGAACGCGAGATCGGTGGTGCGGATGTCGGTGATTTTCATGTGGGCCAGTTCAGAGGTGTTTCACCATTTCCCCGCCGTCCACGAGGATGGAGGCGCCGGTGATGTAATGTGCTTCGTCGCGGGAAAGAAAGGCGACGATGCCCGCGCAGTCATCCGGCATGCCGATGAAGCCGACGCAGGTGGATTTATCCAGCGGCTCGCGGTTGCCGGGCGTTGCGAGATAGTCCTTGTTGATGGCGGTCTCGATGGTGCCGGGAAGGATGGAATTGCAGGTGATTCCGTGCGGGCCCAGGTTCACGGCCAGCGCGGCCATCAGCGAGATCATGCCGCCTTTGGTCGGGCAATAATGCGCCTGCACGGTGCCGCCCTTGAGCGCGGAGATCGAGCTGATCGCGAAAATGCGCCCGCGGATTGCTGCGGCGATCATCCGGCGCGCCGCTTCCTGGGAGGCGAAGAATGCGCCTTTCAAGTTGATCGCGTGCGTGCGGTCCCAGTCGTCTTCGGAAATCTCGTTCCAGTTCAGGAACGGACAGATGCCCGCGTTGTTGACGAGGATGTCGAGCGGGCGGCCCGAGGCGTCGATGCCTTCGAACATGGCGCGGATTTCGCCGACGGATCCGATGTCGGCTTTCACCAAGGCTCCGTCGCCGCCGGCCATGCGGATGGTTTCCAGCGCGTCCTGAGCGCCGCCTGGGGTGCTGTTGTAATTGAGCCAGACGAACGCGCCTTCGGCGGCGAGGCGGATTGCGATGGCCCTGCCGATGCCTGATGACGCGCCGGTGACCAGCGAGGATTTGTTTGCGAGCGGATGGGATGGGTTCATGAGGTGGTTCGGTTGGTTCAACGGTGGTGTTCGCATGTCCGGGCGGTTTCATGCATGGCGACCGCCTTTTCGGCGGCATCCGCCGCCCTGCATGGCGTGGCGGGAATAGCGGCGGCGCAGAGAACGGCGGGGAAGGTGCGGCGCTTCATGTGGCGGTGACGCGGGCGGGGTTGATCCATGCACCGTAGTCATGATCCGCATCCGGTTCAAAACCACATGGCGCAAATAAATCGCCATTTTGCGCATCCTGGTTGACGGTTTTTTCCGCTGAATCCAACTTCGCGCATCGAATCGCATCGCCCTAGGGTCTTTCTTTTGCTCGATCCCGCCGAAGCTTACGACCGCGCTTTACTGCACGGCATCGCGGATTTCTCGACGGGGCAGGGGCATTGGCGGATTTCCCGGCCGCCGCCGTTTTGGGAGGGCCTGCGGGATTTCGCGCTCATCAGTCACATCAAACGCTGCCAGCCGGACGGGTTGGTCCTCATCGAACAGCGCGACATGCGCCCTTTCCGCCGCCTGGGAATTCCCATGGTGGTGAGCCCGTACCGCAAGCCGCGCATCGACGGCGCGGTGAACCTGGTGACCGAGCACGCAGCAGCCGGGCGAATGGCCGCGAAACACCTGATCGAGTGCGGTTTCGAGCGTTTCGCCTTTTGCGGCTATCGCGGCATGTTCTGGTCGGACGAGCGTTTCGCGGGGTTTGCGGAGGCGCTGATGGCAAGCGGCTTTTCCGTCACGCGGCTGGATCCGCCGGGCATCCAGGGCGGTGGCTACGAGCGGGAGGAAAAAACGATTCTCGAGTGGCTGCACTCGCTGCCCAAACCGGTCGGGATTTTCGCCGCGATCGACGTCCGCGCCTGGCAGATTGCCGGGCTTTGCGCGACGGAGGGAATCGCCGTGCCGGATGATGTGGGCATCCTGGGCATGGACAACGACGAGCTTCTCTGCGCGACCGCGTCCGTTCCGCTTTCCAGCGTGGCCATCACCGCGCGGCTGGCCGGCCATGAGGCGGCGCGCAGGCTGGACCGGATCATGCGCGGGAATGCTTCGCGGAATGATGCGGCCGATGTCGTGGTCAAGCCCACCCACGTCGAGGCCAGACTTTCCACGGACTTCGTGAACATCGGTGATCCGGCGCTCGTGAAGGCGCTGCGTTTCATCCGCAGCAACCCGCAGACAGCCCTGCAAGTCGAGCAGGTCGCGCGGGCTGCGGGCATCTCGCGGCGGGCGCTCGAGAAACGATTCCGCGCGCGCCTGGATCGGCCGGTATCCGCGGAAATCCGCCGCGTGCGCGTGGAGGCGTTCTCCAGAATGCTGCGGGAGAGCAACCGCAGCATCGCGGAAATCGCCGACCAACTCGGCTTTCCCGGCCCCGAGCATGTGTCGCGCTTTTTCAAGGCTGAGACAGGACTTTCGCCGCTCACATACCGGCGACGGCATGCGCAACCCGCCAGGCGCGCATGAGAACCGCATGCAAATGGCTCGCAGCCCCGCGTCCGCTGGGCCGCCATGTGTTGATGCGCGGCCTTGCTGCCTTCTCATCTATTCTTGTTGGGCTTCATCGCTTTAGCACTGCCCAGACCATGTTGGGTGAGTGCCCCATCACTCGCACCATACGAACCCATAATAGTGTCATATGCTCCAAGTGCAGCGCCTGCTCAAGCCCACCGACATCGAGTGGCTCCCAGCCAAGCTGAGCTATGAGTTCGCTTACAACCTCCTTGGCTCTTGAATCAGCGCCACAATACATCATCACTGGCTTGACGTTGTAACCAGAGTAGGACGTGTCATTGAAGTTTTCGTAGCCGTAGATCGTGAAAGCTTTCACAACCTGAGTCGCCGGGAGCAATTTCTGAATCATCTCCGAACCAGATTGAATGCTGTTTAGCCCATGAGAGAGATTCGGCCCGACCGGATTGGTGCAATCAATCAGTATCTTACCCTCAATCTCGTTGGCAACAGACCTGAGTGCTGTTTCATTCGCCTGAAACGGCGTAGCAAGAAATACGACACGCGCATCCCTTACCGCCTCGGTTGGACTGGCGACTTCCAGGTTGGCATTTCTAGCCAAGGCTTTCTTTACGCTTTCAGAACTTGAATTATTAGCCGCCAACGTGACTTGGTGACCGCGACGCTGGAGGTGGTCAGCTAATGCTGATCCGACATTTCCATAGCCAATGAACGCGATTTTCATATTTGCATCATTCATGTGTGTATTATCTTGCCGAACAGTGTATTGGTTCAGCTGATTCAGGCTAGCGGTTTGGTTAGCGGAGGCAAGTGGGGAGTTGGGATGGAATGGGGATATTGATTTTCAGCGGCATGCGCCTTTGATGCGGATGGATTGA
>Ga0114939_10000717_pt1 | contig 27290 bp, 21 predicted proteins | sample AshMeaCrysSpring_FD_87196 | JGI IMG/M metagenome (GOLD analysis project Ga0114939, IMG submission 87196) | Groundwater microbial communities from Big Spring, Nevada to study Microbial Dark Matter (Phase II) - Ash Meadows Crystal Spring | ecosystem: Environmental > Aquatic > Deep subsurface >...
AGTTCTCCGGCTGGCCGGAGGATGAAGAGGATGAAGAGGACGAGGAACCGCCCGAGGATGCTTGCCCTGACTGCTGTCCGGATCCCTGCTCTCCTTGTGGCCCCGCATTCGATGACGGTGCGTTCTGTCTGCTGGAGGAACCGGTTTGAGAAGCTGAGCCACCTGGTTGATTGCCTCGCTCAGACTCACCCTCCATTTGGCTCGATGAATCCGAGCGGGACTCGCCTTGGGCCGAAGAAGACTGCTCGCCGTCGGAAACACCTTCGTTGCCCCATCCCCAGCGACTGGCCGACAGTTTGATGGGGGATGTCAGCCACCCTGGGGGCTCGGAGATCCCAAACCACCGTCCGGGCAATGGCATCAACCATGCAGCGAGCAGCAGTGCCGCAATCCCCACACCACTGGTCACCAACCATGCAAGGCTGACCTCTGCGGGAACCTCCGCGGATCTCTGCCGAACATATCTCCGTAGCGATAACAGACTGGTGGTGGCCAGCAGTCCCAGAGCGCTGCCGAGGTAACAGGCCAGAAAACGCAAGGCCGACTGTCGCGCGCCGCCGGCCGGCAACAGCCACTGCCCGAATGCAAACAACGGGAGCGCGGCAACTGCCAGATAGATCACCCAGACTCCGGGGTTATGTCGCGTTCGTGTGGTCGCGGCCGAATTGGTCCCCGTGATCGACCGACCAAGGGACTCGGCTGTTTTCTCCAGTCCCAGAGTCTGGAGTAACCCTTGGGCGCTCGAATCACCGCTTTCGTCGATCAATGTGCAGTCGTAGGTGATGCGGTCCGCGAGCCAATACACCAAGGCTAACAGTAAGCCATTGGCAAGCAGACTCAATGGTCCGGCCAGTCCACGGACTTCAATGAATTGGCTGCTCACAAACCAGGCGGCCAAGCCTAGCGGAAGCGCGAAAAGCACGCCACGTTGCCGGCCTTCCTCTATGCTAATTCGAGCGATCAAGACGGCTGCGAAGATGTAAAGGCCATAGATGTAGCGTAACCGGGCATTGAAATCACCGCGGTACAAGCATTCCAACAGGAAGAATACCAGGCTTGCGATCATCACCATGATCAGCGCCGGGTTGAACGCGATGATCGTGTAGTCCAGCAGAGTCGGACGAGAGCGTTGATTCATGTCTGACTCTTCCTCGGATAGATTACAAACGGATTGCCCGGGCTAGGACCGTTGCACGACACGACGACACAGCGCGCTGATGGCATCAAAGTCCCGTAAGTGAAGTGGCTGGATACCTCCTGCCAGCAGTGCGCCCGCGATTGTGGCAAAGTCGGATGGTTCGTAGGTGTTGACCGCCGCCGTCAGCATCCATCCACGTCGCGACAAGCTCACCATGGCTGCCAGGTCTTCCTTGGTGGGCTGCTGTAAGATCACGAGGACACTGGCCTGTCGAGACAGTCTCGGTTCTGCCTCAATCAGCAGTTGGGCTAACGTCAGTCCATCGGTCCGCTCCAGTCTGGCAAGCGTCCGGTGGATCTCTTGAATCGTTTGCGGAGTCTGCCCCAATCCAACGACGACCGGTCGCAAGCGATCGCTCGCTTCACGCATTCCGGCAGCCGCGTGGGCCGCCGACCGAGTGCCGTACTCGACCCGCCATCCTTCAGTACGAATCCGCTCAGCAGCATCGCGTCCGTTGCTGACCAGGCCAGCTGGTTGTGCCAATTCATACAACGCCTGCGCAATGGACGCGGCCGCGGACGCTGCCAGTTCGCCGCGCAATGGTTCATGGCGCTGGGGATTGGATCGCACGTGAAAGTCGACGACGATCATGGCCCCGGCGACGCAGGTCGGTTCGTAGACTTTGCTGTGCAGTTCGCCACTGCGTGCGGTCGCCTTCCAATGGACGCGGCGGAGCGGATCGCCCGGTTGGTAGAGCCGTACGCCTGCCAGGCGTGTCGGGTCATCCACCAGAGCGTGCGTCAATTGGATCTCGCCGATAGGGCGGGGCGAAGCGACGTCGAAGCCGGTCAACGGGATCACTCGGGGGTATACCAACAAGAATTGCGGCTCCGCTGCAATCTGAAAGCGGCGCTGTAATCCCAGCAGGTCTCCTGTTTCCAGCACCGTCGGACCGATCTGGTAGTAGCCACGGCGGTGGCATGTCAGTCGGTAGTTGAGCAGCTTGCGGCCTTCCTTGGCTAGCAACACCACACGCACACGCTGGCCGTGAACCTCCAGATTGGGTGGCGTGTACATCAAGGCCGATGCAGGCAGCAGGTCCTCCACAAGCACCCAAGGGATGGGCCATCCACTGCGATTGACCAGTACAATTCCGACCTGAATCTCCTGGCCAACTTTCGCTTCCAACAGGGAAACCTGCCTCTCCGCTGACAGGCCAGAACTCCAACGATCGGTCAATACACGGCTGACAAACAACACGGCGACCAGGACGTATCCCGCATACACCAGGAGCGGAGCGCCCAGGATCATCCCGATCAGCAAAAACAAAGCGGCGAGGGCGAGCCAACGCATCATGACGGTCGCGAAAACTCGCCGCAGTTCCTTGGGCGGAAGATCGTCGCAAGGCCTTGCCTGCAGGCCACAACGCGGGGCATCAGGCAGCGGCGATCGTGGGAACCGCGATCTCCGCAACAATTTCGTCGATCACCTGGTCCGCTTTGATCTTTCTCAGGCGGCATTCTGGGTTGACGATCACTCGATGTCCGAGCACCGGTCCAACGATCCGCTTCACATCGTCGGGCAATACATAGTTGCGACCCCGAATGGCAGCCATCGCCTGCGAACAACGGAACAGCGCAATCGTGGCACGCGGACTTCCACCAAGGGCCAACGCCTCGTGGCCGCGTGTCTCGTGGACAATCTGCAACAGGTACTGCCGAATCTTCGGATCAACGTGAATCTTACGAACGCTCTGCTGAGCCTCCAGAAGATCGCTCGCGCTGGCCACCGCCGTCAGTTTGTCGATCGGATGAATGACTTCCAACAGTTCCAACATCCGCAGTTCCTCGTCAAGCGCCGGGTAACCTAACGAGAACTTCATCATGAATCGGTCAAGCTGCGCCTCGGGTAACGGAAACGTCCCTTCGTGGTCGACGGGATTCTGCGTGGCAATCACGAGAAACGGCTGCTGCAACCGATGCGTGACCCCATCGACGGTCACACACCCTTCCGCCATCGCCTCAAGCAGTGCAGCCTGCGACCGGGGAGTGGCTCGGTTGATTTCGTCCGCGAGCAATAACTGGGTGAACACCGGGCCAGGACGGAAATCAAACTCCGCTGTCTTCTGATTGAAGATCGACGTCCCCGTGATGTCCGTCGGCAACAGATCGGGCGTGCATTGGATTCGCCGAAATGTACACCCAAGGCTGGCCGCCAAGGCGCGCGCCAGCATCGTCTTGGCCACCCCCGGAACATCCTCCAACAACAGGTGCCCCCCGCTCATCCACGACACGAGAGCCAAGACCAGTTGCTTCCGCTTGCCGACGATCGCCTGCTCGACATTTTCAATCACACGACGAGCCAGTTCGGGGACAGGCACTGCAGGCACGAGGAGAGTTCCTGGACGAGTAAGCAAACGGGGCTAACAGGGCATGCTACTTGCTTGCACGGCAAGTAGGCAAACCAGGAAAGTCCCGTGGCCTCGGGGCTACACCGGATCCTGTTCCACAGCCCGACAAATCACTGTTTCTTAAAGAAGGGCCCGGAGCGGAGTCTGTTATTGGACTGGCGCTTGCCCTGGCTACCAGGATTTCCTGGTCTCCGTCCAAAGTCCAGTTCGTGCGGGGTGAATGGCTGGCAATTGCGCCCAAGAGTTTGTTATAGCGCACAGTAATGAGTGCGCGCTGGTGCGTCCCGCTGATCTTCATCTCGCTGCTGGTCGGCAGCGTGGGGAGGCTTTGCGCGGGCGACCTGAGCCGGTTGCCCCCGCCGCCTGATGTGCTCCCGCCGCCGTTGGACGGACCTGAACTCGGGCTGCCCAAGATGGACATGGAGGCAGCGGTTGCTGCTGCCGCCGAGGACCTGGCGGCTGGAAACGCCGAGTCGAGTGAGGCGGAAGCTGAGTCACCGAGGTCAAGCACTGCGGAGCCCGTCGAGGCGGTGAAAGTGGTAGAAGGCTCGAAGAAGGAACAGACAGGTTCCAGTGGACCTGCTGTTCCCAAACTGGACGTGCCACAGGATCCTCTGGGCTTCGGTGCCTTGCTCCGCGAACCATGGCAATTGATGTCCGAACCTTGGCAGTTTCTGACGGAGAAGAGTTTTTCGAACTCCGTGGAACTCGGGTTGAACGGAACCGAGGGTAACTCTCAAACTACGAGCTTGCACGCAGGATTCGATCTGTTGTGGCAAAGCGTGCAATACCGGCTACGCTCGAACTTGAACTACCAGCAGACCCATGCGGATTCGAAGGAAACGCAGAACAATGCCTTGTGGGATAATGATTGGGAGCGCATGTTGGGGCAAACCCCTTGGAGTTGGACCACGGAGTTGATGCTGGAATATGATGAGTTCCGCAATTTCGACCTGCGGCTCGTGATGAACACCGGTTTGGGGTACTATTGGATCCGTCGGGAGAATGCATCATTTTCCACGAGGATCGGTAGTGGTACGTCGCGTGAATTTGGTGGTCCTTCCACCGAATGGAAGCCAGAAGCCAGATTTGGCGCGGAAGGCGAGTACCGGTTCACACCCCGCCAAAAGTTTACAGGCAAAGCGGACTACTATCCGGCTTGGGATGACTTCAACGACTTTCGTTTGGTCGCAACCCTCAGTTGGGAAATCTTGCTCGACGGCAGTGACAACTTGAGTTTGAAACTTTTTGCGCAAGATCGGTATGACAGCACACCGGAGGGGCGACTGCCGAACGACATCAATTATTCAGCGCTGCTCCTCTACAAGTTCTAGGTACATGAAGGTGGGCGCGAGCGCATTCCGCCAGGCTGAGCCATGGAGCTCGAGAAGGGGTGCCGCGGAGGGGTGCAAGGAGGCGGATGGTGCCCCATGGTTCGTGGATCGGTCAGCGGTTCGTCCGAGCGTGCCCGCGGACGTTTCTGAAATGAATATCGTTGTCAGGCAGCGCGACCTGAAGTGCTTCCCCAAATTCGCGGTTGTGCGGACAACGTGCGCGAGCTGCCAATCGAGGAGGACCTAGCTCTGGATGTTCATTCGATTTTCGCCTACGGCACGTTGAAGCGTGGAGGTTGCCGCGAGCATGTGTGGCCATTTCGGCCATTGCGTATCGAACAGGGGTTCGTTCGCGGCACGCTGTTCGATCTTGGACCTTATCCGGCACTGACCGAGGGCATGGACTGGATTCGCGGTGAAATCTGGCGAATCGCCCATCGACATTGGGTCGATACGCTGGCAGTGCTGGATGCCGAGGAGGGATATGGGCTCAGCGGAGAACCGGACCTGTACACGAGGCGGGCCGTTCCCTGGCATGCCGCGCCCGGTAGCGCCGCGATGGGTGTGGCGCAAGTTTACTTATGGGCCGATCAGCGTCTGCCGTCTGGAGCAAAGCGGATTGTGCCACGATCGTGGCGTGAAGAGGACGCACCATTTGCAGTCTGGCATAACTTTGTAGGAGGTCTCTCCATGCCGCCCCGAGAATGAAAGATCGTTTGCAGGCAGCTGCTGCGGAACGCGGGAAGAGCGATTCGGTGAGTGCGGTGCCGCGAATCTTATGAATCGCCAAGCTCTCATCCGATGGGTTCCGCGGACATAAAGAATTGATCAAACAGCCGACGATGTTCGGCCCGCGTAGCCTCACAGCGTGACAACAATGAATCCGGCCACGCGTCACCCAGTAAGTAAGCCAACGTGGCGGCTTCCTCAGGATCGCTCGGCAGATCGTGCCGAGCCGCCATGTTCATCAGTCGCAGCCCGGACTCGACACGCCGGAGGAACAGATAGCCCTCGCGAAGGGCCGCGTGATCAGTAGCCGTCAGCAAGCCGGCCTGAGCACATGCGTCCAGAACGTCGATCGTCCGCGTTCGCAGAATCTGTGGTTGGTATTGAGCATACTGCCATTGCAGGAGGTAGGTAATGAATTCGACATCCACGGTTCCGCCGATGCCGCGTTTCAGGTTCGCGGTCGATGCGGTGGATTCGAGCTGTGCTCGTTGCTGCCGGAGCCATGTCGCGTAGCCGGGCTGCCAGGATGTCGCGAGCAACGCGCCGCGAATTGCTTCATCCAGCAGTTGTGAGGCGTGGCCCGTCTGGTAGATCTGGCGGGCTTTGGCCAATGTCAGCCAGTCCTGGGGCGAGACGCCTGAGCCGAATTGGCGGGTAAGTTGTTCGAGACTGAAAGCAGGTACAGCACCAATTCCGCCAAGGTGTTGAACCACGGAAACTTCATACAAGCCACCGCGCGGGCCACGCTCGCTGAGCGCTTGCGCGATTCGCTGGGCCAGCTGACAAAAGAAATGCTGGTTTGTGGTTTGTTCGCCACGACCATGCTCTCGATGAGTACGACCGTCTCCGTCGTAGATGAACAGCAGTTCGAGGACGCTGTGATAGTTTGGTTCCAAACCGCCAAGCTTACCCGTCGCCAAGATCATCAACTGCGCTGCCTCACCGCCCGACGTTTGTGGCCAGCCGTAGCGGGCGGCCAGACGATGACCTTCTCGCTCGACAACTGCCGCTACCATGACTTCGGCGGCGGCCGCTAGGGCGTCGTGCGTTGTTTCGATCGGTTGTTTGCCCAGGATGTCACGAACGCCGATCCGCAAGTGCTGGGCGGTGCGGAAGCTCTGCAGGATCGGCAAGGCGTCGTTGGCGTTGCGCAGCAGCTCATGCAGTTCGCGCCTCAATTCCGATCGATCAGGAAGCCGCTCAAGCAGCAGCGAATCCATCAGCTCATCGATCATCCCTGGATTCTGTGTCAGCAGGCTGGCAAGGTACGGGCTGGCAGCGCACAACCGGACGCACATCCGTTGCGCTGAGGGTGATGCGCTGAACAGTTCCCAGAGCACCGCCTTGCCTCCCAGGGCATCACTGACAAGTGCCAATTGATGTAAGGTGCGGTCGGCGTCCGGCGTGGCGGCGATTTCGCGCAACAGCTGCGGTGCGATGGCTGCCAGGAAATGACGACTGCGCCTCGATGAAAGGAATGCGACAGGCTCACGAGCCAAAGTTTGCAGATCATCGAAGGCCTGCTGGGGTTCTCGAAACCCGTAGGCCCTCATCACTCGTGCTGCCTGGGTCAAGTCGGGCTCGGGATCGAGCACTAGTTCCGTTTCCAATGGCAGCTCAGGTTCTTTTCCAAAGGCGTCATGCAGCAGATGATCCACAATCTGATGCATGCTGCGGGCGCGTTCACCGTATTCGAGTCGCAGTTCCGAGACTCGCTGGGAAGATTGTTTGGGGACGGTGCTACCCGCGAGGCGACGCAGCGCCTGTTGAGGTTCCGAAGATTGAGTGCCTGCCCGCCATTGATCGACCTGAAACGAATGATCCACACGCTGGAAAAACCGCCAGTGCTCCTCCAGCATCGTCCGTTCCTGCGGTGTCAAGCAACCTTCGTGCTGCAGCGCCGCAATGGCTTGCAAAGTATGACTGGCCCGGATTGCCATCAAATCACCCCCATTGAGCAACTGCAGAAAGCGAATCAAGGATTCGATGTCGCGGAGCGGTTCATGGGGAGCAATTCGGTCCTTGGCCTCGGGCCGGGTTTTGCGCAGCTCAAGCTTTCGCTTCAGTGATTGAAGGCCAGCCAGATCAAGCCGGCTCAGATAACGCTGCCAGATCCAAGGCGTCAGGCCGTGCAATAAGTCGTCGCTGAGACTTTGGTCGCCGGCCGCATGTCGCGCGCTGACGAAGCTGACGCGATCGGCAATCCGGCCCATTACATCGTAACCGTGCAATGCGGACGACAAGGTTGAAACCAATGGCCCTTGTTCCCCAAGCGGTCCCAGCCTCACCTCCGTTGTCCAGACAGCGCCCCATTCCGTCGCATCGCTGAGCAGGCGGAGCACCTGTCGAGCCAGAGTATTGAAGAACTCATGTTGTCCATGACGTTGCGGAGCAGCACGTTCTTCCGCATCGTCAGCGATGAACGAGAGCACCAACGGATCGGCGTATCCCAGTTCGCGTGCACCGAATCGACCAAGCCCGATCACGGCAAATCGCGCGCGTAGACCGCTCGGCAGAAGTGGCCATGACCGTCGCGCCGTAAGCAGCTGGCTGGCGGAATCATACGCTGCGCTGACCAGCGACTCGGCCAGTATCGCCAGTTGTTCACAGACCCGCTCCAGCGGATGGCCGACAGAGAATTCTCCGTAAGCAATCCGCAGCAGTTCGCGATGCCGAAATCTTCTCAACACGCGAACGATCTGGGCTTCGTCCACTGCCCCAACAAGTTCTGCCCGCAGTTCGTCCTGAAGCACGGCAAGGGTTGTGGGCTGGCCTTGAGTCAACAACAGCAGGTCAAAGGCTGCAGGGTCCTCAACGAGCGTGTCGCCGACGGCTCGACTGAGACCGAGCATGCGAAGGAGGATCGCGAGCGACTCCGGGTCGCGCTCGAACAGCGTGGCCAAGGCTTGTGGATTGGCAGCCGCTGTTACGAATCGTGAAAACTGATGGAGTGCCAGGCTGGGGTCGCAGCAAGTGGGGAGTTGACCCGACAGCTGTTCGAGCAACCGCTCCCTCAGGTCTGCGGGAATCCCCGAGAGCGCGATCGCTTCAACCGCCCCGGCACACGCTCCGTCCACAGGTAACTGCAGACGATCCAGCCAGACCTGGATCTCCTGCGGCGCAATTGGATCGATCGACACGCGGTTCAGTCCCACCGGGCAAAACGGAGGCGAGCGTCCGAATTCGAGCGCCCCTTGCACTCGGCTCCCTCCGCTCCAGACGCAGGCCCCGCCTCGACCGGCGCTCGTCCGCCTTCGATTGTAAGCCAGACCCAACGGCAACCCAGCCATAGACCGGGCCAGGACCTGGTTTCGATCGATCGCCGGCTGTCAGCCGCCGCTCCCGCCAACCAGATCGGTCCTCGACAGGGTAACTGGGCTCTCCGGGTCCGGGACACCGCGGCCTGCAGGGCGATTTCATAGTGAAATCGGCAGCCTCAGACGGGGCCGGCCTGCGGCCGGGCCACGGACCTGCGAAATTCGACGCGGCATCTGCGGCACCAGTCGACCGGTCCGACGTCCAACCCAAAGGGGCCCTTTGCGGGCCGATGGCCGGTGTCCGACCACGTGCCTGCCTGGGGCCGGGGTCGGCTGGGCGTCGACACTCAGGCACCTCCGGCGACACCGGGTGTTGCCTGGGGTCATCACCCAAGTTTGGGGTATGGGTGGTTGATTTTTCTCTAAGTCCTTGGCACAAAATGTCTTTCGTCGGATTCTTCTTATCTTCTCTGAAGTGCGGCATCGGCTATGCATTGCCTGTCTTCCCGTTCTGAATCTGGACCGTTGGTACCGCAGGCAGACGGGAGGCGTGTCGCGATGGCAAAAGGCGTGCGACGGCAGGCGCGGAAGCAGGAGTTGACGGAAGAAGACGAGTTTCGCGTCTATGGCGATGAATCGTTTGATGACGGTGCGGGGGAAGAGACGGAATTGCTTGGCGCCGTGAGTGAGGGGCGGGACGACGGGGATGAGCCGGAGGCCGTTGCCGAGGTATCGAGCGACAGCACCGACGATCCCGTGCGGATGTATCTGATGCAGATGGGGCAGATTCCACTGCTCAATCGCCACGAGGAGATCGATTCGGCGCGGCACATTGAACACACGCGGTTGCATTATCGCCACTGGATGTTGGCGAACGACTACATGCTGCAGGGCGTGGCGCGGTTGCTGGAGCAAGTCCGTGACGGGAATCTGCGTCTGGACCGCACGATTGAAGTCAGCGTGACCAACACGCATGAAAAGCGCTCGCTGATGCGGCGCGTTGTTCCCAATGTGATTACGCTCCGTCATCTGCTATCGCTCAATCGGTCGGACTATTTGCAGGCAGTCAATCGCCGGTTGCCTATCAAGACACGTCGCGCCGCGTGGCGGCGACTGACCATTCGCCGCAACAAGTGTGTGCGGCTGGTGGAGGAGATGAATGTGCGGACTGGTCGGCTTGTGCCGCTGTTCGACAAGCTGGCCGACATGTGTCGACGGATGGAAGCGATTCGGCATCAGCTGGCGCACCCGCCGACCAATCCGTTGCCCGGGCAACCGACTCGAGGCGAGTTGCTCAGCGAGTTGCGGTATCTGATGCGAGTGACTTACGAAACGCCGGCCACGCTTCGCCGGCGGGTCGATCGGACGCGGATGCATCAGGACCAATACGACGCTGCCAAGCGTGTCTTATCGGCGGCCAACCTGCGGCTGGTCGTGTCGATCGCTAAAAAGTATCGCAACCGTGGCTTGAGCTTTCTGGATTTGATCCAGGAGGGAAACACGGGTCTGATGCGGGCCGTCGACAAGTTTGAATACGCTCGCGGATACAAGTTCAGCACCTATGCCACGTGGTGGATTCGACAAGCGATTACTCGGGCGATTGCGGATCAGAGTCGCACGATCCGCGTACCGGTGCACATGATCGACACGATGAACAAGGTCCGCCAGGTGACGCGTGACTTGGTCCAGGAACTGGGTCGCGAGCCGACGGTAGAAGAAACGGCGATCCGCGCCGGGATGACGCTGGATGATGCCCGCGTCATCATCAAAATGAGCCGTCAGCCATTGAGCCTTGACCAGCCGATTGGCGAACACGACGACAGCTACTTCGGAGAATTTCTGGAAGACCACCGCGACGACGATCCGCTCCGCGAAACAAACCAGGAAGCGCTCAAACAGCAGATCGACCAGGCGATGCAGACCCTGAACCATCGCGAACGGGAGATCCTGAAGCTGCGATATGGTTTGACGGACGGATACACGTACACGCTGGAAGAAGTCGGCCGGATCTTCCAGGTGACACGGGAACGCGTGCGTCAGATCGAAAGCAAGGCGGTTCGCAAGTTGCAGCAACCGTACCGTGCAAAGTCGCTAGTCAGTTTTCTGGAAGGCGCCGTTCCTTTCCTGCCGCCCAGCGATGCTGGCGAAATCGCCTGATTCCCGATGGTCGACCGCCGCAGCCCCAGCGCTGCGGCGGATCAGTCTCGGGCCATCGGCTGTAACTGCTCCGTGGCTTCCAGCACGTCGCTCGTCGCGCGACTCTTGTTGAGCACATAGAAGTGCACGCCGGGGACACCGCCGCGCGTGCACAGGTCTGCGGCTTGCTGTTGCGCATATCTTACCCCGACTTCGTACTGCCACGCCGGGTCGTCGGACGCGCGCAGCTGTTGGACCAAGGCCTCGGGAAGCCGAGCCTTGCACAACGAAGTGATTCTTTCGATTTGCGCCAGATTTGTGATCGGCAGAAGGCCCGGCACAATCGGAACGCGGATGCCGGCAGCCTCGCACCGCTCACGGAACCGGTAAAAATCGTCATTCACATAAAACAGCTGTGTGATGACGACATCCGCGCCGCATTCGATCTTCTGCTTCAGGTACCGCAAGTCGCTGGCCATGTCGGTCGCTTCTTGATGAACTTCTGGATAACCGGCGACGGCAATTCCGAATTGGGGATACTCCTGATGGATCAGCGAAACTAACTGATTGGCGTGCGTGAACCCCCCGGGAACGGCTTGGAACTCGGTGCTGCCTCGCGGCGGGTCACCACGGAGGGCGACGATGTAGTCGATGCCACGCCGGGCCGCTTCCGACAAATATGAACGCAGCTCTGTCTGGGAACTTCCCACGCAGGTCAGGTGGGAGGCGACAGGCCTACCGAAACGCGATCGCAATTCGGTCACGATCTCCAAGGTGGCCGTTTGCGTCGACCCTCCCGCGCCGTACGTGCAGGTATAGAACGCCGGCGAGAACCGATCGAGTTCAGCGACGGATTCCCACATGCTCTGTGTGGCGGCTTCCGTCCGAGGCGGGAACACCTCGAAGGAAATGCACGGCCGCGGCTGTCGGTAGTGATCGGAAAGACTCATCGGTGTCCCATTGGCCCAAGACCGGGCTTTCTCCATGATGCATGTTAGACGGTGGCGAACGCCGCACGAGTGGATCCGGCGGACGTCGTACGCCTACGAAACCCCCAACGGTTTCGCGACGAGAATACCGCTGGCGGCGCAAGTTTGGCAACCGTACGCCTCGCCGGGACCGGTTCCTGGATGGTTTTCAGCGTTCCCTTGAGTGGCCAGCCTTGATGCGAACCCGCAAACTGGTACGCATGCGGGTAGCGCCCACGTGGACGACTGTTTCTACCCCCTGATTTGAGCACCCCACTCAATGACCGTACCGCTGGAAATGACATGGTTGCGACCGGCTGGGAAGCCACAGCCGTTCGGCGTTTCCATCCATCACGCAGTGAGCGGACAAGCGATCGCCGATGGTGAAGTGAGCGAAACGGAGCAGCGGCTCGTCACCATGTTGCCAGGACCCGGGCGTTATGCGATCAACATCGAACGTCGCCGAGGTGTCTTTCCGAGCTATCGTTTCGCCGAGAACCGCCAGAAGACGTTGATCGTAGAGGTCGCGCAAGACCAGCCCGCCGTGTCTCTTCGATTCGCGCTGTTGCCATGGTAGGCGGTGATGATGGCCGTCGAGGCAACGTGAGCAAAGTCTGCTGACCTGCTCGGGATTCACAGCTGTCGAGTTCAGTTGCCAAGGAGCTGCAGCAGCTGCTGCCGTTCGGCTGCTGTCAAACGGTGAAGGTCACTGATCAATTGCCGGTCGCAGGGACGCTGCTCGACCTTTCGCCGAGCGAACATTCGTGCTTGAGTCGCAATCATGACGTCCGCAGGGATGCTGGCGACTTGTCCGAACAGTCGAGCATAGTTCACAAAGCTCGGGACATTCGTCGTCACGAATCCGTACAGCATGCTGCCGACACCGATCACTTTGCCCGTAAAGATGCCCGTGTTGATTGCCGTTTTGGAATAGTCGCCCATGATGCAGCCCAGGAATTGCATTCCGGTCGCCACCTTTTGGTCGCCGTACTCCATGTTGATCGTTCCATAAGTGTTCTTCAGGTCGCTATTGCATGTGCCGGCGCCGAGATTGATCCAGCTGCCGAGATAGCTGTGCCCGAGAAAACCGTGATGCTGTTTGTTGGTGAATGGTTCGACAACGCTGGCTTCCACCTCTCCGCCAATCTTGACCGTCTGTCCCAACGACACGGCATCCTTCAGCGCGGCGTGCTCGAGCACGCGTGTATTCGATCCGGCGTACACCGGTCCGGCCAAATAGGCAAACGGTCCAACTTCCACGTTCCGGTCAAGCACAACCGGACCTTGTTTCGCGTTGACGACCAGATATTCGCCAAGCTTCACGCCCTCTGCGACAAACAGTCCATCCTGCAGTTGGCGATAGGAGCCATGGGCGAGCCGATGCTCAAGATTGCATTTGATCAGCCGCATGTTCCAGGCGACGACATCATGAGGGAATTGGAACAGCGGAAGCGGGATGTCGATCTTGGGCAAGGCAAATAACTGCTGCAACTCCTGCCGAGGATCGGTCGCCTGAGCAAGTGCTTCGCGGAACCGATCCCCCGGTGGCAGCAGCATCGCTGCCAGGTCGTCGCTGACAACTGCCCCGGCGGTGCCATGCTGGATCAGTTGCGGCAGCAGATCAAGCAGTTCCAGTCGTGGGACAGTCCGTGAGTTGAGCACCACCAGGGGTTGATCCGACCGCAAGAGGTCCGTCATCGACACCAGCTGTGGAAAATCAGACTCCTGGATCGCTTGCAGGTAGTCCCGAACCAGACCAGCACATGTAGCGCCGGCCATCTGCAGGATGTCGATCAATCGGTAGCTGCCACAGGTAATGGCATAAGCCGGACGGGCAGCAACGATGGGGTGTAACTGGGCAGTTGCTTCGTCTTCCCAGATCAAGATTTGCATGTCAGCACTTTGCTTGGCGAAACGATCTATTCGGTGCGATCAGCATAAACCTTACCCGCGATCGGCATCACTCAGCATTCTCCGGCAGCGCGCAGCCCGTCGTCATGCCATAGTTGCTGGGAGAACTGGCGCATGTGGTGTCGACGGGAGGTTCAAGTACGGGCGAGCGCACTCCGACACGTTGCCATCGGCTTTGCTTTGGCAGCAGTTGCCGTCCCATCGACCGGCTCGGCTCAATTCCCACAGCCATCGCTTCGCACAGAGCCCTCTAGCGATTTTATCGCGTCTGACAGGATTGACGATTTTCACGATCAAGTCCTGCGACTGGGGGCGGATGACTGGTTCGATCGCCAAGCGGCTCGCCGCCGGTTGAAATCCCAGTATCCAACGACTCTCCCGGCCCTGATCCGTGGTTTGTCCGACCCGGAACTGGAAGTCCGCCTGGCATGTCGGGAACTGCTGGATGACTTGGCAAGTCAGCGGGTTGCGTGGAACGAAGAACGCACCGTCTCAGCATCCGTCGCGGACCGTCTGGCGGCGTTCGTCAGAGAAGTCTCGAACTCCGATCGCGATGCGGCCACTCCGGACTGCTCCGCAATCGACGCCTGGCTGAAAACGGATGGAGCCGCGCTGAAACGGAGTCGGCAGCTCGGTTCGCAACAGGCGATCTTGCGAAAGCTGGAGGCGCCGAATGTGGTTGCAGACCTGCACCCCGAAACCCGGATCCAGTTTCGGCTGCGTGGCCTGTGGTGGCTTACCGATTCGACATCGCGTGCCAAGACAGTCGAACAGCAGGCGTTCTCCATACAGCTGCTGTCACTTGCGGATTTATATCCGGAAGGCAATCGGGTGCAGCAGGCCGCGTTCGAATCGCTGCTGATGCTTTGGGTCCACCAACAGCGTGCTCCGGAACTGCGCTGCCACGCATTGCGGGTGGCACTCGCTTATCGGCAACCGCGATTGGCGACCGATCTGGCGCAGCGAGTGCTTCACAACCTCGCCTCTCCGCCATGGCTCCAGGCGAGCGCTATGCTGGGCTTGAGTCGCACGGATCCCGCCGCAGCTCGCAGTGCCGCGTTGAGCCGAATGAATGATTGGAGGCCCTGTTGGCCGCTCGGGCAGAAGTTGGCGCGGCCACCCTGTCGCGTGCGTGATGCAGCCCTGATCACGCTCTACTTGATCGGCGACCACAGTCGCGATGAACTGCCCTGGCCGAAGCTGGTTGCCGACCCGCAGTTGGGAGTCGATCTGCAGTACTTGAACGCCCTGTAGAGCACGGGAAAGAACCGGACGGACCCGAGTGGTCGCGGGGGTAAAAAATGCTTCGCGATGCTTGTCACATCGTCGAAGCGCGGTCGAACAGCAGCAGTCGCTTGTGTTCGCGGATCACCCGCAGGAACTTCTCTTCGTCGACAGGCTTGGTGATGTAGTTGTCGACGTGCAATTGTTCGCACGCTTGTCGCATTGCATCGCTTTCGGCAGCGGTCAGGACGACGACCGCGGTCTCTTCCTGGCCAGGCGTCTCCCGCAGTTGACGCAACACCTCCAGACCCTCCCCATCGGGCAATAACAGGTCCAGTAAGACGAGGTCGGGACGCGGTGCGCGCGCGAACCGACCTTCTTGCCGGAGGATGGCTTGGGCTTCTGCAACCGAACGGACCAGCGTCAGGCGATGGTGGATCTGGCACCGGCGCAAGGCCTCAATCGTGACCTTCGCGTCGAGCAGCCCGTCTTCGACCAACAAGATCTCCATGGGCCTGCCAGCGGTATCGGGAAGCATACTTTCTCAACCTCCTCGCATTTCGCGAACCGCTCCTTCACATCGGGCGGCAGCGAGCACTGGTCCGATCATCAACCGTGGGTCGTGGTTCCCCTCGAGGCCAGAGTAACTCCCTGGGGGATGGGCACGACCATCTGCCAACTTAGCGAAGTTGGTCATCATATGCCAACGCGATCAGAGCGGCTTCCTCTTGTTCGTGTTCCAACAGCCGAAGGGCAAACTCTTGAGCACCCGCCAGCAACACCGCCAGATCCGGTTCCGTCGGACCACGATACTGGAGATCTTCAGCCTGCTCGCACAGTTCCGACAGCAGCAGGTAAAGCGAACCGTGCGCGGCACGCGCCGCTGCCGCCCGAGAGGCCAGCCGATGAACGACGTCCGCCGGACCGAGAAAATACCCGCAAGAATCCTCCAGCGCGAATTGCAACGAAAGGCCGTCGCGCACCTGCAGTAACACGGGAACCAACTGCCGGATCGCCGTGAGCGGCATCAGCGGCGTATCACATAACTGTCGCAAGGCATCGAAGTCATTCCAAAGCTTGACGTTCGATTCCTTGATTTCCTGCAGGAATGCCGGATTCAGGGTAACCGTGGGGCCGTTCGCCGATTGTGACATCGCTGGCCTCCTCAATGTGGGTGAGCTGCTACCACCTATGCACGGTTCAAGAACCAATTGGCAGGGGGGCGCGAACGGGCCCCATTCCGCCAATTCGGACAAACCCATCGCCGATCAAACTCGCGCGCGATCATCCTTCGGCGGATATCTGGGCTCCGAAACGGGACCCCCAAAAATTCGCTCCCAGGCACTGTACTTGGCGATACACCAGAGCGCCGCAACCCCGTCCCGCCAGCCGATCTTCTTCCCGTCATCATACCAGCGATGCTGATATCGGATGGGACGCTCTGCGAATCGAGCCTTCTGCTGGGCGAGCCGCGCCGTGAGTTCGATTTCAATCCCAAACCGCTGCTCTTTGAGCGTGGGTAGAATCTTTTTCAGCAACTCGCTGCGAACCATCTTGTAGCACGTTTCAACATCGCTCAATCGCAAACCAATCGCCCAATTGTTGAGCGTTGTGATCAAGCCGTTGACGGCTTGATGCCATGTCGGTGAAACGATGCGATCGCAATGGCCGTACCGAGTTCCGAACACAACGTCCGCGTCGCCCGCGATGATCGGTTGGAGCAGATATCGAAAATCCTGTGGATCGTATTCGAGGTCTGCGTCTTGGACCACGATCACTTGACCGCTGGCCTGCGCAAAGCCGGTCCGAATCGCGGCTCCTTTCCCTTGATTTCGCGCATGGAAAATGGCGCGGACCTCTGCATGCTGGCGACCGAGTGCTTCCAACCGCTCGCGCGTCCCATCATGACTGCCGTCGTCGACCAAGAGGATTTCCAAGGGGAGCCCCGTGGCGAGGGTTCGGGCCACGACCTGGTCGATGGTGGAGACCTCGTTGTAGACGGGCACGACGACCGACAATCGAAAACCGGGAGGAAGTTCGTAGATTCCCAGTCGACCGCAGACTTCATCACCCAACAGGCGGCGGACCGCGCGGACATATCCCGATTCCCAGAAGCCGCCGGGCGTTTCTGGGACCGCAATGCCGCTTTGCACAGCGAGATCAGAAAAGACAGCGTGCGTTTCCTGCATGGTCCACGCCAAGTCGTTGAAAAATACGTGACATCGTGTTTTCGCACGAATGGACCCATCAAGGCAAGTCGGAACCTTGAGGCGCGGCCCTCCCGCCGACTTCCTTCCAACAGCGTCGATGTGCCCCTCGCGCCTGCCCTTGCTTGACAGCCCCCGCTGGGGCCATTCAATTGCCGCCCCTAGTTCTAGTGCGGCTCCGAAAGGTCTCGTTGGCTACCGGAATCGCTTGGAGCGACGGAGCCGAAGGCCGACTTCCGCAGACTTCGCGGGCTTTCGGATCCTCGCACGGCGCGTGAGCTACGGATCGTGTCGCTTCCGCCGTGATCCGGCGACTGTAGACGCCCGCACCCCAAGGGAGTCCCCTCACGAGTTGAATGATAAACGGTGAAGGGCGGCAATCGACGGAGCGCTGCCGGCGCGTCTCTTCAGATCGCGGCTCGGACGTCCCCTTCCCTTTTTTTCCTCTGAGTCCCGCTGCTACATGGCGTCTGCTGCATGCCATCCTGTCTGGTCAGTTTCGGTTCGAATCTTGGCGAACGCCGCCAGCTGATGCGTGACGCGGCTTCTGCGCTTCGCGCCGACCAGCGCACCAATGCAGTACGGTGCAGCCGCCTGTTCGAAACGCCCGCGATTGGAGGACCAGGCGGCCAGATGCCGTTCCTCAATGCGGTTGCCGTGGTTGAAACCAGCCGCACGGCAAGCGAGATGCTGGAACTGCTGCAGTCGATCGAACAGAATCTCGGCAGGGAACGACGCGTCCGTTGGGACGCCCGTTCGATCGATTTGGACCTCGTGCTCTACGGGACTTGGATCGGTCAGGAATTACGTCTGACCCTGCCGCATCCACGTTTGGCGGCGCGAGCCTTTGTGCTCGTTCCGGCCTGTGACGTTGCCGAAAACTGGTTCGATCCGCGCTGTGGTTGGACGGTGCGGCAGTTGGCCAGCCACCTTCAGCGGGCGGTCCCCTCCCTAGCGGTTTCGGGCGGTGACCGCGAACTGCGTGTCGAACTCTGTCGACGGCTGCAGGCCCATGGCATCTCGACGATCGCTGAGCCTCAACCGGTTTCCGCGATCGGGGTTCGTGGCCAGGCTCCCGTTTGGTCGGTTGCCCATGCCCAGCCGTCCGCCGAAGCGCAGTCACCCGCGGGCGAACTATTTTGTCCCCCTATCGATCGACCTTGGGTAGCTGCTTTTGTGCCCGATCTGCCTCGCGGATATGAGTACGACCGTCCCACGGCGCCCCGTGTGATCGCCTGCTTGGAAACGGCAGACGTGCACGAGCCCTGGCCCAGCCCCCATCAGTTATGGCCCAACCGGGGTTTGAATCCATGGAGTGGCTGGCCCGAGTACTGGATTCGCGGCTCCGACCTGAGTTGGATCGAGGGCGAACTGCTTGCGGCTCTCGAATCGATGCGCTGTGAGTTGCGGCCGATCACATCGGATGGCCGGTGGTAATCAGGCCTGCCATTTTTCTCGACCCTCATTGGACCCGACCACCGAGATGCTTGTTCTGGACTCAATCGCGCAGGCCCGCGAAGCTGTCGCAAACCTCCGTCGCCGGGGACCGGTGGGATTCGTTCCCACGATGGGCGCCCTGCACGCGGGCCACGTCAGTCTGGTGCGGGCATCGCGTGCCAGGTGCTCAGCGACGGCCGTGTCGATCTTCGTCAATCCGCTGCAATTTGGCCCGCACGAAGATCTGCAGCGCTATCCAAGAATGCTCGACCAAGACCTGCAGTTGCTCCGCAGCGAGGGCGTCGATCTTGTATTCGTGCCGGATGCAGAGGCGATGGAGGGGGCGCATGGTGGAACGAGGGTCGAACCGGGGGATGTGGCCAAGCGATGGGAAGGTGAGTTCCGTCCAGGGCATTTCCGTGGAGTGGCTACGGTTGTCCTCCGGTTGTTCCAGATCATCCCGGCAACGGACGCCTTTTTCGGACAAAAGGACTTCCAACAGTTGCGGGTGATTCAGACCATGGTTTCCGACCTGCATCTTCCGATCTCCGTCCACATGGAAGCGACGGTTCGCGACCGGGATGGTTTAGCGTTGAGCAGCCGGAACCGGTATCTTTCCAAAGAGGACCGGCAGCGGGCCCTGGGCTTGTCCCGCGCGCTGCAGCGGGCCACGCAACAGTTTGACGTCGGTGAACGATCGGCTGATGTGCTGCGTGCTACATTGCACGCGACGCTGGATGAGTATGCGGTGGACTCAATCGACTACGCGGACGTGGTTGACCGCCAAAGCCTCGAACCGCTTGCGCACGTGGACGGGCCTGCGGTCATGCTGATCGCGGCACGAGTAGGCAACACTCGCTTGCTCGACAATGGATTGTTGGGTGCGAGCCCTGAGGGCTAGCGCTTAGTAAGAAGAATGCCAGGAGGGGCCAGCCATGTGGCGGACACTGTTTACGGTTCCCCATCAGATTGGCGGGATTCCCGTCCTGGGGATTGGATGGTTGCTGGCTGTCTTGCTGCTGGCCTATGCAGCCTACGTGTTCTGGAACTGGAAGGATCCGCTGCGGCGTCGCGACGCACTGAATCAATGGCCCACCGTCGCGCTGATGGCAGTGGCGATCGCTTGGATTCTGCCGGCGATCGAGCTGCGCAATATTCGTGGCGAACCATTGGGCCTGGCCGTGCGCGGCTATGGCGTGTTTCTGATGCTCAGCATCGCTGCCGCACTTGGACTGTCTTTGTGGCGAGCCCAACGGCGAGGCTATCCGCTCGATCAACTCTATTCGCTGACGCTTTGGCTCGTGATCGGCGGTCTGGTGGGAGCTCGACTGTTCTACCTGATCGAATATCGCGATCAGTTTGTGGGACGTACCTGGACTGAATCATTGGGCGCAGCGCTGAACTTTACCCGCGGCGGGATGGTCGTCTACGGAGCACTGTTGGGCGGTCTGCTCGCCGGGTTGGTCGTCACGCGTCACTATAAATTGCCGATCCGCAAGACGGCGGATCTGATCATCCCCGGGGTCTTTCTGGGCGTGGCCCTCGGCCGGATTGGCTGTCTGTTGAACGGCTGTTGTTACGGCGATCGCTGCGAGCCCAGCTGGTGGGCTGCCGAGTTTCCGCCGGGCAGCCCGCCGTACGAGATGCAGCTGTCATCAGGCGAATTGGTCGGATTGACGCTCTCATCTCCGACCGACTCGACGGGGCGACGGGTGGAAGCGGTCGCGAAGGGAAGCCTCGCCGAACAGGCTGGCCTGGCTCCCGGGATGGTGGTGCAACAAATGGGACCTGTCCTCGGACCAGACGATCCCCGCCTGCCTGCGGAAGATTCCCGGAATCTCGGCTTGGCTTTGTTGGCAGACGGCCGCGAATTTCGGTGGTCAGCAAACGAACTACCATCGCGAAGCTTGCCACTGGTGCCCGCCCAGCTCATCGGAGCCGTCACCGCCTTGGTTCTGGTCGGGTGGCTGGTCTGGATGGACCGGTGGCACCTGCGGGACGGAATGCTCCTGGGGCTCGGCTTTGCCGGCTATGCAGTGATCCGATTTGGCTTGGAAATGGTTCGAAACGACGAACCCGGCCAGTTTGGCACGAGCTGGACGATCGCTCAGTGGGTCAGCGTCGTAACCCTCCTGTGCTGTGGTATCTATTTCTATGGCCTGTACCGCAGTGACCCCCGCCAAGCGGGCCCAAATCACCCATCATGAGCCAATCCTGAGGGGCCAGGCCGTCCATTTGGGAACCGGAGTAGCCGCGTGAGCGTCCAGAACTGCGACGATCCGCCCGAAGATCCCGATGGGCCTCTGGTCGCTCGTGTCCGCAGCGGCGATCAAGATGCCTTCCGGGAACTGGTGCATCGGCATGGTGACCGCCTGCTGAATATGGTGCTGCATCTGGTCGGTAGTCGCGAAGACGCCGAGGACCTCGTGCAAGAGACCCTGGCCCAGGCCTATCGGGCGATCGCGACGTATGAGGGGCGAAGCCGTTTTTTCACATGGCTCTACAGAATTGCGACCAACCGAGCCATCAGCGCGCATCGCAAACGGCGCCTGGAAACGGTGCAGCAGCGAGAGGCCGTTGTGTGGGACCAACAGCCGAGCAGCGATGTGAATGATCCTGGAACTGCTGCCGCAGAGGCGGACGAGATCCGCCGCGTGAGACAGGCGATCGACCGGTTGCCGGCGGATCGTCGAGCCGTCCTGGTGCTCCGCGATATCGACGGGCTTGACTACGCAGAAATTGCCGAAGTGCTCCAGATGCCAGCGGGAACCGTCCGCAGCCGACTTCATCGAGCACGGCTCGAACTGAAAGAATTATTGCTCACAACCAGCTCCTCTGCGGGAGAACGCTAGATGGAGTTTCACGAAGAACTTTTGAGCGCATTTCTAGATGGCGAGGTCACGCCGGAGGAGCGGGCTGCGGTCGAGTCACGTTTGGTCACAGACCCACAAGCGGCCCAACTGTTGGAGGACTTGCGAGCCATTCGTGCGCGCGTGCAGAGGCTTCCTCAAGCAAAGTGGCAGCAACCGCTTGAGCATGTGGCGGCTGCAGCGATCCATCGCGCATCGAGTGCTCCGGCAATTGAACATCCACTCACCATTGAACACCCACTGACTGCGGCCAGTCAGGGCAGCTACAGACTGAGCAGCTGGCGCGGTTGGTCGGTGTTGGCGACTGCTGCGACTCTGTTTGTGCTCGCGGGTGGCTTATGGCTGCGACAAAACGCGTCCAATGTCGCGCTGCGGACCAGCCCCAGTGTCGACGCCAGGGCGCCCATGCCGATGTCGCGGCCTGATCTCGAAGTTGATGACGCGCGACAACCTCCCGAAGAGGCGATCGCTTTAGAAAAAGTCGATTCGCAGGGATTCGATTCGCGGGAGCTATCGGAAGATCTGCGTCGCGTTCAGACCATGAACGAATCGAATGAGTTCGCGTTGGCTGACCAGCCAAACATGCCCTCAGGAGGCCTTGCGCAATCGGCTCCGGCAATCGCAACACCAATGGCGGCAGAGGTTACAACTCAGGCCGCTGCGGGGTTGGGTTGGTCTGCAAGGGGTGAGGATCAGGTCCATCCGGAAGATGTCGCAGCCGCCGCGGCGGCTCCCATGTCATCCGATGAACTGGGTGCGGTACGTCAGCAGGGACGAGCCTTCGCATTCGGTGGAGGCGGTGGGCCCGCAAACGCCAGCGAGACGAACTCTTTCTTGTATTTCGCCAAACAGACCGACATTGGGGGGATAGGCGGAATGCCCCCGCCGGGCGGCGTGCCTCCTGCGGAAGAGAAAGATCGGCCACGGGGATATGGGTTGTCGCGCGGGGCAGCGCCCGCCTCCGAGCCGGCAGCCGGGCTCCCCGTCCTGGAGGCTGAAGCTCGCGGATCAGAAACCGAAGATCTGTCCATCGCGGAGCAAAAAGCAAAAGGGCAGCCCGCCGATGCGCTTGAATCTTCGGGTCAGGCAGACCGTTCAGAGGCAGAAGGTGAACGGGCTTTGAGGTTTGAAGCAGACGTGAAGGGCGAGCATGATCGGACCGAGAGTGCGGCTGCACCGATGGCGGGTTTTCAGATGCAAATCGCCCCCGAACAACTTCCCGGAAATCCGCCAAGCCCGACGGACGCCTGGTACTGGCGGCCTCGACCGGGAATGAAGGCACTCGATCCGTCGCTGCTTGACCAGGTCGTCCTGTTGCTCAACCGGTTGGGGTTTGTCACGCCGCTGCCGCGCGACGAGTGGCCGCATGACGTTCGAATACTTGTCGTCCAGGGTGAAACGCGGGAGCTTCAAGAAGTTGTCGAAGGTCTTCAGGCGATCGACGCTGGAGAAGTCGGTGGTTCCGATATGGGTCGCGGCCGGCTGCTGATCATGCTGGGTGGCGACCAGTTGGAAGCGCCGCCTGCGATCCTCGATGAAGCGTCCGAGCATGTGCCTTCATCCCCGGCAGCGGAGGAATCTGTCAATTCGCCGCAGAGCGACCGACCCAGCTAGTCGGTCGGCACTGCCGCAGGTTATGGAGTTTCTCTTACGAGATGGCCAGCATGAACGGGCTGGAAAAAGAATGCGGCGTCGCGAGGGTGGTCCATCAACGAGTATCAGAACGCTGCTGTAGTTCGCTCGTCAGCCCTTGAGCACCGCGATCGCTGCATTTCGACCAGGAATCCCGGTCACTCCCCCACCAGGATGTGCCGCAGCCCCACATAACCACAGTTCGGGGACTGGGGTCCGATAGTCGCTCCAGCCAGGCAGCGGACGCGCCCAGAAAAGCTGCGAGGGAATCATCGAACCCTGAAAAATGTTGCCACCGCGAAGCCCGAATCGAGCTTCCAAGTCACGGGGTGTCAGTACCTGCATGTGCTCAATCGCACCTGGGAGATTGGGTGCATAGCGAGCGGCCGTCGCGATACACCTTTCTGCAAAACGGTTTCGTTCGTTGTCCCAGTCCGTCCCGCGAAGCGTGTAGGGAGCGTACTGGACGAAGACGTTCATCACATGTTTGCCCTCAGGTGCAAGACTGTCGTCGACGGCGGAGGGCAACGTCATCTCCAGAACTGGTTCACGACTGGGAATACCGTACTTGGCATCGTCGTAGGCACGCTCGATGTAGTCCATGTCGGGTGCAATGTGCATGGTTCCGCGATGCCAGGGCGCCAAGCTGTTGCTGGGGCGACATGTGAACCGTGGCGGCTCAGACAAAGCGAGATTTATTTTCAAGGACGCCGAACGATAGTCGATTGCAGTCAGGCGTTCGCGCTGCTCGGCAGTCAGGTGTGATTCCGAGTGCTCGAGCAGACGAAGCAATGTTGTGTGGGCGTCGACGCTCGAGAGCACGGAGCGTGCCTGGTAGGTCCGACCATCGTTGCAGACAACCGTCAGCGATCCCGATGACGAGACGCAGATTCTCGAGACCGGTGTCGATCGGTGAATCACCACGCCAGCCGCCTTGCATGCCAATTCTAACGCATCAGCCAGCCCGCCCATGCCTCCGCGAACATATCCCCAAACGCCCCGCGCCCCGCCACATTCGCCCATCACATGATGCAGCAGGACGTAGGCAGTGCCCAGTTCGCTGGGCGGCGCGAACGCACCGATGATCGCATCGGTGGCGAGCGTGGCGCGCAGTGGTTCGCTCTCAAACCATCTCTCCAGCAGAGGCCTGGCCGCGCCTGACAGCAGCTCGATCGCTTCGGGAAGCCGGTCGGTCAGTTCGGCAAGTGACGAGCGAAGCCGCCAGAGGGCGCCGGCATTGCGAATCCGATCACGCCAACCAAGTCGCCGTCCTAGTGTGCCGATGGGGAAAGGGTTGGGAGCGGGGCGTTCCAGCAATGGTTCGAGAACTTGGGCGACATCCTCCAGCAGGGTGTTGTATCGAGGGTAAGCGGCTGCATCCCGTGCGCTGTAGGCGGAGATTTCCTCCGCGGTCGCCGACGGTTCCGGTCCCATCAGCAGGCCGCGCCCCTGTTCATGGGGCGTGAAAGACGATGGATTGCGGGGCAGGATTTGCAGCCCATGCCGGTGAAGCTGCAAATCTTCGATGATGGCTGGCGGAAAAAGGCTGATCACATAGGCCGCCGTGGAAACACGTTAGCCAGGCCATGGTTGCTCCGTGCACGCACATCCACCCAGCACGTCCCGGCTTTCAAAAACCGCAACTCGCTTGCCTGCACGACCTAGGTAGGCGGCTGCCACTAAACCGTTGTGGCCGCCCCCAATGATCAGACAATCGAACTGGTCCGCGGCTTGCCGTGATGTCATGTAAAGAGCCACATGCTTCGATTCGAGGCGAGTCTCACCAAGCTTCAGATTTGGTACCGTACTCGATTCGCTGCGGCCCCTTGAGGCAGGGATCGCTGGCCCGGCTTCGAGGATTATGGCTCCATGACCGATGACTCCGCAGCCGATGGCCGGCCGGTCGAGCTGCAAACCGTCCACAATCAACCCTTGCGGGGACGATTGCTGGCGATGGCCGCGGCGATGATGTGGAGCACCAGCGGCTTTTTCGTAAAAGCGCCTTGGTTCGATGAATGGCCGGCCGAGCAGCGCGGCCTGTTGCTGGCTTTCTGGCGCGCCCTGTTCGCGGGGCTCACCCTGCTGCCATTTGTTCGACGCCCCCGGTTCGCGTGGGGACTCGTGCCGATGGCTGGCAGCTTCGTGTTAATGACCAGCACCTACCTGATGGCGTTGGTCGCCGGCTCCCCCGCACTGGCCATCTGGCTCCAACAGCTGGCACCGCTTTGGGTCATCGTGGCCGCCTATCTGCTGTGGGGCGAGCGGCCAGCCCAAAACGATGCCGTCCTTGTTGCCGGGTGCGTTGCCGGAGTCGGCGTGATCCTGGCGGGCGCGATCCGCGATGGCACGCCTGGCGTGGTCGCCCTCGGTTTGGTTTCGGGTGCGGCTTACGCCGGGGTGATCCTCTCGATGAGACGGCTTCGCGGAATCGACCCGGCTTGGCTGGTGGTCGTCAATCAATGGGCCAGCGTCCTTGTGCTCCTGCCCTACGTGCTACGACATCAACCTCCTATCCAAATGAGCCAGTGGATTGCCTTGTTCGCGATGGGAAGTTTGCAGATCGGTCTCCCCTATCTCCTGTTCGCGCGAGCCCTCCGGATCGTCCCCGCGCACGAGGGCGCATTGCTCGGCCTGCTCGAGCCATTGCTGGTGCAACTCTGGGTGTGGCTCGCTTGGCGCCACGACCCGGGCTACGTCCCCGTGCCCTGGACCGTGTGGGCCGGTGGCGGCCTGATCCTCGTGGCACTGATGGCCCGCTTCTCGGGCGAAGCACGCCGCCACGCACTCCGTCGTTGAAGTACGTCCGAAATTCTCGATCTTTTTTGCGCCACCCACCCACTAGACAGTTGGGAAATGAGGCCTTGGGAGGCTGCCTGTTTTTTGTGCAGGCTCAGGGATGCTCGGTTTTTGGGCATGCCTGCACGCCATTTGGGCAGGTGCCGGTTGCTAGCAATAAGCCGATGAAGTTATTGGACTTGCGCGTGAGGGTTTGACCGGGTTTGAGGATTGGGCCGCATTGCAGGTCGCGGGTTGCGAAATCGATCCCAGTTCGACTTGAGCTGAGAGATTCAGATAACCCGAGTGAGTCGATTGCGACGGTCCGAACGATGCCGGCCAAGGGCGAGGGTCGCCAAGACTCGCTCACCGCCCTCCTCCCAGACCACTCCATCGATGACTGGCCCTGCCCGTGATCTCCACGGTGCCGGGGGCTGAAGGGCGATCGGCCGAATGCGCGCGAGTCGATGGTGTGGAACAAGCGGTGCGGCCACCGCCGAGCGAGTTTTGGATTATGGATTTGTCCGACGCCCATCCCAAGGTTGCGCCTTCCAGTCCGTTGACGTCCGCATCGGGGCGTTCCCGGACCGTGAGCGCGAAAGACGATACGAGTTCTTCAGCCCGCCAAGGCCGCAGTCGGGACCGGGCAATGACGGGAGCGCGCGGAAGCGAAACCCGTCGGTCTTTGCCGAAGGTAGCCCCGTCTCCCAAGCCGGGCCCCTTGACGGTCCGCGGGAGCTTGCCGCTCGCCCAGCGGCCTGCCGAACTCTTTCGAGTCGCGAATGGCTTGTTCGACCAGGGGCTGCATTGGGTGGACTTCTACAACGCGGTCCTGGGCGTTGGTGGGGTTCTGGAACGATTGTTCCCGACACCCGTCGAACGCCAGTACTGCGAACGGGCGGAAGAGTACCGGCAGGTCCAGGAGATGCTTTCGGCACTTCGCTCGATCGAGTCATCGCATCGCGGCGAGAAACCGGAGCCGCAGCGGATGATCACGGTTCGGATCCCGAAGAGCCTTCACGATGCGCTGCGTGTGGAGGCCGATCGCCACTCGATCAGTATCAACAAGCTGTGCATCAGCAAGTTGGTTCAGGCGATCGATGCTCGGCACGTCCCCGAGGAGAAGGGCAAGCGGCGTGGTCGACGCCCCGGGCCGCAGGGCCACCGTCGCCGACCCGGCAGAAGCAGCGAAGAGTGAAGAGTAAGGCGCGAACAGTTCGCGACTTCAATCAAGACATCGCGGTCGCTGCCGCCGGGGTTCG
>Ga0114939_10000719_pt1 | contig 27229 bp, 22 predicted proteins | sample AshMeaCrysSpring_FD_87196 | JGI IMG/M metagenome (GOLD analysis project Ga0114939, IMG submission 87196) | Groundwater microbial communities from Big Spring, Nevada to study Microbial Dark Matter (Phase II) - Ash Meadows Crystal Spring | ecosystem: Environmental > Aquatic > Deep subsurface >...
CTTGCAATTTTCGTACGCTATTTGCAGATCACGCACTTCGGTTTCGTTGAGTTGAAATTGTCGTTTTGCCACCCATCTATTGTGGCTCATTTAATATATTTGTCTATAAGCAGCTTACAACCGCCGCGCCACCAGCAAAGTCAGATCGTCGCTGAAAAGGTCCCGCTGCGCGTGTTGGCGCGCGTCGGCCAAGAGGCAGTCGATCAGCTCCAGCGCCGGTCGCGACCGATGGGCCAGGGCGGTGGCCTGGAGCCGATCCAGCCCATATTCCCGATATGCTTCGTCAGCCAGTTCGACAATGCCGTCGGTATACAGGATGAGCGTGTCGCCGGGGGCCAACGCGATCTCAGCCGCCTGGTAAGCCGGATCGTTAAAAATGCTCAACAGGGGTCCGGCGGGCGGCAGGAAGTCCACCGCGCCGCTCCAGCGCAACACAAACGGCGGGTTGTGACCGCAGTTCACGTAGGTAAACGATCCGGTTTCCGGTTGCAACACGCCGTAGACGGCGGTCACAAAATCAACCTGCCCCGTGAATTCAGGTAGCAGATGGTTGAGGAGATTGGCGACGGCGTCGGGCCGGTCGATCTGCCGGGCGTGGGTGCGCAACAGCGCCCGGAAAGCGGTCATGATCATCGCCGCCGGCACCCCTTCGCCCGACACATCGGCCACGACAAGTCCCAGGTGGTCCCCGGCCAGGTCAATGAAATCGTAGTAGTCGCCGCCGATCTCAAAAGCCGGGACGCAAATGCCGACGATATCATACCCCGGCATGGTGGGCGAATGTGCCGGTAAAAGCCGGGCCTGCACATCGCGAGCCAGGCGCAACTGCTTCTTCAAGCGCTCTTGATCGAGAAGGCGGCGGTGCAGAATGGCTTTGTCGATCGACAGCGCGGCGGCATCGGCGAAGAAGCCCAGGACGGCCGCGTCCGATTGGCTGAAGGCGGCCAGCGCGTTGCTCTCCAGGTTCAACGCGCCGATGGTCCGCTCGCCGATGCGGATCGGCACGGCGATCTCCGACAAAGTCAACTCGCGGCCGGCGACATAGTAGGGATCTACGCGGACATCCGGCGCGACCAGGGGCATCCCACTGCGGATCACCTGGCCGATGATGCCGCGCCCCTGGGTCAACATCGGGTCATCCGGGGCGGGGTGGGACGGATACCCGCGCCAGACGATGCTGGAGATAAACTGGCGCGGTTGCCACCCGGCAGCGATCGTCGGATCCTCATTGAGGACGAAGATACCGCCGGCATCGAATGTGATAAAGGTCGCGACCGAGTCGAGCAGCTCCTCCAGGATCTGATCCAGGTCCAGCGTGCCGATAAGGCGCTGATTGATGTCCGACAGCAATTGGTATTTCCGCTCGACGGTTAGTGTGGCGTCCGGCAACATCTTCCGTGGTCTGGCCCACTACAGGCTGCTGCTATGAGGATAGCATATTCAGCCGCGGTTGTATATGCCGCCCGGTCGCCCGGTCGCCCGGTCGCGGTCGCCGGCGGTATGATGGGTGTGCGTCACATCTGTTGATGGTTGTGGATCGATTTGGTCAAATCGCCGCTACAAAACTCCGGTCATCCACAAACTTGGCCCACACCCATCGCCGGTAGTCGGTAGTGGCGCACGCCGGCCGGTCGCTTGCCTAAGGAAACCGGATCAGCGCCACCGATTAAATCGCCAGCTTGCCGCCTGATGGTTATACTATGATTGTGGCTACGGGTGGGCTTTCATTGTCGCCGACCTTGGTGGACAATCCCACGGCCTTCACCCGCTGCGCCACCAGCACTCTACAAACTCCCCAGGAGAATAACCATGATCGATCTGTCTATCCACGAAGCCGGTCTTGAGCACGCCGTCCAGCGCGCTCGCGAACGCAACATCATTATCCCGACCTTTAAGCAGCAGCGAAATCCCGCGCTCATCCCCGATGCTATCAAGCATCGCCTGGACGATGTCGGCCTGTGGGACCTGAACCCACTCAATCTGTTCCGCATCACCTGGCACAACGAACCGTTGGTCAAGGGTGGCGAGTTCGGCGAGGTCAATTACATCGAGTTCCCGCCGGAATTGACCGGCACCCAGGCCCGCATCGGTATCATCATCGGCAAATGGTTCCCCACCGGCGCGCATAAAGTCGGCGCGGCCTTTGGCTGCCTCGTGCCGCGACTGGTCACCGGCCAATTCGACCCGACGACTCAAAAGGCCGTCTGGCCCAGCACCGGCAACTACTGCCGCGGTGGGGCTTATGACTCCAACCTGCTGGCCTGCGAATCCATCGCCATCCTGCCCGAAGGCATGAGCCAGGAGCGTTTCGACTGGTTGGCCAGCGTCGCCGGCGAAGTGATCAAGACCCCCGGCTCCGAGAGCAATGTCAAGGAGATCTTCGACAAGTGCTGGGAATTACGGCGCAGCGGTGAGGACCTGGTGATCTTTAACCAGTTCGATGAGTTCGGCAACTACTTGTGGCACTACAGCATCACTGGCCCGGCCATACATGAGGTATTGAACAAGATCATGGGGCCAGGCGACACCTATCGCGGAATGGCCTCGGCCACCGGCTCGGCCGGGACGATCGCCAGCGGCGATTATCTGAAAGAACAATTCCCGGCGAGCAAGATCTGCGCCAGCGAAGCGCTGCAATGCCCGACACTGCTGGAGAATGGCTTCGGCGCGCACCGGATCGAGGGCATTGGTGACAAGCACGTGCCCTGGATTCACAACGTCAAGAACACCGACATGGTCGTGGCCATCGATGACGCGGCAACCATCGCCATCATGCGCCTGTTCAACGAGCCGGCCGGCCAGGAATACCTGGTTAGCCAGGGCATCTCACCGGACCTCGTGGCCCAACTTCCGAACCTGGGCATCTCGTGCATCGGCAACATGCTGTCGGCGATCAAGATGGCCAAGTACTACGAGTTGGGGCCGAACGACGTCGTCATGACCATCGCCACCGACTCGATGGAGATGTACCAGAGCCGTATCGATGAATACCGCGAGTTGGAAGGCGAATTTACGCCCCTGGACGCCGCCGGCGTTTATCATCGCTACCTGCTGGGCGAGAACACCGACAACCTGCTGGAGTTATCCTACCGCGACCGACGTCGGATTCACAACCTGAAGTACTACACCTGGGTGGAACAGCAGGGCAAGACCTACGAAGAGATCCAGGCCCAGTGGTATGATCCGACCTATTGGACCAGTCTCCATGGCCTGGCCGATGAGATCGACGTTCTGATCGAGCGATTCAACGAGCGGGTTGGGTTGCTGGCGGCGTTGGATTAGCGGGATTGTCAGGTGCCGGGCACGCGGGCAAGTGCCTGGCACCTGGAATACCGGATTATGGTTTTTATGTCAACTCCTTTTCGGTCCCGAAACTTGTTGACGCTGTTTCTGGCCTCCATCCTGGCCATGCTCCTCGGCTGTTCCGGGCTCCCGGAACGTGCCGCGCCAACCCTGGCCGCGACAGCCGTTGGCCCAACCCCGGCGGCGGTGGCGACCACATCTCCAACCAGTAACCCGCCAACTCCCACCCCCGTCCCCTCGCCCACTGCCGTTCCCTCGCCCACGCCTTGCGCGATCGCCGTCCAGCCCGACCTGAGCGATTTCTGGGATGAAGGCGAGCTTGGCTGCCCCATGATTCCCGGCCAGGTGGCGATCAGCACCGCCTACGCGCCGTTCGAAGGCGGGCAGATGCTCTGGCGCGGGGATACCGATACGATCTACGTACTCTACAACGACGGCCGCTGGGAAAGCTACCCGAACGAGTGGCAGCAATCGGCCCAGGAGTATTCCTGCGGCGAAGAAGCCAGCCCGCCTACACCCATCCGCGGCTTCGGTCGCGTCTGGTGCGACCATCCTCCCGTGCGCGAAGCGCTGGGCGCGGTAACCGCTTATGAGATCGGCGACAGCGCCAGCGCCGTCCAGGATTTCGGTAACGGCACTATCCTCGTCGCGCCGTTCGGCGGTCGCTTCATCTTCATCAACGAGACCGGCATGTGGCGCCGGGTCGATGTCGAACCGTGATTCCAATGTGGTAACAAATCGCCGCGAATAATTCCCTGCCCGACGGTAGTAAAAATGGGTTAATTTCGCTCCTGTGCTCAGAAAAAACCGGGTCTTGGGCTTGACGGACGGCCATTTTCTTCGTAGTTTCCCACCGTCCGAATTACCTGTGGTAGACCGATAATCCTACACGAAGGAGTAACAATGGCGAACAAGAACAACAATCTCGTGGTTGCATATTATGTTAACGATGCCGCCGCCGAAGCTGCGGCCGAAGATTTAAAGCGTTGGGATAAAGCCAATGACGCCGTCAAACTGGGCGCGATCGGCATCCTGACGCTCAATCGCAACAATGGCGAACTGGAAGTCAAGGAGATCGGCCAGCGCGACACCAAAAAAGGTGCGTTATGGGGCGCGGCGATCGGCACGGCGGCGGGGATTCTGACGGCTGGCGTGGCTCTGATCCCTGGGCTGATTTTGGGCACAGCCGGCGGCGGTGCTCTGGGCGCGTTGAACCACAAAAGCCTGGGTATGACCGACGCCGACCGGTCGACCATGGCCGACAATTTGCGCAACGGGGGTGCAGCTCTGGCCGTCATGGCCGACGACTTCGAAGTCGCCGATACCAAGGCCGAGATGATTCGCCTGGGCGGTGTCGCGTCAACCTTCAAAGTCCCGGCGGAAACCGCTGACATCCTGACGGCGACGGCCGAAGCTCAGGCGAGCGCCGGTGCCGCGATTGATGAAGCAGTGAGTAACGTGGGCGAAGGCGTTGAGGGTGTTACCCGTTCGGCGACGGCGGGGGTCTCTGATATAGCCACGGGTGTAGCCGGGGCTGCCGGATCTCTGGCGGCCATCGGCGGTTTGAGCGTCGATGAGGCTCAAAAACTCTTTGATTCGGGTGTTCAGAAGGCCTCGGCCTTGTTGGCGCGTGGCGCGACTCCAGCCGGGCGCGCCGCCCTGGCCAAGGAAACGGGGCTGAGTGAAGCAGCTATCCTGGCTTCCGTGAAACGCCTTGACCTGATGCGCCTGAAAGGCGTCGGCGCGAAATACGCCGGTTTACTCCTGGCGTCCGGGGTTGATACCGTGCCGGAGCTGGCCACACGCAACGCGGCGAACCTGGTCAGCAAGATGGGGGAAGTGAACGCGCTCCAGTCACTGGTCAGCGATCTGCCTTCCGTCGATGTTGTTTCCGGTTGGGTAGCCCAGGCCAAAGAACTACCGAAGATGATCACCTATTGATCGAAAGCGGTATCTATCGCGTCGGTTATGGCAGTCTTGGCTCCGGCCCCGCTTTGGACCGGGCCGCGGTCGATTGGGCACGCCTCGCCGGCATCTTCATGATCGCCCGGACCTTCCAGGAGCGAAACGCCTGATCACGACCGGTCTATAAGCCCCGCCTTCAACCGGGCATTACTCAAGAATGGGACGACTCGCCATTAGCGGGTCGCCCCATTCATGTTATGATACGAATCGCAACCAAATGTAAGACCGATGAAGATGGCTATGTCAGGCCCTAGCATCTCAGTGAACGGCAAATTCATTGAGGAGATATGAGTAAACAGCGCCCGCTTTACAGATTATTCCTGGTTGATCTTCTACAGGACAAAGAATCACGCCCGATTTTAATTTATGCCGTCATTACCCTTCTTTTCGGCATGTTCGCTTATCATTGGCTGGAGGGCTGGAGCTACCTGGATGCCCTTTATTTCTCGGTGATCAGCCTGGCGACGATCGGTTATGGCGATTTAACGCCGACGACGCCTCTGGCCAAGGTGTTCACGATCGTCTATGTCCTGAACGGTATCGGCATTCTCGTGGGACTGTTTGATCGCATTCGCGCAGTGCGCGCACCAAAAACATAAGTGACGTCGAGCAGGACAGCGACGGATCGGATGAAGCGGGCGAGAAACGAACCGGATAGGCAGCCGAAATCTTATCCTCGTTTTTTGAACCGGATTTAACTCCTTACACGACCCAGCCGGCTAGTTGGGCGTCATCTAAAAGAACCAAACGACGACTATCCCGATCAACACCACATACAAGAGCGGATAGGCCCAATCGAAGAAATTATCAATGCGATCGACCCGCTCGATTCGCCCATCATTCTCCAGCCGTTTCATGTAGACGTTGTAGAGCAACACCAACGTGTTGACCGCGAATGTTACGGCCATGACCGCGTCCAGGAAAGTGACATAGCCCAGGCGTGGATAGTTGTCCGCCAGACTGAAGCTGAATGCGATAAAGAGCAAGATGTTAGCCGCGGCCGCCTCGATACGCCGGGTGTAATCCTTCAGAAAGAAGGTAAACCAGGAGATCAGGATGATCAAAAAGATCGGCACGAAAACCTGAAGAATATAATACTCCATGTGCCGTGGCGCGTTAAAAGTAAAGCTAAACCGCGACACCGGATTGTCAGCAATACGGCCGGCCTCCAGGCTGGTTTGCGTCGTGAAATCGGTGATGATGAACTCATCCTCGCCGTGTTCGCTGCTGATGGCGCTGTAACCGGGCAGATCGGCCAGGACATAGGTGTCGGCTGGGAAGAGCATGTCGACGAAGATCGGAAATTCCTGCACGTCAAAGGGGAATTGCCGAAAATCGAAATCGGCTTGAAAGGTGGTGGTGAAGCTCTCGCCGAAGCGGGCGCGCCCGTCGGACCAGATCACGGCCGAACGACTCTGAACCCACCGATTTCCCAGTTGGTTGAAGAAGACAAAATCCGGCCAACGACTCTGGACATCCGCCAGAAACCTATCGAACTCTTTTTCGGTAAAGATCTTGACGGTACAGTTGCAGCTATCGGGACTGAAGGCCAGCGCCGGGTCGACCCAATCCATGCGAATGCTACCGAGGACCGTGAAGTTTTCGTCTTGCGAGTTAACCCCACTGATGCGTTCCATCTTGATCCCCACCTGAACCTGGATCGGTTGCTTGATGATCGCCCGACCTTCGGTGATGGTTGCTTGTCCGGTCAGAACATCGGGGGCGTTCAGACCGACCAGCGCTTGGAAGTCACCAGTGGTCGCCGCCCCATCCGGCCCGCTTGCGCCCTGAATTTCGAGCGTATGGCCAACCGCGTCCTCCGGGAAGGTATATTCGAGCTTTGCCTGCGGCTCCTGCCCGGCGGCGTTGGCGGCTTGCAGCGGCTTGCCGCCAAAATCGCGCAGGATAACGGCCGGGATTAGGCTGCCGGAGGTGGGTTGGATGTTCACATATATTTTCTCCCCGGCCCTGATATCTGCCAACCGCACGGTTGCCGCGGGAACCTGGCTGGTAACCGTACCGGATGCCTGCCCCACGACCGGTGACAACCCTCCGGCGAACTGTTCGGGTGTGACGAACGGCGCGCCGGTCGGCTCGGTCTCACCCGGTTGCGCGTTCCGGCTGATTACCAGTTCATAATCACCGGCTGTCACCCGCCCCAAGGCCGAGAGGGAGGCACCGGCGAAAATACGGTAATCACCGGCTGCGGGAATCGTGAATTCCAGTTCAGCGGCATAGCCATCTCCGCCGTCATCATCCCAGGCCAGAAAAAAGCGGTCGCGTAAATCATTAATCGCCTGGGCGACATCACTACTGCTCGCGAGTATCTGTCTGGCTTCGGCTTGATATTGGGCAAAAGCGGCATCCACGGTCTGCGAAGTGTCGCTTATGCCCAGGGCCGGGTCCAGGTTGCCCGACGTTGACTTCATTGAGGCCACGATTCTATCGCCGGGTTGCAGATCATTCAGCAAATAGACGTGATTTTCCCCTGGCTCCAGCCGCCCGGTAATCTGTTGGACCTGACCCGTGTCCGACTGGGCGGCAACAAAACCGGGATGTTGGCTCGCGAGGAAGATGCACAGGAAGATGCTTATAGCAAGAGCGGAGGGAAGCGTGTGGCGGTTCATGGAATCTCTCTTCGACTGCCGGTTAAGGGTAATTTGAGACATTGTCATTATAAGCCACCGGCTATAGCCTGCCCATCACCCATTTGGTGGGGATTTAAGTACACCCGTCAAAAAGTCGCTTCATACAGGTGATACGTTTGTCGAGGGGTGGCACCGTACTTCCGGAGAAACATGTCGAGCCCATTCGGGTGCTCCCATACCGGCCCAATCGTCAATTGTTGCCACCGGCGCGACGACGCTTCCCCCAGCGCCCACTGCCACAACTGCCGCCCGATACCCCGGCCGCGCCAGGCGGCTTGCACGCCGCCAAAATACAGTCGCCCGGCGGCAACGGGCCGGCCAAGAGTCATGGCAAGCCGGCCGCGGCCAAGGAGCGTTCGCCCGCCTTGCGCCGATCGCAACCGCCCGGCGATATCCGCGCCCAGAAGCACAAAGCCCACCGGCTCAGCCTGCACGGTCGCCACGCAGGCGGCGAGCGAGGCGGAACGGAGCGTTTGCAGCAGGAAGAACGCTTCAACTGCATCGGGTGCGGGAAAGCCGGCGGTCCTATTAGTTGTGAAGGCGGCCAACAGGGGCAACAGATCGTCGGCCAGCCGGGCGGGGTCGATCAAGTGCAGGTTAGCCGGTCCGGGTGCCGGAGGGGCTGGTTGAGTGGGGACAAATACGTGATAGAGACGGCCCATTTGAAACGGCCGCATGCGGCGTTCCAACATTTCCGGCAGATAAGGCGGGTTAGCCGGTGTGTGAACCGGCGGCCATTCATTCCAGCTATCGACCAGGACGCCGGAATCCAGATGAGGCGACAGGCCAACCGGCCCGATGAAACGCCGGTAGCCGAGGTCTGAATAGGTATCGGCCAATTGCGCCAGCAGCCGGTCAAACCCCTCGTCATCGGCCGACAAGTGCAGCATCGCCACATGAGCGGTGCGACCTTTGCGGCGAGGATCGATCAGGGGAACGGCCGCGGCCAGCGGTTTTTCCAGAATGCTGGTCATTGGAATTTCCTGCTGATCGGTGCGGACGCGGCGCAGGCCTGTCCGGTACATCGCTTCAATGTAGATCAGCCTGGCTTGCAGGCGTCTTAAATGAAGATTATGCCGGGGGTCGATCATTCGGCCCAGCCGCCGATAGTCCGGCGGCGTCCAGCGGCTGTCCTCGCGATAGAGTGCCCGCCAGGCCTGCATGAAATCCCGGCGTTGCCAGTAAGAAACTTGGGCGGCGTCGCTAGAATGGACACGATAGTTGAAGTACGGCATGGCAAGTGACAAACAGGGATTGGAGATCGAAACCGGTTTACCGGCTTGTCAAATCGGCCGATGGACAGATATCGTTGAGCGGGCAGGCCGGGCAGTTGGGCTTGCGCGCGTTGCAGACCCGCCGCCCGTGCCAGATCAGCAAGTGGGAGATCTCGATCCAGCTCTCGCGTGGGACGATGGCCATCAGGTCGCGCTCGACCTTCACAGGGTCCGTTGCGACGGTCAGACCCAAACGACCGGACAGTCGCTTGACATGGGTGTCCACCGTGATGCCGTCAGCCAAGCCGTAGATTTCGCCGCGAACGACATTGGCTGTCTTGCGGGCCACGCCCGGCAAGCGCAGGAGGTCATCCATCTCCGGTGGTATCTCCCCGCCGTGATCCATGAGCAGTATCTGGGCGGCCTCGCGAATGTAACGCGCTTTCTGGCGATAGAAACCTGTCGGCCGCACCAACGCTTCCATCTCTGTCTGGTCGGCCGCGGCCAACGCCTCTACCGACGGATACCGGGCAAACAGCGCCGGCGTGGTCATATTCACCCGCTCGTCGGTGCATTGCGCCGAGAGAATCGTGGCGACGAGGAGTTGAACCGGTGTCTGATAATCAAGCTGGCAATGAGCGTCGGGATAGGCGGCGCGCAGGCGGTCGATCAACTCGTTAATCCGGGCGGCCGCCGGTTCATCCATTATATTGGTCAACAAGCGCTCCTGTGCAATGCTGATGGTACCGATGCTACACAGGAATCAGCCATTGTCCAAGCTGATCCAAGGCCATGCGGAGGAAATTATGCGGCCAATCGAGCGCTCATCCCTACGGCGGCGCAAGCGTAAATGGCCCGTTGCACCTGAACCCCACCGGCGCGAACGGCGACCCGTAGCTGTTGGCATCGAGATAGAGCATGAGCGGTTGTTCCAGTTGGGCGAAATTCAAGCGGTAGATCGACAGCAGCCCGTCGCCGTGGCTCTCTTGCCCCACCCGTTCGTAGGAAACCAGCTGCCCCAGCGGTCCGAGCAGGGTTTTCAGATACTGCTCTTCCCTTGCCTGGCTCGCCGCCCCGCCGCCAATCCGGATGGGATTTTCAGGCGAAAAGCCATAGGTTGGGTCAAGTGACTGGGGGCAGCCAAAAGACGATCCCATCGGGATAAAACGAACGCCTTGGATCAGCCGGTCGAAGTCGCGCGCGCCGCGGGCTGTCCAGGACTCGGCCGGACTCATGGCGAAAGCGTAGAAAATCTGGCCCTCGGCCGGCTTGAGTGTCACCAGGCGGCCGAGCATGGGGCCGATGGCCGCCGATCCGGAGAGATCGGACCCTTGCCCCGCCAAGCCGCCGATGCTCACTGGGTAAGCCGGTCCATTTTGCATCGAGGCCACCATCGACTGGTTGATGGCTCCCAGGATTTCGCCCAGTACCTGGTCGGGCGAGCGCGCCGGGTTTTGGTCCGCCCCGCCGGCCAGCAGCATGACTCCGCCCTCATTGGTGAAGACCGTCTCGCCGGCATTACGCCTCATGTCGTAGCCCCACGGCGGCCAGAACGCATAACCGCCTTGCTCGACGACCTGCTCCATGACCGGCGTGGCCGTGGGCGTGGCCTTAGCCGCCGGCGTTGGGGTCTCCGTCGGAACCAGCTCGGCCAACGGCGGCAAGGTCATCTTGATCGCCGGAGTTGCCGTAGGCGGCCGGGCTTCGGCCAGCGTTGGCGTCGGCAGAACCAGCGTCGGCGTTGGCTCGCTCACCGTAATCGCAGTAGTTGAGACCGGCGTGACGGTTGGTGGTGGTGGGGAGGATTCTTCCTCGTCAGCCGTCCCGCAGCCGGTAAGGCAAAGGCTGAAACTTGCGGCCAGAAATAACCAAACAACAATGCGGTTCATGGTGCACCCCTCAATCGTAGAACTGAACCGGATCGAAGTAGATAAGGAGGTATTTCTATTATATTATAAACCGTTATCCCTCAGTGCGATACAGAGGCGTCGGCGCGTCGTTCTTAATCGCTTGACATCCCCACGTCTTGGTGCTAACATGCCGCCAACATGAACGCTTACCGTTCAGGCACTTTTTTCAGCTTTGCTTTTGCGAACAAGTCCCGCGCCGCGGCGGCCGAGACGCTCTGTTTCGCCTGAGCAAGGCACGCAACAGAGACATCTAAAAGACGCGGCGCCGCCCGCGTCTTTTTTATTACGAGGGACAAGTCATTTGCCCGGTAAGTGAATCATGATTGGCCGGAAGCGACGGCAAGAGAGGAGATCGGTATGTTGGAAGACCTGGAACGCCAATACGAACAGTCCAAGGCCACGCTGGCCCGGGCCGGCGATCGAGAAGCCCTGGAAGCCTGGTATCGCGATACACTTGGCCGCAAGGGCGGCATCTACCTGCTGACCCGTCAGATGGGCGCGCTCAGTCCGGATGAACGGCCCATCTTTGGCCGGCGACTGAATGAGATCAAGGCTGAACTCGAAGCCGCCTATACGGAGCGACTGGCTGTGGCCGAAGCGGCCGAGCTGGAGGCATCGTTGGGGGCCGGCGCTTTCGACGTGACCCTGCCCGGACGCCGGCCCGCTCGCGGCCGTCTCCATATCATCACCCAAACGCTGCGGGAGATCTATCGCATCTTCGGCGACATGGGCTTCCAGGTTTATCGCAGCCGCGATGTCGAGACGGATGAGATGAACTTCGAACTGCTCAACTTCCCGCCGCATCATCCCGCGCGGGAGATGCAGGATAGCTTCTATACCACGGTCGATGGCGTTATTCTGCGCACCCATACCAGCGCCGGGCAGATTCGGGCCATGCGCGAGTATTACCCGGAGCCGATCCGCGTCATCTTGCCGGGGATGTGCTATCGCAACGAGCAGGTGACCGCCCGCAGCGAGATGCAATTCACCCAGGTTGAGCTGCTGGCGGTGGGTGACAACATCTCCTTCGCCGATCTTAAAGGAACGCTGACCGAATTCGCTCGGCGTCTGTTCGGTGCCGAACGTCAGACGCGCTTCCGGGCCAGTTATTTCCCCTTCACCGAGCCGAGCGCGGAGATGGACATCAGCTGTTTTTTGTGTAATGGGTCGGGCTGCAATATCTGCAAGTATACCGGCTGGCTGGAGATTTTGGGTTGTGGCATGGTTCACCCCGTGGTCCTCCGTAATGGGGGCTATGACCCGGAAAAGTATTATGGGTTTGCCGCCGGCCTCGGCCCGGAGCGGATCGCCATGCTCAAGTACGGTATCGACGATATCCGCCAGTTCTGGACCAATGACCTGCGGTTCCTGGAGCAGTTTTAAGAAACGAAAGCATGCGCCGGCCGTGCACTTTTAAAAGCGTCCGGCCGGTGGTGGAGAATATTATGCGCGTACCGATATCCTGGTTAAAAGACTACGTCGACATCAACCTGCCGGTGGAGCAGGTTGCGCAGATATTGACCAATGCCGGTCTGGAAGTCGAAAGCATCGACACCATCGGCTGGCCGGGGGCTGAACTGGAATGGGACCGGGAGCGGATCGTTCTCGGCCAACTCCTCAAGGTTGAGCAACATCCCGACGCCGACCGGCTGGTGCTGGCCACCGTCGAATATGGTGCGGCCGAACCCAAGGTGGCCGTCACCGGCGCCCCTAATCTGTTTCCCTACGTCGGTCGCGGTGACCTCAGCGATGAGCGCCTCTTCTCGCCCTACGCCCTTGAAGGGGCCACGCTCTATGACGGCCACAAGGAGGGTCGCGTCAAGGCTAAACTCAAGGGTCGCCCGTTGCGCGGTATCTACAATGATTCGATGCTCTGCTCGGAGAAAGAACTGGGCATCAGCGAGGAGCATGAAGGCATCATTCTCATGCGGCAAGATGAGTGGTCGCCGCCTTATGTTCCGGGTACCCCGTTGCAAGATGTGCTGGGCGATGACGTCCTGGAGATCGCCATCCTGCCTAACACGGCCCGCGCGACGTCGATCATCGGCGTGGCCCGCGAGTTGGCGGCACTGACCGGCCGGCCGCTGCGCTTGCCCGATTTCGACGTTCGCATGGATGGCTCGCCGGTTGGCGACCGGGTAGTCATCTCCACCGATGATCCGGATCTGAATCCACGTTTTGTGGCCCTGATCATCGAAGGTGTAAGCCAAACAGCCAGCCCCTACTGGATGCAGCACCGGCTGCGTTTGGCCGGGCAGCGGCCGATCAACGTCGTGGTCGATATCAGCAATTATGTCATGCTGGAAGTCGGCCAACCCAACCACACCTTCGACTACGACTATTTGCGGCAACGGGCTGACGCTTACAACCCCGGCGGGTCCATCCATATCCACACTCGCCTGCCGCAGCCGGGCGAGACGTTGACGACCCTCGACGGCGTCACCCGCAAGTTGGAGCCTTACACCATCCTCGTCACCGACCCCGCCGGTAACCTGTCCATCGGCGGTATCATGGGCGGTGAAAACAGCGAAATAAAAGCGGAGACCGCCAATGTTTTGCTCGAAGCGGCGGCCTGGAATTTCATCAATATCCGTCGTAGCGCCAACGCCCTCGATATCCACACCGAAGCCGGTTATCGCTTCAGCCGCGGCATTCACCCCAGCCAGGCGCTGCTGGGGGCGAAGCGGGCGGCCGAACTGCTCCGCCGGCTGGCCGGGGGGAGCGTCGCCAATGGCATAATCGATTATTATCCCCATCCGCCGGCGGCGACCGTCATCGATTTGGACCCGCTCTACGTGCGCAAGTTGAGCGGTCTGGACCTGACCAACGAGGCCATCGCCGAACTGCTGGGGCGTTTGGAGTTCGTCGTCGAATCACGCGGCGACCACCTGCGTGTCACCGTGCCCGATCACCGGGTCGATGTTGACGGGCCGCACGACCTGGTCGAGGAAGTATGCCGGATGTATGGGTACGATCGTATCCCGTCAACGCGATTGGCCGATACCTTGCCGCCGCAGAGGCGCAACGTCGAACTGGAACGCGAGGAGCGGGTGCGCGACTTGCTCGTTCAGTTGGGCCTGCAGGAAGTGTGGAGCTACCGGTTGACGTCGGCGACCCGCGAAGCCCGGCTGTTGCCCGATTCACCGCCCGATGACCGGCCCTATGTCACCCTCAGCAACCCGCCCGCCCCAGACCGTAACGTCATGCGTCACAGCATCCTGTCTTCAGCCCTGGAGGCGGCGGCCAACAACAGCCGCGACCGCAGTCGCGGCGGCAGCCGGCTCGCTCTGTTTGAGATCGGCGAGGTCTATCTGGCCGGTGAGGATGGCCCGTTGCCCGACGAGTTGACTCGCCTGGCCATTGTACTGACCGGCCGGCGTGATCTGGAGCAGTGGAACGGCGCTATACCGGGAGTTTACGATTACTTCGACCTGAAAGGTATCATCGATTCGCTCTTTGAGGGGCTGCATCTTACACCGGCGGTCGAAGCCACGCGCCATCCAAGTTATCGCCCCGGCCGGGCCGCGCGTTTACTAATCGGCAACCGGCAGGTCGGCGTCATGGGCGAGCTTCATCCCGGCGTGGTGAAGGGCTTCGATTTGAATGTCGAGCGCGATCAGCCGGTATTGGCCGCCGATTTCGACCTGGAAACACTGCTGCCGCTGATCCCTGACTCCCACCCCTATCGGACCGTGCTCGCCTATCCCCCGGTGCGCGAGGACCTGGCCCTGGTTGTCGACGCGACGCTGCCCGCGGCCGCGGTCGAGACGGCGTTACGCCAGGCCGGTGGCGCGTTGTTGCGCGATGTGGCCTTGTTTGACGTGTACGAAGGTAGCCAATTGCCGCCGGGAAAGAAGAGCTTGGCCTATCACCTGACTTTTCAAGCACCGGATAAGACGCTGACCGACAAGGAAGTATCCAAGCAACGAGCGCGCATTTTGAAGACGCTGGAACAACAACTCGGGGCGCGCCTGCGCGAGTAGACTGCGCCCCATTCTTGCTGGGATCATCATTGATGGCTCAGAAATCTTTGAATTGGCGGGCTTTGTTCTATAATCAATTAGGGTCACGAGCAACTCATGAGCCGTGACACCGTATAGAGTCAAGGTAGAACGCCGAGTTTCCCCCCTTAGGAGCCCGGTTCATTCGTCGGGAACAACTTATGTCACGCAATCTCAGGACCATTCTAATCGTTCTCCTGGTCGTGGCCCTGGTTGCTGCGGGGATTTTTTTCCTCAACCAGCGACGCCAGGCCAGTGCCCAACCGGAATTTGAAATCTTGCGCGAAGCCACGGCCGCACAAGATCGCATCAGTGCCACCGTCAACGCCACCGGTTCCATCGAACCCGAGTCATTGGTCACGCTGACCTTCGGCCTGAGCGGCACTGTCGATAGCGTCGATGCCGTCCGCGGGCAAGAAGTGCAGGCCGGCGATGTGTTGGCGGCGCTCGACGCCGGCGAGCTGGCGCTCGCCGTCCAACAGGCGAACGACGCCTTGCGCATCCAGGAGCTGACGCTGGCACAGCGTCTGGACAGCCAACCGAGCGATGCCCAAACGGCCGCTTCACAAGCCGATATCCAGGCGGCCGAAGCCAACCTGCAAGTGGCCCAGGCCAATCTGGCCGCGGCGCGGGCCGGCGTCCAGCAGGCGCAGGCGCAGAAGGCTAAACTGGCCAATCCCGCTACCCCCGGTCAAATCGCCGCCGCCGAAGCACAGGTTTCTTCGGCCCAACAGCAACTGAAAGTCGCCCAGGAAACGTATAACCGCACGATCGAATGTGTGACCTTCACGCCGCCGGGTGGCACACAGGAAGAGACTGTCTGTCCGGGATTGGGCGCGCCGGAGGAACAGGCGCGCGCAGCGCTGGAAGCGGCGACGCTTTCCCTGCGCGCCGCCGAAGCCCAGCTGGCCGATTTGAGAAACCCGGCATCCCCGGCTGACATCCAGGCCGCCGATGCGTCTATTGCCAGCGCCCAGGCTCAGGTCCAGGCGGCCGAGGGCAATGTAGCCGCGGCCGAAGCCCAGTTGGCCCGCGCTAACGCGGCCTATGAATTGCTGCTGGAAGAACCAACTGAAGAAGAGGTGGCAATTCTGGAAGCCCAGGTGAACAGCGCCCGGACCAACCTGGAAATCGCCGAGTTGCGGTTGCAACAAGGGCAACTAATCGCGCCGATCGGCGGCCGCGTGGCCAGCGTCCAGGTCCGTGAGGGCGAACAAGCCTCGCCGGGCGCACCGGCTATGAGCATCCTGAACGAAAACGCCTATCATATCACGGTCAGTGTCGATGAAATCGATATCGATCGCGTGGGTGTCGGCCAGCCGGTATCGATCACGCTCGACGCCCTGCCGGACCAGCCGGTGCAAGGCGTGGTCAGCGAAATCGCTCCCACCGCCACGAGCACTTCCGGCGTGGTCACCTATCTGGTGACGATCAACATCGATGAGTCGCAAACAGCCGACCTGAAACCCGGCATGAGTGCCAGCGCCGCCATCACCGTCGAGGAGATCGACGATGTGCTGGTCGTCCCCAACTGGGCCATCCGGTTGAACCGCGACACGGGCGAGGCTTTCGTCCTTCTTAAGCAGGCTGATGGAACGATCGAAGAAGTTGTTGTCGAGACGGGGCTGCGTAACGAACAATTCAGCGAAATCACCAGCGGCCTGAGCGCGGGAGATGTCGTCGTCCTGACGAATGAACGGGAAGGTCTCGGCGGGTTCTTTGGTGGCGGGTGATCCGGCGAATCGAAACAGAGCGCAAGATGGACAACAATCAACCCCAACCCTCCGCCAACGGTCGTAAGCCGGTCATCGTCATCCAGGAGATGACGAAGATTTACCACATGGGCGAACACGAAGTGCGCGCCCTTAATGGTGTAACGGTCGAGATTCACGAAGGCGAATTTGTGGCCATCATGGGCCCATCCGGTTCCGGCAAGTCGACGATGATGAACATGCTCGGCGCGCTGGACCAACCAACCAGTGGCAAGTATTTCCTGGATGGCATCGACGTCAGCGCGCTCAGCGATAATGAACTGGCCGATATTCGCAATCGCAAGATCGGTTTCGTCTTCCAGAGCTTTAACCTGTTGCCGCGCATACCCGCCATCCAGCAAGTGGAATTGCCGCTGATTTACGCCGCCAAGAGCCAGCGAGCCGAACGCGCGCGAAAGGCGCTGGAGATGGTCGGCCTGGGCGAGCGAGTCCACCACCGGCCGAGCGAGCTTTCCGGCGGCCAGCAACAGCGCGTGGCCATCGCCCGTGCCCTGGTCAATGAACCGGCTATCATCCTGGCCGATGAGCCGACCGGCAACCTGGACAGCAAATCGGGGACCGAGGTTATGGCCATCTTCCAACGGCTCAATAGCGAGCAAGGCATTACGGTCCTGTTTGTGACGCACGATCCGTGGATCGCCCGGCATACGCGGCGCATCATCACCCTGGCCGATGGGATCGTCGTGCGCGATGAGAGCGTTCCCGATCCGCTCGTAGCCGGCCAATCCGTGCGGCCGTCCGATGAAGCCCTGGTGCACGAGCCGGCGCCCAAGCAAGGATAACCCGTGAACCTCCTCGAAAATGTTCGCCTCGCCTTCGGCAGCCTTGTGGCGAATAAATTGCGCGCCGTCCTGACCATGTTGGGCATCATCATCGGTGTGGCGGCGGTCATCACCCTGGTGTCAGTCGGCGAGGGCGTACAGGATGTCGTTATATCCGAGTTTGAAGGGCTGGGGAACAACTTGCTGTTCGTATTGCCCGGCCGCCCAGATGCCAACCGGCAGTTTGGCGGCGCCCAGGCGCGTGGCGTGGACCTCACAAACAAGGATGTCGCCGCTCTCCTCGATCCGCTGAATGTGCCCGACCTGATCCGGGTTGTGCCGCTCTACGACCGTCCGGCCATTGTTACTCGCGGCGGCGAGGAAGTCCGCACCACGATCACCGGCACCACGCCTGACTATACCGGTATCCGTAATTTTTATCCGATTTTGGGCGATTTTTTCACCGACCAGGATGTCACCTCGGCGGCACGCGTCGCGGTCATCGGCCAATCCGTCTACGAGGAACTATTCCCCAATGGCGAACTGCCGATCGGCGAAACGGTTCGCATCAACAACGTCAACTTTCGCATCATCGGCCTGATGGAAGAAAAGGGCGGTTCGGGCTTCAACGACCAGGATGATGTCGTCCTGGTCCCATTGAACACAGCTCAGCGCCGTCTGTTCCCGGCCCGCCGGCCGGACGGCCAATACCGCGTCGATCAAATCCTGGCCCAGACGACCGGCGAAGATCGGCAAGAGGCAGCCATCGCCGAGATGAGCATCGCCCTGCGCCAGTCGCGGGGGATCGAGTTTCGCGATGAAGATGATTTTACCATCCTCAGCCAGGCCGAAGTTGTCGGCGCGTTGGGCCAGATCACCGGCGTGTTGACCATCTTCCTGGCCGTCATCGCCGGTATCTCCCTGTTGGTTGGCGGTATCGGCATCATGAACATCATGCTCGTTTCCGTGACCGAACGCACGCGGGAGATCGGCCTGCGCAAAGCTGTTGGCGCCAAGCGCCGTGATATTCTGTGGCAGTTTCTGATCGAGGCCATCATCCTGGCCAGCGTCGGCGGGCTGATCGGATTGATCATTGGTGCCGGCGGAGCCTACCTGATCGGCACTTTGAATGACACCCTCCAACCGGTGTTGGCCTGGAATTCCGTCGCCCTGGCCATCCTGTTTTCGGCCGGGGTCGGCCTGTTCTTCGGCATCTATCCGGCCCGCCGCGCGGCCGCGCTGAATCCCATCGACGCCCTGCGATACGAGTGAGTTATGGTACTGGCCGAGAATATCCGCATCGCCCTCCGTAGCCTCGTGGCCAATAAACTTCGGGCTGCTCTGACCATGCTGGGCATTATGATCGGCGTGGCCGCGGTCATCACGCTGCTATCAATCGGCGATGGGGTTACCCGTTTCGTGGCCGACCAGTTCTCCGGCTTGGGGACCAACCTGGTTTTCATCATCCCGCAACAGGAAGCGCCCGGCCCGCCGGGCAGCGATCCGCTGAACGAATCGTCGCTGACGTTACGCGATGCCGAGTTACTGGCCGATCCCGACCTCGTGCCGGGGGCGGAAGCCGTCGCGCCCGTCCTGTTTCGCCAGCTCGACTTGCAATACGGCGGCAACAGCCACAGCGTCTTGGCTCGCGCTTCGACACCCAATTACACCGGGATCAATAACCTGACGATTGACCGGGGCCGAGACCTGGATGAAACCGATTACAACGCTCGCTCGCGTGTCATTTTACTCGGCCCGGAAACCGTAGCCGCTCTCTTCCCGGATGACGTCGATCCGTTGGACCAGGAGATTCGGGTGAACGGCATCAATTTCCGCGTGGTCGGCACACTGACTGAAAAAGGAGCCGGCGGCATCGGCGGCAGCCAGGATGATATCGCTATCCTGCCGTTGACCACCGGCCAGGAGCGATTGTTTAACAGCCGCAGCGCCCGGTCCGGCGATTTTCTGGCCGATGCCATCCTCATCCAGGCGATTGAAGACCAGGTCATCGACGATGTCATCATCGATGCTTCCAATCTTCTACGGCAAACCCACGATATCGCCTTTCGCGACGAGGACGATTTTCAGATTCTGACCCAGGGCGATTTCATCCAGGCTTTTGGTGCCGTCACCGGCGTGCTAACCTTGTTCCTGGGCGCTATCGCCAGCATCTCGCTGCTGGTCGGCGGTATCGGCATCATGAATATCATGCTCGTTTCCGTGACCGAACGGACGCGAGAGATCGGCCTGCGAAAGGCCGTGGGCGCTCGGAGCAGCAATATCCTGAGCCAGTTCCTGACTGAGGCGGTGGTGTTGGCCGTGTTGGGTGGCTTGTTGGGCATCGGGATCGGTCTCTTGGGCGCGGCGCTGGTGAATTACTTCGTTCCCCAGCTAGACACCTCGGTAACCTTCAACTCGATCGCCCTGGCCGTTGGTTTTTCGGTCGCCGTCGGTTTGTTTTTCGGCATCTACCCGGCCTCACGGGCGGCGGCGCTGAACCCGATTGAAGCGCTGCGGTTTGAATAAATGAAGAAACGGGATTGGCGACGGTTTTTTCGGCGACTCATCATCGCCGCGGCCGTGGCCTTCTTCATCGCCGTGGTACCCCTCCCTACCTGGACGCCCAACTGGTTTCTCTACTGGCAGGTTCCGGCCACCGTCCTTGTCTTCGTCATCTACATGGGCAAGGTGTTGATCGATACGATCCTGTTCCCGAAACGCTAAACCGCGCCGCCGGGCGCTATTCAGATCGGTCAGGATTCGATCATGGGGCGATCATTCATACTTCAGGGCGGTTACCGGAGCCAGTGTGGCCGCGCTGAGCGCCGGATACAAACCCGACAATAAGCCCATGAGGGTGGCAAAAACGAGAGCCGCCGGCGGCAGCCACAGCGGCGTGATCATGGCCGATGTCGGCGGCAAGCCGCCGCTTTGCGCCGCCTGCCCGGCCATGTAGCTGAGGACGATGACGTTAAGGACCTGGCCCAATCCCCAGCTGATCACCACCCCACCCAGGCCACCCAGGAAACCGATTCCGGCCGCCTCACCCAGGAAAATGGCCAGGACGTTGCGGTTGTTGGCCCCCACTGCTTTCATCAGACCGATCTCGCGTGTGCGCTCCAGGATGGCCATCGTCATCGTGTTGGCGATACCAATGGCCGCCACCAGCAAGGCGATCGCCCCCATCGCGCCGAAGGCCAACTGGAGAATCAAGTAAAAGCCGGTGATGCCTTGCACAAACGACTGCGGCGTATATGCCTGGAAACCCATCGCCGTGATCTGATCGGAGATATCGAGCACGTCTTCGACATCGCCAACCTTGACGATCACGGTGTTATAGCCGTTCTTTGCGCGGTCGACGCGCTGGCCGGTAACCCAGGAATTAAAGCTCTCGACCTCGCTCAACGGCATGTAGATCGACCAGTCCGGTTCATCCTTCACCTCAGCCAGTACACCCGCTACCCGCACCCGCGTCTTTTTCCGAATCTCATTACCCTCATCGTCCCACTTGATCAGTTCCATGATGATCGATTGATCGTAGAGGTCCGGCGGCGTGGGTGGTTCAGAGCTGGGCCGGGCACGGGGATCCCAGAAGTTATTCGCCACCTGCGAGCCGATGATGACGGTTCCGCGCGCGAGCGTCGTCTCACCCTGCACAGCCTCGACACCCAAATTGCGGAGGTCTTCCGTGCCCGCCCCCAGGATTGGCCCGCCACCTTCCAGGCGACCGGTACGCAGCGTCGCACCCCCCTGAAAATAATCTTGCGGTATGACGGCCGTGACGCCCGGCATAGCCGCGATTGCCTCCAACGCCTGGGTGTTCAAAGGCGCGACCGGTTGTGGCGGACCGGAGGCATCCGCAACCGGCCCCGTCATTTCGCCCATGCCGGGGTAAACGACGATCTTGGTTAGATCGCCGATGCCGCCCAGTTGCGCTTCGGCATTGCGCTGTAATCCCACGCCGAGCGAGACCAGTAGAATGACCGCGGCGGTACCGATGACCACGCCGACGGCCGTCAGCGCCACCCGCCCCTTGCGCCGGGCCAGATTGGTTCCGATGAGCGATAACAAGTCGAACAGACCCACGACCTATCCTCCCGGCACGATGCCCGGTTCCACCGGCTGGCTCGACGGCGGAGCGCTGCCCAAACCGAGCAAACCCAGGATGAACCGCCAGACACGCTGGGCGAGTGTTTCCTGCCCGCCACTCTCGACCGGCGCTTCACCACCCGGCATTCCCTCTTCAGGCGTAACGCCCGGCTCGATCGGTTCCATCACCTCCGCTTCCATGACCTCGATGGTCACGGTGTCGGTGATCACCGCCGGCTGGTTGAAATCATCGGTATAGGTCACGCTTAACTCTAATTCCAGCGGCCCGGCCTCAAAGGGCACGATCATCGCGTCAAGCGGGAAGAAGCCACCCGGTTCCAGTGCGCCGACAAAGATGGCGTTGTTGGTTAGCTCGCTATTGGGAGCCGTCACGCTGAAATTCCCGAAGACTGCCGAGGTTCGCCCGGTATTGACCAATTGCAACGGCAAACCGCCCGGCTGCCCGGCAAAAAACGGCGGCGGGACAGTGTAGAACCCCATTTCCACCTGGGGCTGCTGGTAGACCAGGAGGGTGATCACCTGATCATCGACGTAACTGATGCCGTTATCGTCGGTGTAGACGAAAGATACCTTGACCGGGTAGGCTCCAGGCTGGGTCGTCGTGTTGACGATCAGTTGCTGGTTCGCCTCCTTACTCTGGTCCACGGCAATATCCCCCAACCGGCTGATATTGGAAGAGCCAATCGGCGCGAATTCGCCGAATTCGCCACTGGCTCCCGACAGCCCACCCGGCTCCGGGGTGCCATCGGTCGAACCTCCACTGGCGCTGCCGCCACCCAAGACCATGCTGACATTACGCGCGTTGGCCTCGCCCTGGTTTTCGACCGTGACTGTCAGGGTGAAGACCCGGCCCGGTTCCAGTTGTTCCGGATCAGTGCTGTTCGACACAACCAGCAGTTGCGGCCGGGGGCGAGGTCCTCCCGTCGGTGTCGCGGTCGGCGTCGGCGTCGCCGTGGCCGCTGCCCCGCCCTCCGGTTGGGGAACAACCGGGAAGGTCAAGTCGAAGGTCGTCTCGTAGTTTTGACCGTTGACATCGGTATACGTGGTCTTGACCTGGAGGACCGCCGTCGACTTGCCTCGCAAATCGGCCGTGGCGAACAACGGCTGCCAAAAGCGAATCGAATCGCCGGGCACGAGCGTTCCGAGGGCGCGCACGCCGCCCGTTTCACGCGGTATGAAATCACCGCTGATAAAGGTTGCCAGAACATTGGTAGCGGCCGCCTGTCCTGAATTCACCAGCGTCATCTCAAAGTCGAGGTTTTGACCGGGGATGATGAGCGGCGCGCTGGCCCCATAGGACTGCACCACCAGCAACGGCCGCACAAAGGCTGTTGGTTCCGGGGTTTGGCTGGCGTCTGGTGTCACCGTAGGGCCGGCCGGCGCGATTACCGTCAATGCGTTGGGCAATTCAACCGACCCGCCATCCGGATTCACAACCCGGACACTATAAATCCCCGGAGGGATGCCGACCAAAGCAGTGGCCCGCAAAACGCTATCACTGATGAAGTTCGTCACCAGCCCGCCAAAATTGGACAGTACCACAACCGCCCCATCGGCAAAGCCGGATCCGGTAATGACGATTTCTACCGCGCTATCGTTAATGACGGCGTTAGGTTGGACCGAGATGATCCCCAAGGGTGTAGTTGGACGAGTGGCGGTCGCGGTCGGCGTCGCGGTGACGGTTGGTGTCTCGGCTTGAGCGCCGGCGTCAGGAGGTGTCAGGGCCAGACTTACGGCGAGCCAAAGGAACAGAAATGCCAGCGACGCTGTTTTTGGGGCATGAGATTTTTGATTCAACATAGACTTCTCTTCTACCGCTTCGTTTCAATTGGAGCGCTCGCCATTTCCAGGCCTGTCGCGGCTCGGTAAGCCTCGGTCGATACTGTCCGGCCATCGAGCAGGAAGACCTGGTCGGTGGCATAGCCAGCCATCCGCGCATCGTGGGTGACGACGATCACGGTGCGGCCATCGCGGTGCAGTTCGGACAATAGTTCCATGATACTTTGGCCGCTGACGGTGTCCAGGTTGCCGGTCGGCTCGTCGGCCAGGATGAGCGTTGGGTCATTGACCAGGGCGCGGGCGATAGCGACGCGTTGCTGTTGGCCGCCGGATAATTCGGACGGCCTATGTTGCCGGCGATCCGCCAATCCGACGCGCTCCAGCAGGTCATAGGCGCGCTGTTTTCTGACGTGGCCGGGAATTCCCGCAAAGCGCATGGGAAAAGCCACATTCTCCCAGGCTGTTAGATTGGTAATCAGGTTAAACGATTGAAAGATAAAACCAACCACCTTCCGCCGGTAAGAGGCCAGCGCATTCTCATCCATAGTATCCAGCGCGTGCCCGGCAACCATGATCTTACCGGCGGTTGAACGGTCCAAGCCGCCCAGCAGGTAAAGTAACGTGCTTTTTCCGGACCCCGATGGTCCCATCACAGTACTGAACGTTCCGGCTTTGACCATCAAATCCACATCGACCAGGGCATGAACCAACATCTCACCCATGCTGAAAGACTTTCGCAGGCCGCTGACTTCGATCAGTGGCGCAGAGCCGTTCGCCGGGGAGGAAGTGAGAATCGAGGTGGTTGTTATCATTCAACCAGGTTTACGCAGAAAGCTAAAAGAACGGGCGGATGACGGTCAGATCGCCGAATTGAGCCAGAATGGCCGCCGGTAGTGCCCGCAGAACCATCACCAGCAGCGTGACCAACAGCACCGCGAACAAGGATTTTATACCCGCTAACTGGCTGACGATTCGCGCGCCGATGAACAGCAGGATGATAAACCAGACCCAGTAAAGATCGATCTGGCCGAGGACCGAGGTGAGCAGACCGCTGAAAAACCCTTCCATTGTGGGAGCGAAACCGGAAATGCCGGGGGAGCTTATCGCCTGATCCGTCACCAACATCGCCACAATTTGGACCACCGAGCGCAGCAGGAACGGCAGGCTGGCCCAGGCGGCGACGTTGAGCGTCGCCTGGCTGGTGCCGCGGCCGCCCAGCAGCGTTAGAACAAGGTGCAACAGCCAGCCGACGATGAACCAGACCACCACCACACCCAACACCGCGCCCAGCGCTGGCAGGATATAGTTGAAAGTCGGCGTGTTCGTAGCCGTCGCCGCCTGCTGAAACTGGGCCATCTGTTCCGGCGTGTAGAATTCAAAGCCGGGGGGAAGGGCGACTTCGCCGCCGGTATTGGCTGCGGCATTGATGGATCCCGCTACCAATGCGCGAATGACAGCCGCCAGCACCAGCAACAGGATCGGCGCTCGCCAGTTGGCCCGGTTGCTGGCGGCGATCCGGCTAAGGGTTGCCCGCGGCCGGATGAATAGTGGCAAGATCAGATCAAAACGCCAATTTCTATTGGCCGTAACCGGTGGTGGCAGAACGTCATCTTCAAGGGACATAGTCCAATCTCATCGTTAACTGACGAACGCGAGTCATTATATCATCGAAATCGGTGATTCAATCACGGTCGCTGGCTGCGTACATACTCCGCCAGGCGTGGCAAGAACGGGTCCAACTCGTAGCTGTCCCAGGCGCGACCACCGCCTGCGGTGAACAGGGCATAGCCGATCACATAGGGGTCCAGCCGGGCCTCGTTGTCGACCCAGATCAGTTGGTTCAGATAAGCGGTCTGGCCGTCGGGTCCCCAACCTTGCTGTACCCAGAAATCCTGGAAATCCTGCCAACCGAGGCCGTCGGGGCCGGGCCGGTTGCCCAATATGCCGTCGATGCCCGCCTCGGAGATGACCAGCGGAATAACCAACCCGCGCGGCTCCAGCACATCGCGGTAAAACCAGCGGTAGCGAAACATCAATGGCCCGCGGTCGGGGTAAGTCGGGTAGCCGGGTAACGGATCACCATAAAGAAAAGTCAGGTCCGGCGCGGCGTACTCGTGCAGGGTCAGGATGCCGCCGTGGGCTTTGGCCGCTTCAATGGCCGGGACGAATTGCTCGATCTCGGTCAGTTCCGGTACGCCGGTGGAGAAGCCGCCGACAGCCGCCCGCAGACCATGTTGGGCCAGTTGACGGACGCGCTCAGCCTCCAGGCGGGCGTACCAGTCCATACGCTCCGGTCCCGGATCGGGCTCGTTCCAGCCTTCCCAATAGTCGACGTAGGGATGCTGCAACATTTGCGGCAGTTGCCGGGCGATGAGAGCCTGGGCAACAGCCTCCGGTTCGCCGTTGTAGTCCTGCGGATCGACGGAGAAGCGGCCGATCGTCACGGTGCCGGGTGAAGCCTCCTTAACCTCGGCCAGGAAACCGAGGTCATCGACCCCCTTCACAACCGGCGGCAGGGCGGCGCGCACGAATTCCAGGATGGCCGGGCTATTCGGCCGGGCGACATGGATGCCCATCTTGCTCGGTCCCAATTCCGGGCGAGGCGTGGTGTCGGGGATGTAACTGACGTAGGGCGTGGCCGCCAGGGACGGGGGCGACGGGGCTGGTTCAGACGTAGTCGTTTCCGGGCTGGCAGTCATGGCGGTCGGTTCAGCCGTCGGTTGAGTTGCTCCGCCGGGCATCAAGGGAATGAAAACGGCTTCATTGGTTGCCGGAGTTAATGATTCCGCAACCGGCGAAGCAGGCGACGGTATGGTGGTCGCTGTCGCGGCCGGCGGCGGCGAGAAGGTTGCCGTGGGTTCCGTCGCCGGCGTAATTGTCTCACCGCAAGCAGCCAGCAATAACCACAGAACAGCGATCAAGTATTTCTCAGGCATGAGTGAAGGATAGCGCTGCCGGGTAGAACCCGCATCCCTATTCAGCGGCGGCTCATCGATGCTTAGGGTGCGACTTCGATCTCAGTCAGGATTAGATGATCTCCGGCCTCGATCCCTTTGGGGTCGAGTAACCCCAAGCGAACGCCGGTCACCGGATCATACAAACCGATTTCGATCTGGTACCGGCCCGGTGGTGCGTCAGGGGCGATCGGGATCGCGTATTCATCGACGATCACCTCCGCCTCACGCCAGGTCGTCGTCGGCCGGGTGTTGGCCGTCGGCTCATTGTCGATCTGCCCCCACAGGAAATTACCCGTGGCGGCATTGAAAACATCGCCGAGGAGGTGGGTAAAGACCTTGTAGCGTTGGCGGATGTCGCCGTCGGATGACCAGTAGAGTGTGAGGTCGATGGTCTCGCCTGCTCTGGCCGTAGTTGGCACCACATCGTAACCAAGTAACCGCACGCTGTCACCAAACTGGGCGCCAACCCGATTCGTGATGGTGACATCATCCTCAAATAAGTAGTCCGTTTGCTTTTGGCGGATCATCAACCGGCCGAAAGCGGCTGTTTCCAGGTTTTCGTCGATGATGTAGAACCGGTATCGGCCCGAAGGCGCTTCGGGCGGCACAAGGATATCGACCTGCTGGCGGGCAGTTCCAATCGCCGGCGGCAGCGTGACTATCACGGTTCCCCAAGCTTGATTGGCGGCGTCGATCAACCCGACTTCGGTGGGTATCGGCGCTTCACCCTGATAGTACAGGAACAAATGGATAGCATCGCCGCTCTTAAAATCTCGTGCCGCTTGCTCGTAACCGACGAGCCGGCCACC